>Ga0082335_1008117_pt1 | contig 12194 bp, 5 predicted proteins | sample Subgrocontami58m_FD_72375 | JGI IMG/M metagenome (GOLD analysis project Ga0082335, IMG submission 72375) | Subsurface groundwater microbial communities from S. Glens Falls, New York, USA - GMW37 contaminated, 5.8 m (SPADES assembly) (version 2) ...
GACGACTTCGGCCTGGAGGTGATGCGCGGCGGCGAGGCGGGGTTGAAGGAGATCGGCATGGACTTTGCCGAGCGCACCACCTACAAGCGTGGCGCGACCGACTTCTCCTCGCAGATCCAGCGGCTGCGCGGCGCGGGCTGCGAGTTCGTGGTGCTGGGCACGATCATCCGGGAGACGATCGGGTCGATCGCCACCGCGCGCAAGCTGGGCTGGAACGTCGAGTTCATGGGATCCTCGGCCTCCTACACCGACCTGATCCACAAGCTCGGCGGCCCGGCGATGAACGGGTTCTACGCCACCAATACCGTGAATCAGCCCTATATGGACGATGCCTCGAAGAACGTGCGCGAATGGGCGCTCAAGTACAAGCAGAAGTTCAACGAGGACCCCGGCGTGTTCTCGGCCTACGGCTACTCGATCATCAGCATGTTCGCCAGGGTGGCGCAGGACACCGGCCCGAACCTCACTACGGAGCGCTTCCTCGGCACGCTCGAGAAGACGACGTTCCCGCGCGACATGTTCGGCTCGGACGAAATGACCTTCTCCAAGGCCAAGCACCTGGGCTCGAACCGCGCGCGGCTGTCGCAGATCGTGAACGGGAAGTGGACCCCGCTCACGGACTACATCACCGAATAAGGACGGATTCGAGAAGCTCGCGGGCTTCGACCAGATCCCGGCTCGCACTCTGCGCGGGCATCCGGCCGATCGACGTCTCGAGCAGTTGCCGCGCGTCGTTGAGGTCGCCGCGATCGGCGAGGAACCGGGCCAGACCGCTTGCGGCGCGCAACTCGAAGAGCCGGGCGCCCTGGCGGCGCGCGACCTCCAGCGCCTGCCGGTACAGCCGCTCGATCGCGGCCGATTCTTCCGGGTCCAAGGCGGTCGGCTTCCCTCGATCGGGCCGCTCGCCGCGTGCGAGCCCGCGGCGCCTGAGGATCTCGGCCTCGAGGCGATCGACTTCGGCTGCGGCAAACGCCTCCCCGCCTTGCGCGATGAGGCCGCGCGCGCTCGCGAGCCGCTCGAGCGCCCGATCGAAGTCGCCGCCCATCGCGTACGCCTCGGCGAGCTGCGTCAGGAAGTAGGGCACCACCATGCCGGTGCCCACACCGCGATACATCCCGAGCGCCTCCTCCATCTGCTTGATGCCCGTCTCCCGCTGGCCCGCATCGGCGAGCCCGCGGCCGCCGAAGATCATGCCCCAGAGAAGCCACCAGCCAAGCGCCTGCGCCTGCGACAGCTCCATCGTTTCCCGGGCGCGCGCGGCCATGGCTTCGGGGTCGCGCCGGTAGCTGTTGAACCAGGCGGCACAGCCCAAGGCGTAGGCCCGGCTGAACGGGTGGTTCAGTTCCTGGGCGAGCGTGAGGGCGCCGGCCGAGCGTGCGAGCGCAAGCTCGGCCTCTCCCTGGAGATAGAGCACCATGGCGGCCACCGAGCGCGAGGTCACGCCGACGTCCTGGCAGCTCAGGAAACAGTTCGCGTGGTGTTTCTCTGGGACGTAGTTCGCGACGGCGCGTTCGAGATGCGCGCGTGCGGTCTCGAGATTGCCGAGATAGTAGTGGCTCAGTCCCAGCGAGAAGTCGGACTCGAGCGCCAGCGACTGGTCGCCCTGGCTTTCGGCGAAACGCATCATCCTCTCGGCGAATTCGAGGCCCTGGGTCTGGTCTCCCTTGACCAGATAGAACGCCCACAGCCCCCAGAGCACCCAGAAGAGCGTCGGGTTCGGGCCTACCCGCTCGCTGAGCGCGTGCGCCCGCGCGTAGGCGTCCGCCACCTCGGGCGCGGCCCAGCCCTTCTGGATCGTGAGCGCCGTACCGAGCGTGGACAGCAGATCCAGCTCGAGCCGATCCCGCTCGGCCGAGGCCGGCAGCGTGGCCGCGAGCTCCAGGCCCTGGCGCAGATGGCTCGCCGCTTCCTCGACGGCCGACGATGCCACCGCGTTCTGGCCTGCTTGCAGCCAGTAGGGGATGGCCCGCGCCGCCTGGCCCGCCCGCGTCCAGTGATGGGCCACGCGCTCCGGATGACCCTGGGCGTACACCGAGAAAGCACCTTCGTACGCGAGCGCGATCCGCTCGTGATACTGCTGTCGCGTGCGCTTGAGGAGCGACTCGTACGCGACGTCCTTGATGAGCTCGTGCTTGATCGTGAAGCTGCTTCCCGTCGCGAAGACGAGTCCGGCGGAGAGCAGCAGCTCGAGCCCGCGGCTCAGCCCCTGCTCTTCGTCCGGCAGGACCTCGAGCAGGAGATCGAAGCGGAATTCGCGCCCCACGGTCGCCGCCAGCTGCATCAGCTTCCTCGCCTCGGGCTCCATGCGGTCCAGCCGCGCCATCAGAAGGTCCTGCAGCCGCGTCGGCACCGTGCCGTCCGGCATCGGCCCGGAGAGCTCGAACGAATCTCCCGTCTCGCGCAGCCACCCGGACTCGATCAGCATCCGCGTCATCTCCTCCACGAACAGCGGATTGCCGTCGCTCTTCTTGACCAGGAGTGAGAGCACCGCCGGGGGCAATCGCTTGCCTCCGGTGAGGCCCTGGACCATGGCCTCCGTGTCCTGCGGCGACAGATCGCTGACCGCCATGGAGAGCAGGCGGTCGCTCGCCCGCCAGGGCGGGCGGAAACTCGGCCTCGCCGTCATGATCACGAGCAGGCGATGTCCGGCAAGGCGCTCCATCAACGCCCCGATCAATTCGACCGTGGTCGGATCGACCCAGTGCAAGTCCTCGATGATGAGCAGCGTCGGCCGCCGTTCGACCGGAACCAGAATCATCGCCAGCAGGATCTCGAGCGTGCGCTGCTTGCGCGTCAGCGGATGCAGCGCGAGCGGGCTGTAACCGGCCTCGGGTGGAATCCCCAGGAGTTGAGCGGTGATGGGCAGGGCTTCATCGAGATCGTCGCGATGCTCCAGCAGAGCGTCGCGCAGGCGCGCCAGTTGCAGCCGAGGATCGCTCTGCTCGCTCACGCGCAGGCGCGACCGGAGCATTTCCGTCATCGGATAGAGGGCGCTGCTACCGTGGTAAGGCGAGCAGAAGCATTCGATGGTGTGGTGCATCACCGAAGCAAGCCCTTCGAGGAACACGCGCAGGAGCCGAGACTTCCCGACGCCCGGCTCGCCCGTGAGGAGCACCAAGCGGCCGCGGCCCTCGACCGCTTCGCTCCAGGCCCCGGCGAGCGTGCCGAGAATCTTCTCGCGCCCGACGTACGAGGTCAGGCGCTGCGAGGCCGCGCCCTCGAGCCGGTTGTGGACGCCGCTGCCGCTGAGCACCACGAACGCTTCGACCGGCTCGACCATGCCTTTGACCTGCTGCCGGCCAAGACTTTCGGTTCGGAAGAAATCCGAGACGAGCTCATGCGTCGCGGTGCTTATGACGACCGCGTTCGGCGCGGCAAGGTCCTGGATTCGCGCGGCGATGTTCGGCGTGTCGCCGATCGCGAGGCGCTCGGTGCGATTCGCGCCGCCGACATCGCCGACCACGGCGAGCCCCGTATGCACGCCGATGCGCACCGCCAGCGGCACCGGCTGTTCGGTTTGCAGCCGCGCGTTCAGTTGCGCGACCGCGTCGACGATCTCGAGCGCCGTCTGCACCGCGCGGCGCGCGTCGTCCTCGTGGGCGATCGGGTAGCCGAAATAGATGAGAATCCCATCGCCGTAGTACTGTCCGATCGTGCCTTCGAAGCGGCTCACTGTGCCGCCGCAGGCCGCTCGGTAGTCGCTGACGATGTCGCGCAGATCCTCGGCATCGATTTCGCGGGACAACTGGGTTGGTACCACCAGGTCGCAGAACATGAACGTCATGTGGCGGCGTTCAACGGCGCCCGCCGCCGGCGCGGGCGGCGGCGAAGCGGCCCGGGCCGGTTCCGCGCGGCGCGGGCCGGCCGCCGGCGCGGCCGGGAGCGGCGTGCCGCATTGCATGCAAAAGCGCGCCGCCGGCGCGTTGTCGGCCCCGCACGAGGCGCAGCGGGACGCGATCGGCGCGCCGCACTGGGCGCAGAACTTCGCCCCCGGCGCGATCTCGCTTCCACAGCCCGGACAGCGCAGGCTCATGCGCGCTCCGGCAGCCGCGGCAGGTCCCTCGCGCGCACACCCGGCCAGCGATGGTGCCGTTCGTGCTCGGTGAGGATCAGCATCGGCTCGCCGCCGAAGATCGCCCCTGCCGCGCGCGACAGGGCCGGCGCCAGCGGCAGCGGAAACGTACCCAGCCGGCCATCCCGGTTGTGCAGGACATAGTGGAAGACAAAGCTCGTGACCCCCACGCTGAAGCGAAGCGATACCCAGTACACGAAAAAGATCCAGGGATCAAAAGCGAGAACCGTGCCAAATACCGCAAGACGAACGGAGCCCTCCAGGGCAAGCGAGGCGCTCACGCCCTGCCGGCTCACCCATGCGATGCAGCTGCGCTCGGGAGAGATCATCGCATTGCCGAATGCCCGGATGAGCCCGCCGCGGATCTGATAGATCTCGGGGTCGCGCGCCGTGGCGGCGAAGCGGTGATGGAGCAAATGCGCGGCCCGGTGCTCCCGGTAACCCAGACACAGCGGCGTTTCCAGGATCATCGTCAAACGGTGGAAAAACGGCACACCTGACGCGGGGCGGACATGCATCAGTTCGTGCAGCGCGAGGGCGAGGCGCAGGTAGACGAGCGGCACGATAGGCACCAGCGCCCATGCCGGGAGAACCCCGGCGATCGCGAATCCGAGCGCAGCATACAGGGTCAACGCATACGCGAGCGTCAACCGGATATAGCGACGCGCGTCAGCTTCGTCTCTCAAGAACCCCCCGGCCTGGGACTCCGGGCCGTGCCCTGCCTCGGAACCGTCCCGGCCCCTCCTCATGTGCAGCGGTTTCAACTTGTGTCCGGCAGGCTGCTAGGATACCTGCAATGGCACGAATTGCAATCGTCGGGGCGGGTCCCGCCGGATCTTCCGCCGGCTACCATCTCGCGACACGCGGTCACGCGGTCATGCTCATCGACCGGGCGGAGTTTCCGCGCGACAAGACCTGCGGCGACTGGATCACGCCCGCAGCGGTGCGCGAGCTGGCGCGGATGGGCATCGATCGGGCCGGGCTCGAGCGCCTGGCGGCCGAGCGCGCGGCGATTTCGACGACCGTGCTCGCCTCGCCCGACGGGAGGCGCAGCGTCGGCGCGAGCCGCGCACCCGCGTACTGCGTCCCGCGGCGCGTGTTCGACGCGGTCCTTTGGCAAAGGGCGGTCGAGGCAGGCTGCCGCCCCGTGCGCCGAACGGTGAGCGACCTGGCCGTCGGCGACGACGGATTCCTGCGCGAATTCGACTCCGTCATCGATGCGCGGGGCGCCCACGCCGGCCGCGCCAACGCGGTCGGCCTGCGCGCCTACTGGACCGTTGGCCGGAATCGGCTCGAACCGCACGACGCCTCGTCGGTGCAGATTCACACCGACCCGGTGTTTCGCCGCGGCTACGGCTGGATCTTCCCGGTGCAGGTCGAGGCCGAGACCGTTCGCTTCAACGTCGGCGTCGGCCTCTGGGGGGCCGACAGCGCGCCGGGCCACAACGTGGCCGACTTCTTCGCGCGGTTCGTGCGCGAAAATCCCGTCGCGAGCCGACTGCGCGATGGAGCCGTGAGCCCGTCCGGCATCGGGCGGCCGATCGGCTACCACGTCGCGCTCGGGTCGTGGCGCAATCGCGTCGCCGACGGCGGGATCCTGCGCATCGGCGATGCCGCGAACCTCGCGGACCCGCTCACCGGTGACGGGATCGGCAACGCGTTGAAGAGCGGTTACCTCGTCGCCGAGGCGTTCGACCAAGGCGCCGACGCAGCGGCGGCGGCGATGCGGTGGCAGCAGTTGCACGACCATGCCTTCACCGGCGAGTTTCGCTGGGCGCTGCTGTTCAGGCAAGCTCTGGCGGGGACACGCGCGAAGAACCTCACCGGGCGGCTGCTCGACCGCGCTCCCGCGCTCAGTGCGCGCGTGCACGCGGCGTTCTTCGGCGAAACGTCGTACCGCGCGATGCTGGGCTTGGGGGACTGAACGCCCGTCGCGGCCGCCTGTGCCGCTACGCTGCCCTTCCCTTCGGCGCTTTCCTCGACGGGGGTGTCGGCGTCGCACGCGTATTCGCAGGATCGCTCATCGCGCGATCGGCCCGGGCAGAGCCTACACCGAGCGCGACCAGATCCTGTTTGTTCTCCGCAAAGAATTCCTCGCCGGCCCGATGGCCAACCTCGTACAGGAGTTTCAGGTTGCTGTACGACCAGTCCATCACCTTGGGCCAATGATCCGCGGGCACGTACTTCGCGAAATTGATGCGCAGGAGCTTCGGCTCGGGCACGCCGTGCCGCTCGGGGATCTTCGGTTTATGCAGCTCCTCGAAGAGTTTGATGTCGTCCTTCGAGATCGCGACCAGCGGAACGATGATCGATCTCACCCACGCGTCGTAGAGACTTCGCGGCTCGCCGATCAGCTCTTCCAGGCCGAGGATGTCGCAGACCACGATGGACTCGATCGGCGCGTACGGCTTGTCCTTGCGGTATTCGAACAGGCCCTGGAAGTTCAGCGTGTCCTTTGCCGCGCCTTCCAGGTACGTCTTCCCATTGAGCTTGAACGGGGAGTAGATGAAGGGAAACGCGAGCGCGGCATGGAAGTGCTCGGTACCGATCTCGTCCTTGGGAAATATCGCCATCTTCCCGTCTTCGATGCAGTAGGCGCTCAGATAGAACTCCCCGTCGAAGTCCTTGAGCTTCGAGAAATCCACGACTTCGTCGATGAACGGGGCAGGCTCGCACATGCCCTGGCTGGCCGACCCGAGATTGCTCGGGCAGAAGGTGGCCAGCATGAACGCCCCAAGGTCATTGAAGAACCGCTGCGCGTCCTCGTTCGGCTTGCCGGCGGCGGGAGTCGCGCCCCAAAGCTGCTTCCACATGTTACGGACTGGGGCCATCGCGTCACCCGGAAGGAATACGTTCAGCGCAGAATCCGTCCATTGCGCGGCGAGCCTCTCCATTTCGCCGCGGTGGGCCGCCGCCGTCTGCCAGAACCGCGTATAGGCCTGCGCCATCGGGCCGGGCTTGTGGAACACCTTGTAGTTGACCGGAAACACGTCGTAGATCGCATCGTGCACGCCCATGTTCACGCTGTTCTTCAGCGCCTCCGATGGCGTCATGCCCCTCGGCGCCGCATACAACAGGCCGATCAGCATTCCCGCCCCGGAAGTCGACACCACGTCGAATTTGACGCCCGCCTCGTGCAAGGCCGCGACGGCGCCGGCCATCAAGGTCAGATTCGGCGCGCCTCCCCCCAGTACCAGTGCGTTAGCCATGTCTTCCTCCTCCGCAATTATTCCGGTTGCACTTCGCTCGTCGCCAGCCCCCTGGAAGATTGACCCAGAGCGGACAACGCCAAAACAACCTTTTCGATGCCCCGCGCGATCCCCATAGCCTCGAAGGCGTCGCTCGCGGCGACGAGGGCTGCCTTTGCCCCCGCGAAATCACCCTTCGCCCGCAGCACCTGACCCAACGTCAATTGCGACCAGGCGAGGTCGCAGCGGCATTCCCGCTGCGCCTGAATATCGATTGCCGTCCGCACCGCCTCCTCCGCCGGCCCGAGCTGTCGAGGGGTCGCTGCGAGCAGCGTTTCGGCGTAGATGCGCAGCGCAATCGACCGGCTCCACGGCTGGCTGGTCTCGGCGGAGATCCTGACCGCTGCCTCGCAGTCGCTCTGCGCTTCCTCGACGTTTCCGTTGCACAGCTTGACCTTGGCGAGGAACGCGAGAAACGCTCCGCGGTGGAAGGTGGTGCCGATCTGGTCTCCGAGCGCGATGCATTGCGAGAGCGCGTCCTGCGCCGAGTCGAGCTCATCGGCCAGCAGATACGCTTCGCCGCGCCAGCCGTGATCCACGTAGCGGCGAAAGATGTCGCCGGCCCGCTCCGAGATGGCGAGGGACTGATCGAAATCGGACATCGACGACTGAAGTTTTCCGAACCAGCCGTTCACCACGGCCCGATACATGTAACACGCGGCCAGGGTAGGCAGGTGATCCAGGCCTATCGCGATCTCCACGCCGTGGTCCGCCGCCTCGATGGCCTCGCGGTAGCGGCCGTGCGCGCCGTAGGCGAAGGCGAGCACGCCCGATACCGCGGCCTCTTCGATGCGGTTACCGAGCCTGTGCATCTGTCCGACATTGCGCGCGGCATACTGGCTCGCCTTTGCGGGCTCGCCGCGCAGGCAGTGGATTCTTGCCAACAGGTTGACCGGTTCCGAAGTAAGGGCATCGTCGTCGCCCAGCGCCGTCGCCGCTTCCAGTGACTGCTCGGCAAGCTCGACCCCCCGATCGAAGCGCCCCATGACATAGTTCACGCGTCCGATCCAGTAGAGAACGCGGCAAAGCTGCTCGCGGCTGTCGATCTCCTCCGCCAGCCGCCGCGCGCGCTCGAGGTTCTCGAGATCGCGCTCGAACTGCTCGCGCTTGGCGGACACGCTTGCGAGCTTCAGGATCGCCTCGATATGAAGGCGCGCGGCATCGTCCGACGCCGGCAGCGAGCTCGCCAGCTCGAATGCCTCCCGGTAATGCGCGCCTGCCTCCGCCGAGGCGTAGTGGCGGGCCGCCGAATCTCCCGCCTGCAGCCAATACGGGATGGCCCGCGCCGACTGGCCCGCGCGCGTCCAGTGCTGAGCGACCCGCTCCGGTTGCCTGGCGGCAAACCCGCCCTCGAGCGCCCGCGCGATGCCCTCGTGGTACTGCTGCCGCATGCGCTTCGAGAGGGATTCGTAGGCGGCGTCCTGGATGAGCGCGTGCTTGATGGTGAACCCGTTGCCGCCCGCGTAGACCAGGCCGGCGGAGAGGAGCAGCTCGAGACCGCGGCTCAGCGTCCGCTCCTCGCCCGGCAGGACTTCGAGCAGGAGCTCGAAGCTGAACTCGCGCCCCACCGTGGCGGCAAGCTGCATCAGCTTCTTCGCCTCGGGCTCCATGCGGTCGATCCGGGCCATCAGCAGGTCCTGCAGCCGCGTCGGAACGGTGATATCGGGCAGGGGGCCGGCGAGCTCGTACGAATTCTCCTGCTCGCGGAGCCACCCCGACTCGAGCAGCATTCGCGTCATCTCCTCGATGAACAGCGGGTTGCCGTCGCTCTTCTTGACGAGCAGCGACAGCACCTCCGGGGGCAAAGGCTTGTCCCCCGAGATTCGCTGGATCATCGTCTCCGTTTCCTCGGGGGAGAGATCGCTCACCTGCAGCAGGGCGAGCGTGTCGCTCTCCGGCCACGGCGCGCGGAAGCTCGGCCGCGCGGTCATGAGCACCAGCAGGCGATGCGGGCCGATCCTCTGGATCAGCGCGCCCAGCAGCTCGAGCGTGCTCGGGTCGATCCAGTGCACGTCCTCGATCACCAGCAGCGTCGGCTGACTCTCCGACGGTCCGAGGATCAGCGCGAGCAGGATCTCGAGCGTCCTCTGCCTCTGTGTGACCGGATGCAGCGCGAGTGGGCTGTAGCCGGCCTCGGGTGGAATCCCGAGGAGCTGGGCGACGAGCGCGAGCGACTCCTCCGGATCGCGGCCGTGCCCTTCGACGGCACCGCGCAGGTGTTCGAGCTGGCGCCCCGGCTCCTTCCCGTCGGCAAGCCCTAGTCGGACGCGGAGCATCTCGCCAATGGGATAGAGCGCGCTAGACTTGTAGTGCGGCGAGCAGAAGCACTCCAGCTGGTGCCGGGCGCGCGAAGCGATCGCCTCGCGCAGCACATGGACGAGGCGGGACTTGCCGACCCCGGCCTCGCCCACGACCAGCGCAACCCGGCCCGAGCCCTCGCAGGCCTCCTGCCAGGCCTGGGTGAGCGGTGTGAGGACCTTCTCCCGCCCGACGTAGGGCGTCAACTGCGCCGCTTGCGCCGCCTCGACCCGGTGGTGAGCGCCGCTCGCCCCCAGCACCTTGAAGGCCTCGAGCGGCTCGCTCACTCCCTTCAACTGCTGCGGGCCCAGGCTGGCCACTTGGAAGAATCCCGCCGCCAACCGTTGGGTTGCGGCGCTGATGACCACCGTATCGGGCTCGGCCAGACCCTGGATGCGCGCGGCGATGGTCGGCGTGTCGCCTCGCGCCAGCGGCTCGGTGCGGCTCGCGCCGCCCAGGTTGCCGACCACGACGAAGTCCGTGTGGATCCCGATGCGCACCGAGATCGGCTGTCCGCGCTCCAGTCGCAGCCGGTCGCTCAGTTCGCGCATCGCGCGGACGATTTCGAGCGCCGCCTGCACTGCGCGGCGCGCGTCGTCTTCGTGTGCGACCGGGTAGCCGAAGTACACGAGAATGCCGTCGCCTGCGTACTGGGCGATCGTGCCTTCGAAGCGGCGCACGGCGGACCCCGCGGCATCGCGGTAGTCGCCGAGGATGTCGCGCAGATCCTCGGGGTCGAGCTCCTGCGACAGCCGGGTCGATCCCACCAGGTCGCAGAACATGAAGGTCATGTGGCGGCGTTCGACGGCGGCCGGCGCAGGCGGCGGCGAAGCGGCGCGGGCGGGTTGCGCGCGGCGCGGGCCGGCCGCCGGCGCGGCCGCCTGCGGCGTGCCGCAGTGCATGCAAAAGCGCGCCCCCGGCGCGTTCTCAGCCCCGCACGCCGTACAGCGCGACGCGATCGGCGTGCCGCACTGGGCGCAGAATTTCGCGCCCGGCGTCGCCTGGCATCCGCAGCCGGCGCAGCGCAGGCTCATTCGCGCTCCGCCGGAAGCGCGGCACGCATCGCGGCACCATCGAATTGGAAGAAGCCATTCGCCATTCGCTGCCCTTCCACCACGGGTGGAACGACACAAGCGTACCGGGAAGATCATCCATTCCGCCGAGCGCCCGTGCAAACCCACCGCGACGCAGTGCGTCTGTGTCGTGCGCCACAATCTCGCCCGGGCGGCGTCGAACTCCTGTGCGACCCCCACTAGGATACATGCAATACCACCCGTTGTAATCGTCGGCGCCGGCGCGCTTGACTCGCCGCGCCCGGCGACCCCATGATTTGCTGCAACGCCCGCAGCGAGGTGCCGGAAGATCACCGACCATCCGAACAGCGTCAACAGCGAACGGCAAGGGGGAGAGCATGAGCGAGACGCGGTGGACCGACGAGTTTCTCGAACAGAAGCGTCAAAAGGGCGATCCGTCGTGCGACGACAACATCAAAGCCATTCTCGGCGTTTCCTTCCTCGACGAGCAGCACAGGGAAATGTATGCAGACTGGGTGAGATTGCAAGGCGATCTGATCGCCGAGGTCACGCAGGTCGCCGACGCACTGCCCGACGAGGCCGGTCTCCCCCAGGCGACGATCCAGAAGATCGACCAACTGAACGTTCTCCAGAACCAGCAGTACGACGAATTGGAGGCGTGGGATTCGCACATATGGTCGCCAGAGTTCCGTTTTCACATCGAGAGCGCGCGGCAAGCCACGCTCCTGGCCTGCAAGGCCCTGGCCAATCGCCAGCCGAGAACCGCGCTTTCAGCGATGAACTGCGCGCTGACGAACGTGGCCTTCCTGGAAGAACGCTACGAGCGATTGGTCGCCCGGTTCGCCGCACAACCCGATTTGAGGGCGGAAATACCTGCGAACAATCGGAATGCCTACAACCGGTTTCTCCAGATCACCGAATACGTGCGCGAGTCGCCAGGCCTGTTCCTCTGCGACGATGCGTTTCGAAAGGTGCAGTTCACGTCGTATCCGGATACCCTGCACGGCAGCTTCGCGCCGGCGCACTGTCCCGAGTGGGTCGATGAGGAAAAACTAGAGACCGGCGTGACGATATGGCAAGAGCACATGCCGGGATGCGTGCTCGTGCTGTTCACACACAGCCTTCCGGCCTGTTACCTCGACAAGAAGGGCGTCCCGATGCTGTACCGGACCGAACGGCTCGAAAAACAGGAGTTCCTGGCGCAGCGGATTTACGAGACCGGCTTCATGGTGAAGGATGTGATGGACGAAGACGGACTGTCGATCCTCACGGATGACGGAGCCACGCACACCGCGTGGTTCGCGGCCGCGGTCCACAAGGTCCGGCCGGACTTGACGTTCCAGCTCGGCCGCTGTCTCGACCCGTATTGGACCGACTCCCAGGGGAAGTCCTACACCTACTGGGAGCTGCTCGCCGATGACGCGATCAAACAGGATTTTCTGGCCCTCCAGCGGCAGGATGCGATGCCCGGCAACTACTCGGCGTCCGGGCTGGGGTGTTCCAGCTTCAAGGGGCTCTTCCGGGACAGGCTGCGGCACGAAG
>Ga0082335_1008118_pt1 | contig 12193 bp, 7 predicted proteins | sample Subgrocontami58m_FD_72375 | JGI IMG/M metagenome (GOLD analysis project Ga0082335, IMG submission 72375) | Subsurface groundwater microbial communities from S. Glens Falls, New York, USA - GMW37 contaminated, 5.8 m (SPADES assembly) (version 2) ...
TCTCATACATCAACTCCTTAAAGAATTTGTATGGGAAGTATACGGTTTATTAATGTGCAACGACTATGTTAAATTACTTATCAAACACGCCACTAGCATCACGCCGATGTTGGCTGACCTGACCGTCTGGGTAGCGCACGACATCACCAACCGCAAACAACACCAACGCGAACTCGAAGCGATTGCCGCCGTCTCGGCTGCGCTACGCACGGCGGCGACACACGCCGAGATGATGCCCGTTATTCTCGATCAATTGACCGAGCTGTTGCAGGTGGACACCGCCGCCTTTGCCATGCGCGATATTATTACAGGGGAAACGGTGCTCGAAGCGGCGCGAGGAAAATTCGTGGTTGGACTGCAAGCGCGGTTGCCTGCCGCTGAAGGCCTGAGCGGGCAGGTGATCAACTCCGGCAAGCCATACTTGAACAACGATTTTCAAAACGAGTCGCGCTTTATCCGTTCGGATATTATGGGAGACATAACGGCGGCGGCCTGTGTGCCGTTGATCGCCGGGGCAGAGATCATCGGGGCAATGTGGATCGGGTGCAAAGCGCCGCTCACCGACAGCGACGTTCATTTACTGACCGCCATCGCCGAGATCGCCGCCAGCGCCATTCATCGTAGCACCTTGCACGAGGAAGCCAAAAAACAATTAGAGCGCATGGCGACCTTGCGAGCGATAGACATTGTCATCGGAAACAGTTTCGATCTACGCGTCACACTCAACATATTCCTCAATCAAGTCGTCTCCCAACTGCATGTAGACGCCGCCGCGGTGCTAAGTCACAATGCCAAAACGCATACTCTGGAATACGTTGCCAGGCGCGGTTTTAAGACTCACGCTATAGAAAAAACTCAGCTACGCCTGGGCGAAGGTCACGCCGGGACCGCCGTGCTTGAACGCCGGACGATCAGCGTCCCGAATCTGGCTCGTGAACCGCTAAGCCGAAGCACTACCTTGGCGGCTGAGAAGTTTACCGCGTACCACGCTGTGCCACTCATGGCTAAAGGGGAGGTCAAAGGTGTGCTGGAAGTTTTCCATCGCGCCCCCTTCACACCTGACAACAGTTGGCTCGACTTCTTGGAGACGTTGGCCGGGCAAGCCGCTATTGCCATGGACAACGCCGAACTGTTCAACAACTTGCAGCGTTCCAATGCTAACTTGATGCTTGCTTACGACTCCACACTCGAAGGCTGGTCGCGCGCCCTCGACCTGCGCGACCACGAGACCGAAGGACATTCTCAACGCGTGACCGAGATGACGTTACGTTTAGCCGCCGCCTTTGGCATGGAAGAAAATGACTTGATGCATCTGCGGCGTGGCGCGTTACTGCACGACATCGGCAAGATGGGTGTCCCCGATTCGATTTTGTTGAAGCCCGGTCCGCTCACCGACGCCGAGTGGGAGATCATGAGGCGGCATCCACGATATGCGTACGAGATGTTGTTGCCCGTCGCCTATCTGCATCCGGCTCTGGACATTCCGTATTGTCATCACGAAAAGTGGGATGGCACAGGCTACCCGCGCGGACTCAAAGGGGAGGAGATACCGTTAACGGCACGCCTCTTCGCTATTGTGGATGTGTGGGATGCGCTGTGTTCGGATCGCCCCTACCGCGCGGCGTGGTCGCCTGATAAAGCCCGCGCTTACATCCTTGAACAATCCGGAAAACATTTTGAGCCGCGTGTGGTGGAGGCGTTCTTGAACGTGGTGAGCGGCGAGTGACGGCGGCCAACCGAGCGCAGGCGATTGCTGAGGCTTGAGGAGGGGATAAGCCTGAGGTCCGTCTGGCGTAGAGTCGAATCCGAAAAACCCGACAAACAGGTGGCGACGAGCCACCTGTTTTAATTCCCGCGCGTAGCAATCTGACATCGTTCTGAGTATACTTGTGCCAGGAAACTGAAATCGCCTAACACGAGGACCGAGGAGAAAGCGATGCACGAAAGCGAGCAACTTTTCCAGCAAATTGCCAAGCACATTCCGGACGTTATCTACCGCTATCGTGTCACCCCTCCCCGCGGTTTTGAATACATCAGTCCGGCAGTCACAGCCATCACCGGCTACACCCCCGAAGAGCACTACGCCGATCCTGATCTGGGCTTCAAATTGATACATCCCGACGACCGCGCCCGGCTGGAGGCGGTGGCTCGAGGCGAGACGGCGCCCGGCGCGCCCCTTGACTTCCGCTGGATCCGCAAAGATGACGCCATCGTCTGGACGGAACAGCGCAACGTTCCCATCTACGATAGCGCGGGCAAGCTGGTTGCCATCGAGGGCATTGCCCGTGACATCACCGAGCGCAAACAGGCCGAGGATGTCCTGCGCGAGAGCGAGCAAGTTCAGCGCCTCGTATTGGAAAACGTAGACGAGGTCGTTTATTTGATCGAATTCGAGGGCGCGAACACGCTGTCCGGCCGCATTCGCTTCGTAAGCAGCCGCGTGGAGCAAATCCTCGGTCATCGCCCGGAGGAGTTCCAGCGTGACCCGGAACTCTGGCTCCGCCTCGTCCATCCGGATGATGTCCCCGCGCTCATTGAGCGCACCGGGGCCATTCTCTCCAGCAGAGCGCCGGATGTGCGACAGTATCGCATTCGCCACAAGCACACCGGCGAGTATCGCTGGATGGAGGACCGCGTCGTGCCGCAGTTGAACGCGGCGGGCGAAGTGGTGGGTCAGTTCGGCGTGGCGCGGGACATCACCGTGCGCGTGCAGGCTGAGGCGGCTCTGCGGGAGAGCGAAGAGCGATACCGCCTGCTGGTGGAACTCTCGCCGATGGCGATTTTCGTCCACAGCCACGGCGCTCTGCTCTTTGCCAACGCGGGCGGCGCCACACTGCTTGGCGCCGCCCACCCCGACGAACTCATGGGAAAATCCTTGCTCGACTTCATTCATCCCGATCATCACCGTGAGCTGGCGATGAGGGCCGAGCAGATCGAGCAGGCGGGCAAACCGAGGCAACAGGAGGAGACGCAGTTCGTCGCGGCCGATGGCCGAACGTTGTACGCCGAAGTGTCCTCGGCGCCGATCACCTATCGGGGGCAGGCGGCGCGACTGGCAATCGTCAGGGATATCAGCAAGCTCAGGCAAGCAGAGAACGCGTTGGCTGAACGCTCGCGGTTGCTGGAAGCGTTTTTCGCCAATACGCTGATCAGTATCGTGCTGCTCGACCATGATTTCAACTTCATCCGCGTGAACGAGGCTTACGCCACAGCCGGCGCCAGAGACGTATCGGATTTCCCAGGGCACAACCATTTTGAATTCTATCCCTCGGAGGCTCAGGCCATTTTTGAAGACGTTGTCAAGACCAAAAAGCCTTTTCAGATATTCGCGCGGCCTTTTGTCTTTCCCGATCATCCGGACTGGGGAGCAACTTATTGGGACTGGACTCTGGTTCCGATCCTCGACAACGCCGGCGAGGTTGAATTTCTGGTGTTCACACTAAATGACGTGTCGGAGCGAGTGAGGGCGGAAGCCGAGCGCCGGAAACTCGCCAGCGCCGTCGAGCAGACCGCCGATCTCGTGTTTATCACTGATCGGGATGGAGTGATTCAATACGTCAACGCGGCGTTTGAGACAAGCACGGGCTATACCAAAGAAGAAGTGCTCGGCAAGACCCCGCGCATTGTGAAATCGGGCAAACACCACGACGAGTTCTATGAAAAACTCTGGCAAACGATTCTCGCGGGCGAGGTTTTCCACGCCGAGATTATCAACCAAAAAAAGAATGGCGAACTGTATTTCGAGGAAAAGACCATCGCGCCGATTCGGGACGCACAGGGGAACATCACCCATTTTGTCTCGACAGGCAGAGATGTGACCGAGCGCAAGCGTGCAGAGGAGGAACGCGCGCTCTTGTTCGATCAAGTGCGCGCGAGCCGTGAGCGGTTGCGGCAGCTCGCCCAGCAAGTCGTCTTCGCTCAGGAAGAGGAACGCCACCGCATTTCGCACGAACTGCACGACGAGGCGGGTCAGGCGCTAACCGCTCTCCGAATCAATTTGGAATTGGCGCAGGGAGACTTACCTGCCAACCTCACGGCGATTCGACAGCACCTGAGCGACTGCATCAGATTGATTGAGACGACTTCAGAGCGAATCCATTTGCTAGCGCAAAACTTGCGTCCGCCGGGACTCGATGCTGTGGGACTGGGCGTGACTCTGGATGGATTTTGCCTCGACTTTGCCAGACGGACACAACTATCCATTGACTATGTGGGCACGGATGTCCCAGCATTGCCTGAGATGGTTACGATTTCTCTTTATCGTTTTCTGCAAGAGGCGCTGACGAATGTGGCAAGGCACGCCCATGCCGAACACGTCAAGGTTGTGCTCAACGTAGACGCTGACGCGATCGGGCTATCGGTAGAAGATGATGGGCAAGGGTTTGACGTACAGTCGGCGCAAGCCGTTTCAGTCCGTCCGAAAAGCATTGGTCTCATTGGCATGCAGGAGCGATTTGGATCGTTAGGTGGACGCGTGGAGATCGTATCTCAGCCCGGTCAAGGCACACGCTTGATCGCGCGTATACCCCGGAAGGAGCTCGCATGATTCGCGTAATTCTCGCCGACGATCACCATCTCGTGCGGCAAGGCATCCGGGCGCTGCTTGAGAAAGTTGGCGACATTCAAGTCATCGCCGAAGCCGAGGATGGTCAGCAAGCCATAGAACTCGTGCAGCGTCTGACCCCCGATGTACTGGTGATGGACATTACGATGCCGCGCCTGAATGGAATAGAGGCGACTGAGCGAATTCGACGACTGGGAGTGAGCACGCAGGTGGTAATCCTGTCAATGCATTCCGACGAAACTCTCGCGCGCCAGGCGCTTCGGAGCGGCGCGAAGGGCTATCTGCTCAAACGCTCGGTCACGCAAGAATTGATTCTGGCGATCCGCGCCGCGAGCCGAGACGAGATCTATCTCACGTCAGGGATTACCGGATTCCTTCTGGATGAGTTTTTGCAAACTGACTCAGACAACTCCAAAGTGTTCACCCTACTCACTCCGCGCGAGCGTGAGGTCTTGCAGCTTGTCGCCGAGGGGCAAACCAATCATGCCATTGCTGAAAAACTGAATGTCAGCATCAAGACGGTGGAAAAACATCGCTCCAGTTTGATGTCCAAATTGAATGTGCATGATGTGGCAGGACTAACGCGCCTCGCAATCAAATACAAGTTGGTCGCTCTCGACGAGTAGTAATAGTTCGGGGGCGATTGAAACACCTGCACTCTTTACAGAGCCCTTCGGGCTTACCTGCGGTGCAAGTGTCGCGTCTGCTCATCGGATCCCTATAACAAGACCCCAGAAATGGGGTCTTGTTTGTTCAAAAGGTAGGGAAAGACCTCATATCTTGGTCGAGTGGCTTGTGACATTATCGTAGGTATGACAACAGTTGTGATTGTTGATGACCACGCTTTGATTCGCAGTGGTCTCCGTCAAATACTTGAAAACACGCCTGACGTAACAATTCTTGGCGAGACAGGTGAGGGGAGTGAGGTTGTTGACCTGGTTGTGCGCCTACAGCCCGATGTATTGGTGCTGGACCTCGCGATGCCTGGGATGAACGGCTTGGAGATCACGCGGCAGATCGTCGCTCGATCATTGCCGACACGGGTCGTCATCTGTTCGTCGTACACGCATGCAGGGTACGTTTTACAAGCCATGAAAAATGGAGCATCGGGGTATGTGGTGAAAGACTTTAGCGTGAACGACCTAGCGCAAGCCGTCCGCCAAGTCACTGGCGGTAAGCGCTATCTCAGTCCTTCACTGCACGACTGCATACGTCCACTCAATCAACCCTGGTTTGACCTTGCGTGATCACGCGAGGACCACCAATATCGGGCGGCAGCCCAAGGGTGCGGGAGCGGATCGCTTTGTCAGTAAATCGGAATTGGGAACGAGTTTGATTCAGAAAATACACGCGCTGTTTGGCGGCATCGCCGCGCGAGGAGAAGCAAAGGAATGAACACTTCATCGTCTCATTTTTCTACTTGGTTCAAATCCATTTCGCGTGCGGCAAGTGTTGCCCTGATCTTCGTCCTCCTTGCCGCTTGCGCCGCGCCGCCGACGCCCGCGCCGCAGTTTGCGCTCCGTGTTGGATTTGTCCGCGCATTGGATCCCTTGCCCTTCTATGTCATGCAGGAGCAGGGGTTCTCGAAGCAGAACGGGCTCCAAATCGCCGAGACCGTGTATCCCGGCGGGGCTCCGATCATCGAGGCCCTTGCCGCCGGTTCACTGGATGTGGGTTATGTCACTAGCGTCGCGGTTTTTTCCGCTGCCGAACGCGGTCTAATTCCTGGCACTCTTGTACCGGCAGCCGCTGATAGTTTCATTGATCCCGATCATCCCAGCGTTGGCATTTTGGTATCTCCATCCGTCAAAGGCTGGAAAGACCTGGAAGGACAATCCATCGCCGTCGTGTTGAAAACCGGTCTTTCCACTGCTGCAATCAAACGCCGCCTCCAACAAGAGAGTGTCCAAAACTACACGCTCGTGGAAATCCCTATCGCCAATATGGGATTGGCAGTGGCAGGGGGCAACGTCGCCGCAGCGACTATGGTCGAACCTTATTTGACACAATCGCTTCTACGCGGCGATGGAAAACTCCTCGGCTGGGTCATCGGCGGACATCCCATTGAGAGCATGGAATCCATCCTGATTGTCTTCAGAGCCGACCTGTATCGTAACAACCCCCAAGCCGCCAAGACATTTTTGCGCGCTCATTTGCAGGCGGTCAAGTGGATGAGCCAGAACCTGAATACAGCCCGTTCCATTCTGGCCAAGCGGCTAAGTGTTAGCGAAGAGGTTGGACAGAAGATGAATCTGGTGCGCTGGCCATTGGACGCCCGCAACGACGCGGCTTCGCTGGAGAGTGTGCAGCCGCTGCTGGTGGAGATTGGTACGCTGAAAGCGCCGATCCCGGCGCGCCAATTGTACGACGAGACGCTGCTCGATCAAGTTCTGGCGGAGAAGCGGTAGGGGTCACCGATGCGCGGACTTAAATTGTCGGTCAAGTTGCCGCTGCTGTTCTTGCTGACAACGGCCTTAGCCGCCGTCGCCGGTGTCTGGCTGGCAGTTTCCGTTGGCGGCGACATTCTGAAGGCGCAAGGGCTGGCAGCCAATACCAACAGTGTCCAGGCGTATGCCAGTGCAATCAGTCTTTATCTGGACAATGCGCGCTCGGAACTGGAGACCACCGCCGACCTGCCGGCAATCATGGACTTTACTTCAGCCCAGTCGGTTGACCCGGCATTGCACGGACTGCCGGCCGGCATGGACGCGCCCAAGCGCAATGTTGCCGCGCTGATCATGGAACATTCAAAGATCTTTGAGTACGTTATGCTCCTGCGAGCCGACGGCTCCGTTTATCTGCTCGAGCCGTACGATTTGCAGTTCAAGTCGTCGCGTCCCGACCTGGCTTTCACCACCTGGTATAAAGAGGTGATGAGCACCGGCAAAACGGTCGTGAGCGACCTGCACATCTCCACCGTGACCCAGCGACCGACGGTCGTGATTGCCACACCGGTGTTTGGCTCTGAGGGGCAGATCATCGGGGTGTGGGCAGGCGCGCTCAAACTGGAACAATTTTCCCAAGTCGGTCGCGGCGGGTTTGAGAGCGGAACGCCCCAGCGCTATGGCTATGTCACCGATGGGCGCGGGCTGATCATCGGTCATCAAACCAAGTCCAACTATGTGCAGGATCAGACCGACTTTAGTTTGGTGCCGCCGGTGCGCGCCGCACTGGCTGGGCAACAAGGCGAGGATCAATTCGTTGACCCGATTGACCGCGCAGAAAAACTGGCCGCGTACATGCCCCTGCCCGGCACCAAGTGGGCAGTGGTGTACGAAGTGCCCACGCAGGTTGCCTTTGCGCCGATCCTTGATCTGGCGCGCGCCATCGGGCTGGTCGGCGTAGGAGCAGCCGTTCTGATCATCCTGTCCAGTGTGGCCATCTCACGTCAGATCACCGTGCCGCTCATACGACTCACCGCGGCGGCAGAAACAATTGGCGCGGGCGATCTCACCCGGCGGATCGAGATCAAGACCGGCGACGAGATTGAGCGGCTGGCGGATGAGTTCAACCAGATGGCGGAGGCGCTGGAAGCGCGTGTGAACGCTCTCTCAGCCTTGAACACCATGGCAAACATCGTTACTGAATCAGTGGACGCCAAACAGATTTGCAGCCGCGCCCTTGACGAGGCGCTGGTGCTGGTGAATGTGAATGCGGGCGCCCTCATGCTACTCGAGCCACATTCGGGGGACATGGTCATGACCGCCCAGCACGGTCTGACGGACGAGTTCGTTCAGGCCGCTGGGCGAATGAAGAAAGGAGAGGGGTTAACCGGGCAAGCCGCAGAAACCGGTAAACCAGCGGTCATGCCAGACATGTCGAAATACCCGGGCGCCTTGAAAGGCTACATCCATAAGGAGCATATCCAATCAGCGGCAGTCATCCCCCTGATCGGGCGCACGGGCGTGGTGGGCACGATGAATCTGGCCACGAGTGAGCCTCGAGTTTTTGATGTTGCCGGCCTGGAATTGTTGACCGCCGTCGGCCGCCAGGTCGCCATCGGGCTGGAGAAGGCTCAATTGTATACGGCTCTACAAGATGAACTGGCCGAGCGCAAGCGGGCAGAAGAAGAAATACGCAGGCTCAACGAAGAACTGGAAGGACGCGTGATCGAACGCACCTCCCAACTGGAAGCCTCCAATAAGGAACTCGAAGCCTTTTCCTACACTGTCTCACACGATCTGCGCGCGCCGCTCAGGGCGATGGACGGTTTTTCGCGCGTCTTGCTGGAAAAGTATGCGGCACTACTTCCGCCGGAAGCGCAGCGTTACCAGCGGATGGTGCGCGACAACGCGCAGCAGATGGGGCGCCTCATAGACGATTTGCTCACCTTCTCGCGCCTGAGCCGCCAGCCGCTGAAAATTCAATCCGTGTCGCCGACCAACTTGGTGCAGCAGGCGCTGCAAGATTTGCGGCAGGAGCAAGATGGTCGGCGGGTCGAAACGACGATTGGCGATTTGCCACTGTGCCCAGCCGATCCGGCATTGCTCAAGCAGGTTTGGATCAACTTGATTGCCAACGCGCTCAAGTACACGCGCACGCGCGAGGTGGCGAAGATAGAAATTGGAAGTTGGAAATTGGAAGATGGAAATTGGAAGTTGGAGAATGCGATTCCAACTTCTAACCTCCAACCTCCAACTTCCAGCATTGTCTACTTCGTCCGCGACAACGGCGTCGGCTTTGACATGCAGTATGCCCCCAAGCTCTTTGGCGTTTTTCAACGCCTCCATCGCGCCGAAGATTACGAAGGCACCGGCGTCGGGCTGGCCATCGTACAGCGCATCATCCACCGACACGGCGGGCGCGTGTGGGCAGAAGCGGAGCCCGATCACGGCGCGACTTTCTATTTTGCTCTTGGACAGAACGCAGAATAAATTCCCAAAGGAGATTCCCGTGACCGAAAAATCAATCGAAATTCTATTGGTGGAGGACAATCCCAACGACGTGGAACTGACGCTCCTCGCCCTGAAAGACAACAACCTCACCAACCCCATCCACGTCGTCCGCGATGGGGCTGAAGCACTGGAGTTCATCTTCGCCACCGGCGCGTATGCACAACGCGAAATCAACCACATCCCCAAAGTGAGTTTGCTCGATCTAAAGTTGCCTAAGGTGGATGGACTGGAAGTGCTGCGACGCGTCAAGGGAGATCCGCGCACGCGGGCAATCCCGGTCGTGGTGCTCACCTCATCGCGCGAAGAACGCGATATCGTCGAGAGTTACAAACTGGGCGTCAACAGTTACATCGCCAAGCCGGTGGACTTTGAGCAGTTTACCCAAGCCGTGCGCACGTTTGGGTTGTACTGGCTTTTGCTCAACCAGCCGCCGGTGATTTGAGATTAGATTGCGGATTTCAGATTTCAGAGAAAGGGAATCTCCAATCCGCATTCCGAAACGGAAGTTTTTATGCCCATTCCTCTGCGCGTTCTGATTCTCGAAGACCGCCCGTCCGATGCCGAACTCTTGGTGTTCCAGTTGCAGCGAGCGGGATTCGATCCAGACTGGCGGCGCGTGGAGACCGAGGCGGATTATCTCGCGCACCTGGATCCATCGCTCGATTTAATTCTGGCGGACTATTCCTTGCCGCAGTTTGATGGGCTGCGCGCGGTGCGATTGTTACGTGAGCGCGGGTTGGATATTCCATTCATCCTCGTGTCCGGTCTCATCGGCGAAGAGCAAGCCGTGGCGACCCTCAAGCAAGGCGCCGCCGACTATTTGCTCAAAGATCGGCTGGCGCGTCTGGGTCCCGCCGTGGCGCACGCGCTGCAAGAAGCCAAACTTCGCGAGGAGAAACGCCAAGCCGAGACCGCGCTGCGCGCCTCTGAACAATACGCCCGGAGCATCATTGATTCTTCTCTCGATATGATCATCACGGTTGATCCAGAGCGAAGGATCGTCGAGTTCAATCGCGCCGCGCAGGAGACGTTCGGCTATACGCGCGAAGAGGTGCTGGGTAAACCAGTCCGCATTCTGTACGCCGATCCCCAGGAAGGTCAAACGGTGCATCAAACGGCTTTCGAATCGGGAAGAATTGTGCGGGAGATTTCCAACCGACGGAAGAACGGTGATGTCTTTCTCTGCTTTCTCTCCGCGTCTGTGATGCGCGACGCGAAGGGTGAACTGTTGGGAATTGTAGGAGTGTCGCGGGATATCACCGAGCGCAAGCAGGCGGAAGAGAGACTGCGGTACCTGAGTATGCATGACGCTCTGACGGGCTTGTATAATCGCGCCTTTTTCGAAGAAGAGATCTCCCGGCTGGAGCGCGGGAGGCAGTTTCCGGTGAGCGTCGTGATGGTGGATGTTGACGATTTAAAACGAGCAAACGACAGCAGGGGACACGCCGCGGGAGATGAGTTGCTGCGACAAGCGGCTGACGTCCTCCGAGCTATCTTTCGCGCCTCAGATGTAATTGCCAGGATTGGAGGGGACGAATTCGCCGTGTTGTTACCGGGAGCTGATGCCTCGGTGACGCAGCACGCGTTGGAACGTCTCCGAAGCAATTTGGCGAATTACGACGTCACTCTCAGCGGATCTCCTTTGAGTCTGTCCCTCGGGGCAGCCACAGTGGATCAGGGTGACTCGCTGAAGGACGCCTTGAAGCGGGCGGACGAAAACATGTATCAGAAAAAGAATGGACTGAGAGTTTTACGATGACTACTCCGCTAAACGTTCTCATTCTTGAAGATAACCCAGCCGACGCCGAGTTGTTGTTACACGAACTGAAGCGATCTGGCTTTGACCCCGACGAGCGGCGCGTCCAGACGGAGGCGGATTACCTCGCTCACCTGGATGCGGCGCTTGACCTGATTTTGGCGGACTATTCCTTGCCCCAGTTCGACGGGCTGCGCGCTCTGCAATTGCTGCAGGAGCGCGGGCTGGATATTCCGTTCATCCTCGTGTCGGGTACCATCGGCGAGGATATTGCGGTCGAGGCGATGAAGCGCGGCGCGGCAGACTATTTGCTCAAGGACCGCTTGGCGCGCCTAGGGTCAGCAATAATCCATGTGCTGGAACAGAAAAAACTCCGCGAGGAAAAGCGGCAAGCCGATAAGACGCTACGCGAAAGTGAAGAACGCTTCCGGCTCCTTTCCGAGTCTTCCCTGACCGGCATTTATCTTCTCCAAGACCAGCGCTACAGTTATGTGAATCCAGCATTCGCTTCAATCTTTGGATACAAGGTTGAGGAGATCGTCGGACGACTGAGTCCGCTGGATTTCGCCCATCCGGATGATCGAGCGAACATTCTTGAAGACATGCGACATCGTGTATCGGGAGAAACCGAGGGTGTTCGCTATCAGCGCCGTGGTTTGAAAAAAGACGGATCAATTGTTTACGTGGAGTTTCAGGGAAGGCGAATTGAATACGGTGGGAAGGTCGGAATTATCGGGACGCTGGTGGATATCACCGAGCGCAAGCAGGCGGAAGAGCGCCTCGCCACGCAATACATGGTCGCGCGCGCCTTAGCTGAATCCGCGACCTTGGCGGAAGCGGCGCCCCAGCTTCTGCGAGCCGTCTGCGAGAGTCTGGATTGCGATCACGCCGAGGTGTGGAGTCTCTTGTGGAGCGCGGACTTGCAAGCCAAGGTGCTGCGCTGCACTGGAACTTGGCACCCGCCGTCCCTGTCGTTCC
>Ga0082335_1008119_pt1 | contig 12192 bp, 13 predicted proteins | sample Subgrocontami58m_FD_72375 | JGI IMG/M metagenome (GOLD analysis project Ga0082335, IMG submission 72375) | Subsurface groundwater microbial communities from S. Glens Falls, New York, USA - GMW37 contaminated, 5.8 m (SPADES assembly) (version 2) ...
ACCCTTGCGTCGGCGCCGGCGTCTCATAGATCGTGACGCCGCGATAGCTGCCCTTGAGCGGCTCGCCCCAGCGCGCGACCTGTGCCTTGAGGTCGTCCGGCGTGAAGAAGCCGTCGTTGGCCGCCGACCAGCGCACCAGTTCGCGCGCCACCTCGCCCTCGTAGAAGCCGTACCAGCCGTCGCTGGCGATGGCCTCGAGCGTGCGGGCGAGGTCGGGATTGGTGAGGATGGCGCCCTCCTTCAGGAAGATCGCCGCGGCCTCCGGGCTCCTGGCCAGCTCCTCGCGCGCCAAGTCGCGCCAGTAGGTGAGCCGCGCCGTTACCGGAAAGCCGTGGCGGGCATAGCCGATGGCGCTTTCGAGACAGCGTTTGAGCGGCAGGCGGCCGTAGGCGGCGTGGGCCTCGCCCCAGCTCGCGACCGCGCCGGGAACGGTCAGCGTTCCAGGCAGCACGCCTTTGTAGGGCACCTCGGCGAGGCCGCGGCGCACAAACGCCTCGACCGTGCCACCCGCCGTGGCGCGACCGCCGCCGTCGATGTAGCGCACCGCCTTGGTCCTGGCGTCGTAGATCAGCCAAAAAGCATCGCCGCCCACGCCCGTCATGTGCGGATAGAGCACCGAGAGTGCCGCACTTGTCGCGACGGCGGCATCGACCGCCGAGCCGCCGGCCCGCAACACGTCGACGCCGGCCTGCGAGGCCAGCGAATGAGGGGAAGTCACCATGCCGTTCGGCGCGAGGGTGGCCGGACGGCCGGTGCGTATGTCTACCATGAGGATTTCTTAAGTCGTTTAGCGACCGGTTGACAGCGTGCCGCGAAATTCTTAACACTTAACTCAAGAGTTAAGTATCATCGGAGGTACCGGGTAATGCTCAGGACTGTTGCCTACATTGCGGCTGCCATCGTCGTCGTCGTCGCCGGCATCCTGATCTATGCCGCGACCAGACCCGACACCTTCCGTGTCCAGCGCAGCGTCACCATCAAGGCGCCACCGGACAAGATATTCGCCCTGATCAACGATCTGCACGCCTGGGACGCCTGGTCGCCCTACGAGAAGAAGGACCCGGCGATGAAGCGGGCTTTCAGCGGCGCGCCCGGCGGCAAGGGCGCCGTCTACGAATGGGACGGTAACAAGAACGTCGGCAAGGGGCGGATGGAGATCACCGAGACGACACCGCCCGGCAAGATTCTGATCAAGCTCGATTTCATCAAGCCGTTCGAGGGTCACAATACCGCCGAGTTCACCATTGAACCTAAAGGCGACAGCACGGTTGTCACCTGGGCGATGTATGGTCCCTGCCCCTACTTCGCGAAGGTGATGGGGGTCGTGATGGGGCTGTTCATGAACGTGGAAGACATGATCGGCAACGACTTCGTGGCCGGTCTCGCCAACCTGAAGACCGTCGCCGAGAAATAAGTCCGATTCAGGAGTACGTCATGAAGGTCGCAGCCCTCTCGACCGTGCGCGCGCTGTTGCTGGGCGTTGCCTTTTCCCAGATTCTCGCCGTCGGCGTCCTGGCGCAGGGCACCTGTCCGCCCGGCATGCCGCCTGGCGTGTTCTGCGGTGAGCGCAACCTCGTGCACGCGACGGCCGGCACCTACGCCGTCGACGGCGATCACGCGGCGGTTCTCGCCCGCGTCTCGCACATAGGCTATTCCTACAGCGTCTTCCGCTTCGATCGCGTGAGCGGCACGCTCGTCTGGGATCCAGCCAACGTCGCGCGCTCGACCTTGTCGGTGTCGGTGAAGATCGAGTCGATCACGTCCAACGTGAAGGACTTCGCCAGCCAGCTGGCGGGCGATCAATTCTTGAACGCCCCTCGTTTTCCCGAGGCGACCTTCGTTTCGACCGCCTTCCGGCAGACCGACGCCACCAGCGGCAAGGTCGACGGCCAGCTGACCCTGATGGGCAAGACCGCGCCCGTGACCTTCGACGTGACCCTGGTCGGTGCCGGCAAGGGCTTTGGCGGCGGTCCGCGCATCGGCGTCGACGCCCGCACCTGGATCAAGCCGCAGGATTTCGGCATGCCGGCGATGTTCGTGGAGCCGATCGAAATCGTCGTCGATGCCGAATTCGCGAGGAACCCATGAACGTCATGGTGAAGCCCGCCGGATCGGAACTGGTCCTCACACGCGAGCTCAAGGCGCCGCGCGAGCGGGTGTTCGTGGCCTGGACCGACGTCAAACAGGCCGCGCTGTGGTGGGCGCCGCGGGATTTCACGCCGCTGTCCTGCGAGATGGATGTGCGCCCGGGCGGCATGTGGCGCCGACGCATGCGGTCGCCCACCGGCGACGTTATCCTGAAGCACGGTGTCTATCGCGAGATAGCCGCCCCCGAACGCCTGGTCTTCACCTACATCACCGAGAATGCCGCCGGCATCGTCGATCCCGAAACGCTGGTGTCGGTCAGCCTCACCGATCTCGGCAGCGGGCAGACCCGGCTCACCCTGTGGCACACCGCCTTCGAGACTGAAGCCTCTCGCGACGATCATCGCGGCGGCTGGACCGGCGGCCTCGAGCGGCTCGCAGGTTTCATCGAAAAAACTTGAGCAGCAGAAGGAGACGAAGGTGAACATCCAGCCATACCTGTCTTTCGAAGGCCGGGCCCAGGAGGCGATCGACTTCTACAAGGGCGCTGTCGGCGCCGAAGTGAAGGTCGTCATGCACTTCAAGGACGCGCCGCCCGAGGCGCAGGCGCAGATGTCGCCCGGCATGGTCGACGACAAGTTCGGCGTGCACTAAATGGTACTGAATTCCAAGAAGTAAACCACGGAGAGAGCGATGCAGATCCAACCCTACCTGTTTTTTGACGGCCGCTGCGAGGAGGCGCTCGAATTCTACAAGGGCGCCGTCGGCGCCCAGGTCGAGATGCTGATGCGCTTCAAGGAGAACCCTGAGCGCGGCCAGGGCGGCATGGAGCCGCCGGGCGCGGACGACAAGGTGATGCACGCTGCCTTCAAGGTCGGTGATGCCTTGATCCTGGCGTCCGACGGTAACTGCGCCGGCAATGCCAAATTCGACGGCTTCTCGCTCGCGCTCAGCGTCAAGGACGAGGCCGAGGCTGACAAGAAGTTCGCGGCGCTGGGCAAGGGCGGCCAGGTGAACATGCCGCTCACCAAGACGTTCTTTTCGCCCAAGTTCGGCATGGTCCGCGACAAGTTCGGCGTGAACTGGATGGTGACGGTCGGGACCTGACCGAGCTGCTCGCGGCTGGGACAGCCCCGCGATTCGGGACTGTGCCGCGAAGACGTCGGGCCTGTGCCGCGGAGCTGGCCAAGTCCTTGAGAAGCCGGCGCGATTTGGTCGCAGCGGCACACGCTCGGGTACAGCTGGCGGCTCTTTGCGGCACGTTCCGTGTGCCGCTCGTGGTGCCGGTCAGCCCTTGTCGATGTTGGCGCTGCGCAGGGGGACGCCGAACTCGCGCCGGCAGACCTCGGCCAGCACCGCGACGCCTTGTCTGATCGTCTCGGGCTCGGGATTGGCGAAACAAAGCCGCAGCCGGTTCTTGGCGTAGGCCTTGTTGGTCGACCATTCCGGCCCGGGATTGAGCGACACGCCGGCGGCCAGCGCCGCCTGTGCCAGCTTCTGCGTGTCGACCACCTCGGGCAGCTTGATCCAGAGATAGATGCCGCCTTTGGGATCGCCGAATTCGGCCGCCGTGCCGAACTGCTCGGCCAGCGCCTCGCGCAGCACCTGCAGCTTGGCGTGCAGCGTCTTGTTGAGCTTGGGCACGTGGGTGGCGAAATGCTTGGTGCAGAACTCGGCCAGGATCATCTGTTCGAGCGCGCCCGAGCCCGCGTCCTGCTTCAGGCCGAGGATGCGGCCCAGGATGTCCCATTTGGCGACGAGGTAGCCGACGCGCAGCGCCGGCGCGATCGACTTGGAGAAGGAGCCGATGAAGATCACGCCCTCGCCGTTGGCCATCGAGTAGATCGAGCGCGGGCGCTCGCCGTCCCAGATCAGGTCGGAGTAGCACTCGTCCTCGAAGATCATGACGCCGTACTCGGCCGCGAGCTTGATGAGTTCGGCGCGGCGCGTCTCGCCCATGATGGCGCCGGTCGGATTCTGCACCGTCGGGATGGTGTAGATGTACTTGGGCTTGATGCCCTTCTTCTTCAGCTCCTCGAGCGTCTGCCGCACGACGTCGAGACGCAGCCCTTCCTCGTCGAGCGGGATGCCGATGGTGTTGACGCCGAGCTTGGTGAGCTTGGTGAGCGCCCCGCCATAGCTCTCCTGCTCGACCAGCACGGTATCGCCCTTGGCAAGCAGCAGACTGTTCACCAGGTCGAGGCCCTGCATCGAGCCCGAAGTGATCAGGATCTCGTCGGCCGAGCAGCCGAGGCCGGCATGGTCCTTGAGCTTCTTCGCCAGGAACTCGCGTAGCGGCCGGTATCCCTGGGGGCCGCTGTTCAGGCCATAGGTGGCGAGCGTCGCGCCCTCGCGCTGCAGTACCGCCGTCGCGGCCGCGATCAGGGCGTCGACCGGCACATGCTTGGCGTCGTTGTGACCGCCGATGAAATTGTACTTGGGAAAGCCCTTCCACGGGACGGCGGGTGCGGGCGTGCCGGGCGCCAGCAGCGGCGCGAAGTCGAACGGTGCGGTCATGATGTTTCCTCGGGCATTTCTTCGGTCTTCTTCTGTCGGCATTGCTGGGCCAAGATCGCCAGGTTCGCAACTGATTTGGCCGGATCGGGCCACGGCGCGGAACAAGCCGGTCCTTCCGGGCGCCGGATCGAGGAAAGGACGCTTCGTGCCGGCACATTCCGACATCGGCTTCGAACTCGTGCCGGCCGAGCCGCTGCTGCTGCACGCGCTGCCGCTGCGGCGGACGGACTCCAATTCGCCGGTGCTGCGGCAGGGCGGCAATGTCGTTGGTTTCGTGTCCCACTATCTGCCGCGCGGTCACACGTACCGGCGCTTGGGCGAACGGTCGTCCTGGCCGCAGGGGCCTCTCGAGCCGGTGACACTGCTCGACGATCCGGCGCCGGAAGTCGGCAAGTGGATCCAATCGGTGTGGCGGGCGTCGGACGGCGATCTCTTCGGCTGGTATCACGCCGAGGAAGTCGTGCCTTGCGCCAAGCCGCTCTTCCTGCCGCACATCGGGGCCTTGCGGTCGGACAACGACGGCAGGAGCTGGCGGCTGATCGGCGAGGTGCTGCGTGCGCCCTACGCCGAGGCCGATTGCGGCTACCAGAATGGATTCCTGACCGGTGGCTATGGCGATTTCTGCGTCGTGCCAGACCGCCGTGGCGCGTGGTTCTATCTCCACTATTCCGCCTACGTGCCGGACGAACGGATGCAGGGCGTTTCGGTCCTGCGCTATCCGGTGTCCGCCCGCGATCGGCCGGCGGCTCTGGAGCTGTGGCGCGACGGGCGCTGGCAGCCGAAGGTTGGCCGGCAGGACGGCACGCCGATCTTTGGTGTCGAACGCGGCTGGCGGCATCGCGATCCCGCGGCCTGGTGGGGCCCGGCGATCCACTACAATCGCCACCTCGACTGCTTCGTGATGCTGCTGAACTGGACCGAGGACGGCAACGCCGACATCGTCCAACGCGGTGTCTTCGTTTCCTTCAACGGTGATCTCGCGGATCCAGCGGGCTGGTCGGCGCCGCAACGGATCGTGGACGGCGGCAGCTGGTATCCGCAGGCGATCGGGCTCGGCCCCGACGACGGCGATACTTTGGCCGGCGCCGAGGCGCGCTTCTTCATGTCGGGATTTTCGGCCTGGTCGATCCGCTTCCGTCGCGGCGGAGGGACGCCACTCCAACCGCTCATCGTCACGCGCGATGCCTTCACCGAGCGATTCGGCTTCGCACCCTGGTGACCGCCGATCAGCCCACGGCGCGGAACGAATGGGCCTGGGCCATGTCCCAGGGCTGGCGCCAGCGCAGATTTCCGGTGCCCGCCACCAGCTCGCCCTCGGCCAGCGCCGGATAGACGTCAGCGTAGGTGACGACCTCGTTCGGCGAGATGCGACGCGAGATGTGGATCGCCTTGAATTCGGCCGGGTGGTCGAGCCCAGCCGCCGCCGTCAGCTCCGCCAGTTCGCGCAGCGTCGCGTGGTGAAAGTTGACGACGCGCTGCATCTTGTCGGTCACGACCAGGGCGCGCTGGCGTGTCGGGTCCTGGGTGGCGACCCCGGTCGGGCAGCGGTCGGTATGGCACGATTGCGACTGGATGCAGCCCACCGCGAACATGAAGCCGCGGGCGGCATTGCACCAGTCCGCGCCCAGCGCCATCGTGCGCACGATGTCGAAGGCGGTGATGATCTTGCCGGCAGCGCCGATCTTGATGCGCTGGCGCGCGCCGATGCCGATCAGGGCATTGTGCACGAAGTAGAGGCCCTGGCGCATCGGCTTGCCGACATGGTCGACGAACTCCATGGGCGCGGCGCCCGTGCCGCCCTCCTTGCCGTCGACGACGATGAAGTCGGGATAGATCCCGGTCTCCAGCATCGCCTTGCAGATGGCGAGGAATTCCCATTCGTGGCCGATGCAGAGCTTGAAGCCGGCCGGCTTGCCGCCCGACAGGCGGCGCATCTCGGCGATGAACTGCATCATCTCAACCGGGTTCGAGAAGGCGGTGTGATGGGACGGCGAGATGCAGTCCTCGCCCTGCGGTACGCCGCGGGTCAAGGCAATCTCCGGGCTCACCTTGGGAGCCGGCAGGACGCCGCCGTGGCCAGGCTTGGCGCCCTGGCTGAGCTTCAGCTCGACCATCTTGACCTGCTCGTTGGCGGCCGCGGCGGCGAACTTCTCGGGCGAGAAGGTGCCGTCGGGATTGCGGGCGCCGAAGTAGCCGGAGCCGATCTCCCAGATGATGTCGCCGCCGCCCTCGCGGTGATAGGGGCTGTAGCCGCCCTCTCCGGTGTCGTGGGCGAAGCCACCGATCCGGGCGCCGTTGTTCAGGGCCCGGATGGCGTTGGCGCTGAGCGCCCCGAAGCTCATGGCCGAAATGTTGAAGACCGACGCCGAGTAGGGCTTGGCGCAGTCGGGGCCGCCGACGGTGATCCTGAAATGATCGTCGGCGACCGGCCGCGGCGCGATCGAGTGGCTCATCCACTCGAAGCCGGTGCCATAGACGTCGTGGCTGGTGCCGAAGGGACGCATGTCGAGCACCATCTTGGCGCGTTGATAGACGACGGCGCGCCGGTCGCGGCTGAACGGCATGCCGTCCTTGTCGTCCTCGAAGAAGTATTGGCGCATCTCCGGCCGGATGGCCTCGAAGATGAAGCGCAGGTGTGCGGCGATCGGGTAGTTGCGCAGCACCGCATGCCGCGTCTGGAAGAGGTCGTGGATGCCGACGACGGTCAGCACCGCGGCAACGCCGAAGCAGATCCCCAGGAACGACAGCCTGGGCTCTTCCACCCAGGCAATGCCGAAGGCCACGGCCGCAAGTGCTGCGAGCGTCAGGGTGATGAAGCGAGGCGAGAAAGGCAGCATCAAGGGCGACATGGGCGGCCTCGTCGGGAGCGGGCTACTCTCCTAGCCTCTTTGGCGACGTCGGGAAATCGTCTCCATTGTCTTGAGACGGTAATCGTCGCCACCTAGCTGCGCTCGAAGGAGACGCTCTTGATGACGGCGAACACCGGCCGGCCGGGCGCCAGCGCGAGGCGCTGCACCGACTTGGCCGTGACGCGCGCCATCAGCGTGGCGCCGTTGCAGTCGAGCCGCACGTCGGCCTGCGCACCGCTCAAGCTGGGGCTGACCGAGGCGATGCGCCCGGCCAACACATTGAGTGCACTGATCTCCTCGGGCGGCCTGAGTGAGATCATCACGTCGCGGGCGCGGATATAGGCGCGCACCGGGGCACCGACCGGGGCGGCCAGCCTCGGCACCTGCAGCTCGCCCGCGGCCGAGGCCAGGACCGTGAGCTGGAAGGCCTCGTCGTGGCGCGCCACCGTGGCGTCGAGCACGCCGCCGGCATCGCCCGCATCGGCCAGCGGCAGGATGTCGAGCACCGGCCCCACGGCCGTGACCTTGCCGTCAGTCAGGATCACCACGGTGGTCGCAAGCCTAGCCACTTCGGCGGCGGAATGGCTGACGTAGACGATCGGGACGCCGGCATCGTCGCGCAGCCGCTCTATGTAGGGCAGGATTTCGGCCCGCCGTGCCTCGTCGAGCGAGGCGAGCGGCTCGTCCATCAACAGCAGGCGCGGATGGGCCAGCAGCGCGCGGCCGATGGCGACCCGCTGCTTCTCGCCACCGGAGAGGGAGTGCGGCTCGCGGTCGAGCAGGGCGCCGATGTCCAGCAGTTTTACCACCGAGGCCAGATCGCCTGCCGCGCCGCCGTCCGGTCGCGCGAACCAGCGGCCGTACAGCAGGTTGTTGCGGACGCTGAGATGGGGGAAGAGCCGGCTGTCCTGGAAGACATAACCGATGCGGCGACGGTGCCGGGGTACGAACACACCTCGCTCGGTGTCGACCAACACCTGGCCGTCGACCGCGATCCGACCGCGGGTGGGTCTCAGCAGTCCGCCGATGATGTCGACCAGCGTCGACTTGCCCGATCCCGAGCGGCCGAACAGCGCCGTGAGGCCCGGCGCGGACGAGAAGCGTGCCGTGAGCCGGAAGTGCTCGCGGACGTGATCGACGTCGACGTCCAGGCTCACGCGACGGTCCGCCGGGCGCCGATCCGGCGCGCGAGCAGCTCGGATCCCAGCAAGGCCAGCATCGATAGCGCAATCGATATCAGTGTGAGGCGAAGTGCGCCGGCATCGCCGCCGGGCACCTGGGTCAGGGTGTAGATCAGCGAAGGCAGGGTCTGCGTCTCGCCCGGGATGTTCGACACGAAGGTGATGGTGGCGCCGAACTCGCCCATCGCTTTGGCGAAGCACAGGATGGCACCCGCGATCACGCCCGGCAGGCTGAGCGGCAGGGTGACGGTGGCGAATACCCACAGCGGGTTGGCGCCGAGCGTGCCGGCCGCCGCCTCGAGCCGGCCGTCGACCGCCTCGATCGACAGCCGGATGGCGCGCACCAGCAGCGGGAAGCCCATGACCGCGCAGGCGAGCGCCGCGCCGGTCCAGCGGAAGGAAAAGACGATACCCAGTTCATCGGCCAGGAAGGCGCCGACGGGCGTGCGTCGGCCGAAGGTGAGCAGGAGCAGGTAGCCCGTCACAACGGGCGGCATGATGAGCGGCAGGTGGACCAGCGTGTCGACCAGGCTCTTGCCCCAGAAGCGCCCGCGCGCCAGCAGCCAGGCGACAGCGATGCCGAGCGGCAGGCTGGCCGCCGTCGCCGTCGTCGCGACGAGCAGGCTTAGTCGTACCGCCGTCCACTCTTCCGCTGTCATGCCTTCTTCCGCTCAGGAAGTCGGTATAGTCCGTTGGATATAGCGCTTCGTCCAGAGCCTATTGGCGACGGCGAAACCGCGGCGGGCGGCCACGATCGCCACGACCGCGAGGGAGGCCAGGAGAACCTTCTGCGCCGGCCGCGGTGCCAGGTCGGGATCGATGTTGGCGGCCAGCACGCGCACGGGATCGATACCGTTCACCAGACCGTACCAGGCAGCCTCGAAGACGACGGTCGCCAGTGTGGCACCGGCCGCCAGCAGGAGGAGGCCGGGATAGCTGGTCCGCAGGCGCGGCGGCAGCACACGCCACAGCATCAGCCAGGCGAACAGTCCAGCGGCAAAAGCCGCCTCGCCGATCTTGACCTTGGACTGGATGAAGAAGTGCACGATGGCCAGCAGAGCTGCCGGGTAGATCAGCCAGTGCAGGCGCTTCCAGTTGCGCTTGAGCCGCTTCTGCCAGCCGTTGGTCGAGGTGACGGCGAGCGCCACCAGCGCCAGCAACGCCACGAAGCCGATGGTGAGGTAGAACCGCTTGGCGATCTCCGTAGCGACGACGATCAGGTCCCATTTCTGGTCGAGCACGTAGATCAGGAGATGGGCGCCGGCATAGAGCGCCGCGGCGACGCCGATGCGGCGACGGACGTGCACCAGCGGCATCCAGTCGAGCGTCGCCCGAAGCGGCGTCATGGCGAGCGACAGCAGCAGGAAGATGACGGCCCAGTCGCCGGTGGCGTGCGTCGCCACGGTGACCGGACGAGGGCCCAGCTCGTCGGTGTACCAGCGCCAGGCGAGTTCGGCCGCCGGCAGGCAGAGGCCGATCAGGGTCGCGAGCCGCAGCCAGAAGATCTTTCGTTGGATGGACACAGGGTCAACTTACGCGATGGTCCGATCAACGGAAGGTCAAAGTTCCGTCATCTGGGCGCGTCGTCGCGCCTCATCTCTGATTGCCGAAGAGGAGGCGGTAAGTGCCGATGGTCGGCGCCACGGCGACTCCGAACGGCTTCAAAGTCGCAAACTTGAAATGAGCCCGCGCGGCGGCGCCCACCGACGCTGCGTCGGCGCCCTCGAGCATCACGACCCATTCGGCCTCGTCGGCCTTGGGGTGATCCATGCTCTTTGCCTGCAGCGGGGCGTTGGTGACTTCGAGATCGGTTTCTGCTGCGAATGCGCCCAGCAGGCCCGGCCGGGCGATGACGCGCGGCAGGACCGTCTCCTGCAGCCAGGCGACCAACGGCTTGCGTTCACGCGGGTCGGGGATGAAGCGCACGCTGGCGACTGCGCCACCGACACCGTGTGTGAGGTCGACCTGCGTGCGGAGCGTCAGGCGGCGGAACTGGGTGAACTTGGCCATCACCGCTTGGGTCCACGGCGTCTGGTTGGCCAGCAGCTGCAGATAGCCCGGCGTCGCGAGATCGTCGACGCTGTCGCATTCGTAGGTGGCGAGATACTTGGGCGAGCCGCGGACGGCAACGTAGCGGCGGGCGCGATGGAAGCCCGGCAGGTTGATCCGTTCGTCGATGTGTTCGCGGTTGTACCACTCGTTGAAGTCGCGCTCGTCGCGTGCCTTCACCTCGGAAAAGACGATCAGCATTCCTTTGCCGAATAGGGGCATTGATTCATCCCGCAGTGGCTGCCGCCTAGTCTATGCTGGACCAAGCGCGGGAGGAACTACTATGAAAATCGCCAAGATCGAGGATCTGCATTGCGACGCCGGCTGGCGCGACTTCTCCTTTCTCAAGATCACCACCGACGACGGACTGGTCGGCTGGTCGGAATACAACGAAGGTTACGGCAGCGCCGGCCTCACCGCCGTGATCCGCCGCCTGGCCGAGAGCCTGATCGGCCAGGATCCGCGGCCGATCGAGCGCATCATGACGAGGTTTTACGCCGTCACGCGCCAGGCGGCCGGCGGCATGAACCAGCAGGCGATGGCGGCCATCGAGAATGCCCTTCTCGACGTCAAGGCGAAGGCGCTCGGTATTCCCGTCTATGCCCTGTTCGGCGGCCCGGTGCGAGATCGCCTGCCGCTCTACTGGTCGCATTGCGGCAGCTATCGCTTCCGCAACGCCGATGTGATGAAGGTCGACCCGGTGCGCTCGTTCGACGACGTAGTGAAGCTCGGCAAGCACGTGAAGGAACGTGGCTTCAAGGCGCTGAAGACCAACATCTTCCGCTTCGATCTCGATCCGCCCAACATGTACCAGCCGGGATTTGGTCGGACCGCTGGCGGGCCCGAGCTCAACGCCGATGGCGCGACCCTGGCCGCGATCTCCGACGGGCTGGCGGCCTTTCGCCAGGGCGCTGGCCCCGAGATGGGCATCCTTCTCGACACCAACTTCAACTTCAAGACCGAGGGCTATATCAAGGTGGCGCGCACCTGCGAGCCCTACAATCTCTTCTGGCTGGAGATCGATTCCTACGATCCCGAGGGACTGCGGCTGATCCGGGATCGCGCCACCATGCCGGTCGCCTCGTGCGAGTCGCTGTTCGGCCGCCGCCAGTTCCGGCCGTTCTTCGAGAACCGTTCCATCGACGTCTCGATCATCGACGTGCCCTGGAATGGCCTGATGGAGTCGCTCAAGATCGCCGCCATGGCGGAGGCCTACGAAATCAACTGCGCGCCACACAACTTCTACGGCCACATGTCGACGCTGATGAGCGCGCACCTGTGCGCCGCCATGCCCAACTTCCGCATCATGGAAATCGATATCGACGACGTGCCATGGAAGGACGATCTGGTCACGCATCCTCCGGTCATCCAGAATGGTGAGCTGATCGTGCCCACCCGGCCGGGCTGGGGCGCCGACATCAACGAGGAAGCGGTGCGCGCGCATCCGCCCAAGAATCCCCATCCCTAATCCCCATCCCTGAGAGGAAACGACATGGTCTACGAACTTCGCT
>Ga0082335_1008121_pt1 | contig 12189 bp, 8 predicted proteins | sample Subgrocontami58m_FD_72375 | JGI IMG/M metagenome (GOLD analysis project Ga0082335, IMG submission 72375) | Subsurface groundwater microbial communities from S. Glens Falls, New York, USA - GMW37 contaminated, 5.8 m (SPADES assembly) (version 2) ...
CCGTCCCGAATTGAACCACCAGATTCACTCTTCACATTCGCCCACCTTCTCCTGCATTTCCTCAATGCCTCAAACCGGAACGCAGAAGGGGGGGAATCACGGATTTACCTGAGAGACAACAGGCGTGGACGCTGGAATCGGTATCCCACCCGACTTGAAGTCGTCTCCCGAAGGTGTACACCGACATTGGTTCCGCCCCGCGTCCCTAACGTTTTCGCACGGGCAAATCCCGTTTGCCCATCGCGTGGGTCCTCCATGCCGTGGAATATCGCGAATACGCATTAGCTTTATAACCACAGTCGCGTTCAATGTTTTTTAGGGAAATATTCTTGACATGCTGGATGATATGACGTATTTTTTTCACGACCGTGTTCCTCAAGATTGTCGCCGTTCGGAACAAGGGCGGGTATGCCCGCTACTGTTCCTGGCCTGTCGAGGCGGTCCGGGGGTGATAAAGATTCGGCACGAGGTTTCGGTCGCGCCGGGTCGGGTACGGTTTTTTCGGGCCTCCGGATTGCTGGACCGGATGGCAGTGTGTCGGTCACCATGATGGGGTGCTCAAGCGGTTAAACTTCTCTGGCATTCTGTCGGCAGCGGCAGAGAAACCGGCACGAATACTGCGTCCAACTCTATATTTAGAAAGGTGTTTGGCGTGCCTTCCCACGGATGTTGGTCCTGCGCCGCGAGACCATTTCTTATTTTCAAGGAGATCGATCAATGAGATCAAGCTGCCGTTTTTTTATTTCGGTCTGTGTTGTCTTGCTGGGTTTTTTTCTGGTTTCCAACCCCCTGCATGCTTCCATCCTTGCGGATGATCTTTTCGGCGCTGATGTTGTGGGGAACAACTACTGGATATGTGGCGCCAACGGGAAGATCCTGCATTCAAGTGACGGTACATCTTGGGTATTGCAGCATACGGGTGTAGACATTCCCCTCATGTCCTTGGCGTTTATCAACGACAAGAAGGGATTTTGCGTCGGCTATGGCGGTACGGTTTTAAAGACCGAAGATGGTGGTAAGCGGTGGGTAAAAATTCCTGTAGACACCAAGCGTTATCTTACGGGTGTGTGTTTCATCAACGAGAGCAAGGGCTTCATTGTCGGCGAGTTTTCCACGTTGTTGGTTACCGACGATGGCGGAGAGCATTGGAAACAGGCTCCCGGCAAAAACATAGACGCCATCTTCAACGCGATTGATTTTTACGACGGGAAGTATGGATGGGCTGTTGGGGAGTTTGGGACGGTGATTCACACGCAAGATGCGGGCACTACATGGAAACAGATGAATGTGGGTGCGGAAGAGTATACGCTTTTCGGTGTGAAGGCAATCGACAAGGACCGTGTCGTCATCACCGGGATGGATGGTTTACTGTTTGTAACGGAAAATGCGGGAAGGACATGGAAGAGGAAATATGTTGGAGAGAAAACTCAGATTTTCGGCGCTGACTTTTCAAATTTCAATGAGGGATATGTGTTTGGAAGAGGCTTGCTTTATAAATCGGTCGATGGCGTGAGTACATTCCAGAAGATTGACCTTGGAGATGAGCTTGCCTACGGTTGGATTTATCGCGTGAAACGAAATATCGGGGTTGGAAGGGGAGGGTACATTTATAAGTTACGTGGAGGTAAATGGAGCGAGGAAAGGGTAGTCTATAATAAAAAGGGAGACCATTGACAATGCAGAAGATTTCTCGATTTATAGTACGCTATAGATTGCTTGTTTTTTTTCTGTTTGTCGGCTTGACGGGTTTTTTCTTTTACCATGCGTTGAAACTTCCCGTCCGGATTTCCCTAGAGAAGTTCTTTCCCTATGACCATCCATTCGTAAAGCTTAATAAAGATTTGGGAAGCAAGTTCGGCGGCACCAATACCATGTTGATAATGGTGAAAAACAACAAGGGCTCCGTATATAATCCAGACATGGTTGGAGCCATCAAGAAGGTAACAGATTATTTTTACTATAAAGATTACGCATTCAGAGCTCTTACCGCGTCGATTACGCTTTCAAAATCAAAGTATACCCTTGGGGAAGGTATGGGCGAGATTAAAATGGCCCCTGTATTCCCCCCTGATTTTGATAATACAGAAAAGAGTTTTGATTTTGCTAAAAAGATGGTTTCCCAGAGTCCCGTGTTTAATGGTTTGTTGGTGTCTGATGATGGTAGCGGTGCCTTGATCATCGTGGAGGTGGATGAGACCAAGATAAATTATCATGCTTTCCGGAAAGACCTTCTTTTTATAACAAACGAAATCGAGTCGGGTGGCGCCATAAGTCTTGCTTTTACCGGCCGTCCCGTTCTGTTGTCATGGATCTATGATTTATCCGGAAATATATATATGCTTATCGGAATCGTTGCGGTGGTAAGCCTGCTCATCCTGTTCTATTTTTTCCGGGATATTTTTGCTGTACTTGCGGTCTCGTTGGTGGCGGTGTGCTGTGCCATATGGGGATTGGGGTGCATGTCTCTGTTAAACTATGACCTGTCCCCTCTTATGCTCATCTTGCCGGTGCTTATAAGCACAAGGGCGATCAGCCATTCGATCCAGCTTCATGCGAGATTTACGGAGGAGTGCGCTACGGCGGAAGGAGACAGGGTGACTGCCCTGGAGCATACGTTCCGTGCGATGTTGATTCCCAATATTTCGGCGGTTTTTACGGATGCTCTTGGGTTCTTCATTCTTTATATAATAAATATAACCTTGATTCAGGAAGTGGCTATTTCGATGGGTATATGGATTTTTTCATTGATACCGCTCTCCGGGATCTTCATGCCAATTCTGTGCACGTATTTTCCATACAAGGACAAGAAAAAATCCGGCTCTACTGAGGGGAATGACTTAGGCAAAATAGCGCAAAAGATAGGGATGTTTTCAATGAAAAGGTTTGGGACTGTTTTTATCTCTGTGAGTGTTGTCGTACTTCTTGGTTTTTCTCTGTTTTATGCAAGAAAGATTCACGTTGGAGATGATTTTCCTGGTTCTTCGATATTGTTTCCAAACTCCGATTATAATCAGGATACAAAGAAAATCAACGAAACATTTTCAAAAGCCGGAGCGGACGGACTCGCCCTTTTCTTCCAGGGAGGAAACGATGCGATAAAAAAGCCGGAAACGTTGAAATATCTGGATAGATTTGAAAGATATATGGTGGAAAACATCGATGTTGCAAGCGGGGCGTGGTCCCTTGTTACCGCGTTGAAAAATATTAACATGGAAATTCACGACGGGGACCCGAAGTGGAGCTTTATTCCCGACGACGAACTTCTGGCGGCGAATCTCATGCTGCTTTTTTCCTCTAAAAATGAGCCCTCGGAGTTTGCCAGGTATACGGATCCGCAATATGAAATAGGGAACACGATTGTATTTTTTAAAAATCATACTCCATCTACGATCGGCCAGGCCGAAAGAGTGGCGAATGAATTTTTCAAGGAAAATCCATTGGACTCGAAATATGGCAAATTTTATTTTGCCGGTGGGTCTATCGGTCTCGAGATGGCAGTCAATCAAGTGGTCAAATCTTCTCATACAAAAATTGATTTAATGATTCTCTTGGCGGTATTGGTTACGTGTATCGCTTCCTACCGTTCGTTTGTAGGCGGGTTTTTGCTGCTGATTCCGCTTATTTTCGCAAACCTGTTCGTTACCGGCGTCATGGCCTTTATGGGAGTTGGAATTACCATCGATACATTGCCTGTTGTGGCGATCGGTGTTGGAATCGGAGTTGATTTTGGCATTTACATGTTTTCCAGAATGAAGGAAGAAATGTTGAGGAGTGGAAACGATTTTGAAGTATCGATAAACAATTCTTTACTTACTACCGGCACAGCGATACTGTTTTCTGGTTTGGCAATGATAGTTCCGTTGTTGTTGATCGGTGTAGTAACTTCAATAAAGTTCCAGGCGCAAATGTCGATTCTTATTGGCGTGATATTATTTGTAAATATGTTGTGGGCTATTACGGTGCAACCGCTGATAATCCATTATTTCAGGCCGAAATTTCTGAAAATGTCCGTGAAATAGAACCGAAGGAGTAGCCGCGGCTCGTTGGTCGTGCCGTAGAATATACCGAGAGGGGGGGGAAGGAATATGAGCGTATTGCCAGAGAAGAGTTGGGTTAGACGTCCGATCTGCCTGTTGCTTCTGTTTCTGGTTTCGTTTGCAGTATTGAAACCCGGGGCTGCTCATGCCGGTGAAGGCACTCTGAACGGTTATGTTCAGCATCGGAGTGAATTAGGCCTTGAGACTCCGCGAAGGTACGCCGTATCGGAATTTTTAGGGAACCTCGAGATGAATTACAAGTTCGATGAACAGTGGGCGCTCCACACGATATTGCGTGGAAGATACGACGGAGTATACGATTTGCGAAATGATTTCAAGAACAATGTTTCCCCGAGTGACCGGGAGGATATGCGGTCTGAGGGTGAGGTACGTGAGATTTATCTGGACTATAAGCCAAGGCCGGATTTGTCGTTCAGGTTAGGCCGTCAGGTGGTTATATGGGGAGAGAGTGACGGACTGAGGCTCATGGATATGATCAATCCCTTCGATCTCCGGTGGGGGTATTTATCGAGGGATTTCGAGGACATCCGGACTCCGTTGGTGATGTTGCGAGTAAATTATCAACTCCCTGGCCTGGAACGGTATATGGCCGGTTTGGAGTTGGTCTGGATTCCGGGAGATTTTGCGGTAACCGAGATTCCCGCCGCTGGTACGGCGTGGGCTCCGGAATCGCCGGTATTTTTCAATTCGCAGGTGCAAGCGTTGGTGGGGATGGGCCTGTTTCCGTCGGTTACGGATGTAAAGAAGCCCCAAACCTTGAAAAACAGCCGTTACGGGGTGAAGTTTACCGGCAATGTTGCCCGTACGGACTTTTCTCTTAACTATCTTCATACGTACGCGGATAGTGCTGTGTATCACTTTGCCGGAGTGAGTGCGCCTCCCGCATTTCCTCCTGGGTTTGTGGGTACATTCAACCTTGAGGCGAAGTACCCATGGAAACATATCGTTGGTGTAACGTTCAACCATGATTTTGGGCTTGTAGTTGCGAGGGGAGAAGTCGCTTACGAATTCAACAATGAATTTCAGAACCTTACGACGCCGGACTGGACGGAGAAAAGTGATTATGTGAAGGCTATGCTCGGTTTTGACTGGATACTTGGAATTCCTGGGTTTAATAAAGGGAGAACATTTCTTATCAGCGGGCAGGTGTTTGATTTTCATATTGTAGATCACAATAACAACATTGTGAATATACCTTATGGATATACGGTAAAAGAAGATGAGCAGGTACTTACGTTATTGGTAAATACCGGTTTCCTCAGTGACACGATACTTCCTGAAATATTTGTCGCTTATGATGCTTCCTATTATTCGTGGTGGATAAAGCCGAAGCTTGGACTGCAGTTTGGAACGCATGTGAGGGTCGAAGCAGGTGCAAACATCTTCGAGGGGAAAAATACGCAGAGGTTGCCGTTCGGAGCATTCGATGAAGATGATACCGCATATCTCCAGGTCAGGTATCAATTATAGAGGTTGATAGAAAAGAGTGCGTAGAAGAAACAAAATATTCAGGGGAGGTACCAATGTCAGGGTATACAAGAAGGGATGTCCTGAAAGCTGCCGGTAGCGTAGGAATATTGGCTGCATCATCTTCTCCGTTCTCTGCATTCGCCTCATCTGGTGTGCTTGGAAAAATTGACCCGAAGATTCATATGCACAAATCCTATAATATGAATGCATTGCCGTCAGGGACAGTTATTAATGAAAGTAATTATAAAAATTTTCCAGAGCTCGAGTATTTTTTGCCAGGAGTTCTTTTTTCCAGACTAAAGAGAGGTGCCACAGTTCATGATATGCCATTTCCAATAACTATCGTTCCAACGAGGGAATTGCGGTTTTCCGAAGATGAACAAAAGGCTGATAAAGCTAATTTGGGCAAGGTTAAATTATCTCCGAATAATGATAAATTGATTAATTATGCGGCGGGAACACCTTTTCCGGAACCTAAAAATATCCATGAAGTTTCCTGGAATTTTTCTAGACGTAGGAATTGGGGAGACTCTTCCAAATATTACATATATTTTATCGTTATAGATAAATTAAATCGACGAAAGGACGTTGCATTTACTTATTACCAGAAACCGTTTGTTAATAGGGTAACATTGCCTCCAGTTCCATCGTACTCTAACACAGATGTTGATTGGAAAGCGACAACTGTATTTACCAAACCGTACGATGCTGCTGGATTCGCGATATTAAGAGTAAGATACATTGATTTTGAAAAAAATGATGATTCATGGGCCTACATGCCGGCTATTCGACGGCTGCGTCGTTTCACAGGTGCCGATGTTCAGGATCCTCTCTTTGGGACAGATGTAAATATGGACGATTATGCGAACTTTGAACAGAAAATAGATTATAAGAATATGTATCCGGAAAGCATAGAATTAGGTAAGTATCTTCTTCCAACTAGTTATAGCAATGGGTTTGATGCAATGAAAATTCCTTTTGATGGGAAATTTATTAACTTACCTGTGGAGCTTCGTAAATATTATAAATTAACATACAAATGTACGGATCCAAACTATATGTATGGGAAACGGGTTATGTACATTGATGTCGATAATTCTAATGCTTCATACGGTGAATTTTTTGATCAAAAGGGGAAAATATACCGGACTTGGAGGGTTAGCAATTATTGGACTGAAAATAGTGAGCGTTCTTGGGAGGGGATAGAAGTATTGGATTGGGCAAATCGTTCAAAAACTTTTATATTATTTAATTCAGAACCAACAAAAGCACCGTATAATTTGGTTTATTCGGATTCTGTATTTACAACGGAATTTTTAAAGCAAACAACGAGATAGTATTTGGTTTATTTGAATATTTATCATTGCTTGGGGGTGTAAATTGTTTGATAATATGCCGGAAAGAATGTTACCACCCAAAGATACTTGGCCGGATTTCGTTTTCACAGATAAGCATTCAAGGTTGTTGTTAAACAAAGATCATATAAATTGTGCCGAGATGTTTTGGGATATTGGCGTATTAAATAGAGGGTTGGAAGGTAAAGTTGCTTACTATATGGATGGGCAAGCAATAAAGTTTAGAGAAGTATTGGAAAATATAAACAAGATGGGAAATGCGTTACGGGGGTTGGGTGTTAAAGAAGGCGATCGGGTTGTGTTTCGGTTTGGAGATGACTTGGAAGCGGTTATCACTCAGATGGCGGTATGGAAAATAGGGGGCATTTGTGTTCCAACTCAACCGTTGGAAAAAGCAGGTGAATTGGAATATATTTTTAACGATACGGAATGCAAGGTGGTTATTACCCATTCGGATTACGTGGTAGATGTTGAAAAGGCATTGGAAAACTCCCCGGCAGTCGAAATATTGATTGTTGCGGGGGATTACAGGGGTAAGAGATCGTTTGTTCCTTTTCACAAAATGATTGATGGTAATAGTGTTGAATTGGAAGTTGCAAAAACCCAACTATTAGATGTCAATAGTATATATTATACTGGTGGAACAACCGGGAGACCCAAAGGATCATTATGTACACACGCGGCGCAGATAGCTACTATTTTAGATCTTGTTGAAGTTCGTGGAACTCAAGTTTCCGATGTGCATTATTGTCCTTTACCTGTAGGGCATGGGTTTGGAAATCTGGAAAAAACCAGCAACATAATCGCTGGCGGGATTACTTCAATTCTGAACAGGGAACGCTACACTCCTGATCTAGTCGTAAGGACGATCGAAAAGTACAGAGTTACGAAGTTAATAGCCTCGCCTACTGTATTAAGGATGATATCTTCGTCGGTAAATCTTAAGGAATTCGATTTATCAAGTTTAAGGTTGGTTTGTTGTTCTGGCGAATATTTTGATAAGAAGACGTTTGAAGAATGGACCAAGATACTTGGTTTTGAACCTTGGAACGGTTATGGTATGTCGCCACTTGCGGGATGGTTTATTACCCCGGGTGATCGCGGGAAAAAAGTGGCGCCAGGACGTGCGGTTGGGCTCCCATTACCTGGTTATGAGGTGAGGATCGTAGATAAGGATGGGAAAGATCTGCCTGAGGGTGAGAGTGGTGTATTGTTGGTTCGGGGTCCATCGGGCATATGTTTCCTGAAAAACAAGCATCCGGATATTGAGAGATATATTGAGGACGATATGAATTGGGGAAATTATAGCAGGGCGGATGATTATTTTAAAAAAAATGAAGACGGCTGGCTTGAATTTCAAACAAGAGCGAGTTCGCTAATCCGGAGTGCGGGAAGATTCATTGATCCGATTGAAATAGAAGAAGTATTACGCCTGCATCCCGCAGTAAGCGAAGTTGTAGTTATTCCTTCGTTCGATGAAATACGGGGGGAGGTGCCGAAGGCTAATATTATACTTACGAAAGGATTTAAAGGTTCTGATGATTTGTCTGATGAATTGAGGGATTTTGTTAAATCGAAAGTTGCAGCCTACAAATATCCAAGAAAGATAGAATTTGTGACAGAAATCTTAAAAGATGGTGTTGGAAAAGTTCAAAGGAAAAAAATAGCTGATATGGAACGATAACACCAAACTTTTTTTATTTCCCCTTTTTGAATAATAGATGCGGTAGGGGAATTAAAGACAGATTGGTAGGTACCAGCATCGTATGCCACAGAATGGACGTGGGCACTGGGGCAAAAATTATTTTGAGGAGGCGATTCGTTATGCGCGATGAGTATGATGTGATAGTTATCGGTGCTGGAGTTAACGGTTTGGCGGCGGCGGCATATATGGCAAAGCTGGGACAAAAAGTTGCGGTATTCGAGGCGAGGAATGAGATCGGGACTAATTGTGACACGGAAGAAGTTATGCGGCCAGGTGTGCGGTGTAATTTGCATGCCTCCGGTATGGGCGTGCTTACAGCGCCTTCTTATGAAGAGTTGGAGATGGAACGTTTTGGATATGAGCCGTTGTATGCAAAAGGTGGCTGGGGATATTATTATCCATTTTTGGACGGTACAGCATTTGCGTTGCACAACTACGACACAACAAAAACATACGAATTATTGAAAGCCTTGAATGAACATGACGCAAATGTGTTTCGTGATATTTGCAATTACTTTGCAAAGGGCGATCTACTTGTTGAGATGACGCATCTTTCAACTTATGCCATTCCAAGTCCTGAAGTTACCGCGAAACTGGCACAGATTTTAAATGATTGCCCTCATATTCCTACGGGCTCGGTTAATATGACTGGGTATCATCTGCTGGATATCATGTTTGAAGATGAAAGAATAAAGGTCGGAATCATAAGCACCATGGTTGAGCTTGGTCCGGATCCTTGGATAAAGGGTGTGGGTGCCCTTGGCATTATAATGGGTTTGCTCATTGGTCCGACTTGGGCGTATTTGTCCACTCCAAGGGGTGGTAGTCATTTGGTTCCGCATTCGCTTTATCGTTGCCTGTTGCATTACGGCGGAGAGGTATATCAGAGTTGTGCCGTGAAGAAAATTATTGTCGAAAATGGTGCGGCGAAAGGTATCGTCCTGTCGAAAGATTCGGTTTACCCTGGACGGACGATCAAGGCAAAAAAAGCGGTAATAAGTGATCTTACGCCTGTTCCAACTTTCCTTTGGCTTGTTGGTGCGGAAAATCTTCCACAGTGGGTAACAAATGCAACGATGAATTATGATTATGAAGGGCAAGTATTATTTACCAACTACTATTTAATGAAAGAGCCTCTTATGTTCGATAGTTTTAAATGGACTGATAAATTGGATCCAAAGATTGGGGAATCCGTTTTCATGTATAATTGTGGTGTAGAAACCGTAGAAGATTCTGCCCGCCTGAAAAGAAGTTACGCGATGGGACAGTTGCCTGATCCGGCTATTATGTTCGGTGGTTGTTTTCGTTACACAACACTGGATCCGACACAAGCTCCGGCAGGGATGCACACAGTCCTTCTCTGGGCGGATGTTCCATTTAATATAAGGCGATGGAAAAATAAGAAATTAAATGGGCCAGGAGACTGGGACTTGGTAAGGGAAGAGTATGCCGACGAAGTGGAAAATGTAATGGCCAAGTATGCGCCAAATATTAAAACTGCCAAGGTTGAAAGATATGTGCATACGCCGTTGGATATTAACAGAAGAAATGCAAGTATGTTGATGGGTACTTGGAGTGGTGGTTCGATGGAATATAATCAATGGGGTGAAAACAGGCCTTTCGCCGGTTGTGGCGCTCCTAGAACTCCAATAAAAAACTTGTATATCACGGAAGTTAATATTACAAGGTCAACATTGTTGACTGGTGGGTATGGTACAGCCATGGCCGTTGCTGAAGATTTAGGTGTTTTAGACAAAAAATGGATGGGAAAAATACGAGGGAACGAACCGTATATGCGATATTGCGAAAGAGTTGGGTGGAATTGGAAAATTAAGATTTAAGCATTCATGCCATTTATGTAAAGGGAATATTTATAAATATTTATAATTAGGGAGGCCCTGATGAGAAATGAATATGACGTAATTGTGGTTGGAGGTGGTATAAACGGATTGACTACCGCAGCCTATCTTTCGAAAGCGGGTGCGTCTGTCCTGGTGCTTGAGCGCAGATGGGAAACCGGCGGCGGAGTGATGACGGACGAGCAATCCGGTTGCCGGATAAATACACACGCGACGTATATGATGATGATGGACAAAGCGCCCGCATATACCGATTTGGAACTGCATGAGGTGGGATGTACGTATATTACACCACAACCGGCCGCTTCGTTACTGCTTAAGGATGGTAGGGCGTTATGTTTATATAATGATGTTGAGAAGAACGTAGCGTCTATTTCTCGGTTTTCCAAAAAAGATGCTGAAAAGTTCCGGAAAGTATATAAAGAATTTAGCGATATGTGTGAAGAATGTCTTGTTCCGCAAACTTATCGACCCGTGCTACCCCCACTTGATTTGCTGAGTATTATGGACAAGAAGCCCCTGGGGAAAAGGATATTGGAGTTATCCGAGAAAACTCCTCGTGAGATTATTGAAGAATGTAATTTTGAGACGGAATCATTGAAGGCATTATTACTCTATCTAACAACAATGTGGGGAATTGATCCGAATGTAAGCGGTGTTGGTTATCTGGTTCCTTTATATATAATTAGAATGCTTAATGCTTCCCTTATTCGTGGAGGAAGCCACCGACTTTCATCATCGTTGGTCAAGACGTTAGAACATTACAATGGTGATATTGAAGATACTCTCGAGGTGGATAAAGTAATCATAGAAAACGGGAGCGCTGTTGGGGTAATAACAACTGACGGGCGCAAGGTCCGCGCGAAAGCCGTTGTGAGCACGGTAGATCCGGAGCAATCGTTTTTACGATTCATTGGAAAAGACAATCTTGACAAATTGGCCCCTGGAATTCGTGATGCAGTAGAGGGATGGCAATGGGAAGCAACAAGTCATTTCCTTCTGCACTTAATTGCTGACAAAGAACCGGTATTTTCCGCTGCAAGTAATGACACGGATTCCGGGCAAGCTTTGATACAAGTGATGGGAGTAGAGACACTGGAGGATGTAGTATCGGAATTCCTTGTTGCAAAAGAGGGTGGATTAGTTAAATGTGCGCATATTACATGTGTTACAAAATTTGATAAATCTCAAACGAATGTTATAAACCCAGAATTTCTTGAAGAGTGGATTGCCCCTCCAAAACATTTACATGTAATGAGGATTGAAACGTTGGCTCCATTTACTCTGAAAAGTGGCAACTGGGAGGATATGAAGGATAAGTATGGTGAACAGTTAAAAGAATTACTATTTAAGTATGCTCCTAATATGGTTAATGCCCGTATCATTCGAAAATATCCCTATCCGCCAACGTATATAGAAATGAAATTTCCTAATATGAAAAATGGTTCTATCAAGCACGGCGAGTATATAAGTACTCAAATGGGAAGTTTTCGACCAAATGATCTGTGTTCTCAATACAATACACCAATAAAAGGCTATTATGTAGGTGGAGCAAGCGTGTATCCGGGAGGTATGGTATTGCTGGGTAGCGGATATGGAGCCGCAAATGTTATCGCGAAAGATTTAGGGATTTCCCCGTGGTGGAAAACACCTCAATACATCGAAAATGCGATCAAGGGGGGATTGGTGCTATGATGAGGTAGCTTGATGAACCTGAACCTGCGAGATTGCAGTAGACGAAA
>Ga0082335_1001876_pt1 | contig 12186 bp, 12 predicted proteins | sample Subgrocontami58m_FD_72375 | JGI IMG/M metagenome (GOLD analysis project Ga0082335, IMG submission 72375) | Subsurface groundwater microbial communities from S. Glens Falls, New York, USA - GMW37 contaminated, 5.8 m (SPADES assembly) (version 2) ...
CATTACTCTTTAGCTACTGCTGCAATGGCTATGGAAGATTCAAAATTAGATCTCTCTAAAATTAATTTGGAAAGAGCAGGTGTAATTTTCGGAAGCGGTATTGGCGGAATGGTAACATGGGAAGAAGAACATACCGCATTTATGAACGGTGGAGCTAAAAGAGTTAGTCCTTTCTTCGTCCCTAAAATGATTGCCGATATTGCAGCCGGGCAAATTTCCATCAAATATGGTTTAAAGGGTCCGAACTACGCTACAACATCTGCATGTGCAACATCATCGCACGCTATTGCAGACGCATTTTTTTTGATTCAACGCGGTTCTGCAGAAATTATGGTAACCGGCGGAGCTGAAGCGGCAATAACTCCAATGGCAATTGCGGGATTCAATGCCGCTCGTGCACTTTCAACCTGGAATGATCGTATGATGGAAGCATCACGTCCGTTTGATAAAGACCGGAACGGATTTGTTATGGGTGATGGTTCAGGTACTATTATATTAGAGGAACTTGAACACGCAATTAAACGCGGTGCAAAAATCTACGGAGAAGTTGTAGGTATCGGTCTAACCGGAGATGCATACCATGTAACTGCACCTCCTCCGGGTGGAGAAGGAGCCGTACGTTCAATGAGAGAATGCTTAAGAGATGCCGGTGTTGAACCTATTGTAGTTGATTATATCAATGCTCATGGAACATCAACAGAACTTAACGATCTAAATGAAACTATCGCGATTAAAACCGTTTTTGGTGATCATGCTAAAAATATTGCAATCAGTTCCACTAAATCTATGACTGGACATTTATTAGGTGCTGCCGGTGCAGTTGAAGCTATTGCAACTTTGCTTGCAATTAAAAACGGCATTGTTCCACCTACAATAAACCATGATGAAGCTACACCGGAAATGGATTTAAATTATACTCCCAAAATAGCTGTAAAGAAAGAGATCAATTACGCTATTAGTAATACATTTGGTTTTGGCGGACATAATGCATCTTTACTATTCAAAAAGTTGGTAGGATAATTTTTGTTTGGAAAACTGTTAGATAGGTTTTTCTTTTTTCAAAGAAGAAAATATTTTATTGATCCGGAACTAAAAACTAGATTTCAGAAGAACTATACAATCCTAAAAAAAATACTCGGTTTTACACCCCGTAATAAATTCTATTTCATCAAAGCTCTCACACATAGTTCTTATCTTGAGTTATATCCCGAGCTTCTTAAATCAAACGAACGAGTAGAAATTGATCTCTCTCCAGAAAATATAACTATTATATTTGGTGAAAATGGTGTTGGTAAAACAACTCTTTTGAAGATTATATTCTCCATCTTTTCACGCAATGAGGAGTTATTAAAGAATGAAAAGGTAAAAGAAATTATATTGTATTATGAAGATAGTTTATCAAGAAATAATTCAGTAAAAATAGAACGAATAGAAGAGGCGAAAGAATTAACAGTAATAGACGACGACCAAAAACAAAAAAAAATTCTCGTTAGTACAAATATCAGATACGATTGGAAGGCTTATGATAATAGTACTCTATTTAATTGTAAATCTATTTCTATCGGGGTTCAAAGAGGAATTCCAAATCCAAGCACGCAAATAGATCCTGAAAGCATAATTCGTTTTTTCAGAAACTCCCGATATCGAGATGTTTTTAAGGAGAGTCAAGAAAACATTGAATCGCTCTCATTTAGATTAGCTGACTTTATAAATCACGATAATATAATTTATCGACGAAGAAATTATGCACGTAAAAATGAACTACGGCTTGACGAAAAAAATATTCAATTCAACTCAATAAATATAGACGAAATCGAATTCTTAGTTATTGAGAGATATAAATTGGCGCGTTTCGTTACTAACAGAAAAATCCAGAGTGCCTTATTCGATACTTTAGCTCTAGCAATTGATCAAAAAAATACACTAGCAAAAACTATCCCTTCAGATATTTTCCCCAAATTAATGGATAACAAGAAAAGATTACTTGAAGCACTTTCTGATACAGAGGACAACAGATTAAAAAAACGCTTATTACAAATCGTCAACGACATTAATGAGAATAATTTCGATGAAATATGTTCTTCAAATAATCTTATCGCTAGTCTACTAATCAAAATGACTGAAGAATTGGAAAATGAAAAACAATTTATAATCTCGATTAATATGGTTATAGAATTGTTCAATAATTTTATTCAAAAAGGTAAATCACTTGTAATAGAGGAAAATAAATTAACAGTAAAAGTTGGTAATAGAAAACATAGTTTAAGCGAGCTGTCAAGCGGAGAAAGACATCTACTTACATTTTTATCTTTAATCATTATTGATGCTAATGAAAGGGATTTCATAATTATTGATGAACCTGAGCTTTCCTTAAATATTGAATGGCAAAGAAAACTACTACCATTATTAAGTAAACTCGCGCCGTTCACTCAAATAATTGTTGCCTCACATAGTCCATCCCTTGCCAAAAGTAATTCGAATTATCTTTCCAAACTTATCCTCCACGAGGCTGAATAGATTATGAACTTTGATATCGAAGAACTACTTACTACTGCACTAATAATTGATAAGCCAATGATTATTGTTGAAGGTAGTGATGATATAAAAGTGTATGAGAATTTAGTTGAACGATTAAATAGAGAATATGATGTTTATGCCATAGAAAATATTAACAATTACACAGAAGGATGTGATGAAGTTATAAGAGCTATTAAAGATTTACAACAAAAAATAAACGAAAACGATCGAAATGAAAAATATATACTAGGGATAATAGACGCTGATGTAAGACTGTTTAGGAACTCAATACCAAATTTGAAGGGTTTATTAGTTTTAAAGTATTATTCTTTTGAAAGTCATTTTATTACTAGGTCCAATTTAAAAATATTAATCGGAGAAATAACCAACAATGGCAATAAAACTATTTCCAATGAAGTCCTTGATTATTGTGAATCAGATTTAGAACAAATTTTGAAAGAGCTCTATTATTATTCTTTAGAAGCATTAAAAAATGCTTTAATCGAAAACTATAATTCTGTCATTGGGTATAGCGATAAGCCTGGGCTTTTATATAGCGGGCATCATTGGACAAAAATAAAAAAGAAAAAAAGAAATCTTGATTATTTTGCCAAAAAACATTCACTAAAGTATGATCTCAAAACCTTAAAAAGAATTTCTAAGGGTAAGTGGCTGGTATTTTATTACTCATCTTCAATATTGAATAAATTAAAAACTCTTAAAGATGCTTGTAAAGACAATAAGATTCCACAATGTCAATTTTGCAAAAAAAGTAAGCATAATAAATGCCTACGTAAACTAAACAGTAGTTACAATGTTGATTTAATCCAGAAGAAACTACTTAACTATTACGATAACAATGAATTGAAGTATGTTAATGATCGCCTTCTTTTATTAAATAGTGTGAATTAATTGCTTAATAAATTATTCAAGTCAACAGCATCTTCAATGATATTCTTAAAAATGAAAATAATTTGGAACAATAATCTTTAGATTGTTCAACATTAATTGAAAAATAATTTAATTCCAAAGTAGTTCTGAATACTAAAACGATCTCAATTTTTCTGCCTTCAGATTTTCATCTTTTACTTATATTTGAAAACAAAAACTTCACTTTCCCTTGCTGTCAAAGTGTGACCGTAACAACAAGTGAATTGGAAAGGAAAAGAAAATGAAAAAAGTAACCACATTTGAAAAACACTTGGTTAAACAATACGGTAAAAAAGGAACTGATCGCAGAGATAAATTTGAAGCAGATTCAATTGCTTTTCGTTTGGGAGAAATGCTTAAGGAAGAAAGAACGAAAGCAAAGCTACTTGGTTTTTGCTTCTCTTGCAGTGTTAGGTTAATCACAGTTAAGTCATTAATTTAATATCAATAATAATTTTATATATTTATATGTAGTTTGTAAAGAAATTTTCCAAATATATTCCCATGACAAAAGAAGAACATATAAAATACTGGCTTGATAGTGCAGAACATGATTTGGAAACTTCAAATGCTTTATTGGATGTTGGTAAATATGATTGGTCACTTTTTCTCGGCCATCTAGTATTGGAGAAAGTTTTGAAAGCTATTTATGTAAAGAATAATGAAAACAAGATTCCCCCAAAAGTTCATAACTTAGTTAGATTGTCGGAAATGTCATTAATAAAACTCGATGAAAAGAAAAAAATTACTCTTGATCAAATAAATGATTTTAATTTAGAAGTTAGGTATCCTGAATACAAAAACGAATTTTACAAAACATGCACTAAAGATTATGCTGAGAAACATTTTAAAAATATTAAAGAATTATACCAATGGTTAAAATCCCAGTTAAAATAAAATTAGTATTAGATAAGTACTTGCAATTATTACGTGAGAATAAAATATCACTTAAAGATGCATATTTATTCGGTAGTTATGCAAAAGGGAATTATACTGAGTGGAGTGATATTGATATTGCATTAGTCTCAGAGGCTTTTGAAGGCATTAGAATTAAAGACCGTGATAAAATAAGAAGTATAACTCTTTCAGTAAGTTCGAATATCGAAGTTCTGCCATTTAATCCTAAAGATTTTTCTTTAGAGAATCCTTTAGCCAAAGAAATAATAGAAACTGGAATTAGATTAGTTTAGTTTTTTATTAATTAAATGTAACCTCTCCACTGCCCAGCATTAAATGAAAAAGAAAGTATAATCACAAAGAAGTCTTTAATACCAAAACGCGCTCAAATTTTTCCACCTTCCAGTTTTCATCTTTTACTTATATTTGAAAACAAAAATTTTACTTTTTACTAATCAAATCTATAAGAGAATCATTTATGAATAATTTTGAGTTTTATGATAAGTTCGTTGACCGCCACGTTGGTCCAAATGAAGAAGAAATTTCTAAAATGTTATCCGCAATTGGTGTTTCATCTCTTGATGAGTTAATTGATAAAACCGTTCCATCCTCGATAAGATTAGAAGAAGAATTAAAACTCGATCTGCCGCAATCCGAATTTGAATTTATGAATCATCTAAAACAAATTGCATCCAAGAACAAAGTATTTAAGAATTACATCGGACTCGGATATTACCCAACCATTACACCCGGAGTTATAAAAAGAAATATTTTAGAGAATCCGGGTTGGTACACACAATACACACCTTACCAGGCAGAAATTTCTCAAGGCAGACTTGAAGCGTTGTTAAATTTCCAAACGATAGTCGTTGATCTGACTGCAATGCCGATTGCAAACGCTTCATTGCTTGATGAAGCAACCGCCGCTGCTGAAGCGATGACTATGTTTTACTCGCTTCGCAAAACTGCAAAGAAGAACGCAAACGTATTCTGGGTTTCGGAAGAAGTATTTCCTCAAACAATTGATGTTCTAAAAACCCGATGCGAACCATTAGGAATTAAATTGAGAATTGGTAATCATAAAAACTTAGAACTCACAGAAGATATCTATGGTATTCTTGTGCAATATCCATCTGCAGACGGTGAAGTTTATGAATACCCGGAGTTATTCAAACAAGCAGAATCAAAATCCATTCTTAAAGCTGTAGCGGCAGATCTTTTATCGCTTGCACTATTAACTCCACCGGGAGAATTCGGTGCTGATGTTGTGCTGGGATCAACACAGCGTTTCGGTGTGCCGATGGGATTTGGCGGTCCTCACGCAGCATACTTTGCTACTAAAGATGAATTCAAAAGACATATCCCGGGAAGAATAATCGGTGTATCTGTTGATTCAAAAGGAAGACGTACGCTGCGCATGGCTCTTCAGACACGCGAACAGCATATCAAACGGGAAAATGCAACAAGCAATATTTGTACTTCACAAGTCCTTCTTGCAATCATGGCGGGAATGTATGCTGTTTATCATGGACCGAAAGGAATAAAAGCAATTGCCGAACGTATTCATAAATTAACTTCATTCTTAGAACAGTCTCTAAAAAATATTGGAATCAATCAAACAAATAAAAATTATTTCGATACTTTAAAAATAGAATTGAGTTCATCTGATGAAGTTGAAATGGTAAAATCAGAAGCACTCAAGAATGAAATCAATTTCAGATACATTTCTGAAAAGGAGATCGGCATTTCACTTTCAGAACAGACGACAATAAACGATGTAAATCAGATTATAAAAATATTTTCTAATGCTCTTAACAAAAAAATAAATATTGTCGAACTTCAAATCGTAAATCGTAATTCACAAAATCGTAAATCAAGTTACTTAACTCATCCGGTTTTCAATTCATATTATTCAGAAACAGAAATGCTTCGCTACATAAAAGGATTGGAGAAGAAAGATCTTTCACTTACCACCTCGATGATCCCGCTCGGTTCTTGTACTATGAAGTTGAATGCATCAACAGAAATGTTCGGAATCAGTTGGTCTGAATTTGCAGAACTTCATCCGTTTGCACCGCTGAATCAAGCGGAAGGGTATTTACAGATCTTCAAAGAATTAGAAAATGATTTAGCCAAGATGACAGGATTCAATTCCGTTTCTCTTCAACCAAATTCCGGTGCGGCAGGCGAGTATGCGGGATTAATGGTAATCCGTGCTTATCATAATTCCCGCGGAGATCATCAACGCAATGTTGTTCTAATTCCATCTTCTGCACACGGAACGAATCCCGCTAGCGCAGTTATGGCAGGAAGTAAAGTTGTAGTTGTTAAATGCGATGATCACGGAAATATTGATATGACAGATTTGAAAGCAAAAGCAGAGCAATTCAAAGATAATCTTTCTGCATTGATGATAACTTATCCGTCAACTCACGGAGTATTTGAAGAAGCAATAATTGAAGCGTGCAAAATTATTCATCAAAACGGCGGATTAGTTTATATGGATGGTGCAAACTTGAATGCTCAACTCGGTTTAACAAGTCCGGGATTTATCGGCGCTGATGTCTGCCATCTAAATCTTCATAAAACATTTTCAATTCCGCATGGCGGCGGCGGACCGGGAATGGGACCAATCGCAGTAGCAAAACATTTATCGCCATTCCTTCCGGGACATCCGTTAGTTAAAGTTGGCGGGGAGAAATCAATTACTGCAGTTGCTGCAGCTCCGTGGGGAAGTGCAAGTGTTCTTATTATTTCTTATGCATACATAAAGATGATGGGTGCGGAAGGATTAACTCATGCAACTAAAGCAGCAATTCTTAGTGCAAATTATATTCAAGCTAAGTTGAGTAAATATTATCCGGTGCTCTATACCGGCAGTAACGGATTTGTAGCACATGAAATGATTTTAGATTGCCGTCAATTCAAAACATCAGCAAGAGTTGAAGTTGACGATATCGCAAAAAGATTAATGGATTACGGATTCCACGCACCAACTGTTTCTTTTCCTGTACCGGGCACACTTATGATTGAACCCACAGAAAGCGAATCGTTGTATGAACTCGACCGGTTTTGCGATGTAATGATAGCTATAAGAAAAGAAATAGAAGATGTTGAGAAAGGAATTTCCGATAAAGAAGATAATCCGTTAAAAAATTCTCCGCATACTTTAGAAGATGTAGTAAACGATCTGTGGGAACATTCCTATTCACGTGAGATTGCTGCATTCCCAAATGCTCAAGTTAGATTAAATAAGTTCTGGCCAAGTGTCGGAAGAGTGAACAATGCTTACGGAGATAGAAATTTAGTTTGCAGTTGTCTTCCAATTAGTGATTACGCAGAGGATAAAGTATAATGAATGATAAACAAGAACTAAAAGAGATTTGCAAAATTCTTTCAGAAGCGAGAACTATTGCTGTAGTTGGTTTATCAGATAATCCGGATAGAACAAGCAGACAGATAGCAGAATTGCTTGTTGATAAAGGTTACAAAGTTGTTGGTGTTAATCCTACAATTAAAAGGAGCGGAGAGATTGATGTTTATCCTAATCTCTCTGATATTCCTTTTGAGATTGATATTGTTGATGTGTTTAGAAGATCGGAAGATATTCCGGGTATAATTCCTGAAGTACTTAATAAAAATCCTAAGATATTATGGCTTCAGCAGGGAATCAGAAATGATGAAGCAGTTAAACCGGTTATTGATAAAGGTATCTACACAGTGCAAGATAAATGTATTGCTGTTTATTACAGTTTATGCAAATCATTCAACAAAAATTAAATCCTGCCGGATGAATTTACTTCTTCAAACCAAATATTATTTTGTTAAAACTATTTTTATCATTCTTTTCGGAAATATTATTTTATTTGCCGTTGAACCAGATTCACTTATGATCAGAAATGATGAAACAGTAAAAATTGATTCGATCAGGATAGAGGGAAACGAGACAACAAAAGATTTTATTATCCTGCGTGAATTAACATTTCAAATTGGTGATAGTGTCCCTGGTAAAACATTGCGCTTCAACCGCGAGAGAGTTTTTAGTCTTCGTCTTTTCAATCAAGTTGAATTTAAAATAGAAAAAGCGATGGATAAAAATATTCTTGTAATACAATTAGCCGAGAGTTGGTATTTATATCCGCTTCCTTTGTTAAAGATACAAGATGGTGATTTTAAGAAATCAACTTATGGTATAAATCTATCTTACAGAAATTTCCGGGGAAGAAACGAATCCTTACGTGCAGCAATTGGATTCGGTTATGATCCATTCTATTTATTTAGTTATGAAAATCCCTCTTTAAGTTATAAAGATGGAATTGGTTTATCATTTGCTTTTGCATATGTAAAGAGTATTAACAAAAGCGAGAATGCAAAATCAATTATTGGAAAAGACTTTACAAACAAAATGTATCTCCAAAGTATTTCAGTGAGCAATATATTTAATCAATTTAATATTGGATTTTTTACAATAGGATTTAATTACATCGAAACTCCTTATACTCAACCGGGAATAACAGCTTCAGGAAGAAATATAGATAGAGTCCCTTTCGCAGGTTTAAGTTACTTATACGATTCACGGGATCTAAAACAATTTTCAGTAAATGGTTTATATACGTTTGCATCGTTCTATCATTACGGATTTACAATAGATGATATAAGCTATAATCAATTCAGCATAGATTTTAGAGAGTATAGAAAATTAGTTGATGATTTTGCTGCTAAGTGGCGTGTAAAATATCGAACTGCTTTCGGAAATATTGTACCATTCTATGATTACTCTTATCTGGGTTATAATGATCATGTAAGAGGACATCTTCATGATGTTCGTGAAGGTAAAAGTTTGATTTTAACTTCGCTTGAAATAAGTCATCCAATTGTTAAAGAGTGGAATTTTCATGTTAAGATTCCTTTTCTTCCTGAGAAACTAACATCTGCACGAATTGGAATTTATTTAACAAGTTTTTTTGATACAGGCGATGCTTTTGATAGAAATGATAAATTAGCAATTAAAAATTTTTATTTTGGTTACGGTTTCGGAATAACCTTTTTGTTCTTACCTTATAACGCAATTAGATTTGAATACGCAGTTAATGAAAACGGAATAGGAGAGTTTGTAATTGGGTCAGGATTTTCTTTCTGATATAATTAGAGATTATGATAATTATAAAGTTGTTATTAGTTAAGTTATGTCCATTAAAGTGAAACAATCGCGAAACTTTGGATTGACTATGATCGTCAGAATCATTAAAATTGCATACACAGACAGGGAATCATGAACAAAAAAGCAACAAATTAGTGGCAATTCTGATTTTAAAAACAAATAAAAAGTATATAGGACCATGGAGAAGAACCTAGAAAAAGAGTTTAATTATTATCTCGAGCATCAGATAGAACTAGTTGAAAAATATGATGGTAAATTTATTGTTATAAAAGACTGTTCTGTAATTGGTTCTTACAATAGTCATGAGGAAGCATATTCTGAAACTGTGAAGACTCACAAACTTGGTACTTTTCTAATACAACTTTGCAGTCCTGGAAACGAGAGTTATACATTTACATTTCATTCTAACGTAAGCTTTTCATTCTAATCAAAATGCCGGGGGTCCCTGTACATTCTTTTACGTTAAAGGGAGTTGGGTTAATTAATGTTTTACATACTCCCCTCGAAATTTCAGAAATAAATTCTCCAGATAATAAATTTTCTACTCGTGGTATTTGGGATACCGGTGCAAGTGGAACCGTTATTACACAAGAGGTTGTAGATGCTTTACAGTTGCGTCCTACTGGTTTTGCAACAGTAAATACAGCTAGTGAATCGAATCAAAGAACTCCTACTTTTGATATACGATTACATTTTAGTTCAAACCTCAACATTAGAATAATAAGAGCAACTTTAGGAAAGATTGTAACTGGAATCGGATGTCTAATTGGGATGGATGTAATTTGTTTGGGTGATTTTTCTATTACAAATCATCAACAAAAAACTTGTATGACGTTTAGAATTCCTTCACTCCATGAAATTGACTATAGGAAAAATCCTACATTAAAGGTCCCCTTTATGACTGATGAAGTACCTGAAAGAAATGAACCGTGCGACTGTGGGAGCGGGAAAAAATATAAAAACTGTCACGGTAAAACAGCTAAAAAATAATATAATCACAACTAATTACAGTTTAACTGTCGATCAATTTACTCTTAGTGTTGCATTTTGTTACACTCTTTTCACTAAGCTAATTAAGGACAATACTTTAAATGAAAGATTTTCTTTCTGATGTAGAACTTTATTACACATCACATTCAATTATAGATGATGCAATTTTGATTGATGGAGAAGAAGCACATCATATAACTCACGTAATGCGTCACATTAAAGGTGATGCCATTAATATTACAGATGGCAATGGTTCAATTTATAAAACAGTCATTGCAGAAATCGGTAAACGAAATGTTTTGGCTAAAGTAATTGAAAGTATTCGATATGAAAATAAATTTAGTAATGTTACTTTCTGTATACCAAGATTAAGAAATACCGACCGTTTTGAATTTGCTTTAGAAAAATGTGTCGAATTAGGAATTACAAATTTTATTGTGTTCGATTCCACACGAACAGTTGCAAAAGGAGAAAAGATTGAACGCTGGCAAAAAATTATTCTCTCGGCAATGAAACAATCACTCCGAGCATGGCTGCCAAAAATTTCTTATGCAAAAAGTATTTCTGAAATCTATAAACTTGATGGTACAAAAATTCTTTTCGACCAAAACGCTACACAAACTTTTCAAACAATTCTCAATTCTCAATTTTCAATTTGCAATTGCTTTTTCATTTTCGGCCCGGAAGGAGGATTTAGTGAGGAAGAATTGAGAATTGCGAATGGAGAATTGAGAGTGAGATTAACTGATAATCGTTTGAGAAGTGAAACAGCAATAATAACTGCAGCATCTATACTTACAACAACTCTATAGATTTTTTAATTAATCTTTCAAAATCTTTTTTAACCATCTCTGCAGTTTCCATAACTTCATTGTGAGAAAGTTTTTGCGAAGAAAGTCCGGCAGCAAAATTTGTAATGCAAGATACCGAGGAAACATTTAATCCAATTGAAGCAGCATAATAAGCTTCGTGAACTGTTGACATACCAACTGCGTCTCCTCCGAATTTCTGAACCATCTTTATCTCAGCCGGAGTTTCATAACTTGGTCCTTTTGTTAACCAATAGACGCCTTGACGTAAAGATATTTTTTCTTCAAGTGCTGCACTTATGATTTGATAATTCATTTCGGAAGAGGGAAAATCTAAAAAAGAATTTTTCTGTTCAAGATTAGCCAAGCCGATTAATCCGGTCAATTCGGTTTTTATATTTACTCCGTTGAATGAAGTAGCAAGCATAAGATCGCCCGGTCTGAAATTTGTGTTCACTCCTCCCGCAGCGTTTGTAAAAATTATTTTTTTGCAGTTCAATTTAGATGCAATATGAACAGGTAAAACACACTGAGATAAAGAATATCCTTCATAAAAGTGAATTCTGCCTTGTACAATTAATAACTTCTTACCACTATAATTTGAAAAATGAAGATAACCTTGATGACCTTGAACTGTTGATTTAGGATAATTTGGAAGTGAAGTAGTAGATATTGATTTTTCAGTTTCAACTTTGTCGGCAAAATCACCAAGTCCGCTTCCGAGAACAATACATATTTCCGGTTCGAATGGAATTTGTTTTGCTACAGCTTCAAATGTTTCGCGATACTTAGCATTCATATTTATCATTGAACAAGAATTCCCGCAAGAGTTGCAGTCATTAATGTAGCAAGCGTTCCGCCTAAAACTGCTTTTAATCCTAA
>Ga0082335_1008123_pt1 | contig 12186 bp, 8 predicted proteins | sample Subgrocontami58m_FD_72375 | JGI IMG/M metagenome (GOLD analysis project Ga0082335, IMG submission 72375) | Subsurface groundwater microbial communities from S. Glens Falls, New York, USA - GMW37 contaminated, 5.8 m (SPADES assembly) (version 2) ...
ATTATACGAGCCGGGATTTCCCCAAAAATCCGGGACCAAAAGCGTAATCAGGTGCCGTAGCGGTACCAGATAATCATCAAATAAAAATGTGGCAGCTACCGTCCCGCGCGGCGAAAGCAGATACGCTTCCAACGCCGGCAGCCATTGAATGGCCGTTATTAATATTGCAATAAAAAACGCACCCACCATCACTGTCATTCCCGCGAAAGCGGGAATCCATCTTTTTTTAAACTGGATTCCGGCTCGGTGGCCGGAATGACAATATCCGCAATAGACATTCCAAATAATCACCGTGCCGAAAAGATACAAACTCATCTGTAAAAATCCGGCCAAAATAGACATGCTTAGAGCAACAACCAACAGTCCCCACCCTAAAACCCTTCGTTTTTGTTCCCAAAGAAGTGTACTTGCATAAAGTGCCAGAGGCAGCCACAAGATACTGTGGACGATGACGAGAGACTCCTCCCACCACACAATCATCCACCCGGAAAATGCAAAAGCTATACTCCCGAATAGACTTCCACGCGCTGAAATCCCTTGCGATCGCATAAAAAGAAACGTAAACCAACCCACAAGAATAGGTTGGAGCATAATAAGGATGCTCCACGCATCTACTTGCGGAAGTAGGAGGTAGAGGAAGTTAAACGGGTACCATACAGCCGCTTGGTACGTCGCAGCATGGACATTTCCTGAAAATACATATGGATTCCAGAGCGGCACTCTCCCCTGCTTAAACTCTTCGGTCGTAAACTTCCGATACGGATAAAATAGTTTAGGATTGTCCGTCCCGATAGGTTTATTGGGTACTCCGCGCTCATATCCGGCCCAAGTTTCATACTTCCAGGGACTATAAAACGCGGGAAGAAGATTAAATTGAATAGGGACTAACCCGCCAAAAACGTACTGACGGAAGGCGAACAATGTAAGGATAAAGAAGAATAGAATAATTATCGTTCGCCTCATGATTTTTTCCGGGCGATCACAACCATGTTGTCATACGTAGGCAGATACAGCGGTAATTTTCCCAGACCGAGGAGGTCAGTCAATCGATACAGAAACTCAGCAAACACACTCTCCCCTCCGGTTCGGGCGAGATGTAATACATACCGCAAACTCAACCACTTGCCTATTCTCATCCAAGACACCGGCTCAAATCCTTTTTTCTCAAGAAGCTTGGTCAGGTTATCATGATTGAAAAAGTAGAGGTGCTGCGGCGGATTATAAAACGTCCAGCGCCTACCGAGTATTCGGGCAAAGAAGCTGTCCGTGTCTCCTGTAGCGATAATGATCATCCCATCGTCTTTAAGAATTTTTTTAACGATTTCAAGATCTCCCTCCGGGTCAGCTAAATGTTCAAACACATCAAACATTGCAACAACGTCGTAACTTTTAGTTCTGTCATGAATATCGGATAGCTTTGCCTTTCGTATACGCTCTGACCCAACTAATTTTTTGGCTTTAGCGACTGCAAAGTCGGAAGGATCAATGCCATACGCATCATACCCTGCTTTTAACGCAAGTTCGGTGAAAAATCCCAATGCGCACCCCACGTCTAACAATTTTCCTTTCGGCTTATATGCGCGTATGTACGAAAGGAACTTACGCATGTTTGCCCGGATAAAAGGCTTATCGTCTTCATAATTAATATAAGCCATCCGAGACCGATCCCCGGTAAAGTATCCCCGCTCATAAAAACGGTTTACAAACGTTGCATAATCCTGCCTGATATCTGTGTGAATAAGGCTACAAGACGGACACTTCGCGAGAGTAAACCCATTTTTTATTAAAAAGGGTTTAAGATTATTCCGGCAACCCGCACATCTGATAGATCGCTGCGTATTCATTTCCAAATATAAAACACAACCAAGGCTTGCCTATAAACCATGGTTGCACGCCTTTCGGAATTACAATGAAATCAATACTATACTTCTCTTGTAATGTTTGCAACGCTTTAAGCGCTTCCGCCTCGCCTAATAGAAATGTATTGAGGAGCTTGACTCTCGGGTGTATCCATTCATCATACGGAAACTGCACGACTTCACTTCCGAAAAACGTACGTTTTCCGCTAAACGCGGCAACTCTCGGAGTAGATCGATAAAACCAACCTGAAATTTCCGCAGGAGAATATCGATCAATCACAGGTACTTCAAGCACGACATCACCGGGGCGACCAACCGATCGTAATTGATTATAGAACTCAATTTCTTCCTTTGCTATGAAGTACGTCGGGCGTCCAACAAAAGTCATGACCTTTTCCGCTGCAGAAGGAACGGTAACCGCGATCATGACGATAGAAAGAACTATCCTCCATGATATGGCTGCTTTTTCAAGCAACAACGACCATCCCCATCCGGCTAAAAGGCCCATAAATACGAGAAAATACCAAAAGAACTGAATCATGTTAAACGCACCGATCGGCTGCAAGAAAAACATGGGCAGGATAAACGAAACCAAGCTTCCGATTATCAAAAATGAAAAAGTCACCGAAATGCCCTTCCTCTTTATCAAAAATAGCCCCATGAGTCCTATGAGACGCGTACCAAGATTACCAAAAATAAAAATGATTAAAGCAATGACCTCGAGTTTGAAAAGGCCGAGTCTTGCTCCCATCGACTCAAGCGTCTGGCGCTTGAGTTCCCACTGGGTAAAATCCAGAACTCCCTGCATGACACGGTGCGGAGGCCACAACGGCTGATACCGCAAAAATCCGTAGGAAGCGTTTAATGGCAGGAACACCCCTGCCGTTACGGCCGCCGCTATTCCCGCCACTCCGATACTTACCCAATCTTTTTTGGTAACCAACCGAACCAGAACAAAACAACCGATAGTTGGTAAAAGAATCATCCCTGCATAGACCTTCATTCCCACGGCTAAACCCGCAAACACTCCTATGAGCGTTCCCCATATCCATGAAGGCTGCTTGTCATACTCGTCAAGAAATATCCATGTGTAGATGATAGAAAGCAGTGACAGCACAAATGACGGACTAACCAGAAGCGAAAACGGTTGCGTGATGCCTAATGCGTCATCCAGACTTACGGACTTCCCGAAAAATATCGGGAGCACAAATGCAAAACTTCCGCCTGCCAGAGCAAAAAATGTCGCCCATGCCGCGTGGCGCGTGCCCTTGGTGAGCCGCACGGCCAGCGCATATATTCCATAGACCAAAAAGAACGACATGACGATTGGAATAAAATGAAAATGGAGTTCAATTGTAGATAAATTAGTAAGGCGTGAGAAATCCGCAACGAATAGATTGTAAAGAAAGTGATACCCGCGAAGTGGCACACCTGCTATCGCCGGATGTTGGGGAGGAAACGTATGAATAAGCTCTTCAATAAGAGCCAAATTCCAAATCCCGTCCACGGCATTTACCCCTTTGAGCACCATTGCGCCGTTTATCAACCAACCACTCGTGGTTACAGTAAACGAAAATAATATCGCAAAAGGAATAAGGAACCAGTGGGGTCCGGACCAATCCTTCCGAAGATGCTTCCAAGATTTCCGAAGATGTACGATTCCCCCTATCGCAAAAAGAATCATGACGGGTAATACGATCCATCGAATACCCAACGATGCAGCTCCGTACGAGACACCTATGAATATCGAGACACCAATCCACATGGATGTCGCAACTCTCATCCAACCGGAAAAAGATCGTTTAGCAAGACCCATTATCGCTTCACCGGGTAAATACCAAAAAATGAGCATTGAAGAAAGGAAAGATATTATATTCATTGCGGACGCGTTTGAATGCGGGATGAAATTACCAGATGAATACGAAATAAGGCCCATATATAACCGACGAGCATGGCAATATCCCCCCGAAAAACCGCTTGTAAAAGCCTGATTGGCGTCCAAATCGCATGACCAAGCAAAATGTTGGGGTCGGACAGATTTTTCCAAATAAATAAAAATTGATTGCGGTAGGCGATAATTTTTACCCGGATAGCAGAGTACTCCCGTTTGATCGCTCCAATCTCGTGTTCATGGACGACAACCGATGTGGGTTCAAAGAGAATCCTGTAGCCGGCCTTACGCGCGCGGTAAGAGAGGTCGATGTCTTCCCAATAAAACGGGTCATACATCGTGTCTATCCCGCCGAGTTTCACCCAGATTGATTTCCGGAATGCTCCGCTACCGCCTGCGACCCAAGCAGTAGATGATTTATCCACTTCTCCACGCCAATGAATATAAAATCCCTTCTCCCATTTTGCCTCACCTCTCCCGCGAAGAATTGTTTTGCCCCCTTCGAGGCTTTTTTCCAAACATCCCACGGCAAATACCTTCGGATCGTCAAAATGCTTAAGCAGTGGCGCGAGAAAATCTTTTTCCGGCCGTACATCGCTGTTAAGAAGCACCACGATCTCACCTGCGGCTTCTTGAACGCCGATATTAACGGTGCTGGCAAACCCCTGATGATGACCGCTACGAATGATACGAACAGAAGAGAACTTGTCTTGTAGAAGCTCGATGGAATTATCCGTTGATGCGTCGTCTACCACGATGACTTCTTCGCCTTTAGCAGCAGCCAGTACAGAGGGCAAATTTTTCTCAAGAAGCTCCGCCCCATTTCTATTTGGAATAATGATACTCACTTTCATAATGAATACGAGAAAACTACTTTATGTGTGCCGGCCGGAACTACTATACCCTGAAAAGCATAATTTGTCCGGTATATCATCGTTGTTTTTCCGTCAACTGACGCGCGCCAGCCGGGGTGATAAGCATTAGAAACCACTAAAAGACGGGGAACCGAAAGACTTGTGTCTATTTCTAATCGGTTGGACTCGTATCGGATCAAAGAGACGGATTCATCACCCCTCATGGGGACGGTAAGAATCGATACATCACCCTCCACTACGGCTTCACGCCTGAAATCCTTTAATCTGTATAGCGTATTCATCGTTTCCACTTTTCCGAAAGATATAATCGGTCGCTCTACAATATAGGCGCGCGGGACAGCACGGCTATCCTCGTATACCCTTGTCTCTCCCTCTTCAAATACTTTTACAAGGTATTGCTGGGGCAGATCAGTCAAGGAGAGGACGTAGCGGGCACCTAGCAGGGGAAGCAAGGGAACATGTAGCGACTCGAGAGTAACAATCCTGTTAAACCCAAAAGGAGGATTGATATCCGGAACTCCGCGGGCAATTGCCGCCATAAGCTCTTCGTAGCGCGATGAAATGATAGGATCATACCCTTCAATAGATTCTATCCCGAAGTAGCTCGCCGTATTGGGAGGTAAGATGCGTTTATCGAGGCTTATTATACGAAACGGCTGTGGTTGCTCTTTAAGAAATGATAGAACCTTCGTTTCCGGAAAAAAGTATTCTCGCGGGGTAAACGGCGTAAACTTCCAACCAAACCGAAGCAAATCTACCGCAACCAACCCCACGAAACCCCACGCAAGCACATTGCCACGGTGCATACGCCGGTATATGATAAGCAATGCGACAGCGATAAGAAAAAGAAGGGTTGGAAATACGAGATTGCGTGTGCTTACTTCAAGAGACCCCACGATAGAGACTCCCCAAAGAATCGCGAGCGTCACACCTACAAGAGCTATCACCCAAACCCAACGACCTTTCTTCGAACTTTCAAGCCACGCTTGACATCCAAAAGCCGCAAGTACTGCAAGGGAAAAATCCACGATGAAAAGAAGTCTCGTTGGTTGGAGTGAGGAGAGTATGGGGACTTTCAGGATAAACGGCAAGACTGAAATAGGTGTTGGAAGAGCAAAAAGTAAAGCTACGGCGCCCATCCCGATCCAAAATAGACGCACTATATTGCGCCCGGATAGAATAGCACCGAGGGCAAATACCAAAGGAAGGACACCGACGTAGCCCACAAATTCACCATAATTCCACTGCCCCCAGTAATTGAGCGTCGTCGGGTTGCCGAAGAAATCCGGTGCTACGAACTGGACAAGGTGAACCCATGGGATAAACCACCCTTCCTTGTGCCAACCCGCACCATCAATGACCCGACTGCTTTGCCTCACCCAATCGAGAAACGGTATCCATTGTACTGAAGTGAGTAGAGCTACCAAGCCCAATAATACGATGAGCCTAAACCCAGCTCTTTTTCGCATTACTGCATAAGCGATAATTACAAGAATAAAATAGAACGAAATCTGCGCGTGACCGGCAAAAAATTGAGAAACTAATGAAAATACCAGAATAAAATACCAACTCTTATCGATGGCTAGAAGCGCCAGCGGCAACCAGAGAGCTACGTGACCCATGGTCCCCCATGTAAGCCACGCAATGTTAAATCCCGAAAAACTCCATGCTATGGCTCCCAAAAGACTTGCAACAGATCGCAAGGCAAGAGACCGGAGATACCAATACATAAAAAGACCTGCAAGGAGCGGCTGGAGCATGATGAGCATCGTCCACGCATCAATAAACGGGAATATCAAAAAAAGAATGTTCAGAGGATACAAAGCAGCCGCCTGAATATTGGCTAAGATCGGGAACCCTGAAAAATTATACGAATTCCACAAAGGGATTTTTCCTTCTTTCCACTGATCAATTGCAATTTTCCTCCACGGGATCTGCTGGCGCACCGGATCTGTAATAAGGAAATTTTTAAACGGAATACCCCGCGGATTCGTATCTTTATAGAGATCCCGCCACGGATGGTACAACCCAACCAGACTGTCCGACGGAACAGGTAATTTGCCCTGAAAGATAGTCGGCGAAAAAAAGATCCCAACGATAATGAAAAAACCAACAATCGCGATACCATCTTCAAACCACGGAAGTATCGTTTTATGTATCATAGAACTGTAACTTCTTGTGCGCGGCGGATATCCTGTTCGCTCATGCCGAAATGGTGTCCGATTTCATGCAGCACTGTTTCCCTTACCTGGGCCTTCACCGCACCCGGATTGCCGCCGAAGTGTGCCAGGATCGGCCCGGCATATATGACGATTTTGTCGGGTAGTACCCCGCTGTAGTTTGCCCGCCTCGTCTTTGCCACGCCCCGATACAGGCCGTAGAGGGTCACGCCGGCTCCGGCACCGACGCTTTGGAGGTCGTCCTGGCTTGGCCATGCTTCCACCACGACCTCGACATTATCCAGCTGCCGGGCAAACTCCTCTGGCATGCTTTCCAGCGCTTCAGAAACGAGCACTTCAAATTCCTCGCGCGTCACTCCCATATTGTATACTATATGGTACGATGAGAACTATCAGCGTATGAACATCGCTTTTTTCGAAACGGAAAGCTGGGAAAAAGAATTGTTTGGGGCTGCCCTTGGCGGCCACGCTCTTTCTTTTTCTTCCGAACCGCTTGACGCCGCAATGGTAGTACGCCATAAAGACGCGGAGATTCTTTCATCATTTATTTACTCCAAGCTCTCTCGTGACGTTCTGTCACAATTGCCTAAACTGAAACTCATAGCCACGCGCTCAACCGGCGTTGACCATATCGATCGTGCGTATTGCGTGGCGCACGACATTACCGTCCGCAACGTACCCGCGTATGGGATCAATACGATAGCGGAGCACACGTTTGCGCTCATCCTTGCGTTATCCCGAAAGATTGTTTCTTCCGTTGAGCGGACCCGCCGCGGCAACTTTACCCTTGATGGGTTGCGCGGTTTTGAGCTGGCAGGAAAAACGCTGGGTGTTGTTGGTCTTGGGTCTATCGGCACGCGCGTCGCCCAACTGGCACGTGCGTTTGACATGGGTGTCATCGTCCATACGAGAACACCAAAGATTGAACTAGAAAACACGCTTGGTATCACCTATGTTGATTTACCCAATCTGCTTGGGCACGCAGATATTGTGAGCATCCATGTGCCGCTCGTGCCGGAGACACGCCACCTGATCAACAAAGACAATATACAGCTCATGAAGCCAGGAAGCTTTCTGGTTAATACCGCCCGCGGAGCGATTGTGGAAACCGAAGCCATCCTCTGGGCACTTGAACAAGGCATCCTTGCCGGCGCCGGGCTTGACGTTTTGGAAGAAGAAAGCGCTTTGAAGGAGGAGCGCGAATTGCTTACCCGGCAGTTCCTTAAGACATGCGATCTCAAGACACAGCTTATCAATCACGTCTTACTCAACAAGGACAACGTCATCATTACGCCGCATAACGCATTCAATAGTAGGGAAGCACTTGAAGAAATCGTTGGGAAGACCATCAGAAATATTACATCGTACGTTTCCGAAAAATCCGAATTGAACTAGGCGGTTTTCATATCTTCTTCTCCACAATTTCTCCCTCCACAATCTTACTCTCAGACAAGTGAGATTTCTTTTTAGGAAGTGATTGCGTCTTAACAACTTTTCTCAATACGTAAAAAAGTGCCAAAGGCACCAATGGTAACAACACTCTCCTGATTAAGCTTAAGAGTAGCATCTTTTTTTATCCTTTTTCAGTTGTCGACAAAATGTCGACAACTCATTGTTATGGATCGCCCGGCGAATTTGTTTGCCCTGAAAAATAGATAAGTGTCCACTCGTCATAGCTCTCGTAGTATATCAATAAAGTATTACTGTTTTTTATTGCTTATTTTAATATATGAGTAATTTTGAGGTGAGACATGCCAGGTCCATGGTTGCCACTTTCCAAAGTCCCAATCTCTTAATATTTCACCGTAGGTTCTACTCGTGTTTCCTATTGGCACATTTTTACGATAGAGATTCTTTGTTAATCCCGAGTCATAAACATAAAATAATTTTTCTTTATCATCGTAACCCCAAAGCGTTATCCAATGAGTAACAATTTTACCAAGTAAAGGGTTATAAGTATTACTTCTAAAATAACCATTACCGATACGGATCATGACCGGAGTGTTTTGAGCAATAAGCGATTTTAGAAGACTTATCTTTTTTTCATCTGATAAATCTTTGGCTGTTTTAAACTCGGCATTGATGCCATATCGTTTTAGGATATTTGGGTAGTATGACTTACTTAATGTCGAACCAGTTAATCTACAGAAAAAATTTGTGTGATATTCTTTGGGATGATTCTTATCATCCTTGCCGTAAGCACTCAAAATTGCTTTTACGCAATAAGCCCCACAATGGCTGGGACCCTGGACAAGATATTCTTTAGGTCTTATAGAGAGCACGATCTTAGTATTTGGAATATTCATTTTCGCTCTCTCAGTATGCCATAAACAGGGAGGGCAAAAAGCTGAGCAACACCAGTGTGATGATAATGATAATCAGCCACTTTTTCACGTTCATGGGCGCAGTTTATTCAGAATTTCCCCCAATTTTCTAATTTCCTCTCCGTATCTGCCCCAATCGCCGTCTCGTTGGGCGCGGATGGCGGCGTCATAGGTTTCGGCGGCCTGTTTGGTGAGATTATCCGTAGGAATTATGACACTTGCCGGCTTGGCTGGTTGGCCGGTACCGGCGCCAAAGAGTCTTGCAAGCCCTGCCTCCAATGTCTCCTCCATGGCTATTTTGTTTTCGTAAGCGACAATCACCCGCTTGAGCTCCGGAATTTTGCCTGCATCTGCTTTGAGGTAGAGTGGCCGGACATAAAGAAGAGATTCCTCAATCGGGATAGCCAGAAGGGACCCTTGGATGACGGCAGAGCCGCGCTGATCCCACAAAGAAATTTGCCGGCTGACTTCCGCGTCCTGATTGATCCGGCCGATGACTTGTTTGGGCCCGAACACCAATTTGTCCTTGGGGAAGCGGTAGACGACCAGTTTGCCATACTGCTGCCCGTCATTTCTGGCTACCATCCAGGCGGAAAGATTGTCTTTGGCCCGCGGAGTAAACGGCAGCATGAGAATATATTCCTCTTTCTTCTCGCCGGGAAGCTTCATGATCATGTGGCGGGGCGTCATTACGGGCACCCTGCCCTCAGCCTGTTGTTCGCCCTCTACGGCAATGGCCGGGATTTCCCACTGGTCCTCCTTGTTGTAAAAGATCTGCGGATCATCCATGTGGTATATGGTATAGATAGCGGTTTGCAGAGAAAAGATGTCCTCAGGATAGCGCAGGTGCGGCACAAGACTTTTGGGCAGGTCGGAAAGCGGGCGGAAGGTATTAGGGAACATATTCGCGTAGGTTTTGATAATCGGATCGTCCGGATCGGCCTGATAAAACTTCGTTGCTCCGTCATACGCATCGACGACAGCTTTCACGGAGTTTCTGATGTAGTTTACTTTACTCCCATTTAATGGGAGCGGTTGAGAATACGGATATCGGTCGGTTGAAGTATACGCATCGATGATCCAATAGAGTTTGCCTTCGGCAATAACAAGATACGGGTCCCGGTCATACGTGAGAAACGGCGCAATTGTTGCCACTCTTTCTTTTACATTCCGGTTGTAAAGAATACGGCTTTCGGAAGTGATATCACCGGATAAAAGCATTTTGAGTGAGCCAAAACGAAATGCATAGAGGAACCTACGCACTAGGGAATTGAGCTCCACTCCGCCGCGTCCGGCATAGGTAGTGTACACATTCTCTTCTCCTTTGGGATAATCGAATTCTTTCGATTTGGTTTTGGTAATGACATAGTCGTTGAGAATCTCTCCGTAGTAAATTTCCGGCCTGGTTACCGCCAGCTCTTTCACCTCTGATTTCGGCGGCAAATCTTTGACAAAAAGGACCGGCAGGCCTTCCGGTGTCACCTGGTTTACCGGGCCCGCTGCAACGCCGTAACCGTGGGTAAAGGTCAACCGTTCGTTAATCCATGCTTTGTTGGGAAGGCTCTCGGAAGCCAGCTCTCTGGGTGAAAGCATGATTTGGCGCACTTCTCCGTCTATGGTGTAACGATCGTTATCCACACTTGCAAACTCATAGTACGTCCTGATTTCCTGGATTTGCGAAAACGTGGAGAGAAGCGGCGCCCTGTCCCAAAGCCGCACATTTTTAATGGTCAAATTATTGGCGGCGATGTCAGCGTTCGTAATGGGCTTATCCGCGGCGATTTCCCGTTCTTCAATCCTGTCCAGTCCATACGCCTTGCGGGTGGCTTCAATATTATATTTGATAAACGGCGTTTCGCGAGTAAGTTCATTGGGAGCAACCACTAATTTTTGAAAGACACCCGGGATAATGCCGGAAATCAGTCCCATCACAACGGTGAGGGAGATGGTACCCACCAGGGGTGAAATGTTTCCACTGACTCCATAGAACAATGCCCCAATGGCGGCAAGTCCATAGGTAAAAACGGAAATTTTTATGATGGGGATCATGACGTTGGCATCGGTAAACGCCGCACCGAATACCGGCCCGCTCTGGGCTGTGAGGAGGTTATAAAGGGAAAAATACGTGGACGTTGCCACAGTTACCAGAAAAAGGGAGAGGAGAATTCCGATGTGGAGCCTCGCCGCGGGGTCGGTGCCGGAATGCTTCACGAGCTTGATAGGCGGTCCGCCGAGTTTTTCCGATAAGCTGTTAAGATTGAATTTCCCAAAAAGCACAGAAAGATCGAGACTGCCGCGAAGAATATAGATAATGGCGCTTACGATAAGTGATAACAGAATAAGCGTTCGTATAAGACCCAAACCCAAAAAGTAGACCGGAAGGGAGAACACGTAAAAGCCTATATCGCGGCCAAACAGCGGGTCTGTTTGGCCAAATGGAGTCCCTGCCAAAAATTTCAGCACATCCTGCCAACTGCTAGCCGCAACCAGGCCGATAAGCAAAGCGACGAACAAACACGCAACAATTCCGACCTTTTTTACTATATGGTTATTCAGACTCAAGGCCTGGCCGATCAGAGCTTCGGGAATAGCCAACGTCCAGGGAATTTTTGAACGCATCGCGGCCAGAAAATTCGTCAGAAGAAACGCGGCCGCAAAAAAACCAACGGTGAGACCAAGAATAACTTTTGTACTCAGTGATTTGATGAAGATTTCGGTAAACCCAACTTCAGAAAACCACCACCAGTCCGTAATAAGAGCAATGATGCTCGTGAAAAAGATGAAAAATGCAACTCCTATACCTATGAATGCCCAGGAAAATATTTTTGTCATATTCATCTACAAAAAAAACCGACCAATCCTGTCTTGGCCGGTTATAATTAGTGATGGTTCGTGGCTTCAAGACGCATATCTGACCATTCGTCTCGTTGCTTCCCATCACTCAAGGCGATGTTAGACTTGTTTACTTATACTATAGCCAGCGAATTAATGCAACCCGTAATGTTCATAAGAAAATCATCAAAGGATTGGGTAAACTTCGATTCATGAAAGGTAAGC
>Ga0082335_1008124_pt1 | contig 12186 bp, 7 predicted proteins | sample Subgrocontami58m_FD_72375 | JGI IMG/M metagenome (GOLD analysis project Ga0082335, IMG submission 72375) | Subsurface groundwater microbial communities from S. Glens Falls, New York, USA - GMW37 contaminated, 5.8 m (SPADES assembly) (version 2) ...
CTGGCCGGCGTGGCCGGGATGGCCCTCGCCGTGCGCACCGGCTATGCCAACACGGAAACGGGCTTCAGCTTCGGCCTCAAGGCGCTCGCGATCATGGCGATCGGCGGCATGGGCGACCTGCGCGGCGCCTTCCTCGGGGGCCTGCTGGTGGGCGTGCTCGAGGCGCTCGCCTTCCAGTGGGCGCTCGGGCAGCTCGCCGACGTCGCGGTGTGGCTGTTCATGATCTGCGTTCTGCTGGTGCGGCCGGCGGGACTGTTCGGCACAGCCGGCTCCCGGGATACGCGCGCGTGATCCAGGACTACGTCATCTTCACCGGCGTGAACATCCTGCTCGCGTGGAGCGTGTACATCATCCTGATGTCGGGCAGCCTGTCCTTCGCCAACGGCGCCTTCATGCTGATCGGCGCCTACGTGTCGGGCGTCCTGACCGTCAAGCTCGGCGTGCCGCTGCTCGTCGCGGCGCCGATCGCGGGGCTGGCCACGTTCGCGTTCGGAGTGCTGGTCGGCTTTCCCGCGCTGCGCACGCGCGGCATCTATCTCATCCTGGTCACCGTGGGCATCGCCGTCTCGGTGCGCGGGGTGATCGAGTCGATTCCGTACGTGGGCGGCGTCCAGGGCTTCGGCGGCATGTCCGGCGCGAGCCCCTGGCACGTGGTGGCGCTCGTGATCGTCGTGGGCTGCGCGCTGTGGCTCGTCTCGCGCTCCCCGCTGCAGCGCATTCTCGACGCGGTGCGCGAGGACGAGCTGGTCGCCGGCTCGCTCGGCATCAACATCGTCCACGTCAAGCTCGTGTGTTTCGGCGTCGGCGCGGGCCTCGCCGCAGTGGCGGGCAGCTTCTATGCGCACTACATGCTGCACGTCTCTCCGGACGGGTTCGGGATCCTGGTCTCGGTGTACATCGTCCTCTACGTGGTGCTCGGCGGAACGAACAACCTGTGGGGCCCGATCCTCGGCGCGACGATCATGACGCTGGTGCCGGAGATGATCCGCGGGATCGCCGAATGGCGTCCCACCGTGTTCGGCCTGATGATCATCGTCCTGCTGCTGCTGCGGCCCGACGGCCTGCTCGCGTTCCGCATCGCGACCGTGCGTCGCCGCCGTCCGTCCGGGCGCCGCGAAGCCGCGTCGCAGGAGCCGCGATGAACGCGCAGCCCGTCCTCGCGGTTGAAGGCCTGGGCAAGCTGTTCGGCGGGCTGGTGGCGCTCGATTCCGTTTCCTTCGAAGTGCGTCCGGGCGAGATTCTCGGGCTGATCGGCCCGAACGGAGCGGGCAAGTCGGTGCTCGTCAACGTGGTCAGCGGGATCTATCGCGGCAACTCGGGGACGATCCGCTATTGCGGGCGCGACGTCACGCACCTGCCCAGCCACGAGCTCGGCCGGCTGGGCATCGCACGCTCCTACCAGAACATCCGCCTGTTCCGGCGCATGACGGTCCTGGAGAACGTCCTGGTCGCGAACAAGCGTCACCTCACGCGGCCCTTCCGGGCGGCATGGGCCGGCGGCCGCGATCGCGACATCTCGCTCGCGATGACGCTGCTCGAGCGCGTGCAGCTCGCCGACAAGTCCGACCGCCTGGCGGGGTCGCTCTCCTACGGCGAGGCGCGGCGCCTCGAGATCGCCCGTGCGCTGGCGGGGGAGCCCAAGCTGCTGTTCCTGGACGAGCCCGCCGCGGGAATGAACGAGCGCGAGACGGGGGAACTCTCCGAGGTCATCCGCGCATCGCGCGGGGTGGTCGATTCGATGGTCATCATCGAGCACGACGTCGAATTCATGCGCGACCTCTCCGACCGGCTGCTGGTCATGGACTCGGGCCGCAAGATCGCCGAAGGGTCGCCGGCCGAAGTGCTCGCGGACCCGCGCGTGATCGAAGCCTACCTGGGCTCGGACGATGACGAGCACTAGCGCCCCCGTCCTCGCGGTGAACGGCCTGCGCGTTTCCTACGGCCCGATTCAGGCCGTGCGCGGCTGCAGCATCGAAGTGCGGGAAGGTGAAACGGTCGCGGTGGTCGGCGCAAACGGCGCGGGCAAGACGACGCTGTTGCGCGCGGTCTGCAACATGATCCCGTGGTCCGGGGGAGCCGTCCTGTATCGGGGCCGCGCGACCGCGGGCTTGCCGACCCATCGGCTCGTGAGGGACGGCATCCTGCACATTCCGGAGGGCCGCGGCGTGATCGGCACGCTGACGGTCCTCGAGAACCTGCGACTGGCGTACCACGCGCGGCCGACGGATCGGGACTTCGCGGCCATGCTGGAGGAGGTGTTCGAGCACTTCCCGCGTCTCGGCGAGCGGCGCAGCCAGCGCGCGGGCAGCCTCTCCGGCGGCGAGCAGCAGATGCTCGCGCTCGCGCGCGCGGTGGTGAGCCCGCCGCGCATCCTGCTGCTCGACGAGCCCTCGCTCGGGCTCTCGCCCATCATGGTGCGCGAGGCCTACAGGGTCCTGCAGGGCTTCCGGGCCCGCGGCATGACCATTCTGCTGGTGGAACAAAATGTGCGCGCGGCGCTGAAGTTCGCGCACCGCGCCTACGTGCTGAGGCAGGGGGCGATCGTGCAACAGGGCAGCGGCGAGGCGCTTCTCGCCGATGCCGAACTTTTCAACCAGTACCTCGGTGTTTCGAAGCCAAATGAAAGGGTGAAATCATGAAGACGAGACGCGCATTCCTTGCTGCCTGTGTGCTTTCCGCGGCCGGGCTGCTGCAGCCGGCGGCCCATGCGGCCGACAAGCCGCCCATCAAGATCGGCCTGATCGTGCCGCTGTCGGGGTTCCAGGCGAGCTACGGCGAGATGTACCGCACCACCTTCGCCATGGTGGTCGAGGACATCAACAAGGCCGGCGGGGTCAACGGCAGCCGGATCGAGCTCATCGTCGACGACGACCAGGGGAGGGCGGAGCAGGCGGTGACCCTGTTCCGGCGCCATGTGTCGGAAGGCGTGTTCGCCGAGCTCGGCCCCATCGCCGGCACCACCTGGGAGCAGGTCGCGCCCCTGGCGAATTCGATGAACACGCCGGCGCTCAACTGGACCGCGCTCAAGCCCGGGATCACGAAGAAGCCGTACGCGCTGCGCATCCACCCCGCGGACGACCTGATGATTCCCGAAGGCGTGGCCGAATTCCGCAAGAAGTTTCCGAACGTCAAGAAGGTCGTCATCGCCGGCGACCTGAAGGAGGCCTCCGGGGCCTCGGGCATCGAGCAGTTCAGGAAGGCCGCGCCCGCAAACGGGTTCGAGGTCCTCGAGGTGGTCGGGTTCGACACGCGGACCACCGACTTCTCGCCGGTCGCGATCAAGATCCGCGGCCTCGCGCCCGACGCGGTATTCCTGAGCGCGTTCGCGCCGAACGTGCTTTCGCTGGTCAAGGAGATGGAGGCGCAGGGCTTCGGCAAGCCGATTCTCGGCAACGCGCTCATCTGGGCCGGCGCCTTCCCGCAGGCGGTCGGTCCCGCGGGGCGCAATGTCCACTCGATCGGATTCAACACCAACGAATCGGCGCCCGACATCAAGGGACACGACGAATTCGCGGCGCGCTACGTCAAGTTCGCGATCGAGAAGACCAAGCAGGCGCAGCCGATCAACGTCGCCAACACGACCCTTGCCCGCGACGCGCTGATGCTGCTCACCGGCATCCTGCGCGACCGCAAGATCGACGGCACCACGAACATCCAGAAGGCGCGCGAAGCGGTGAAGGAGGGGCTGGCGTCGGTGAAGAGTTGGGAAGGCTTCAACAAGATCAGCATCCTCGAATCGGGCGACGGCTACATCACCTCGCACCTGCTCGAAGTGGACGTCCAGAACAAGATGTGGAAGTACAGTCTTCCCCCCGCTCAGCGCCTGAAGAAGTAGTCGTGTGGCGCGTGGTGTTTTGAATCCATTCATCTCGCTATTTTGGGAAGTTGCGAAGTTGCAACTTCCCAAAATAGCGAGACATTGATAACCCCAAGATCTTCGCAAATTTTGTCAATTCGCGAGTGGTAAGAGTCTAGGTCACGCCGTTGCAAAGTCGTTTTGCAGCGGCTTTCAAGGAGACTGGTAATGGCCTTCGAGGAATACAAGGGCGCGATGTTCAGCCCGAAGTGGAAGACTTCGCCGCGCAAGTACGGCTACGTCGCCGAGCGGGACGTGAAGATCCCGATGAGCGACGGCGTGAAGCTGAGCAGCAACATCTGGAAGCCCGACGGCGGCGGAAAGTTCCCCGCCATCCTCGGATTCCACTGCTATCACGCCGACGGACAGACCGGCCCGATCAAGCCCGCAGCGATCTCCACCGCGCAGTGGCGCCATCCGGGCCAGGAGCGGACCAACGCTTCGCTCGAGGCGGGCGACCCGATCTTCTTCGCGCGCCGTGGCTACACGCACGTGGTCTGCAATGCGCGCGGAACGGGCAAGTCCGAGGGGAAGTGGGATTTCTCGGGGCCGCAGGAGGTGAAGGACGTCTACGACACCATCGAGTGGATCGCGGCGCAGCCCTGGTGCGACGGCAACGTGGTGATGTTCGGTGTCTCCTACTTCTCCTGGATCCAGCTGCTCGCCGCCGCGCTCAACCCGCCGCACCTGAAGACCATCTTCTGCCCCTGGGGCTCGACCGACTTCTACCGTGACTTCTGCTACCGCGGCGGGATCCTCACCTACAAGTGGCCGATCGGCTGGAGCGCCACCTCGCTCACCTACGGCAATGTCCGGCCGGAGAACTGCTCCAAGAAGGAGATGGGGGAAGCGGGCTACCGGGCGGCCATCGCGCGCGCGCTGGAGGACGAGGACATCAAGGCGGTTCCGGAGCTCGTCGCGATCCTGAAGAACCCGGAGCAGGGAATCAATCCCTTCATCGTGGACATGGTCCTGCATCCGCACTACGACCAGTACTGGAAGGACCGCACGGCCGACTACAGTAAGATCAAGATCCCCGCCTATATCGGATCGTGCTGGGGCATGATCGGGATCCACACTCCCGCGGCGTTCCGGAGCTGGGAGTACCTGAACGTTCCCAAGCGAATGATCCTCGGCTCGCCGATGTACCTCGACCGGCCGCTCGGCCAGATCCAGCACGAGGCGATGCGCTGGTTCGACTACTGGGTGAAGGGCGTCGACACCGGGATCATGGACGAGCCGGCCGTGCGCCTGTTCATCATGGGAACGAACGAGTGGAAGACCTCGAACGACTGGCCGCTGCCCGAGACCAAGTGGACGCCGTTCTACCTGCACGAGGACGGCCTGCTCAACGAGCACGAGCACTGGAGCTACGAGGGCAGCGACTCCTTCGAGGAGTCTCCCTGGATGCGCGGGCGGGCGCAGTACGCGACGCCACCCCTGGTGGAGAACACGGAGATCGTCGGCCCGATCGCGCTCAAGCTCTACGCGGCCACGACCGACACCGACGTGAACTGGATCGTCTCGCTGCTGGAAATCGATGCGGACGGGCGCGAGCGGCAGCTCACCAAGGGCTGGCTGAAGGGCTCGCACCGCGAGCTCGACATGCAGAAGTCCAAGCCCTGGGAGCCGATCCACACGCACGCGAAATCCGAGCCGCTCGAACCCGGAAAGATCTACGAATTCGACATCAAGCTGATCCCGACGGGGGTGCTGTTCAAGGCGGGCTCGAAGATCGCGCTGAGGATACGCTGCGTCGACGACGATCCGAAAAATCCGCTCGAGCTGGCCGCCACCGGCAGCCTTCCGAGGACGGCCGTGGCAAGGGTCACCGTGTTCCACAACGAGGACTACCCCTCGTATCTGCTGCTGCCGGTAACCAAGGGCAACATCCTGAATACCTTCCTCTCGGGAGGGAATTACCCCGGTTAGGCTCTTATCACCCGGGTATTGACGGGATTGGCGAGGATTTTGGGTCTAAATAGGTCTCGTGATTTTGCGCAGTTGCGAAGTTGCAACTGCGCAAAATCACGAGATTTGGGATGGGAATTTTCGGCAAGGTCCCGGCTGTGCCGGTGACGGACGCCCGAAGCGCAAACCGCTCCGGCATCTTAACGCCCTTTAACCTAGGTCAAACGCTTCCCGCCCCTTCTTGCAATAGCATTGTCGCGCCCTCCGCAAGGCAGGGAGATGCATGCGCCGGCGCCGACGGGCGCCGGAAGTCTTTCAAGGAGCTTTTGATGAGTATCATGCGAACCTTCGACGGGAGTCAGGCGGTCGCCTCGGTCGCCTACCGGTTGAGCGAGGTGATCGCCATTTTCCCGATCACGCCCTCGTCGAACATGGGCGAATTCTCCGACGAGTGGGCCGCCCACGGCATGCCCAACCTCTGGGATACCGTCCCGCAGGTCTCGGAGATGCAGTCCGAGGGCGGCGCTGCCGGCGCGGTGCACGGCGCCATCCAGGCCGGCGCGCTGTCGACGACGTTCACCGCGTCGCAGGGCCTGCTGCTGATGATCCCCAACATGTTCAAGATCGCCGGCGAGCTCACGCCCTTCGTGATGCACGTATCCGCGCGCACCATCGCCACGCATGCGCTCTCGATCTTCGGCGACCACTCGGACGTGATGGCCTGCCGCTCGACCGGATTCGCCATGCTCGCAGCGAACTCGGTCCAGGAGGCACAGGACTTCGCGGCCATCGCCCACGCGGCGACGCTTCAGGCGCGCATTCCCTTCCTGCACTTCTTCGACGGCTTCCGCACTTCGCACGAAGTGGCCAAGATCGCCGAGCTCTCCGACGACGACCTGCGCGCGCTCATCGACGAGGAGGCGATCGCCGCGCACCGCCGCCGCGCGCTCACCCCCGAGCATCCGGTGCTGCGCGGCACGGCGCAGAACCCGGACGTGTTCTTCCAGGCGCGCGAGGCCTGCAATTCGTTCTACGACGCCTGCCCGGGCAAGGTAAAGGCGGCGATGGAACGCTTTGCCCAGGTCACCGGGCGGCGCTACCGGCTGTTCGACTACGTCGGCCATCCCGAGGCCGAGCGCGTGATCGTCATGATGGGCTCGGGCGCGGAGGCCGCGCAGGAGCTGGTCGACTGGATGGTGGCCCGCGGCGAGAAAGTGGGCCTGCTCAAGGTGCGGCTGTTCCGCCCCTTTGCCACCGAGGACTTCGTGCGCGCGTTGCCGCGGACCGCACGGGCGATCGCGGTCCTCGATCGCACCAAGGAGCCGGGCGCGATCGGCGATCCGCTCTATCTCGACGTCGTCGGCGCGCTGCGCGACGCCGAGGAGGACGGCGTCGTCAAGACGCGCGCGCGCGTCGTGGGCGGGCGCTACGGCCTGTCGTCGAAGGAGTTCACCCCGGCGATGGTGCGGGCGGTGTTCGAGGAGCTGTCGAAGCAGAAGCCGCGCCGGCGCTTCACCGTGGGCATCGTCGACGACGTGACCGGCCTCTCGCTGCCGGTCGACTCCTCGTTCGACATCGAGCCGGATGACGTGGTGCGCGCGGTCTTCTACGGGCTGGGCGCCGACGGCACCGTGGGCGCGAACAAGAACTCGATCAAGATCATCGGCGAGGAAACCGACCAGTTCGCCCAGGGCTATTTTGTCTACGACTCGAAGAAATCCGGCGCCATCACCATCTCGCACCTGCGCTTCGGGCCGCGGCCGATCCAGTCGACCTATCTCGTCAAGCGCGCCGGCTTCGTCGCCGTGCACCAGTGGAGCTTCTTCGAGCGCTACGACGTGCTGGAGCTGGCGGCCCCGGGCGCCACGCTGCTGATCAATTCGCTTCACGCGGCGGACAAGCTGTGGGGCGAGCTGCCCCAGGAGGTCCAGCAGCGGATCATCGACCTGAAGCTCAAGGTCTACACGGTCGACGCCTACGACGTGGCGCGCAACGCCGGCATGGGCGGGCGCGTCAACACGGTCATGCAGACCTGCTTCTTCGCGCTCGCCGACATCTTTCCGCGCGAGGAGGCGATCGGCTACATCAAGCGCCAGATCAAGAAGACCTACGCCGCCAAGGGCGAGGACGTGGTCAACAAGAACTACGCCGTGGTCGACCATTCGCTCGCGCATCTGCACGAGGTCGAGGTGCCGGCCGAGGCGACCTCCGAGATTCGCATGCCGCCGATCGTCTCCGACAAGGCGCCCGATTTCGTGAAACGGGTGACCGCGGTCATGCTCGCGGGCAAGGGCGATGGGCTGCCCGTGAGCGCCTTCCCCGTCGACGGCACCTGGCCCATGGCGACGGCGAAGTGGGAGAAGCGCAATATCGCGCAGGAGATCCCGCAGTGGCACCCGGTCGTGTGCACCCAGTGCAACAAGTGCGCGATGGTCTGCCCGCATGCGGCCATCCGCGTGAAGGTGTACCCGCCGGCGGCCCTGAACGGATCGCCGCGCACCTTCCAGTGGTGCGATTTCAAGGGGAAATTCTCCCTGGGCGACAAGTACACCGTGCAGGTGGCCCCAGAGGACTGCACCGGGTGCGCGCTTTGCGTCGAAGTCTGCCCCGCCAAGGACAAGCTCAATCCGCGACAGAAGGCGATCGAGATGGTCGCGCAGGCGCCGCTGCGCGCCGCCGAGCGCGACAACTACGAGTTCTTCCTTGCGCTGCCCGAGGTGGACCGCAGCAAGCCGCCGCTCAACGTGGCGGGGACGCAGTTCTTCGAGCCGCTGTTCGAGTATTCGGGCGCCTGCTCGGGCTGCGGCGAGACGCCGTACATCAAGCTGCTGACCCAGCTCTTCGGCGACCGCGCGCTGATCGCCAACGCCACCGGTTGCTCGTCGATCTACGGCGGCAACCTGCCGACGACGCCTTACACGGTCAATCGCGAGGGGCGAGGACCGGCGTGGAGCAATTCCCTGTTCGAGGACAACGCCGAGTTCGGTTTCGGCTACCGGCTTGCCGTCGACCAGCAGACCCGCCAGGCTCAGGAACTGCTGCGCACGCTATCGAGCGTGGTCGGCGTGACGCTGGCCGACAGCCTGCTCAAGGCCGAGCAGCGCGGCGAGGCGGCGATCGCGGTGCAGCGCCTTCGCATCGCCGCGCTGCGCGAGAAGCTCAAGGGCATTCCGGTGCCCGAGGCCCGGCGACTGGAGCTGCTTGCGGACTACCTGATCCGCAAGAGCGTCTGGATCGTCGGCGGAGACGGCTGGGCCTACGACATCGGCTACGGCGGCCTGGACCACGTCCTCGCCTCCGGCCGCGACGTGAACGTGCTGGTCCTGGACACCGAGGTCTATTCCAATACCGGCGGCCAGCAATCCAAGGCCACGCCCATAGGCGCGGCGGCCAAGTTCGCGGCGGCGGGCAAATCGATCGCGAAGAAGGACCTCGGCCTGCTGGCGATGGCCTACGGCAGCGTCTACGTGGCGCAGGTGGCCTTCGGGGCCAACGACGCGCAGACGGTCAAGACCTTCGTGGAGGCCGAGGCCTATCCGGGGCCGTCGCTGATCATCGCCTTCTCGCACTGCATCGCGCACGGCTACGACCTGGCCAAGGGAGCGTCGCAGCAGAAGCTAGCTGTCGACACCGGCTACTGGCCCCTGTATCGCTACGACCCGCGCCGAAACCGCCCGGGCGAGAGCCCGCTGTACGTCGATTCGACCGCGCCCAGGGGCAAGGTGATCGATTATGCGCGCAACGAGACCCGCTTCCGCATGGTGGAGCAACAGGACCCGGCGCGCTTCAGGGACTTGATGCACCTGCTGCAGCAAAAGTCAGAGGAGCGGCGGGCGCTCTACGCCCACATGGCCCTCCCGCTCGAGCCCAAGCCCGCCGGCGCCGCGGCGCCTCGACCCACTACCGACGAGTGACCCCATGACCGCGTCCACAAGCACTTCGATCGATCTCTCGACCCGCTATCTCGGCCTCGCGCTGCCGCATCCGTTCATGCCGGGCGCCTCGCCGATGGCCGAGGACCTGGACATGGTGCGCCGGCTCGAGGACGCGGGCGCCGCCGCCATCGTGATGCACTCGCTGTTCGAGGAGCAGATCGAGATGGAGCAGGGGCGCACGCTCTACGACGTCGAATCGCACCACGACGCCTTTTCCGAGGCGAGCTCGTTCTTTCCGCAGCCCGCGGAGTTCCGGCTCGGTCCCCAGGACTACCTGGACCAGATCCGCCGCATCAAGCAGGCGGTGAAAGTGCCGGTGATCGCCTCGCTGAACGGCATCACCGCGACGGGCTGGTTGGAATACGCGAAGCTGATCGAGCAGGCGGGCGCCGACGCGCTGGAGCTCAATGTCTATTACGTGGCCACCGATCCGGCCGAGAACGGCGCCGCCGTCGAGTGCCGCGCGATCGACATCGTGCGCGCCGTGAAGCGGGCCGTCCGGATTCCGATCGCGGTCAAGCTCTCCCCGTTCTTCTCGTCTCTGCCGCACTTCGCGGCCGAGCTTGAGGCGGCGGGCGCCGACGGACTGGTGCTCTTCAACCGCTTCTTCCAGCCGGACATCGACATCGAGGAGCTTGAGCTGCGCAACGAGCTGCGCCTCTCGGATTCATCGGAGCTGCTGGTGCGGCTGCGCTGGCTGGCGATCCTCTCCGCGCAGCGCAAGCTGGACCTCGCGGTGTCGGGCGGCGTGCATGCGCCGGAGGACGCCGTCAAGGCGGTCATGGCCGGCGCCCGGTCGGTGCAGGTGGTATCGGCGCTGCTGAAGAACGGCCCGCAGCATCTCGCGAAACTGCGCGCCGGACTCGCGCGGATCGTCGAGGAGCGCGGCTACGCGTCGCTCGCCGAGATGCACGGCTGCATGAACCTCTCCCGCTGCCCCGACCCCACGGCGTTCGCGCGCGGCAACTACATGCGCATCCTGCAGAGCTGGCGCGGGTAGGTCGTGCTGGTTCGTAGCGCGTAGGTCGGACTGAGCGAAGCGAAGTCCGACATCAGTTCCACGCCGCCGGATGTTGGACTTCGCTTCGCTCAGTCCAACCTACGGCCTATCGCCGGAGTCTTCCGGTTCGCGCTGATGTGCGACGCGCGGCGCGGCCGTCTGTGTGCGGCAATGCGGTCGTTCCCGCCGGCTGAAACGCCGGTACGAGCTGCCGCTTGCCGTTGCCGATGAGGTCCGCGCGTCCCATGCGCCTGAGCGCCTCGCGCAGCAGCGGCCAGTTCGCCGGATCGTGGTAACGCAGGAACGCCTTGTGCAGGCGGCGCTGGCGGCCGCCGCGGACGACGCTGACTTCCTCGGATGATTTGGTCACCTTGCGCAGCGGGTTCTTCCCGGTGTGGTACATCGCCGTGGCCGTCGCGAGCGGCGTCGGCAGGAAGGTCTGCACCTGGTCCAGACGGAAGTCGTTGCGCTTGAGCCAGAGCGCGAGCGTGAGCATGTCCGCGTCGCTCGTTCCCGGATGCGCCGCGATGAAGTACGGGATCAGGTACTGTTCCTTGCCGGCTTCGCGCGAGTACTGGTCGAACATCGCCTTGAACTTGTCGTAGCTGGCGATGCCCGGCTTCATCATCTTCGACAGCGGCCCTTCCGCGATGTGCTCGGGCGCGATCTTCAGATAGCCGCCGACGTGGTGCGTCACCAGCTCCTTCACGTACTCGGGCGAGCGCACGGCGAGGTCGTAGCGCAGGCCGGAGCCGATCAGCACCTTCTTGATCCCCGGGAGCTCGCGCGCCTTGCGGTACAGGTGGATGAGCGGCGCGTGGTCGGTGCGCAGGTTCTCGCAGATATCGGGATAGACGCACGAAGGCAGGCGGCATGCGGACTCGATCTTCGGGTCCTTGCACGCCATGCGGTACATGTTCGCGGTCGGCCCGCCGAGATCGGAGATGACGCCGGTGAAGCCCTCGGTCTTGTCGCGGATCTCCCCGATCTCGCGCAGGATCGATTGCTCCGAGCGGCTCTGGATGATGCGCCCCTCGTGCTCGGTGATCGAGCAGAAGGTGCAGCCGCCGAAGCAGCCGCGCATGATGTTGACCGAAAAGCGGATCATCTCCCAGGCCGGGATCTTCGCCTTGCCATAGGCCGGATGCGGCGCGCGCGCGTAGGCCAGGCCGTACACGTAGTCCATCTCTGCGGTCGCAAGCGGAATCGGCGGCAGATTGAGCCAGACATCGCGGTCTCCGTGCGCCTGCACCAGTGCGCGCGCATTGCCGGGGTTCGATTCGAGGTGGAAGGTGCGCGAGGCGTGGGCCTCCAGCACAGGGTCGCCCATCACCTGCTCGTAGGAGGGCAGCCGCACCACCGTGTGCGCCCGCGCCTCCCTGCGCGCCGCCAGCCGCTCCTCCCGGCTTTGAAACCGGATCGGCTGGGCCCTCACCCCCCGCCCCCCTCCCCCCCGGGGGGGGGGGGGGGGGGGGGGCGAGTTC
>Ga0082335_1008127_pt1 | contig 12182 bp, 8 predicted proteins | sample Subgrocontami58m_FD_72375 | JGI IMG/M metagenome (GOLD analysis project Ga0082335, IMG submission 72375) | Subsurface groundwater microbial communities from S. Glens Falls, New York, USA - GMW37 contaminated, 5.8 m (SPADES assembly) (version 2) ...
TGGGCGTGGCGCGCGACACCTACGGTCGCGACGGCACGTCGAAGTCCTACGTCGCCGGGTTCGCCGAGGTTGAGGTCGACGTCGAAACCGGCGCCTACACAGTCCTCGGATCCTGATGGCGCTCGAGGCGGGGCGCCCGATGCACGAGGCGCTGACGGCGAACGTCTGAGGTTCGCGGTCCGCGGCAGCCTCGCCATTGGACCCGCCGGTCAGTGGTCTCTGATCGGAGTGGGCGATGCGTGTCCACGAGGATCGCCAGTCGCAGCGCCGGACAGCGCTTGGTCCACGACGAGCGCTGCAGCATCGCCCTGCAAGTAGCGTGTGATGCGTTGTTCCATCAGCGGTGGAAACGACGGCACAGGCCCGGCTATCTTGTCGCGGTACACCCTCAGCACCAGTTCCTGAAACACCGGCAGCGCCACCCGCCCACCGGTTTCCTTCGGACCGAGTGAACGGTTGTCGTCAAAGCCGATCCGCACGGCGACGGTGATGCCGTCGATGCCATACGTCGAGCCCACGAAGAGCGCATCCCGGAACTCGTTGGTCGTGCCCGTCTTGCCCATCACGGCAATCGGAAACCCGCGCGAGTCCAGGGCATGCGCCGTGCCAGTCGGGATGCGCACGACACCCCGCAGGCCTTCCTGAATGAGCGAGAGCGCGCCGGCGTCTATAGAGATGGGCCGGCTGTGATGTCCGTTCTCGCCCACGACTTCACGAGAATCGTGGACGATCTGCCGAATCACGTACGGCTGCGCAAGGATACCAGACGCGATCGTGCGGTAGGCCGTCGCCAGTTCCAGTAAGTTGACTTCGGACGCACCCAACGCCGTCGTCGAATAGCGCTGCAATGGCGTCTGCACGCCGAGACTGCGTGACGTCCGCAGGACGGCGTCGATCCCAATCTGCGCCGTGATCCAAATCGCGACCGCGTTTCTCGATTCGGCGAGCGCTTCCCGAATCGGGATCAGGCCCTTGAAACGGCCGTCGTAGTTCGAAATCCATTTCGGGGCGCTCGCGCTGCCAGTCGGCACACTAATGGGCTCGTCGGGCACGAGGGTCTCGAGCGTGAAGTCCCCGTGCCGGAACGCAGCCAGATACACGATCGGCTTCATGGCCGACCCCGGTTGCCGCATCGACTGTCTGACACGGTTGAAGTCGCTGTACGACGTCGCGCGGCCGTGATAGACCTGCCGGCCGCCGGTCTCGGCCAGAATGCTCCCATCGCGGTTCTTCAGTACGACGACCGAGCCCTGGACCACCCCTCGGGCGCTCGGGTGTCGCTGCTCATAGCGCTCCAGGCCGTGCTCCAACGCGTCGCTCACGATGCGCTGCACGCGGGCATCCACCGTCGAGTGCACCTGGATGTGCCCCTGGAGGAGATCGTCGATGCTGAGGTCGGCGCGTACCGCTTTGAGTTCGTCGAGGACGTGTTCGACCACAGCCGACGACTGGAACGGCGGTGACGCGTGCTGCACGACGGCCGGAAGGGGCCGCTGCCCGGCTCCTGTCATCTGGTCGCGAGAAATGAAACCCTGGGCGGCCATGAGCGCCAGGATCTGGTTTCTGCGGCGCAGGATGGGTCGGGTGTCGTTCGCCGTGGGCGCGTAGTCGCGGGGCGACTTCGCAATGCCCGCCAGGAGCGCCGCTTTGTCGGCATCATCGGCCGTGAACGTGGAGAGCGGCCGGCCGAAATAGTATTCCGCCGCCCTCGCAAACCCGTACTGACCATTGCTCATGTACACGAAGCTTGCGTAACGAGCGAAGATCTCTTCCTTCGCGCGGCGTTTCGACCCGAACTGCTCACGCATCCGTTCTTCGATCCACAACGAGAGTCGGATCTCTTCGCGCTTCCGGAGCACCATGTTGACGTTCCGCGCGCCAATCACCGAAGACAGCGCGCGAGGCACGAGGCCGACGTTCCGGAGCTGGTAGCTGTTCTCCTGCGACGTCTGGTGCTGGAGAAACACGCCCCGTACGAGCTGCTGGGTGATCGTGGATCCGCCTTGCGGGAAGATCGCCCGGCCACTCGTGTTGTCGTGGCGGCCTCCGGTGGCAAGCCGCCCCATCCATGCGCCAACCCTGACTTTGCCGACGACGCGCGGTATGCTGCGGTAGTCCACGCCGTTGTGGGAGAAGAAGTGCTTGTCTTCCGTGGCCAGGATCGCGTCACGCACGATCGGTGGGATGTCCGCGTAGGGAGTGATCTGCCGGTACTCTCGGGCGAGCTCGATGAGCGGCTGGCCGTTGGTGTCGTAGATGTGGCCGATGGTGGGAAACTCAAACCGCGTGAGTGGCCCGAGGTCGGGCAGGCCGTGGCGATCAAAGTAGATGTGATGCAGGGCGCCGAGCGTGAACAGCGCGGCGCCCACCGACGCAGCGGCAACCAGGCCCGCGCACGCCAGGAGCACAATGACGCCCCGAGTCCAGGGTGACCCACCTGGCCGAATCAGAGGGCTTCCCCTGGCGGGCGCCGCCGCGGCCGCGCCGGTCCACACGCGAATCATCTTCACACGCGCCTCGCCTCATGACTTCGATTTCCTGTCTCACCGTCAGAGTCGACCGGACAGCACCAGGATCACGAGAATCAACAAGATCAGACCCAGACCGCCGCTGGGGCCATACCCCCAAGTGCGACTGTGCGGCCACGCCGGGACGGCCCCGAGCAGCATCAGCACCGCGAGAACGATCAGAATGGTGACCATGGTCTCTCCTTACCGAATGACAGATGACGAGCGTGCGAATACAAGAGTAACTTGCCGGCATCGACGCGTCTGTTCACTTACGCACAGGTGTTCTGTTCTCACCCTCAATCAGAACCCGATTCGGGGTGGTCGCGGGCGACCCTTCGCCAGGGCTTCGGCCGTCGCCGTTTGCTAGAATGCGGCCCATGTCGCCGGACCGTCGGCCAGTCGACAGCCCTTCCGCTGCTTCCTCCGCCGACGACCTCCAACGGGTCCTGCACGAAACGCGGCATCGTTTCGTCGCCAGTTTCGTGGCCCAGTGCGAGTCCATCCGTATCCTCGTTGACAAGGTGGCGGCGTTCGGCCCGAGAGGGCCGGTCGCGGCGCTCAAGCAGGTGGTCCATCGACTGAGCGGCCTCGCCGGGACGATCGGGTTTCCCACGATCAGCGCCCGCGCCGCCGAGCTGGAAGAGCTGGTTGACGCCGCCGGCCGCGACGCCTTCGATGCATCGCTCGCGCGTGATGTCGTGCGAGCGATCCGGGAGGCCTTCACCAAGGACCTCGCCAGCCCACCGGTGTGGTCGACGCCGCCGGCAGTCTCCACGGCACGAGGCGCGAAGATCCTCGTCGCTGAGGATGAGTCCGACCAGCGGGCTATCGTGACGGCTTGTCTCGAAGGTGCGGGATATGTCCCGATTGCTGTCGCGTCCGGCGACCTGGTCTTGAACACGGCGCGCGCGGAGAACCCGGCCGTGATCCTGCTCGATATCGCGATGCCGCGGCTCGACGGGTACTCGGCGTGCCGGCTGCTCAAGGCGGACCCCGAGCTCGCCGACATCCCGGTGATCTTCATGACGACCGGCGCGAATCTCGACGACAGGCTCGCTGGGCTGACGCTGGGGGCTGACGAGTTCTTGAGCAAGCCGATCGACATGCGCGAGCTTGTCCTGCGGATCCAGCTCCTGCTCGAGCGGACACGTTCACGCCGTTCGCCGATGGCCCATGAACCCCCTGCCTCACGGGAGCTGACCTACGACGCGTTCCTCGCGGTCGCGAGCGAAGAAATCGCGCGGTCGCCCGCCGCCCTCGCGATCGTCCGTCTCCCGGCCGAGCGTCACAAAGAGAGTTCACACCTGCTGACCGAGGAGATCCGCGGCCGCGATGCCATCGGCGCCTACGGGCCGACGCGTCTGCTGATCCTGATGCCGGAAATGACGGCTGTCGCCGCCCGCGACCGGCTGGAGCCGGTGATCGATCGGCTGGTCGCGCACGGTCTGGGCGGGATCTGCGCGGGGGTGTCCGCCACTCCCGGCGCCGGGACGAAGACCGCGCAGACGTTGATCGGGGAGGCGGACGAAGCGCTGGCGGAGGCTCGGTACCTGGGCGACAAGACCGCGATCTGGAGCGAGCGGCCCGGGCGGCCTGCCGCGGCTCCCGCGGCGCGCACCGTGCTCGTCGCCGAAGACGATCCGGACGTCACACGGATCGTCGATGCCCAGATGCGCGCGGCCGGCTACAGAACGATTATCGCCTTCGACGGCGAGCAGGCGCTCGCCGCTGTGCGCGCCGCCCCGGACGTGCTGGTGCTCGATCTGATGATGCCGAAGCTCAATGGGTTCGACGTGCTCACGCAGCTTCGCGAGGTCCCCGCGCCGCGGCCGCGTATCGTCGTGTTGTCGGCGCGAGGGCGCGAGCAGGACGTGATGCGGGCGTTCGAGCTGGGCGCCGACGACTACATGACGAAGCCGTTCAACCCGCAGGAGCTGACAGCGCGCATCGCCCGGCTGCTCAAGTAGAAGAGCAGGACGGCGAGCGAACCAACGGTGCGGAGAATCGAGGCACGCCAGTGCAGGCACCGCGGGTGACTAGAACCGGAGCCCCAACCCGCTCGAGAGCGAGTACTGGCGCAGGCCACGCCGCTCGACGCGGTCTTCGCGGCTGTAGGAGCCAGTCACGTTGAGCTCGAGGCGGCCGCTCAGGATGACGGTGGCCTCGGCCGCACCCACGTTCGAGTCCAGCACGTCAAAGTCGTTGCGATTGCGGAGCTCTTCGCGCCACCCGCCCCGGCCGTACCGCAGGCCGACATACGTGCCGGCGTCCCCGAAGTACCGCCTGAACGATCCGTGATATGAGCGCGATGTCCCCGCCGAATCGGGCGTGACGAAGGCCCGTCCGGTGAACAGCCACTGGCCGTAATACTTGCTGAGCGACCCGGCGTAGATGTTCACGCCGCGCCCGAAGCCGAGCCGACGAAATCCCATCGAGCCCTCGAATCCGGCGCCCAGGCTCTGATAGAGATCCGCCGCATAGCGATATTCCGGATAGAGGAGGGCATTCGGCGCATACGCGCCGGCCACGTAGGCGTATGTGCCCGGCCGCAGGCGCGGGTACATTTCGAGCTCGACCTGATCGTCTTTGAGCCCGAACCGTTCCGCGCGCGACCCCCTGAGGAGGATCGATCCAATTGGGGTCGTGCGACCCACGCTCACCTGCCATTCCCGCCACGCCACGCGATGGTCGCTGAACGCATCGTATAAAGAGCCCACGCGCACCTGCCAGAGACGCAGGCTCGCCCGCAGGCTGCGCCGCATCTGCAGCGCCTGCTCGTTGCGGGGATCGATCACGAGCAGCCGGTCGAGCGTATCGCGCGCTTCCGTCTCCCGCTTCAGCGCGCTCAGCGCGCGGGCCCTGGCCAGGAGCATCCCTGTATCGTTCGGCCGGTTCCGCAAGGCCCGGCTGGCCAGCTCCTCGGCCCGACCGGAATGATTCGACCAGAGCTCGACGTTGATCATCGCCGGCAGCGCGTCGGCGTGTGTGGGGCTCTCGGTGAGGACCGCCTCGAGCTCCCGCCGCGCCTCGTCGTAGCGTCCTTCCCAGGACAACACCGTTCCGAGCAAGACGCGGGCGTCGCTGTTCCTGGGCGATATCGCGAGGGAGTTCTGGAGCAGCTCGATGGCTTCGCCGCGCTGGCCCGCGATCGCGAGCGCGCGCGCGCGCGTCACGACATCGCTCTGTCCGGCGCCGAGCTGAGCTGCGGCGCACACCACCATCACCAGTACCGCGCCGACGAGTGTCTGTCGCCGGAAGGTCATTCGTCGCTTGGAATATGCCTCATGGCGCTGAAAACATTCTGTGCTGTTGAGCACACCATGCGGGACGCGAGCGGGCATAACATGACGATTTGGTCGTCCATGCTCCAGACCGCCGAGCTCCTCCGTCGAGTCCTCGTGCCCTTTCTCTTCGTTAGCGGGTCGCTGCTCGGCCTACTGCTCGGCTATCTCGTCCTCCAGCGCGCGATTCGCGACCTGGCCCTAAGGCGGCGCCGGACGCTCGCCACTCGGTATCGACCGGTGATCGACGCGATCATGCAGTCCGGTCTGACGCCGCAGGCACTCGAGCGGCTCCGCCGGGCGCCGGCGTTCCACCGGCGGATCGTCGCCGGCCTCCTGCTGGCACCGCTGCACGCGGCGCGCGGCGAGCTCGTCTCGCACGTGCGGGATGCGGCGGTGGAGATCGGTCTGGTCGAGCAATGGCTCGCGGATCTGCAGAATCGGCATTGGTGGCTGCGCGCGGATGGCATCAGAGCGCTCGGGTTCGTCGAGGAGCGGTCGGCGCTGCCGGCGATCATGCGAGCGCTTGATGACGAGCACGAGGAAGTTCGCGCGGCGGCGGTCGAAGCGGCGGGACGGCTCGGCGACCCCCGCGCGATCCCTGCGCTCCTGCGACACCTCGCCGACGGCTCGCGGTACCAGCGTGCGCGGGTTGTAGACGCGCTACGGAGCCTCGGGCCGCCGGTCACGCCCGCCCTCGTCGAGCTTGCGCGCGCGCGTCCGGACCACGCGCGGCTGGCGGCGGACGTCCTCGGGTTGATTGGCACGGTCGCCGCGATCGATCCGTTGCTGCAGTGGTGCGGCGACTCGCGCAGCGATGTGCGCGCGGCCGCGCTCGGCGCCCTCGGATCCATCGGCCTCGACGATCGGAGCTATTACTTCGCGCTGCGGGCGCTCGGCGACTCCGATCCGCAGGCACGTGCGATGGCGGCCCGCGCGCTGGGCCGCGGCCGGCGGGAAGACGCAGTCGGCTACCTCGCCGAGCGGCTCGACGATGAATGGCTGCCGGCGGCGCAGGCGGCCGGGGCCTTGCGGCGGCTGGGCGGAGCGGGACTGGCGGCGCTCCAGGCTCGTGCGCGCGACGAGGGTCAGGCCGGCGCCCTCGCGCGCCAGATGCTGTGGTCGCGGCAGCCGGTCGCCGCACAGGCCTAGTGGGGTGTCTCTTCCGAACTACTGCCGGGCCGCGCCGTTGTCGCGGCCCGCAGATCGCGCTCGGAGGCTTGTTGCGAGTGGTAATCAATCAGTCCGGACGATCCACTAGATGCTGAAGGACTCCCTCTCCGGCGGGCTCGCCTTCCTCGAGCTCGCGATTCTCGGCTACTTTCTCGCCCTCAATACCCTCTATCTGTTGTTCTGCGTCGTCGCCTACTTTCGGCTTCGGCAACACCGCCGCCGCTGGACCGCTCGCGACCTCGAAGCCGTCATGCGATCGTCCGCCACGCCCGCCATTTCGATCGTCGCGCCGGCGCACAACGAGGAGGCGACGCTCGCCGAGAGCGTTCGCTCGCTGCTGCTGTTGAACTACCCGCAGTTCGAGGTGATCGTGGTGAGTGACGGCTCGACGGACGGCACGCTCGCCGTGGGCGGACGCGAGTTCGAGCTGGTGCGGGCGCCGGTGAGCTACGCCCAGCCGATTCCCACGCAGCCGGTGCGCGGCATCTACCAATCGCTCGCGCACCCGGATCTCGTGATGATCGACAAGGAGAACGGCGGCAAAGCGGACGCGATCAACGCGGGCATCAACGCAGCGCGCTATCCGCTCGTCTGCGTCATCGACGCCGACTCGTTGCTCGAGGAGCACTCGCTCAGCCGCACGGTGCTTCCCTTCATCGAGGACCCCGACACGATCGCGGCAGGCGGGATCGTCCGCATCGCGAACGGCTGTCGCGTCGAGCGCGGCCGCGTGATCGAGGTCAGGCTCCCGCGCAGCCGCCTCGCGATGTTCCAGACAGTCGAATATCTGCGGGCGTTCCTCGCCGGCCGTGTCGCCCAGTCGGCCGTCAACGGACTCCTCATCATCTCGGGGGCGTTCGGCCTCTTCAAGCGCGACGCCGTCGTCGAGGTCGGCGGCTTTCGCCCCGATACGATCGGCGAGGACATGGAGCTCGTCACCCGGCTCCACCGGGTCTACCGGGAGCGCGGTCAGCGCTATCGCATCGTCTTCCAGCCCGAGCCGACCTGCTGGACCGAGGCGCCCGAGACGCTGCGGATGCTCGCCCGCCAGCGGAACCGCTGGCAGCGGGGGACGCTCCAGGTGCTCGGCTACCACGCCCGGATGCTGTTCAACCCGCGGTACGGCGTGATCGGCCTGCTCGCGATGCCGTACTACCTCGTTTTCGAGGCGGCGGGCCCGATCATCGAGCTCACCGGATACGTGCTGACCGCGCTGGCGATCCCCTTCGGCCTGCTCGACTGGCGGTTCGCGGAGCTCTTCTTCCTTGCCGCCGTCGTGTATGGCAGCTTGCTCTCGGTGGCCTCCGTCGCGCTGGAGGAACTGTCCTTCCGCAGATACCCGAAGGTGACCGATCTCCTGCGGCTCGCCGCGTACGGCGTGCTGGAAAACTTCGGGTATCGGCAGCTCGCGACGTGGTGGCGGATCGTTGGAGTCGTCGACTACTTCAGAGGCAAGAGAGGGTGGGGAACGATGAAGCGGAAGGGGTTTGCCACGACGTGACCCGCGCGCCCGCCCTGAGCGAGCGAAGCGAGTCGAAGGGTCAGGGGTTGAGCTGCGATTCGACGAGCGCCCGCACGTCCCCCGGCAGCGTGCGGGGATCGAAGGGCTTGATCAAGACGCCGGCCACACCAAGAGCCGTCATACGCTCGACCTCGGCCCATCTGGCTTTAGCCGTGAGTAAGATCACGGGCGTCGTGGCGGTTGCCGGTTGCGAGCGGAGCGCCGCCAGTGTCTCCGAGCCGTCCATCGCCGGCATCATGATGTCGAGCAGGATCACGTCAGGCTTCTCGTCCTGGGCTTTGCGCACACCCTCGGCGCCACTGGCGGCCTCGATCACGTCCATCCCGCCCAGGCGACTGAGGCTCAGCCGCGCAATCGACCGGATGTCTGCGTCGTCGTCGATGATCAGGACCTTCATGATCGCGCGACGGTCTCTGCGCCGCACATCAGCGCGGCAACTCGGCCGCGTTCCAGGCTGTCGCGGATTGTCACGAGCAGCTCGCGGCTGTCGACGCGCTGGGGCAGAATGAGCACCAGGCTGTCCGACAATGCCTCGGGCGACAACGCGTGCGGGCTGCCGAACAGAATCACCGGCACTCTCTCGAGCGCAGGGTCCTTTCTGATGCGCGCGATCAGCTCTGAGTCGCTGATCATCAGGACGGCGGCGACGCGGGTGCGCTGGAGCACTTCCCACGCGGCGTCATCGGTCGGCACCGTGATGACCGTGTAGCCGGCCTGCCTGATCACTTCTTCGAAAAGCCCTCGGCGATCGCCGCAGACCAGGATCGGTTGTTCGACCCGCGGCGCGAACAGCCTGGACGAGGTCGCGACCCGAAACCAGAACGAGCTGCCGCCCCCTTCCTCGCTCTCGACACCGATCGTGCCGCCATGCTGCTCGACGATCGATTTGCAGATCGCGAGCCCCAGGCCGGTGCCTCCCCTCTCGCGCGCGTCGGACGTCTCCACCTGCCGGAATCGTTCGAAGATCGCCCGGCGGAGGGCCAGGGGCACGCCGCGGCCGCGGTCCGTGACCCGGAATTCGACCCAGCTCTCCCGCAGCCCGACGCCGATGGTCACCACGCCACCTGGCGGCGAGAACTTCACGGCGTTGGACAGTAGATTGACGAGGACCTGGACGATCCGATCGGCGTCGGCCCAAATCATGGAGGAGACCTCGGGCGCTTCGACGGTGACTCCGTGCTGCTGCCCGAACGTCGCCAACGACTCGATGGCACGGCGCAGGATCGACTCGACGGGGACCTGCGCGAACTGCAGCTCGATCTTGCCGGTCTCGAGCCGCTCGAGATCGAGGATGTCGTTGATGAGCGCCATCAGCCGGACCGCGTTGCGCTCGGCGATGGCCACGACCTCGACGACTTCGTCGGACAGCGCGCCAACCGCGCCCGAGGCCAGCAGGCCGAGCGATCCTCTGATCGACGTGAGCGGTGTCCGCAACTCGTGGCTCACCGTTGAGAGGAACCCCTGCTTGAGCCGCTCGACTTCCTCGAGCCGCTCGACCGTCTGTTTCAGCACGTTGCGGTTGTTCTTCGTTTCCATGTGCAGCAGGCGCACTTCCAGCATGTTGTAAACGCGCGTCAGCACCTCGGCCAGATCAATCGGTTTGCTGATGAAATCCTTCGCGCCGGCCTGGAGTGCGCGGAGCTTGTGACCCGGTTGGGCGGTGATGACCAGGACCGGGAGGTAGCCGCCATTTTCGATTTCCTTCAGCCCTTCCATCACCTGGAATCCGTCCATGCCGGGCATCTGGAGATCGAGCAGGATCAGGTCGTAGCAGTTCTTGCGGTGCAGCTCGCAGACCTCATGCGGATCCATCGTCGACGCGATGCACGCATAGCCGGCGCCGCGCAGCATGCGCTCGAGCAGAAGGACATTGACTTCCTGATCGTCGACGATCAGGATTCTGGCGTTCAGGATATCGGCTGAGTTGACCAATGACCTTCGTCCTTGTTCATTTGCGCTGACCGACCGACTTTTCCGCGAATTCCAGCGCCAGGTGCAACGCGTCCATGAATTCACTCAGCTTGATTGGCTTGGTGAGATACCGGAAGAATCCTGTCTGTATCCCCATCTCGATGTCGCGTGGCATCGCATTTGCGCTCAGGGCAACGATGGGGATATGCGCTGTTGCCGGGTCTTCCCGCAGGATTTTCAGTGCCTCGATACCGCTGATGTCAGGCAGATTGATGTCCATCAGGATCACCTCCGGCTGGGCGGCGCGCGCAAGCTCGATGCCGAGAGTCCCGTTCACCGCGGTCAGCAGGCGTATATCGGGGCGGCGCGCGATGAGTTGCTCAACCAGCTTCAGGTTGGCCGGGTTGTCCTCGACACAGAGCAGGGTGCGCAGCCGCGCGCCGTGCGGCACGTGCGGTGGGGCATAGGCGGCAGCTTCGCCTCCTTCAATGGCAAGTTGTGGTGCAGCAGTCGAGATCAGTTCGATCCAGAACGCGCTTCCCACCCCGACCGTGCTGTCCACGCCGATTGCGCCCCCCATCAGTTCGACCAGGCGCTTGGTCACCACGAGGCCGATGCCCGTGCCTTCCTCGCCCCCGGCCTCTTGTCCGAGACGATTGAACGGCTGGAACAGCTGCGCCAGCTTTTCCGGACCCAGTCCCGCGCCGGTGTCCTTGATGTTGATGCGAATGCGGTCCGTGGCGCTCACGGTGTAGGCCACGACGACCGTTCCCCGCACCTTGTTGTATTTGATCGCGTTGGAAAGCAGGTTGATGAGAATCTGCTTCAACCGGGTCCGATCGGAACTGACGAAGCAGGGGGTGTCAAACTGGGGAAAGGTCATGCTAATGCCACGCTGTTGCGCCTGCGGCTCCATCATGGCCTGGCATTCGAGCATGACCTCGGCCAGCGACACCGGTTCCCCAGACAGCGAGACCTTCCCGGACTCGATCACCGCGAGATTGAGGATTTCGTTGATCAGGTTCAGCAGATGCCATCCCGCATCGAGAATCTGGGCAATACTTTCCTTCTGAGAGGGCGTCGGCGGCTGGGAGTCGGACTCCATCAGCTGGGCGAAACCGAGGATCGCATTGAGCGGGCTGCGCAGCTCATGGCTCATACTGGAAAGGAAATCCGATTTCGCGAGGTTGGCTTTTTCCGCGACGGACTTGGCGCTCTCCAGTTCGACGTTCTTCTCCTGCAGCATGTGCTCGCTGTGTTTGCGCTCCGTGACGTCGCGCGCCGCCGCGAACACGCCCTGCAGCGTCCTGTCCCGGTCGTAGAAGGTGGTCGCATTGTAGGACACCACCGTGGTCTTGCCGTCCCTGGCGCGCGAGGTGAGCTCGTAGTCGGTCACCTTTTTCTCGCGCAGCACCAGCTTGATGGCCGCCTCGGCCCGCGCCGGATCAGTGAAGTAGTTCTTGAACGGCGCGCCGATCAGCTCGTCGCGCGTGCAACCGGTGAGCGCCTCCATCTGCCTGTTGACGTCGGTGATGATTCCGGACGGATCGGTGGTCATCAGCGCGTCGATGTTGGATTCGATGAGCGAGCGCGTGTAGAACTGCTGATCGCGCAGGCGCTGATCGAGCTTCTTCTGCTCGGCTTCGACCTGCTTGCGCGCGGTGTTGTCGGTGCCGATCAATAGATAGCCGATGATGGCGTCCTGCGCGTCGCGCAGCGCCGTGACCGACACCACGGCCGGAAAGCGGCTGCCGTCCTTGCGGATATAGGTCAGTTCGTAGATGT
>Ga0082335_1008128_pt1 | contig 12181 bp, 9 predicted proteins | sample Subgrocontami58m_FD_72375 | JGI IMG/M metagenome (GOLD analysis project Ga0082335, IMG submission 72375) | Subsurface groundwater microbial communities from S. Glens Falls, New York, USA - GMW37 contaminated, 5.8 m (SPADES assembly) (version 2) ...
GCCCCCAGCAGGCGTCGATCGCGAGCGTGCCCCCGAAGCGGATGCCGCGGATCGCGCGGAAGCCGCGCCGCCGCTCGAGCACCAGCTGGATCACCGTGAGGAAGTTCTTGTCCCAGCGGACCGTGATCCCGTACTCGGCGACGCCGCCGAAGCCCGCGAGGATCCGATCGTCGAGCGAACGCCGGATCTCGTCGAAGTCCTTGACCGGCCGCGGCGGGCGGCCCTCGCTTCCGACCAGGTCGGCGGGCAGCGGTTCGATCTTGAGCCCATCGATTCCGACCACGCCGAAGCCCTCGTTGAGCAGGTGCTGGGCCAGCGTGTAGCCCGCCGGGCCGAGCCCGACCACGAGCACGTTCATCCCGTTATAGGGCAGCTCGACCGGGCGCCGCGCGTTGAGCGGGTTCCAGCGCGCGAGCAAGGCATAGACCTCGAAGCCGTACGGCAGCTCGAGCACGTCCACCAACACGCGGGTCTCGGCCTGGGGGATGTTGACCGGGTCCTGCTTCTGGAAGATGCAGGCCTTCATACAATCGTTGCAGATGCGGTGGCCGGTGCCGGGGACCATCGGGTTGTCGATCATGATCAGCGCGAGCGCGCCGATGTTGTCGCCGACGCGCCGCACCGCGTGCATCTCGGAGATCCGTTCTTCGAGCGGGCAGCCGGCGAGGGGGATGCCGAGCGGATTCTTCGTGACCGGCTCCTCGAGCTTGCGCGGCATGGGCAGGCCGCGGGCGCAGGAGTCCTTGGCGCGGTCGTGGCAGAGGATGCAGTAGTGGACCTCGTGGAGCACGTCCTTGGGGCCCATGCGCGGGTCGGTGAGCTTGAAGCCGTCGCGGCGCCGGCGGGTCTCCTTCGGCCCGACGAACCAGCCGGGCAGCTCGGGCCGCGGGAACTCGCGTTTGACCAGGCCGTCGGGGAAGTGCATGGTCTCGGCGCGGCGGAGCGACATCCAGCCGCGGACGCGCGGCCGGCCGCGCGGGTCCGTGGCGAGCGCGACGACCCAGCGGCCGAGCAGGTCGAGCAGGGCCTGCGTCAGCTTCGTCGGATCCGGTTCGGCGAGCAGCGTCGCGAGGGTCGTGCGCGCCTCGGCATCGGCGAGGAGGCGGGCGGCCAAGCCCGCGGCGCACTCGGCGCCGGCGGGGGCGGAGGCGTCCAACAATCCGCAGGCCATTCGGGCGGCGGCGACTTCCAGGTCGGGGAAGTCGAGCGCGGCGGCGAACCCTGCGCGCCGCAGCGACGCGACCTGGGCGTCGAGCGCGGCATAGTCGGCGACTTCGGCGGGATGGGGTTCCTTGGGCAGTCGCTTCTGGACGACCTCCTTGCGGAAGCGCAACAGCTCCTTCTCGGCCTCGGCGCGCTGAAGCATCGCCTGCCACTCGGGCTCGATGCGGAACAAGCGGGCGACGAAGCGGCCGACGTGGGGGGCGGCGCGGACCAACAATTTGGATTCGGCGATCGGCTCGATGCCGCGGCCGCCGGACGCGCGATAGGCGGCGAGCTCGGACGCGAGCGCGGAGTCGGCGGCGGCGAGGTCGCGGTCGAAGACGGCGAGGAGGTCGGCGAGCCGGGCGGGAAGATGGAGATCGGTCCAGGAGAAGCCGGGCACGCCGAGCGCGAAGTCGGCGGGGGCGGTGGCATGGGCCGTTCCGGCGGGATGGGGAAAACCGTGGGCCATGCGCGGGAACTCCGTGCAATCCGCGGGGATCCGGTGCCCATCCCGGGCCCTGCCGCGAGGGCGCGAATTATCGCCGCGTGCCGCAGGGAGCGCAAGGAATTGCTTCGGGCACCCTCGTGCTCCGGGGAAGGCCCGAAGGGCAAGGGCAGGCGCGAGGGCAAGGGCAGGGGCGAGGGCCATGTGCCATGAGTGCCGTTCGGGAGCGGCGCCGCCGCGCCGGCGATTTCCATCCGGAATTCTCCCTGGTCCGCGCAGCGGAGTGCTTGACCCTTCCGCTCGTGCGGGGCTATCCTTCTGCGGTTCGAGCATGCGAGGGGGATCGATGGAAGGACCCGCAATTCCGCGCGCCGGGGAGGCGCCGGGCCAGGGTGTCGCGTGGGACCGGGAGCGGGACATGACCATCCTCTCGACGGCCCACGGGCGCCTGAGCGTTCGGGTGCGGGTGCTCGAGCGCATCCTGCACATGTTCAGTCGGGTGGAGCGGCTCGAGGACAACTTCGAGGCGCTGCTCGACGCGGTGCTGGATGCGATCCCGGCGGAAGCCGCCTCGATCCTGCTCGCCGATCCGGACGCGGGCGAGCTGGTGTTCGTCGCCGCGCGCGGGCCGGTGGCCCAGCGCATCCTCGGCCTGCGGATGAAGCTCGCGGACGGCCTCGCCGGCGAATGCGTGCGACAGGGGCGCGCGCTGGCGGTGTCCGACGTCCAGCGGGACGCGCGTTACGCGCGCGCGATCAGCGACTCCCTGGGCTTCGAGACCCGCTCGCTGATCGCCGTGCCGCTGCTCCACGCCGGGGAGATCTTCGGCGCGATCGAGATCGTGAATCGCCGGGGCGGCGATGTCTTCCCCCGCAGCGAGCTGGAATTCCTCGACCGGATCGGCCGCGCCGGGGGGAGCCTGGTCCACCTGTCGCGGCTCCTGCAGTCGTCCCCGCCCCCGCCCGACCCCGCTCCGTGACGGCCCCGGCCCACACCCAAGGAGAGCCCGCATGGACATCGACTTCGTCCTTCGCGATCTCATCGCCCGCAATGGCTCCGATCTCCACCTGCGAATGGGCCGCCCGCCGCTGATGCGCATGAACGGCGAACTGATGCCCACGGAGCATCCGCCGCTCGACACCGATTCGATGGCGGCGGCCTTGTCGCGACTCTTGGGCGCGCCGGCGTTCGCGCGGCTCCAGACGGGCTTCGACCAGGACTCGGCGTACTCGATCCCGGGGGTGGCCCGCTTCCGGGTCAACGCGCTGCGCTACCTCAACGACCTGGGGGCGGTGATCCGGGCGATTCCGCTGGAGATCCCGAGCATCGACTCGCTCAACCTGCCGCCGGTGCTCAAGGACGTGGTGGCGGCGCCGCAGGGGCTGGTGCTGGTCACGGGCCCGACCGGCAGCGGCAAGTCGACGACGCTGGCGGCGATGATCAACCACCTCAACGAGACGGAACCGCTGCACATCCTGACGATCGAGGACCCGATCGAGTTCGTCTACCAGGACCGCATGTGCACGGTGACGCAGCGCCAGCTCGGGATGCACACGCCCGACCTGCACGAGGCGCTCAAGCGCGCGCTGCGCCAGGACCCGGACGTGATCCTGATGGGGGAGATGCGCGACCGGGAGACGATCGAGTTCGGCATGCACGCGGCGGAGACCGGCCACCTGGTGTTCAGCACGCTCCACACCAACGACGCCAAGCAGACCATCGACCGGGTCCTCGACAGCTTCCCGTCCGACGCGATCAAGCAGGTGCGCAGCGTGCTCGCGCTGACGCTGCGGGCGGTGGTCAGCCAGCGGCTGATCCGGCGCGCCGACGGAGCCGGACGGATCGCGGCGATCGAGATCCTGATCGCCTCGCCGCAAGTGAAGGAGACGATCTTCGAAGGGCGGATCGCCGACCTCGAAAAGGCGATGAAGGCCGGGGGCTACTACCGGATGCAGACGTTCAACCAGGCGCTGGCCACCCTGGCGAAGGAAGGGAAGGTCACCGAAGAGGAGGTGCTCGGCTGCTCGACCAACCCGGGCGACCTCAAGCTGATGCTGCGGGGAGTGACCGGAGCCGGATCGTCCTCCACCGGGGAAGCCGCGGCCCCCGCGCCCACGACGGCCGGCGGGACCCCGGCGGCGCCCGCGCCCGCCCCGGCCGGAGCTGCCGCGCCCGGGACGGATACGGGAAAGGCTCCGTTCAAGATCAGCCGCGGGTTCAAGCTGTGAGTTTCGCCCTCGTTCGACCGATCCCCAGCGAAGCCCGGACCATGGCGGGATACGCCGGCATGCACGCGGGATACGCCGGCATGCACGCGAGTCGCTCGAGCCTGCGCCGCGTCGCCGTGGACGCGCGGGTTGCGCGGTGGAACGGCGCGCCCGGTTTGCGGTGGCACCGCGCGGTGCCGTCCGGCCGCGGGGCGCGCGCATGAGCGACGACTTCGCCGCCGCCGTGTCCCGGATCGAGGCGAATCTCGCCTCGGTGATCCGCGGCAAGAACGAGAGCATCCGCATGGTGGTGATCTCGCTGCTCGCGGGCGGCCACACGTTGCTGGAAGACGTGCCCGGGACGGGCAAGACCACCCTGGCGAAGGCCCTCGCACGCTCGCTCGACGGCGAATTCCGGCGGATCCAATTCACCCCCGACCTGCTCCCGGCCGACATCACGGGCAGCACGTTCTATCATCCGACCGAGGGCACGTTCACCTTCCGGGAGGGCCCGGTGTTCGCGAACGTGGTGCTGGCCGACGAGATCAACCGCACCAGCCCGCGCACGCAGTCGGCGCTGCTCGAGGTGATGAGCGAGCGGCAGGTTTCCGCCGACGGGAAGCGGCGGCCGATTCCCGAGCCGTTCTTCGTGATCGCGACGCAGAACCCGAGCGACTTCCACGGGACGTATCCGCTGCCGGAGGCGCAGCTGGACCGATTCACCGCGTGCATCTCGCTCGGGTATCCCGATGCCCAGCACGAGGTCGAGATCCTTTACAGCCAGAACGACCGCCATCCGCTGGAGGGGCTGAAGCCGGTCCTCTCCTGCGCCGACGTGGTCCGGTTGATGGAGGAGGTGAAGCGGGTGCGGGTGGACCGGGCCGTGGCGGAGTACATCGTGAAGCTGGTGGAGGCGACCCGGGGGGACGCGCGTTTGCGGCTGGGGATTTCGCCGCGCGGCTCGCTCGCGCTTTATCGTACGGCGCAGGCCAGGGCGCGGATCGCGGGCCGCGATCACGTGCTGCCGGAGGACGTGCGGGCGCTCGCGCTCACGGTCCTCGCGCACCGGATCGTGCCGGACACCAAGGCGAAGTACGCCGGGGTTACCGGGACCTCGGTGGTGCAGGAGGCGCTCGGGAAGGTGCCGGTGCCGAGGTAGGAGCCGGCGGTGTGTCGTGAGGCGTACGAGTCCTGTCCCCCGCCCAAGGGACCAAACTACGGATTACGCGGATTTCACGGATTACCACCACACCCGGGATACACCGGCAGCATCGGCGACAGGACGACCCGCGGGATGCTTCGCGAATCGAGACCGCCGGCTCAAACCTCCGGCACCGGCGCGCCCATGCTCGCCCAGTCTTCCTTGGCCGGACCGTAGATGCCCGGCGGCTTGATCCCCGCCTGGCGCAGGAGGACGGTCATCTGGCCGCGATGGTGCGCCTGGTGCAGGACCAGGCACGACAGCGTGAAGCCGCGCTTCCAGGTGAATCCGTACAGGTTGTCGGTCTTTTGGAGCGCCGCATCGCGCCACTTCTTCTTTACCACGGCGGCGAGCGACGCCGCGGCGGCCTTGTAGGCCTCGAGCAACTGGGCCTTCTTCTTCGGCACCGTGGCGGCGGCCTCCGGCCCCTTCACGCCGAGCCCGGTCTGGTTCATCATCTCCGGGATCGTTTGGGCGAGATGCCACGCCATGCGGCCGAGCGTCCGGTGTCCTTTGGACACCGCGCGCTTCGCTGAGGCGTCGGACATCGCCGCGATCACGTTCGCCGTGGCTTCGGACTCGAACTTCCACATCTCGAGGAAGCTCCCGATCGTCGTGAACATGGTCCCTCCTGTTGTCCCTCGCGTGATCAGCCGGCGAGGCCGCGCGGCAACCGACCGAACTATGGATACCCAGCGCGGCTTCCGCCGCAACCGACGGAACTACGGATCAACGGATGATCTGGATTGCACGGCTTGTCCAACGGCAGAAGGTGTGATTCCTCGCAAGATCGTCGAATGTGCGACGATGGGGCCGGTGTGTAATACGGATATCGGTGTATCCTGCCAGTTCGGGGAGCGCTCGTCAACTTGATCCGACGCTCCCGCCCGGATACGCTGGGGCCATGTCGCGCCGGATGACTCTGCTTCCCCTGGTCTTCCTGCTCGCATCCACGGCGGTCGCAGAAACGCTGGAGTACCCCGAGTTCGGCTTCCGCCTGCGCGTGCCGCCAGGATGGACTTCACGCAGCGAGCCCACCGACCAGGCTCCGCTCCAGCTCATTCTGCGTCCGCCCGACGGGCCACCGGACGCGCAACTGACGATCTGGGCGCAGGAGTTGAACGACCCGGCCGATCCCGACGCCTACCGGGCGCAGCTGCTCCGGTACTTGAAGACGCGCAGCGAGTATTCGGACGCGGTCGCGGTCGAGGGCACGCTCGCGGGGCGGCGCGTGCCGGGGCTCGAATTCCTCGCGCGCCGGCCGGCGGCGACGTATCGCGCACGCCAGCTCATCCTGGTGGAGGGAGGATTCCGCTACACCGCGCAGATCGTGGCCCCGGCGGACCGGTTCGACGAATGGCGCCCGCAGTTCGAGGCGGCGCTCGCCGGCTTCGAGCCCGTGGCCCCGGGCGCCGAGGGCCGGTTCCGCCGCGCGATTCTCGAGCTCGCCGGCAAGTGCGGGTGCGAGATGAACTGGGCGGCCGACTGGCCGACCGCCGCCGCGCGGGCGCGCGCCGAAGGCAAGCTCGTGCTGGTGTACGTGCGCGCGCAGGGCGGCTTCGAGGTGAGCGACGCGGCCCTCACCGGCATCTTCATGGATCCGGAGGTGCTCGCGGCGACGCGCATCCGTTGCGTCGCGCTCCGCTGGACCGCCGGAATGAAGCTGCCGCTCCAGGCGCCGGAGCACTACGGCATGGGCCCGCTTCGTGACGGCCGCGGTGGTCCGCGCCGTGGTGCGCGCGCGCGAGGCCGGCGCGACCCTGCCCGCGGGCCTGCTCGACCGCGCCCTCGACGAGTTGGCGCGAATGCGCATGGCCGACGGATCGTTCGACTACATGATCGGACCGGGCGGCCGCGCCTTGGGCTCGCAAACCCGGGCCCCGGGCGCGGCCGGGCGCGGTCCGGCCTGCGCACTTGCCCTCCTGCGCGGGGGACGCGCCGGGGTGGACGTCCTGCGCCGGGCGCTCGATCTTTGGCTCGAGCATCGAGCCGGCCTGGCCCGGGAGCGGGGCAAGTCGCTCATGCACACGGGGGCCGACGGACAGGGTTCGCACTACCTGATGTTCGACTACGCCGGGATCGCCGACGCGATCGCCGCGCTCCCCGCGGATCAGCGAGATCCATACCGCAACGCCCTGCTCCAAGAGGTGTTACGCATGCGGACAACGGAGGGCGCGTTCCTCGACACGCCGATCAACGGCCCTGACTACGGCACGGCGATGGCCCTGCGCTGCCTGCGCGCGCTCGAGGGCGAACGCTAGTGCCGTCCAGCCCCCTGCCCGATCACGGCCCCGAGCGCCGCGCCTCTGCCGATCCCGATGCCAGAAAATCCCTTGACAGCTCGCTTCCACATTACCTAAGCTCCCTGAAACTCTCGCCCATCAAGTTGTTAGGTCGGCAGCACGAAGCCCACGTTCCGAGCCCCGACGATGGCGCGTAAGCGGGATGACAAGGTTCTCGAAGACCGGATCCTGGTCGACCAGTACCGGTTCAAGCTGACGCGCAAGATCGCCGAGGGCGGAATGGGCGCGGTGTACGAGGCGCTCCAGTTTGGCGACGAGGGCTTCGAGAAGCAGGTCGCCATCAAGTGCATTCAGGAGAGCCTCTCCAAGGACAAGGAATTCGTCGAGATGTTCATCGGGGAGGCGAAGCTGGTCGCCAACCTCGTGCACCAGAACATCGTGCAGATCTACCATCTCGGCAAGTCCGGGGACATGTACTACATCGCCATGGAGTACCTGGACGGGGTCAACCTCCAGGAATTCATGAATCGGCACTACGAGCTGGGGCAAAAGGTCCCGATCGATCTCGCGGCGTTCATCATCAGCCGGGTCTGCCGCGCGCTCGAACACGCCCACCGCAAGACCGACCGGTTCGGCAACCCGCTCCACGTGGTGCATCGCGATGTAAGCCCGAAGAACATCATGATCAGCACCGAAGGCGTCACCAAGCTGACCGACTTCGGGATCGCCAAGGCGCAGACCTTCATGCGCGACCAGGAGGGCGACGTGCTGATGGGGAAGGCCCAATACATGTCGCCGGAGCAGGCGCAGTACCTGCCGACCGACAACCGCTCCGACATCTTTTCGCTCGGGGTGGTGATGTTCGAGTTGCTCACCGGGCAAAACCTGTTCGGCTCCGACAAGACCAGCGTGATCCTGGAGAACGTGATCTGCCGGGAGATCCCGAAGCCGGCTTCGATCAATGCGGAGATCCCGAAGGAACTCGAGCATCTGATGGTGAAGGCGCTGGAGCGAAACTCGAACAAGCGCTTCCAGGACGCGGGCCGAATGGGGTACGAGCTCGAGTACTACATGTACCACGACCGGTTCGGGCCGACCAACGTGACGCTCGAGAAATACATGACCAAGATCTTCCCGGAGTTGTTCCGGCAGACGCGACCGAGGGAAGACAAGGGCGGCGGCCTGGACACCGAAGGGGACACGGCGGTCATGGAGCGCTAGCCCGCGCTGGCCCGGGCCAGGACGGGCACGGTGCCTCGGGATCCTGGCCACGCGTGACGAGGCATTGACGCTAAACGGACCGCCTTGCCCCTGCCCTTGCCCTTGCCCGGTTCCCGACGAGATAGGGCAAGGGCAGGGGCAAGGGCAAAGCACGACGACGGGATGCGACCATCGTTTAGGGCCTATGCCTGGTCACGTGGTCGCGCGACCGGCCCGCCATCGCGCGCGCCGGGGACGGCGGCGGCGAGGCGCCGGGCGGCGGAGCACTGGCCGAGGACTTCGCGAACTCATGGATGCCCGTCCTTCCTTCGACCGGCATCACACACCCGTCTACCTCATCAAGCGGCGGCGGGCGCGTATCGCCCTCTTCGTCTGCCTCCTGCTCCTGTTCGCCGGCTACGCCTACCTCTCCTTTCTGGAAGCCTACCTCGCTCCGCTGCTCGTCGGGGCGGAAGACCGGCTCTACCTGCTCTACGCGAGCCACGCCGCACGCGAGCCGGAGCCGAGTTTCACCCTGCGCGAGCGGGGCCGAGAGGCGCGGTGGAAGGAGGAGCGGCGGTTCCAAGGCGACTTCAGGGCGGCGGCCGGGGCAGGCGACGAGCTGTGGGTTTTCTACCGCCGCTCGTGCTCGGTCTATCGGGACGGGGTGCAGGTCCGCGCGCTGGCGGTGGACTTCGGCTGGGACGTCCAGGCGGCGATCGCGGACGCGCCGGGGCCCTCGGGGTCCGGGACGCGCACGTTCCTCGTCTTCGGCTTCGACGAAAAGCACGTGCTGCGCGGCGAGCGGCTGACCGTCGCGGGGGGCGGCCCGCTCGCGTGGGAAGCGATGCCGGCGACGCTTCCGCGCTCCTCCTCGCCGCGCCGGCTCTACGCCGTGCCCCATGGCGGCGGGATCCTCCTCGCCTGGCCGCGGAATGCGCTCATGCCGGAGCCCGCCCCGCTCGCGGGAGATCCGCCTGCCGAGGGAGAGGGACCGGATCCGTGGTCGCTCCAGGCCTGCTTTCTCGACGGGTCGCGATTCGCGCCGCTGCCTCCGCTGCCGCTCGGCGAGACCCAGGCCTGCACCCTGTTCCCGGTCGAAGGCTCGGCCGTGCTCGTGACGGTGCCCGTGGAGCACAAGGAGGTGGGACGCCTGCGGCTGGCGAGCCGCCGCTTCACCGGCGCCGGCTGGGGGGAACCGACGGACTTCCGCATCCTCGATGGGCGGTGGTGGCTGGGTCGTCGCGTGCTCGACCTGACCGGGTGCGCGCAGGGGGGCCGGGCGCATTTGGTGGTATCGCGCGCAGCCGGGCTCGAGACCGCGTCGGCGGGCCTGGAGGGGCTCCAGCAGGGGGAATTCCCGCGCCTCGAGCCGGTCAGCCCGACGGCGTCGTTCGGCCGACCCGAGGTGTTCGTTTGGCTGAGCAGCCTGCTCTTCCTGGCTCTGCTCCTGGTCTTCCTCGGGGTCTCGCTGCTGACGGAGCGCTTTCGGCCGTCGCCGCCGGCCGGGGCGGTCGCGATCGAACTCGCGACCTGGGTGCAGCGCGGGCTCGCCTGGGGGGTGGACGTCTGCGTGCTTTCGCCGGTGGTGCTGCTGCTGCTCTGGGTGATCGGATACGAGCCGGACACTGCGGGGGAGGTGGCCGGCGGGCCGATCATGCTGCTGACCGCGTTGTGGGACGTCGCGATCGTGATCTACACCACGGTCCTCGAGTCGCGGTCCGGACAGACGGTCGGGAAGTGGCTGCTGCGGATCCACGTGCTGACCGAGGAGGGGGGGCGGCCGACGTTCCGCCAGGCGCTGCTGCGCAACCTGGTGCGCCCCATCGACGGCGCCGGTCCGCAGGCGCTGCTCGGCCTGCTTTTCATCTTCGCCACGCGCCGTTCCCAGCGGTTGGGCGACATACTCGCGCGCACCGTGGTCGCGCGGCACGGGCCGGGCTGGACGGCGTGAGGGCGCCCGGGCGCCGCGCCGTCATCTCGCCGCCAGGCCCGCGAGGAACTCGCAGATCCGCTCCTGGACCGCGGGCCATTCCTCGCGCGGAATCTCGCGACCGCCCGGGTGCTCGTGGATCGCGTGCTGGACCCCGGCCTCCTTCATCTTCTGCGCCGCGGAGCGGGCGCCCGCGAGGGTCTCCTTGTCTCGGGCCCCGTGGACCACGAAGACGGCGAGCCCTTGCTTCTTGGCTTCGGGGAAGTCCGCTTCCTTTTCGACGGGGTAGAAGCCGCCGATGGACACGACCGCGCGGAAGCGGTCGGGGCTTCCCAGCGCGATCGTATACGCCAGATAAGCGCCCTGGGACGTGCCCGCCAGCCAGACCCTGCGCGGATCGACGTTGTGCTTCTGCTGCGCTTCCCGGACCACCGAGAGGACGACGGATTCGCTGCGCTCGTCCCAGCGGAATTTCTCGCCGCTGACCCGGACGGTCCCGCGCACCGCCAGCAGGATCAGCTCCTGCCGGTCGGCCAGGGCCTTCCACTGGGCGATCGTCGATTCCGCGTTCCCGCCCGCGCCGTGCAGGACCACCAGGAGCGGCGCCGGCCTGGCGGCGTCGAGCTGGGCGGGCACGTGCACCAGGTAGTCGCGCACCGAGTTCTTCTCCGTCGCCGCCCGCATCTCCGCCACGATCTGCGCGAATTCCGGGTCGCCCCGCAGATTCTTCAGGTCGTCGTCCCCCTCGACGTGGTCGGCGTCCGTGAAATGGAGCTCCAGCGACTTGCGCAGCCAGCGCAGCCCTTCCTCCCGCCGGGCCTTGAGCGCCCAGCAGCACGCGAGGTTGTACGCGCTCGCGCCGTCGGTGTCGTCGAGCTGCAGGCACTTCTCGAAGGCGGCGATGCCGTCATCGTAGCGGCTCCGGCGCATCGCCTCGAGCCCGAAGTCGAACTGCGCCTGGTAGTCATTCTGCGCCCACAGCGAGGACGAGAAGACCAACCCGAGGAAGACGAGGAGGACGGTCGGCCGCATGAGAGCTTCTCCTGGACTGGACGGGACACCGGGTCGAAAGGGTATATTCACGCAGAGGCGCCGTGAGAGGCAACGGTTTCGTCATCGAGGCCAGGATGGCATCCCCAGTCATCGCCGCGGCGGATACCGTCGCCTTCGACATGGACGGGACGCTCGTCGACTCCACCGAGGTGGCGGTGCAGGGCGCGCGGGTGGGGCTCGAGCGGTTCTTCCGCGACCGCGGGATCGAGCCGTTGATTCCCGAAGCCGCGGAGATCCGGCGGCGGATCGGGATGCCCTCGCTGGAGTACTTCGCAGCGCTCGTGCCGCCCTCCTACCGCGAAGAGGCGCAGACGATCCGGAACTACGTATCTGCCGCCGAGGAGCGGCTGCTGGCGGGCGGGCTGGTCCGGGTCTTTCCCGGAGCCCTCGGGGTGCTCGGTGAGCTCCGGCGGCGTGGGTACCGGCTGGTGCTGGTGAGCAACTGCGGGCCGAAGTATTTCCGCGCGGTGCGCTCGGCGGCGGGGCTCGAGGACGCGTTCGAGCGCGCGTACTGCGTCGAGGACGCCCCCCGCGGGGACAAGGCCTCGGCCCTGGAGCGGGCGCTGGGCGAGCTGGGAAGCCGGGCGGGGGTGATGGTGGGGGACAAGAAGTACGATCTCGACGCGGCCCGCGCCAACGGCCTGCGCTTCGTCGGATGCCGCTACGGTTTTGCCTGCGATGGCGAGCTCGACG
>Ga0082335_1008129_pt1 | contig 12176 bp, 9 predicted proteins | sample Subgrocontami58m_FD_72375 | JGI IMG/M metagenome (GOLD analysis project Ga0082335, IMG submission 72375) | Subsurface groundwater microbial communities from S. Glens Falls, New York, USA - GMW37 contaminated, 5.8 m (SPADES assembly) (version 2) ...
GTGCGCGCAAGGGAAACGGCGGCAGGAAGGGAGGCCACAGGGCACGGCCAACCAGAGGAAGTCTGCTGGCTACCGCCGCGTCCCCGCGAGCCGCGGGTCCCAGGCGTCCCGCAGGCCGTCCCCCAGCAGGTTGATGCCCAGGACGGCGAAGCTGATGGCGAGGCCGGGGAAAATCGCGGCCCAGGGGCCTTGCTCGAAGTAGGTGCGGCCCATGCCGCTGAGGTCGGCGCCCCACGACGGCGTGGGCGGCGGCGCGCCCAGCCCCAGAAAGCTCAGCGACGCCTCCGTGATGATGGCGCGCGCCAGCCCGGCGGTCGCGACGATGATGACCGGCGCCAGCACGTTCGGGAGGACGTGGGTGGCGACGATGCGCAGGTCCCTGGCGCCGAGGGCGCGCGCGGCTTCGATGTACTGGGACTCCTTGATGCTCAGCACGCTGCTCCGGACGACGCGCGCCATCTGGGGCGTCATCACGATGCCGATGGCGAGCACCAGGTTGGTCATGCTCCCGCCCAGGACCGCCACGATGACCAGCGCCAGCAGCAGGGTGGGGAACGCCATGAGGACGTCCATGACGCGCTGGACGGCAAGGTCCAAAACGCCGCCCCAGTAGGCGGAGACGACGCCCAGGACTACGCCCGCGAGCGTGCCCAGCGCAATGCTCCCGATGCCGACGCCCAGCGAGACCCGCGCCCCCCAGATGACCCGGCTCAGAATATCGCGGCCCAGCTTGTCGGTGCCCATCAGGAACTGAGCGCCGGGAGTGGCGAAGCGCGCGTCGTAGTGAAGCGCCAGCGGGTCGTAGGGAGAGAACGCGGGAGCGCCCACCGCGAGGGCTGTCATGAGGAGCAGGATGGCCCCGCCGGCCGCGCCGAGGGGCTTGCGCCGGGCGAAGCCCCACAGGCCGTGGACCGCGGCGAAGACAGTCCACGGCCTGGCTGCGCGATGAGCTAACTCGGCCCCGCGAGCCGCCATGCCGATACCTCCGGGATACGACTACAGGGCAAGTCCGCCGTTACGCCACTCTATTTGTCCAGCCATACCGCCTCCATCAGGTGGGCGTCCTGCGTGGCGGGCTCCTTCACGTTTTTCACCCACGGTTGGTACAGGAGATAGCTGTTCGCGTTGAAGAGGAAGAGCGCCCACGACTGGTCAATCATGCGCTGGTCAAACTGGCGCGCAAGCTGCTTGAGCTTGGTGATGTCCGCCGTCTGCTTCATGCCCGTCAGCATGCGGCCCAGCTCCGCGTCATTGACGTGGTACCGGCCCTTGGGCGCCCAGTAGTCCGTGATGCGCTCCGTGAGTTCAAGCGTCGGCGTTCCGGCGTGCAGCATGCCGATGTAGTCGCCGGAGTCCCGCTGCGCGACGATTGTCGTGTGTTCCAGGACGACGGGCTTGATCTCCACGTTGATGGCCTTGAGCATGTCCTTGACTATGGTGAGCGCTTCGACGGAGTCCGGCCGTCGCACGCTGGCCTTGACCTCCACGGTGAGGCCGTTGGGATAGCCCGCCTCGGCTAGTAGCTGCTTCGCCTTGGCGATGTCCGGTTTGTAGAGCTTCTTCAGCTCGTCCTGAGACAGCCCCCACGCGGGGCCGAGACCGTAAATGGACTTGCTCAGCTCGCCCTCCCCGTTCAATTCGACCTGGATGAGCTTCTCGCGGTCAATGGCCAGGGAGAACGCCTGGCGGACCCGGATGTCGTCGAATGGCTTCTTGGCCGGGTGCATGAAGAATATGTTCTGGTCAACGGGGCGGCGCGCAATGCCCATGTCCGGGTTGGTCTTCTTCAGGTTCTGAAGCTCGCCTACCACCGCGGAGAACATGTCGGCCTGGCGGGAGCGGAAGTACGCGACGCGGGTGGCAGGGTCCGGCACGATGACGACCTTGATGCCGTCCAGATAGGGAAGCCCCTTCTTCCAGTAGTCCTTGTTCTTCACAAGGTTGTAGCTCACGTCGGTTCGATAGCTCTGCAGGAAGAAAGCCCCTGTCCCGACCAGGTTCTTGCTGGCGTCGCCGTGCTTCTCGACCACTTCGCGCGCGAGCATCCGGTTGAACGGGCTGGACATATTGCTCAGGAACGTCGAGTCCGGTTCCTTCAGGACGACCTTGATGCTCTGCCCGTCCACGACATCCGCCGACTTGATGAGCTGGAACTGCGCGCGGCGGAGCAGTTTCTTGTCGTCGGCGCTTTTGCGCTTGAAGTTCCACAGCACGTCCTGGACGGTGAAGTCCCTGCCGTTCACGGGCTCCATGTTGTGCCACTTGACGCCTCTGCGCATCTTGAAGATGTACGTCTGGGCGTCGGGCGCCTCCCATGACTCGGCCAGGTCCGCCACTATTTCGAGGTCGCTGTCCAGCGTGAGAAGCCCGTTATAAGCGGGCGTGATGACGGGCGCCCACCACGGAGCGCCGCGCCAGTAGTCCGTGTCCAGGCTGTCGGGGAAGTTCTCCGCCACGCGGGTGAGCGTGCCGCCGTACTTGGGCGCTCCCGCGGCCGGACGGGAGGCCGCCACCGTGGGCGCGGGCGCCGCACGGGGGACCTGGGGCGCCGGAGTCGGGGTGGAGACTGCGGCGGCCGGCGGTTGCGCGGGAGACGGCGCACGGGGCTGCGCGGGCTGAGCGGCGGGCGCCGCGGGTGCGGCAGGCGCCGGCGCGGCGGCGGGCGCGCACGCCGCCATGACGAGCGCGACGGTGATACCCAAAACCACGAGCAGGTTCAGGCGAAGCATAAAGTCCCTCCTTCCAGACTACCTATAGCGAATCCGGGGGTCGAGGTACGCGTACAGCAGGTCAACGAGCAGGTTGGTAGTCAAAAAGACACCGGCGATGATGACCATCGCGCCCTGGAGCAGGACAAAGTCCCTCTGGCGGATGCTGTCGAGGACCAGGCGTCCCACGCCCGGAAGCGTGAATATGGTCTCGATGATAACGCTCCCGGCCAGCAGGTGGCCGAACTCGAATCCCACGAGCGTGAGGACGGGGATGGACGCGTTTTTCAGGACGTGACGCATTGTGACGGTGAACTCGGCAAGTCCTTTGGCCCAGGCCGTCCGCACGTAGTCCTGCCGCAGGACTTCCAGCACGCACGAGCGCGTCATGCGCATGGTGAGCGCGGCGAAGTAAAAGCCGAGCGCCAGCGCCGGAAATGCGAACTGCTGGAGGTTGCTCCACGGGTCCTCCCATAACGGTTGGTACACGGCGGGCGGCGTCCATGTGAAAAGCACGGACGGGCCGAACAGGAGCAGCGTGCCGAGCCAGAAGCTCGGTATCGCCAGGCCGGCAATGGCCACCAGGCGGCTCGCATGGTCCACCCATGTGTCCTGACGGATGGCGGCCAGGATGCCGGCCGGGATGGCGACGAGGAGGGAAACCGCCGTCCCGAGCAGGGCAAGCTCCACCGTGATGGGCGCGGCGAGGGCTATCTCCTCCAGGACGGGCGTCTCTTTCCAGAAAGACATGCCGAAATCGCCCCGGAGGGCGCCCCACAGCCAGTGCAGGTACTGTTCATGTATCGGGCGGGCGAGACCCAGCTTCTCCTTCAGCGCGAGCAGGTCCTCGCGCTTCATCTCATCTCCGAACTTGGCGTCAACGACATCCCCGGGGATGACCCATATCATCAGGAAAACAAGGAGGGAGATGCCCAGGAGGGCAGGAACGAACAGGACCAGGCGACGGAGGATGTACTGGCTCATGCTGCTCGCTCCAAGTGTTTCGCTGGTCCGTGGACGCCTGAGTTAGCGCAATCCGCGCCCGCCGCACTGCCCGTTTTCACGGACGTAAAACGGCGGTAATTGAGGCATTGCGCATCTATCGGCTGTGCTTGCCTTTTCATACGAAGTGCCCCAGAGTGGCGGTTAAGGTAGCACGTCCTCTCGCGCAAGTCAATCCGCCGAAGCGCGCAGTCCGCGACTCCCCGGGATGTCTCCCGGCTCCCTCCGACAACGTATGCCGGACGGGGTACAATAAGACTGAATGCCTTGCGGGCCAGAGTCGCGACCGTGGGACGGCCCGCCCAGACCGCGGACATGCGTTGCGTAAGCAGGGACGTGAGGTGACGCGATGGCGCTGGGGCCGACTATCGAGCAGGTGCGCAAGCGCGACGGCCACCTTGAGCCGTTCATGTCGTGGAAGATCGCGCAGGCCATCGAGAAGGCGCTGCGCGCGAGCCGTGAGGCGGACGGAGAGCGGGCGTGCATCCTCGCGGCGCACGTCGTGGGCAAGGTGGAAGACCGCTTCCGCGCGCGCATCCCCGACGTCGAGAGCATCCAGGACATCGTGGAGGAGACGCTTATACAGCATGGCCTTGCGGCCACGGCCAAGGCCTACATTCTGTACCGGCAGCGCCGCACGGAAATCCGGGAGGCCAAGAAGCTCCTCGGCGTCCAGGACGACCTGAAGCTGAGCGTCAACGCGGTCACCGTTCTGGAGAAACGCTACCTCCTGCGCGACGACGAGGGGCGCGTCGTGGAGACGCCGGGCCGCATGCTCCGGCGCGTCGCCAACGCCGTGGCCTCGGGAGAGGACGCCTTCGCGCCCGGCAAATCGGCGGAGATGGCCGAGGAGTTCTACGGCCTCATGGCCCGCCTGGAGTTCTTGCCCAACTCCCCCACCCTCATGAACGCGGGCGCGCCCCTGGGCCAACTCTCCGCGTGCTTCGTGCTGCCCGTGGAGGACTCGCTCAGGAGCATCTTTCGCGCGCTGGGCGATATGGCCCTTATCCACCAGTCGGGCGGAGGCACGGGATTCGACTTCTCACGGCTGCGCCCGCGCGGCGACATGGTCCGCAGCACGCAGGGGGTCGCGTCCGGCCCCGTGTCCTTCATGCGCATCTTTGACACGGCGACGGACGTCATCAAGCAGGGCGGGAAGCGGCGCGGCGCGAACATGGGCATCCTGCGTGTTGACCACCCAGACATCGTGACCTTCATCGAGGCCAAGACGCGCGAGAAGACGCTTGCCAACTTCAATATCTCTGTCGCCGTTCCGGACGCGTTCATGGACGCGGTGGAGAAGGGACTGGACTATCCGCTGGTGAACCCGCGCACCGGACGCGAGACAGGCCGCGTCCGCGCCCGCGAGATATTCGACCTGATAGCGACCATGGCGTGGAAGACGGGCGACCCCGGCCTGGTGTTCATTGACGAGGTGAACCGTGGCAACCCGACGCCCCACGTGGGGCCTATCGAGGCGACCAACCCCTGCGGGGAGTTGCCGCTGCTGCCCTACGAGTCGTGCAATCTTGGCTCCGTGAACCTGGCGACGATGGTCGCGAACGGGCGGATGGACTGGGAGAAGCTCCGCCGCGTGGTCCATCTGTCGGTGCGCTTCCTGGACGACGTGATCGAGGTCAACCGCTATCCCCTGCCGGAGATCGCCGCCATCACGCGCGCCAACCACAAAATCGGCCTGGGCGTGATGGGATTCGCGGACGCGCTCATTCTGCTGGGCGTTCCGTACGACTCGGAGGAAGGCGTGCGCACGGCGGAGTCCGTCATGGCGTTCGTCCGCAGCGAGGCGGAGGCGGCGTCCGCGGTGCTGGCGCGAGAGCGGGGCGCCTTTCCCAACTTCAAAGGCAGCCTCCGGGACAGGCCCGGCGCGCATCCTCTACGCAACGCCACCGTGACCAGCATCGCGCCGACGGGCACCATCAGCATCATCGCCGGGTGCTCCAGCGGCATCGAGCCGCTGTTCGCCTTGGCGTACGTGCGCAACGTGCTGGAGGGGACGCGGCTGCTGGAGGCGCACCCGATCTTTGAGTCAGTGGCGCGGCAGAAGGGGTTCTACACGCCCGAGCTTATGCGGGAGGTGGCCCGCAGCGGTTCCCTGGCGCACGTCCAGGGGGCGCCTGACGAGGTGCGTCGCCTGTTCGTCACCGATTTTGACATCGCGCCGGAGTGGCATGTGCGCATACAGGCGGCCTTCCAGCGCCACGTTGACAACTCCGTCTCCAAGACGATTAACCTGCCACCGGAGGCGTCGGTGGAGGATGTGCGCAAGTCCTTCCTGATGGCCTGCCGCATGAAGTGCAAGGGCATAACCGTCTATCGCTACGGAAGCAAGCACGAGCAGGTGCTTTACAGGGGCGGCACGCTTCACGAATCAGGAGAGAAGGTCTCCCACGTCACCGCGGACCCGGAGTTCTCCGGCGGGTGTCCGGGCGGCGGGACATGCCAGTTCTAAAGGGCAATTGGCTAGTAGTACCCGTCGTCGAGGAGCAGCCGCACCAGCCCGTTGTGGTCAACGACCCACACGCTGATGGACGTGGGCGCGGGCGACCCAGCGCCCGTCCCCGTTTCCGAGTAGTCTCTGCCGCCAGTGAAGCTGATCGTGCCGCCCGAAAACACCCGGACCCCGTTCGAGTCCTTGCCGTCCGCGTCCACTGTGACCGCCTTGTGCTTGGGCGCCCACTTCAGGTAGTCCGGCGCGAACGTCTTGGTCGTGCTGCTGTCGGCGGCGGTGTAGCTGGCGGAGAAGAGCAGCGGCTTGACGTACAGGGTGGCGGTCGAGCCGTCGGACAGCCTGAAGCTGGTTATGGTGGCGTGATAGTCCGCGGCGGTGGGCAGCGTGCCCTGGTTGACAGGGTAGCGGGGGTTGTCGTCGGAGGAGGCGGGGGCTTCGCCGCTGTAGAGGTCAACGGCGCCCTGCACGGTTGACGTGTCGGCGGCCTTTGTGGCCGCGCGGGCGCGAGTCGTCTGGCCGCTGACCGCCGGAGTCACCAGGGCGGAGACGATCGCCAGGATGGAGAGGACGACGACAAGCTCGAGGAGGGTTACGCCCCGTGCGCGCCGCCATAGCTGTTTGACGAAGGCCCGCGCGTTGTCGAAGAACGCTTGCATACGTTCCTCCTGGCTCGGAATGCCTCCCCTCACCATCTATCATAGCACTCGTTTTTGTACTCGTCCGCGCTTTTCTCTGCATGTTGAAAGTTGGGGTACCGCCGCGAACGCCCGTAAGGTCTCAGCAAGGGCGACCTATGGTAGAATGGACAAGCTATGAGTGGTGATTATCAGTCCGCGCTGGCGTGGGTGCTGAGCTTCGCGGACTACGAGCGAAACCCCGCCGCGAAGTACTCGTCGGCGGACTTCAATCTGCCGCGGATGGAGGCCCTGCTGGCGCGGCTGGGTAACCCGCACAGGGCGTCACCCGTTATACATATCGCGGGGACAAAGGGCAAGGGCAGCACCGCGGCGCTTGTGGCGTCCGCGCTGTCCAGGGCCGGATATCGGGTTGGCCTGTACACGTCGCCGCACCTGCATACGTTCAGGGAGCGTATGCGGATAGGGCAGCGCCTCATCAGCGAGGATGAGGTGGCGTCGCTGGTGGCGCGGCTTCGCCCGGAGGTGGAGGCGCTCAACCAGCAGGGGACGGTCGGACAGGTGACCACCTTTGAGCTCATCACGGCGCTGGCCTTCATCTTTTTTGAGCGTCGGGCGGATGTTCAGGTGCTGGAGGTCGGCCTGGGTGGCAGGCTGGACTCGACCAACGTCTGCCAGTCCGAGGTCTGCGTCATCACCAGCCTCAGCTATGACCATACGCATATCCTGGGTCGCACGTTGCCGGAGATAGCGTATGAAAAGGCTGGCATTCTGAAGGCGGGTGCGCTGGCGGTGACAGCGCCCCAGGCCCCGGAGGCCATGGCCGTGGTCGAGGAGGCAGCGCGTAGCAGAGGCGTGCCCCTGACGGTGGTGGGCCGTGACGTCACGTGGGAGATGCTGCAACAGGACCTGGACGGGCAATCGGTCCGCATCCAGGGGCTGCGGGACTCCTATGACATATGGCTTCCTCTGCTGGGCGACCATCAGGTGGAGAACGCGGCTGTGGCCGTGGCGACGCTGGAGCTGGCCGGGCGCCGGGGCCTGATCGTACCCGCCGACGCCATCATCGCGGGGTTCCGGGATGTCTCCTGGCCGGGCCGCCTGCAGGTGTTGGAGCGCAGGCCGTTGGTGATTGCGGACGGAGCGCACAACCCGTACTCCATGGCGTGTCTGCGGGACGCCCTTCGCGAGCATTTTCCCTTTCGCAGGGCCTTTGTGATCATGGGGATATCAGCGGACAAGGACGCGTCAGGCATTCTGCGCGAGATTGCGCCGCTGGGATGCAAGCTTATCGCTGTGCGCTCACGGCACCCGCGAGCCGCGGACCCCGCTCGGATTGCCGCCGAGGCACGGCGATTGGGCATGGATGCAACGAGTGACCTGACGGTGGCGGACGGCCTGGCCCTAGCCCGTCGAGAGGCGCAGCCGGATGACCTCGTGTGCGCGACGGGGTCGCTGTTCGTGGCCGCGGAGGCCATCGAGGCCGTGCGCGGCATAGCGCCGGAGGTCTTGCTCATGCCCGTGAATGCCGCGTCAACGCACTAAGAAACTGATTGAGGAGTCGGAATGACTCTTGTTTCGGAGAGCCCCAGCCAAGCGTTCCAGCCGCGACGGAGCGAGCGCCGCGTCGTGGTAACGGGCATGGGCGTCATCTCGCCCATTGGCAATACGCTGGACGAGTACTGGCGCGGTCTGCTGGCGGGCAAGTCGGGCATCGCGCGGTTGCGCTTTTGCGATCCCACCGGCTACCCGACCCAGATAGCCGGCGAGGTCAAGGACTTCGACCCGACCCTGTACTTCAACCCGAAGGAGGTGCGCCGCGTCGCGCGGTTCACCCAGTTCGCCGTCGCCGCCACGCGTATGGCCTTCGCGCACGCCCGGCTCGACCCGGGGGCGCTGAAGCAGGACAGGGCGGGGGTGCTCCTGGGCAACGGCATCGGCGGATTTCCGACGGTGGAGGACGGCATTCGCTCTCTGGTGGACAAGGGCGGCAAGCGGCTCAGTCCCTTCTTCATGCCCATGATTCTGCCAAACATGGCGGCGTCGCACGTCAGCATCACCTTTGGTCTGAAGGGGTACAACTCCACCATCGTGACCGCCTGCGCCGCGGGGACCCAGGCCACCGGCGACGCGGTGGAGGTCATTCGCCGGGGCATCTGTGACGTCATGGTCGCGGGCGGGACTGAAGCGGGCATGACGGAGATTGGCCTGGCGGGTTTCTGCGCCATGCGCGCCATGAGCACGCGCAACGACGAGCCTGACCGGGCAAGCCGTCCCTTCGACGCGCTGCGCGACGGGTTCGTGGCGTCCGAGGGGGCCGGTGTGCTGGTGCTGGAGAGTCTGGAGCACGCCGTCAACCGGGGCGCGTCTATCCTGGCGGAGGTGTCAGGCTACGGCGTCTCCTCCGACGCGTACCACGTCGTGCAGCCCGGGCCCGACGGGGCGAGCGCCGTGCTGGCGATGCAGCGGGCCATCGCGGGCGCGGGCCTTCAGCCCACGGACATTGACTACATCAACGCCCACGGAACGTCCACGCCGCTGAACGACGCGGTGGAGACGCAGGCCATCAAGAGCGTGTTCGGGGAGCATGCCTATCGGGTGCCCGTGAGCTCCACGAAGTCAATGATCGGCCACGCCCTGGGCGCCGCCGGGGCGCTGGAGGCGGTGGCCTGCGTCAAGATGATTCAGGAGGGCGTCCTGCACCCAACGACAAACTACGAAAACCCGGACCCCGCGTGTGACCTTGACTACGTGCCCGGAAAGGCGCGGCCAAAGAAGCTGCGGCACGTCCTCAAGAACAGCTTTGGCTTTGGAGGGCAGAACGCCTGCCTGGTGATAAGCAAGTACGAGAAGTAGTCCGTCGTCACGGATGTGAAAGAGGGGCCTGTCGTGTTGCGGCAGGCCCCTCTTGTTTTGAGCACGACGTAACACTCGCCGGTGCCGAGCGGTGCAGGCGCTCGCGCCGACGGGTGCTGGCCGGCAGGGTCTGCTAGACTGTCAGCGGCGCAGAGGCGAGGGCCTCTTTGGAAAGCATCTCATGCATGATGCGCTGGACCGCCATGACGTGCGAGCAGGTGCTGTGGGATGGGAAGAAGTGGCAGGTGCATGACCAGGAGCCATCTCGGTAGCTGAGGGTGTAGTTGTCGTGGTCGCCTTTGAACCGGGCGGAGAAGTCCGTGAAGTTGATCCGGTGGCGCTCCTCTGCATACCGCTTGGCCTTCTCAATCTTTCCGATCAGGCTGGAGTACATCGCTCCTCCTTCTTGGATTGAGGATTACCAGGTCCGTGCGGCCTCTTGCCTTTCCCCTGGCTGCATTCTACTCCCCCCGCCGTGGACGGTCAATGCGAATGGCGGGAGGTGCAACCGGAGGCGTCGGGTCGGACGCGCGCCCCAACAAAAACGCCTCGCGGTCGGCGAGGCGTTTGCAATCAACAGTGCGCTCATCGCTTACTTGGCGGCGTCCAGCGGCGACATCGCCACCAGACGCGACCTGATGATGAGCCTGTCCCAGTACGAATAGTCGGGATAGCAGGTGATAAGCGTCGCGGTAGGCTCCGCGGTCTGGGCGAACACATCAAGTGCTTCCGGCTTGACCAGTTCCCAGCTTACGACTCTATACAGGTACTTGGTCTTGTCGGTCCAGATGATGATGTCCACGGCCTGTCCCGCGTCCAGCAGCTTGGGAATCTCAGGCAGGCGCTTGAAGACCTCTCCCTCGCGAAGCAGAGGGCTGCTGATGTGGCCGGAGAAGACCGCGTTGCCCAGCTCTCCGGGGTTGGTCGTGCCCTTGTGGTGTCCCACGGCCCATTTGGCTATCTCCCACTCCAGCACGCCGTCCTTCCAGACGGTGCCTACCTCCACCACCTTCGAGTCCACGGCGATGGCTGGTATCTGGATGCGGACCGCGGGCGGCGCGACCTCCAGTGTCCTGGGCAGCATGTCCCAGTTGACGTACTGCATGCCCGCCTCCGCCGGCCTGGCGGCGTTGACAGGGGTGGTCGTGGCGGGCGCGGCGCCTGCCGCGATCGCCGTAGTCGCCAGCTTGACCGACGGGTACAGCTCGACGGAAGGGCCGTCATACGCGCTGCGCGGCGACGTGGCAGTGACGGCGGACGCGGGACTTGCCGGCTGGACGGTGTTCCACCCGGCGGGGAGGTCCTTCGTGAGAGCCGCGGGGTTCGCCGTACGGGCCAGGCCGTTGAACTTGGTGTAGGCGCTGAGGGAGAGGCCGTAGTACGCGGCGGCGCCGCCCAACAGCAGGCCGCCGACCGCGATGATAGCTATTCCCAGGAAGCGCCTGCCGGGGCGCACCCTGAGGGAGCCTGGCAGCTTCGACAGTATGGACACCGTCGCTCCCCTATACGCCCATGTTGCGGGCTATCACCATGCGGAGCACCTCGGACGTGCCCTCGCCGATGGTCATGACCTTCGCGTCCCGGTAAAAGCGGTTGATGGGCGTTTCCCTCATGAAACCATATCCGCCGTGAATTTGCAAGCCCTCGTCCGCGGCTTTGACCGCTATCTCGGACGAGAAGAGCTTGGCCATTGCGGCTTCCTGCGTGAACGGCGCGCCCTTGTCCTGGAGGAACGCGGCCTTGTAGGTAATGAGCCGGGCCAGCTCGACGTTCACCGCCATGTCGGAGAGCTTGAACTGAATTGCCTGGAACTTGCTGATGCTTTGCCCGAAGGCGACCCGCTGTCTGGCGTAGGCGTGGGACAGGTCCAGGCAACCCTGCGCGATGCCCGTGCATAGCCCGGCGACCGCCACGCGGCCCCGGTCCAGCACGACCATGAACTGGCGCAGCCCGGCGCCCCGCTTGCCGATGAGGTTCGCTTCGGGGACACGGCAGTCGTCGAACTGAAGCTCGCGCGTGTCGGAGGCGTGCCAGCCCATCTTCTTGTACGGCTTGCTGACGCTGTAGCCCGGCGTGCCCGTGGGCACCAGGATGGTGCTGAACTCCTTGCCGCCCTGTGCTCGCGCGCCCGATACCGCGGCGACGGTCACGAACGTGGTCATCTCCGTGCCCGCGTTCGTGATGAAGCACTTCGTGCCGTTGATGACCCAGTGGCCGTCCCTGCAGGCCGCGGTGCTCTGCATGCCGCGGTTGTCAGAGCCTCCGGACGGCTCGGTCAGACCGAACGCGCCCAGCGCCTTGCCCTGCGCCAGCGGCGTGAGCCAGCGCCGCTTCTGCTCCTCGGTGCCGTACAGGAGGAGCGGCATGCCGCCCAGCGTGACGTCCGCCTCGACGGTGATGCCGACGGACGAGTCCACGCGCGCCAGCTCCTCCAGCGCGATGACGTAGGAGATGGTGTCAGCGCCGCCGCCGCCGTACTGCTCCGGGAAGGGCAGGCCCATGATC
>Ga0082335_1008132_pt1 | contig 12168 bp, 10 predicted proteins | sample Subgrocontami58m_FD_72375 | JGI IMG/M metagenome (GOLD analysis project Ga0082335, IMG submission 72375) | Subsurface groundwater microbial communities from S. Glens Falls, New York, USA - GMW37 contaminated, 5.8 m (SPADES assembly) (version 2) ...
GGAAAACGTAGTCAGCGGTGTCTGTTGAACACATGATTGGGAGGATCACCCGAAGACGAAACCTATGGCTCAACTCATCGACCTCTCCCATGCTCTAGCACACGGGCAACTCAACTTCGCGTGGGACCCCAAGATCAGCGTGGTCGTGCACAACACCGTCGCCAGCATCGGCTACAACATCACCCAAATCAGCATGTCCACCCACCAGGGCACGCACCTCGACGCGCCGTTCCACTTCTACGACGACGGCAAGACGGTGGACCAGATGCGGCTGGAACAGTTCTACGGTCCGGCGACGTTGGTGGATCTCGCCCCCGGCAAGCGTCTCGCCCCAAAGACGCCGCTCACGGTGGACATGTTCGAGCCGCACGCCAAGAAGTTCCAGGCCGGCGCGAAAATCATTTACCGCACTGGCTGGAGCCGCATGTTCGGCAAGCCGCAATACTTCTCCGATTTCCCAACGCTTACGCTGGACGCGGCGCGTTGGATTGCCGATCACCGCATCGGCCTGCTCGGGATGGACACCCCCACCCCGAGCACGGATTGGAAGGAGTGCCATCATATCCTGCTCAAGGATGGGGTGGAGATCGTCATCGTGGAGGGCCTCACCAACCTGGAGAAACTGCCGGAGCGTTTCGGCTTTGTCGGATTCCCTCTGAACATCAAAGGCCGCGACGGCGCGCCGATTCGTGCCGTGGCGGTGGTGGATTAACCCGGAAAGGACCGAGCTATGCGAGGACTGAAAGACAAAACAGCAATTGTGACCGGCGGGCTGGGCGACCTGGGCTACGCGAGCGCCCAGCGCCTCATCGAGGAAGGCTGCAAGGTGGCGCTGTTCGACATCAAGCCGGACACGCAAGGCCGGGGGCGCGCAATCGGCGCCACCCATTTCGTCGTGGACATTTCCAATGAGTCCCAAGTGGGCGACGCCTGCGCCGCCGTATCCAGCGCCCTGGGCGACGCCGCTATTCTGGTAAACTCCGCCGCCTTCTTTGTCTTCAAGAGTATCGATGCGACGGTGGAGGACTGGCGGAGAATCACCTCAGTGAATATCATGGGGACTTCGCTTGTGGCCAAACACGTCGTGCCTCAAATGAAGAGGTTGGGAGGCGGTAGCATCGTCAACTTCTCCTCCGTGAGCGGGTTTGTGGGCCAGGCGAACTTCGCCACCTACAACGCCACGAAGTTCGCCATCCGCGGTCTGACCAAATGCTGGGCGCAGGATCTTGCCCCTTTCGGCATCCGCGTGAACACGATTTGTCCGGGTTACATTTACACATCGGCATTCGTCAACTCTTGCGCGTCGCTCGGCTTGGACCTCGAAGGAGAAAACCGACGCGCCTCAGCCATGCACCTTCTGAACCGGCAGGGACGACCAGAGGAAGTCGCCGCCGCCGTGGCGTTCCTCGCCAGCGACGAATCGTCGTTCATGACAGGGAGCGACCTGGTGGTCGATGGCGGGTATCTGGCGAAGTAAGCCGCAAATCGCTAGATCCTATGACCGGACACTTCATGGCGGGACTGGGGTTGGTCGTTCTGGCGGGCGCCCTGGAGGGCCTTTTCTCACTCGGCGTCACTCGGACGCCAAAATGGAAATGGGAGAACAGTTGGGGCCTCGGGTCGCTCATCGCGCTCGTTGTCGTGCCGTGGCCACTGGTTCTGCTCACCGTGCCCAACCTCGCATCGGTCTATGGCGAGATTCCGACCACCAAGCTTCTCCTCACGTTCCTCTTCGGGGTGGGCTGGGGCCTGGGCGGGATCTTCTGGGGCAAGGCGATCGCGGCCGTTGGAATGGCGCTTGGCGTGTCACTGCTCATGGGCTTGATCAATGTGTTCGGCTCGCTCCTGCCGCTGGCCCTGTTCCAACGCGACAAAGTCGCCACCGCCGGCGGGCTCACGCTCATCGGGGCGGTAGCCGTCATGGTGCTGGGCATTCTCTTCATCGCGCGCGCGGGGAAGATCAAGGAACAGGATTTGGTGGCGACCCAGGCTACAATCGATGCCGCGCGGCCTCCCAAGCCCGCGACGCCGTTTTCGGTCGGCCTCGCCTTCTGTGTGCTCTCAGGCGCCCTCTCGGCATTGGTGAATTTCGGTTTCATCTCCGGCGCGGACATCGCCGCCTCAGCGGAAAAGGCGGGCGCCAGCGTGTGGGCCAAGGGTTTCGCGATCTGGGCGTTGGTCTTCACCGGGAACTACCTGGTCAACTTCCTCTACGCGGCGGGCCTGATGGTGCGGAATAAGTCATTCGCTCAAATCGCGCGGGGCGACGGCTCGCACTGGTTCTGGGTGGCGTTCATGGGCATCGCCTGGCCGGCAGGCATCGCGATCTACGGAATCGCCGCCTACCTGCTCGGCGCCTACGGCGCCTACGTAGGCTTCCCCATGATGCTCGTCTGCTCGATTCTCTTCGGCAACCTCGCCGGGGCGTTAACCGGTGAATGGCGAGGCACCTCGCGTCGTGCCAGAACGAGTATGGCCTTGGGCGTCGCCACGCTGATTCTCGCCCTGGCCATCATGGGAGTGTCGAACCACCTTCTGGCAGGAAGCTGAGGATGCCACACATCTGAGGCTGAATCGCACCGTGCAGCGATCCTCGTGCCTCGTAAAGCAACTGGCGACGGGGCGCGGAGTCGTAATAGGTTAGCACCCGGTTTTGGCGTCCTTGTCGCAAAGCCACCAGCAACCCAGACGGAGCGTTGGGTGGTCCCCTCGAGCGGGTTGCGACCGAGGATGGGTTGGGCTTCCCCAGTGCCGTTGGCGGAGGGTCTTCCGAAAAACCGTGAGACCATTTGCCCTCCCGCCGGGCGGTTACAGCAAGGCTCCTGATACTTTCCATACTTCCGGTCCCTTACCAACACGACACGCCAGACCCTCATCTAGCGGAAACGAGACTTGGCGGAAGTTCGGTGCGTCCCCGTTTCGGCAAAGAGCATGGGTGGTCGCGCCAGCGTCCTAGCTCGCGCAGGAGGAGACATTGGCGGGGATGAGCCCAATTAGCAGGATCCCTTAGCGGGCCTTCGCGCCCTTGGCGGTGGAAATCAGGAGGCCGTAATCGGTGGCTGGATTGGAACGATTGCTGGGGCTCAACCCCGAGAGCCGGATCAGTCTTCGCGGATGGAACCGAACGTCGTGCGCAGGAGACGAAGCTAGAGCGGACTGACGTCCGCTGCTACGATGAAGGCGGCATCCGGCGTAAGCCGGATCACTCCAGGCGGCCTACACCACCTTGGTCTTGCCGGGCATGGCGATGGGGTAGTGTCCGTTGGCATCGGGCATGGCGGGCGGGTTCGAATCTGGGGTGTAGGACTCCAGGCCGGGGGCCAGCTCGATCGTGGAGTTCTGCGCCTCTTCAAGCGTGATCAAACGCCCGGATTCGCAGGCCATGCGGCCCATGATCGCGGCGAGGCACGTGTTGGCACAGCGCTCCGTCTCGTTGTAAGGCTTGTCGTTGCGAATGGCATCGAAAAGCAGGTCATGCTCGTTCTGATAGGCATCGCAGTTGGGGCCCTTGTACTGCCAGATCATGTTCTCGGAGGTCTGATCGTAGCCCTTGAAGAGGCGCGGCTTGGGGATGCCTTCACCCAGAACGCCGGAGCCTTTCGCGCCATGAATCACGTCTCCGAAGAAGTCGAAGCAGTTGTTGATGTGCCGGCCCTGGGCTGCCAGACGGCTGCCGTCAGCAAAGGTGTACTCGGCGAAATAGTGATCGAAAAGCTGGTCAGCATCGGTGCGCACCTGGCGTCCGCCCATGCCCTGGACGGAGACCGGCCAGGCGTTCTTGACCCAGCAACAGACATCAATGTTGTGGATGAGCCAATCGACGATGAAACTGCCGTTGAGCCAAGTGAAGGAGCTGTAGTTGGTGATCTGGTAGGCGAGTTCCTTCATTCCCGGCTGGCGGGCGCTTACGCCTACCGGCCCGTGCATGCGGTAGGCCCAGCAGGTGGTGACGTTGCCGATCAGGCCCTCATGAATCTGGCCGATGGCCTCTTCCAGGGGCTTGTAGTGACGGCTCATCAGGCCACCGGCGATCTTCAGGTTCTTTTTCGCCGCCTCCTGGCCCGCCTTGCGCACGCGCCGGATGCCCGGGGCATCCACGGCGAAGGACTTCTCCATGAAGACGTTGACGCCTTTCTGGACGGCGTACTCGAGGTGGATCGGGCGGAACCCGGGCGGGGTGGCGAGGATGACCAGATCCCCTTTGTCGAGCGAATCAATCGCCTTCTTGTAGCCATCCAGACCGATAAAGCGGCGATCCGGGGTGACATCGATCTGTTTCTGGAATTTCTCGGTCAGGCAGTTCAGGCTGTTGCCGAGCCGGGTATCGAAATAGTCCGCCATGGCCCACAGCTTGGTGGGGCCTTTGGTCGATAACGCGTTGACCGCGGCGCCTGTGCCGCGCCCGCCACACCCGATCAGCGCAATCTTGATGGTGTTGCTCTCGGCGGCGTAGCCGGGCGAGGCGACGGCGCCGACCAGGGCCGCGCCCGCCACTACCTTGCCTGAGTTCTTGAGGAATTCGCGCCGAGTGGTGGGAGTCTGTTGCATGTTACTGGGAGAGTTCATGGCCGCAATATTAGGTGCTTTGATTTCGGCCTATGGTTCCCCCGCCCCCCGGCTCTTGACAAGCCTTTTTCAACGGACTCCGACAGCTTTGAAGAACGTGTAGCAAAAAACACCGTCGAGCTCCGTGGTTCTGTACAAATCGGCGATGCCCTTGTCAAAAGCGGCAGGGTCCATCATCCCGGCCGACAGCGCGGGCTCACGAACGCCTTCGATCATGGCGGTGAAGGTCTTCTTGGTGAATCCCTCGACCAAGCGCGGTCTGCTGGAGTCCACATAGACCATTCGCGGCGAAACACGAACCGATCCGATGCCTGCTTTGCGCAGGAGCGGGTAGAGTTCCCTGCCGATTAGGGCGTTGCCACCGGCTTTCGCCTGGAGGCGAACCTGGCAGTCGATGGCTCGGTGTGCGAGTTCGCTGTCGGGGTGGAAGAACGTCGATCCATGATCGCCCTCAATGACTGTGATGGTCCCACCGGGCTTGATGACCTCCTTGAGCGTGCTTAGCGCCTCCACCGGACGGGCCAGATGTTCAAGGACGAAGCAGACAAAAACGTGGTCGAAGGACTCCGGCGGGAAGGGCAGATCGAGTATATTCGCCTGGCGAAAGACGACGTTCTTGAAGCCAGCGGCCTCCACCGTTCTCCTCGCTTGGGCGACAGAAGCCTCGGAAATATCGACAGACGTGATCAGCGCGCGCGGGCTGTTCCGCGCGAGGGTGACGGTTTGGGCTCCCACTCCACACCCGGCCTCCAGGACGCGGCTGTTCTCCGGATAAGCCGTGTCCGAGTGCAGAAGCTCCACCAGGGTGGACGCCTGATCCTGCAAACGTAGGTTTTCTCGTTCAGCGTAACCGTGGACGTAGTCTTTGCTCATCTGTTTTGAAATGTTGATGCGGCTCGATCCAAAACTGAGCCAACCCTGGCACGCGACGCAAGAACGAACGTGCGAAGATGCGACGCTCCGCCAACTCCATCCAGGTAGGGCTCTCTGTCCTCAGCGAGCCGCACGCGCGATCGAACGTCCAAGACGGCGCGGTGAGGACACCACGCCCTACCTCCCTTTCCTTCGCGCCTTCGCGTGACTTCTTCTTCTCCTCGAATACGTGTTAGCTGCGTTCTGGTTCACGCGAAGGCGCGAAGCCGCGAAGGAAAGGGGGGAAAGCCGGGGCGGTCACCTACGGCAGGCGCGGCAGAACCAGAAAAACCCGCGCTGTGGGGCGGATGGTCCCGGCCGCGCCCGAAAAACTCCCCAAACTCACGCTTGCAGCCACGGTGGGTTTCCGATAACAGTTCCCTTGTTAAGCGTGACTTGACTATAAGCAAGTATTAGGAACTGACGAAAGCAATTTGCGTAGCACGGCTGTGGTCGTACGAAACCACGACTCTTGTGTGGCTCTTGGCGGGTTCGTGTGGGTGAGTTCTCGGCACGGAAGCAGGTTGGAGCCTTGATATTCGGGCGAGAGCGAGATTTTCGACGAGGATGGAAGCCATTGGGTGACTCTGCACGAATGAAGAATATGGCATTATTGCCACTTATGAAACGAATCCATAACGGCTTGAACTATCTGCTCCAACACTACCGATTTATCGTCGCTCAGGGCATTGTGTGCCTGTTTCTGGTATGCTCTCCTGCCGGAAATGCCGCTCAGAGCGGTGATTTTACTTACGAGGCAACTCAATCTGCCATCACCATCACCGGATATACCGGCCCCGGCGGCAGCGTTGCCGTGCCGGGAACCATTGATGCGACGCCTGTCACCAGCATTGGGGCTCGAGCATTCCTTGACTCGTGGGTGACGAGCGTCACCCTGCCCAACAGCGTCAGTAGCATTGGGAATCAGGCGTTCGCCAATTGCACCAGACTGTCGGACGTCACGCTGCCCAACAACCTAACCAGCATGGGAGAATACGCGTTCTTTGGCTGCGGCCTGACGAGGCTCGCTCTGCCCGATAGTCTGGCCAGCATTGCGGATTTTGCGTTCGCCTATTGCACCTTTCTGACGAGCCTCACGCTGCCCAGCGGCGTAACGAGCATCGGGATACGGGCGTTCAACGAATGTCACCTGCTGACGAATGTTACCCTGCCAAACAGCGTGACCAGGCTTGGTCGAGAGGCGTTCTCCGGCTGCATCGCACTGACGAATATCACGTTCAGCGAAAACTTGAAAATCATTGCATGGGGGACGTTCTCCTCCTGCAGAAAACTGACAAGCGTTGCCCTGCCCAATAGCGTGACCGGCATCGATGGTGACACGTTCCGTGATTGCATCACGTTGACAAGCATTGCCCTGCCCAACGGCGTGACCCGCCTTGGTGGTTATACGTTCCGCGGGTGCGTCAAGCTGACGAGCATCGTCCTGCCCACCGGCCTGACCAACGTCGGGGATCTAGCGTTTTCTGACTGCACCGGCCTGACCAGTGTGTACTTCCAAGGCAATGCCCCGGCCTTGGGCGAGACGGTCTTTGAAAATGCCAATAAAGCGACCGTGTATCACCTTGCCAGCGCTGCGGGCTGGGGTCCGACTTTTGGGGGACGCCCAACGGCGGTATGGGAGCTCTCCTATAGCCAGTGGGCGGACTTTTCCGGGCTCGCGGCAAGATATCCCGCTGCCAGTGCCGAGCAGGACGACCCGGATAAGGATGGGCTGACGAATATCCAGGAAATGGCGGCAGGGACAGACCCCACCGACCGGAACTCCGCGCTGGGTTTCGAGGCACTGGCGCGGCCTGCCGATCTGAGTGAGGACGACAGGACGGATATCGGCCCAAACCAGTTCGCACTTTATTTCCAATCCATCCCTGGCAAGACATACGAAATCGAGGCCGCCGAGGTTCTGGGCGGCACCTGGAGCACAGTGGCCTCTGCCACCGCCACCACCACGCAAAAGCGCCTCCTGCTCGACAGACCTGCCACTCAACGTTTTTATCGCGTGGTGATCCGGTGAGACGGGGAAAGGAATGAACCTGGAAACCGCAGATGGAATGGCCACAAAAGATCACAGAGATCTCAAAGAGAATGAAATAGCCTCGTATCCGGCCGAGTCGCCTAGTCACCCGGCCGGTGAGCGATCAATGCGACGACTTTCTTCCCCAATCCGTTCTCTCTGCGGTTTCAAGGTCTTCACGGAGCGCACGGACAAGATCTGAATCTCAAGCTCCCTCCCGGTCCGAGGCGTCGGCAATCCGGTAATCCGCGAGGACACAGAATCCGTTTGCACTTCCGCGGGGCCTTGGCGATAACACCCTGATGATACCCAAAGTTCGGTGGGCGACGGGAAACGCTGTCGCGCTCTGTTTGGTCCTGGTGGGCATTTGCCGCAGCCAGGAACTTCTCGTCGCACCCGAGAACGGTCAAGGCGTTTACCAACCCGGCCAGGCCATCCGCTGGACTGTCCGAGTCAAAGGCGCGGAGGTCTCTGAGGCCGCCTGGACCGTCAAGAAAGGCGGCATGACCGAATTGGCCAAAGGCAAGGCCGTCCTGAAAGAGGGCGAGGGGCAAATCGAGTCCAAACTCGATGAGCCCGGCTGGCTGCTCGTGGAGGTGAACGTCAAACTCGCCGACGACAAGCAGATCAAGGCCCTTGGTGGCGCCCTGGTCTCGCCCGAGAAGATCCAGCCCGCTCTGCCCCGCCCGGACGATTTCGACGCGTTCTGGAAGGGCAAGCTCAAGGAATTGGCAGGCGCCCCCATGCACGCGCAGGTTGTCCCTGCCGACGGCGGCAGGACGAACATCGATTACTTCAAGATCACCATGGACAACATCCGCGGCTCCCACATCCACGGCCAGCTCGCTCGCCCGAGAGAGGGGGACAAGCTTCCAGGGATGCTGATCGTTCAATGGGCCGGCGTCTATCCGCTGCAAAAGCCATGGGTTACGCAACGGGCCAGCGAGGGCTGGCTCGTGCTCGACATTAACGCCCATGACCTACCCATCGATGAGTCCGAGCAGTTCTACAAGGATCAGGCCGCCGGGCCGCTCAAGGACTACCCCGCCATCGGAAACGAGGATCGGGAGACCAGTTACTTTCTGCGGATGTATCTCTCCTGCTTCCGCGGCGCGCAATACCTGACCGAGCGCCCAGACTGGGACGGGCGCACCCTCGTCGTCACCGGCGGCAGCCAAGGCGGCCTGCAGTCCATCGTCACCGCCGCCATTCATCCGAAAATCTCGGCCCTCATGGCTAGCGTCCCCGCCGGGTGCGACCTCAACGGTCCCGAAGCCGGCCGCCTGCCTGGCTGGCCGATGTGGTATTGGGCAACTAAGGGCAAGGACGAGGCCAAGGTCCGTAGCGCCGCCCGCTATTTCGATGTGGTCAACTTCGCGTCGCGCGTGAAGTGCCCCGCGCTCGTCGGCGTGGGCCTGATCGACACCACTTGCCCGTCGCCCGGCGTGTTCGCGGCGTGCAATCTGTTCCAAGGCCCGAAGGAATTGGTAGTCCTCCCATTGGGGGAGCATGGCGAAAAAAACGGCTCCCACGGGCCATACAACACCCGCTTCAACGCCTGGAACCAGGCCCTCGTGAAAGGCAACCCCATCCCGGCGAGGTAACCGCCGGTTCAAAGCGAGGCTTGACGCCGCCGGGGGGCGCTACTAGGGTAGCCGAGGATGGTGGCTGTAGCTCAGCCTGGTTAGAGCTCCAGATTGTGGATCTGGCTGTCGCGGGTTCAAATCCCGTCAGTCACCCCATCCTTTCCGCGTCGCGCTGGTTCAGATCTTGCCGTTCGAGCCCATGGCTGCTAGGTTCTGTTCATGAGCAGTATCGGTGAAATTGAGGACGCGATCGAGAAATTGCCCACCCCGCAGGTGGATGAGCTCGCCGGCTGGCTGGAAACGCTTCGCGTCAGGCGGGCCACGCCCCCACCCGTGGAGAGTTGGCTGGAGCACGCCCGCGGCGCGGCTCTCGCCGGGACAACGACGGCGAAAGTGATGGCCTTCACCCGAGGCGAGGAATGAGCGGGGTTCTGTTCGACACCAACGTGTTGCTGGATACCTTATCCGGCAGGTTGGCTGGCTGCGCAAGCGTTTGTGAGATACCGGCGCTCCGGGGGTTCAAAGACCTCTCCGCTGCCGGATTTCTACATCGGTGCACATGCGGAAATCGAGAAGCATAGCCTGGTAACGCGGGACGCCGCCCGCTACCGCACCTATTTCCCGGACATCACCCTGATCACTCCAATTTCTTCTTCGCGATCGGACCAAGGGCCTGGAGGATCAGGCACCCATCACGGTGGAGGCCGTCGGCCTGCTCGACCAACTGTACAACGATCTGGCGAGGGGCGGGTTCGCTGGCCGCGACCTCGTAAGCTTTCTCGTCCGCACTCATACACCGATGCACAGGGGCAATGAGGGGCACGAGGTCGCTTTGCGGAGAAGAGGCATGGTGGTGTGGCGTCGCGGCCCGCGACAGCACCCTCTTCGGGCTGACCTGGTGCATGGCCCGGCAGGAGATTCCAGAGAGCCTCCGCTTAGTTCCGCCATGAAATCGGTTACGCGCCGTGAGCGCCCCTTCTTCCTTGCTTCAAGCCCCAGCCGACCTACCCTTCCACCTAAGATGATAAAACAGATTCCTAGGATTGTAGGGATTGTCTGTGCCGCGAGAATCCTGCTACTGATGCTGACCGCCGCGGTGCACGCCCAGGATTTCAGCTACACGACCAATAACAGCAGAGTCAACATCACAAAACATATTGGCTCCGGAGGTGCGGTGACTATCCCCAGCACGATCGTTGGCTTGCCGGTCACGAGCATCGGTAACGAAGCGTTCGGAAGCTGTCGCAGTCTGACTAGGACCCTTATGCTGCCTTGCAACGATCTTCCGCGCTCATGCTGTTGTCTTCTGTTGTCTGCAATGGCTGTCTTTGCCTTCTCCCCAAGGACAATGGCGGCGGAAGAAAACCTCGAACAAGGTTTCGCCAATCCTCCGGCTAAGGCAAGACCGTCGGTCTATTGGTGGTGGCTGTTCAATCGGATCGACAAGAAAAGCATTACCCGCGACCTGGAAGAATTCAAAGCCAAGGGAATCGGCGGCGTCAATCTGATTTGCACCGGCGGCTATGCCGGCGATCATCCCCTGCCGGGCGTCGAGTTTCTCGGCCCCGAGTGGCGCGAGTTATTCCGTCATGCCGTGAAGGAAGCGGACCGACTAAAGCTCGAAATGGGGTTCAACATGGCCGGCGGCTGGCTCATGATGGGGCCTTGGGTGGCTCAGCAGGACGCGATGAAGAAGGTCGTTCAGTCGGAGTCTAAACTGAAGGGACCGCAGAGGTTCTCCGGCGGGCTTCCTCAGCCGGAGACCGTCGAGGGCTATTATCGCGACGTCATGGTTCAAGCGTTTCGCAGCCGGGAGAAAACCGCGCCCATCGAGCCCAGGGAAATCATCGACATTACCGACCGATGGAGAGCCGACCGGACTTTCCAGTGGGACGTGCCCGAGGGCGAGTGGACGATTCTCCGAACCGGCTACACGCTGACCGGCAGCAAGTGGGAGCCTTATCCGATGGGAGATACTTTTGCCGGCGGGGCTGGATATCAAATCGATTATATGAATGCGTCTTCGCTGAACACCTATTTCAATTATCTCGGGAAGATCGCATTGGACGAAGCGAGCAAGAGCGGCGGTCACCTCGCCTATCTCTGGGGCGACAGTTGGGAAGCCGGCAAATTGACCTGGACGCAGGATTTTGCCGAGCAATTCCGCAAGTATCGAGGCTACGGTCTGACGCCCTATCTGCCGGCCATCAACGGGCATACCGTGGTCAATGCCGAAGTGACCGCGAGATTTCGAGCCGACTTCGACCGGACCATCGCCGACTGCGTGGCGGAGAATTTCTACGCCGAGTTTGCCCGGCTCTGCCATGAGAATGGCGTGCAGATGCGCAGCGAAGCGGCCGGCCCCGGCGATAATCCGCCGATCGATTCCTTGCGGAATCTCGGCTTATGCGACATTCCCGCCGGCGAGTTTTGGGTAAACGGCCATTTCAATGCGCCCGGCGGCTACAATTCAAGTCCGGGCCTTCGCGGCAATCTCAAGCAAACCGGATCCGCGGCCCACATCTATGGAAAGAAAATCGCGCAGGCCGAGGCGTTCACCCAGCAAGAAGCCGACCGGACCCATTGGTCCCTCGGGCCCGCCGATCTGAAACCTTACGGCGACAACGCCTATTGCGAGGGCATTAACTACTTCATGCTGCACCAGGCCACTTGCCACCTTTCGACCGACGGCCGCCCCGGCTATGAATTCTGCGCCGGCCAACACTGGAATCCGACGATTACATGGTGGGATCAATCGGCGGCGTATTTTTCCTACGTCGGACGCTGCCAATACCTGTTGCAGCAGGGATTGTTCGTGGGCGACGTCTGTTTCTATTTGGGTGAAGATCCCCCGGTTGTCGCTCCGTTCAAACAGTATGACCCTGCCCTGCGAGGTTACGACGGCGACTACTGCAACGCCGAGGTACTGCTGAAGCGGATGTCGGTCAAGAATGGCCGGGTCGTGCTGCCCGACGGCATGCGCTATCGCGTGTTGGTGCTGCAGAGTTGCACACCTCCTTTGCGGGAAGTCTGCGACATCATCGGCGGCAGCATTCAGCAACCGGTGTCGTC
>Ga0082335_1008134_pt1 | contig 12167 bp, 9 predicted proteins | sample Subgrocontami58m_FD_72375 | JGI IMG/M metagenome (GOLD analysis project Ga0082335, IMG submission 72375) | Subsurface groundwater microbial communities from S. Glens Falls, New York, USA - GMW37 contaminated, 5.8 m (SPADES assembly) (version 2) ...
TCCCATGCCTTGGGTCCCGTCCGCAAAACTGTGCGAATGTGCAGGTTTTTCACCTCGGCGGGTGAGTCAATTGCATAAGAGATCATCAGAAGATTCGGAGCTCGGCGGAGCGTTCTGTTTCTGCTAACTCCTTTGGCTGTTGAAAACGCTGCTCGGGCCGAGTGGGCGCAGGCATCGCGTCCTAATGCGTTGAATCACGGATGAACGTGACAGCGTCTCCGGAACCCCCATGTCTCCGGAACCCCCATTGACACAGGCGTGCGGCGGCACTACATTAGTGCAAAGCCTATTAACATGCCCAAGCTAAGCAGGAGGAGCCCGTGACCGAACTGATCTGGGACGGGAAGTATGATAAGGACGGCCGCCGGGTAGCCCCCGTACGCGTCGCTCTACCCTTCCAGACCGTGGAAACGGTTAACGAGAGTGTCCAAGAGCGGCAACTCTCCATGGACCGACTGCTCTCCGGCCGCGACCCTGAGTGGCGCAACCGACTCATCTGGGGTGACAAGAAGTACGTCCTTCCCTCCCTGCTTGACCAGTTTGCGGGCAAAGTAGACCTCATTTACATTGACCCGCCCTTTGATACTGGAGCCGATTTTTCTTTTCAGGTCCAGGTGGACGGTGAGGAGTTCACCAAGGAACCTAGCGTCATCGAGCAGAAGGCCTACAGGGATACATGGGGCCGCGGGCTGGACTCTTACCTGCAATGGTTCTACGAAGCGGCCCTTGTGCTACGGGAGCTCCTTTCTAGCACCGGAAGCATATACGTGCACTTGGACTGGCACGTCGGGCCATACATAAAGGCTGTCTTAGATGAGGTATTTGGTAGCGATAATTTCCGAAATGAGATCATCTGGCAGCGAACTGCTTCTCACAATGACCCAAAAAGGTATGGTGTTGTTCATGATACTGTCTTTTTCTACACGAAAACGGGAACATGTACGTGGAACGGCGCAAAAACTAAGCAATCTCCCGATTACATTGAGTCATTCTTTATCTACGCCGAATCCCCGGACGGAGAGGTAGTCAAGCTAAGAAGGGGGGAGGAGGCTCCGTCCGGATGGAGGCGGTTCAGGCTGGGCAATTTCGCGAGCCCCCATCCACGACCCAACCTCACTTACGAGTACAAAGGCTACAAGCCACCCAAGAACGGGTGGAAAGTCTCGCCTGACCGAATGGCCGCGCTTGACCAGCAAGGGCGGTTGTATTTCCCCCCATCTAAGGATGGCAGAATCCAGACGAAGTCATATCTTGACGAGGTCGAAGAAGGCAAAGCGGTGTCGGATCTGTGGACCGGCATTCTGGCTCTGCAGGCAGGATCGAAAGAAACCATGGGGTTCCCAACCCAAAAGCCCGAATCCCTACTAGAGCGCATCATAAGAGCTTCTTCTAACGAAGGGGACTTTGTGCTGGATTGTTTCGTCGGCTCCGGCACCACAGCGGCTGTCGCTGAGAAACTTGGCCGCCGCTGGATTGCTGCTGACCTGGGACGTTTCGCGGTCCATACAACGCGGAAGCGATTGCTCGGGATCCCCAATGTACGACCTTTCGTGGTGCAGAACCTGGGCAAGTACGAGCGGCAGGCCTGGCAGGTGGCGGAGTTCGGGGAGGAGGCGGAGTCCCGGACCATGAAATACCGGTGGTTCATCCTGGATCTATACAAGGCGAAGCTAATCACCGGCTACTCCTGGCTTCATGGCGTCAGGAGCGGAAGAATGGTCCATGTGGGCACGGTGGATGCACCTGTCAGCACCGGGGACGTCGCCCAGATCGCTGCAGAGTTCCGGCGGTCCGTTGGCACAGGGGCGGACGCCCCGCGGAGCAACGGGGTGGATGTGCTGGGCTGGGACTTCGCCTTCGAGCTCAACGAGGTCGCCCGGCAGCAGGCGGCCCTGGCCAACATTGACATGCGCTTTGTCCGCATCCCCCGCGAGGTCCTGGAAAAGCGGGCCGTTGAGCAAGGCGACATCCGCTTCTTCGAGCTGGCTGCCCTGTCCGTGGCGATCGCCCAGAAGGGCAAGGCCGTGACCCTCACCCTGACGGACTTCGTTATTCCCCTGGACGACGTTCCGGAGGATGTTCAGCGGGCCATCACCAACTGGGCCCAGTGGATAGACTACTGGGCCGTGGACTGGGATAACAAGGGCGACGCCTTTCACAATCAGTGGCAGGCCTACCGCACCCGGCAGAGCCGCGAGCTACAGAAATCGATCAGCTACAGCTACGACCAGCCGGGCAAGTACAGGATCGTGGTCAAGGTTATAGATATCCTGGGGAACGACACGACGAAGACGCTGGAAGTGGAGGTAGGTTGAAATGCCGCGGGGAAGGCGAGAAGCCCCGGAACAGTTGAGGCTGCTCGAAGCCAGTTTTAAGACAGCGCCGTGCGTACCGGCCATCCGGAAGGCTGTTGCCGAGTGGCGCGAGCGCGCTTACAGGGGCGGAACCGATACCACGCGGGTGCTGCTTAACTACTGGTTCAAGACCGATCACCGCCTTGCCGATGGCAGGCCCTTCCGCTACCACGACTCTCAGCGGGAGGCCATCGAGACCCTTATCTACCTGTATGAGGTCGCCGGAGTCCGCCGGCACAAGGCATTACTGGAGAAGTTCGCTTCTAACACACCCGGGCTGCGCCTGCTGCAATACGACGACTTTGCCCGCTATTGCATCAAGATGGCTACCGGCAGCGGAAAGACCAAGGTCATGTCTCTGGCCGTGGCGTGGCAATACTTCAACGCCGTGGCAGAGGGGCGAGACGACTACGCCAGGACGTTCCTCATCCTCGCGCCCAACGTGATTGTGTTCGAGCGGCTGCGCATCGACTTCGGGGGTGGGCGAGTCTTCCGAACGGATCCGGTGATTCCGCCGGAGCTGGCTATCTTCTGGGACTTCGACTGCTACCTGCGGGGCGACGCTGAGCGTGCCAGCTCCCAGGGCGCGCTTTATCTGACAAACATCCAGCAGTTCTACGAGCGCGGAGGCCCAAACGACGAGAGTGAGCCGGAGGAGATGACCGCGGTGCTCGGTCCAAAGCCTCCCGCCAGCAAGCTGGAGGTGGAGGACTTTGACACGCGCATCGCCGCGAGGTGCTCCCCGTGCATGGTGATCAACGACGAGGCCCACCACACGCACGACGAGGAGAGCGAATGGAATAAGGTTGTCAGACGGCTCCATGCCGCATCGCCTGAGGGCCTGGCAGCGCAAGTGGACTTCTCAGCCACGCCGCGCTACAGCAAAGGCGCCCTCTTTACCTGGACAGTTTACGATTTTCCGCTGAAGCAAGCGATTATTGGCGGCATCGTCAAGCGGCCCATGAAAGGCATCGCCGACGGCATCCGGGAGCGGCCATCCGATATTGCCAGCACCAGATACCAGGCGTATCTGACCGCCGGGGTCGAGCGGTGGCGCGAGTACCGGGACCAATTGGCCGGCCTCAACAAGAAGCCGATCCTGTTCGTGATGATGAATGACACGGCTGAGGCGGATGACGTCGGAGATTACCTGAGGGCAAAATACCCCGCTGAGTTTGGTGGTGATAAGCTTCAGATCATCCACACCGACAAAACAGGGGAGGTATCCAAGAGGGACCTGGACAAAGCGCGGACGGTTGTTCGCGAAGCCGATGACCCAGGTAGCCCCGTCAATGCCATAGTCAGCGTGCTCATGCTGCGGGAGGGCTGGGACGTGCAGAATGTGACCGTGGTGGTTGGACTACGGCCCTATTCTTCCAAAGCGAACATCCTGCCGGAGCAGACTGTGGGGCGCGGTCTCAGGCTCATGTTCAGGGACCTGGCCGCAGACTACATCGAGCGCGTGGACGTAATTGGTAACAAGGCTTTTATCCAGTTCGTTGAGCAACTGGAAAGGGACGAGGACCTGGAGTTCGATACCTTCACCATCGGCAAAGACCCGTTAGTGATAGTCACCATCGCGCCAGACACGAACAAGTTAGATCAGGACATCGCACTGCCCGTGCTCAGCCCGATCCTGGCTCGCAAGAAGAGCCTCGCTGAGGAGATCGCGGCCCTGGACGTTGCCTCCATGACGTGCCCAGTCCTCCCGCGGAAGGAAGGGGATGCCGCCGCACTCACGTTTCACTACGAAGGGTATGACATTCTGACGCTTCAGAAGTTGATAGAGAGGGACTACACGATCCCAGAGGCGCAAACACCGCAGGAGGTGATATCCTACTATGCCAAGCGTATAGCCCAGGACGTCAAGCTTCCTTCGCAGTTCGCCGCTCTGGCGCCCAAGGTCCGGGAGTTCCTTGAAACCAGAGCCTTCGGCGGCCCGGTGACCCTGGACGACCCTGCGATGATCAAGGCCATATCCAGCAACGTCGCCCAATACATCACCGTCAAGACCTTCGCCACCGCCCTGCGAGGGCTCGTGGTTGAGGAACTCACGCCACGACTCATAAGCGCTGGGCGGAAGCTCTCAGAGACACCGCCGTTCCCCTACTCCCGCACGACCCTGCCGGCCAGCAAGACCGTCTTCAACCTGGTCGCATGTGATAATGAGTTCGAAAAGGCTTTTGCGCAGTTCTTGCAGGAGGCGGGGGACGTGGTTGCCTTCGCCAAGCTCCCCCCGCAGTTTGGTTTCGCTATCGAATACACCGATTCAGCGTCCAACTTGCGCTACTACCAGCCCGATTTTGTAGCAACGCTGGCAGACGGGCCCCACAATCTCATCGAAACAAAGGGGCGGGAGGATATTGACGTAGCACATAAGGATCGCGCAGCCCAGATCTGGTGCGAGAACGCGACCCTCCTGACCGGCACCGAGTGGAGATACCTCAAGGTACCCCAGGCCGAATTCCACAAGCTGCGGCCGCTGGACTATGCCGATCTACTTGGACTTGCAGGCCTCCGTTGAAGGCGGCCCAAAGAGCCCGGCCGCCTCGGGCAATGATCGTGACATGTTTTGGGCAATTATCCCCTCTGGAGCATCGAGATATGTTTACCAAGCTGATCCGGCTCTGCCTTTTCAGGATTTACTACTCGAGGACGCTGGCTCCCAAGGCGTACACTGGGCGTGGAAAGGGAGGGGTGGGATGACAGGTATTCCACGGTATGTTACAGGACAACGTGTCAGGATCAACAAAGAAGAGGGTTCCATGACGCATATCGGCAAAATGGCGACCATTAAGCGCGTCGAGGTCACAGGTGATCGGGAGCCCAGCTACGCGCTGCAAGTCGATAGGGTGCCGATGCCTGCATCTTTCCCTGAGAGCTTCTTAGAGCCGGTACAGGTGAAGCCCTCAAGTTTGCTGGCAAACGATCTCTTTTTGCCATGGGATCCGGATCCTGACTCCAGTCCGAGGCTGAAGGCATTTACGGAGGACGCCTGGATAGCCGGTCGAATCATGGAAGACCTCTTACTCTATAACCAAGTGGTTATCCCCACGGTTGATTATGCGGTGATTGTGCCTCTTGTACATTGGTTGGGAGCAAACCTGGTCAGAGAGATGCTGGAATCCGATGCCCTCAGCTTTGTTCGCTTCAGAGGGGGCCTAGGTTACATAGGAAACGGCGTTGGGCTAGCACTGTATGAGATCCACGCGGGACGCCGTAGGGCAGAACCTTGGATAGTTAAGGCAGCTAGGAGCACTCCGGAAGGCGCTGTGATCCTTCAACTGAACAACAGGCTCAAAGGATTGGATGACGAATTGATCCATATTCTCGGGCGGTTTGTCGAGATCTGCACCGTAGACACTGCACTCCCAGAATTCACGCAAAAAGTGGAGGCGGAGACATATCGGGATATCCTCGGGAGCGATCTGTTGAGAGACCACTTCTCTGTCAGAAATACTCACCTCAAATCTTTGAGCGGCCTCCAGCCGGACCAGATGAGAACGTTTACCTCAATGGTAAAGCCTGCGGTTGCTGGTGATGAGATAAATACTACCCTGCGCTTGGGTATGTTGAACCTTGAGGCTTATCTTGCTGAAGAAGCGGGCACTCGTGACATGGTTACAGATCGGGGGTTCGGACGGCTGCTAGACGCCAAGATAGAGCGTTTTACCGGGGGCGCCAAGTCGAGGGGTTCTTTCTCGCACCTCGTAGCTCTAGAACAACTTCCTGATATAGCGGCTTCCATAGCAGATGGCAAAGGCGATTTGGCAAAGATCTGGAAGTTTAGGAACACCAGAAATGCGGGCGAATTCCGGGAATGGTTCGACGAAGTAGGGCCCGCGGACCACGATGCAGTTCTTCGAGAATATGGCAAAGCACTTAAGGCAGGCGGTCTATTTGGCAGCGGGCCAAGGAAGATAATCCGCTTCATAGTGGTTCAAGGGGTGGGATTAGTGTTAAGCGCCGTGACTGGCGGGCTAGCTGGCATAGCAGCGTCAGTCGGCCTGAGCGCCTCTGATAGCTTCCTTCTTGAACGCGTACGCCGCGGCTACAGTCCTAGGTACTTTATCGATGATCTCCGACATAAGTTCTTTAAACCCTAGGCCATTAGGGAGCGGCGCGGCGCGCGCGGCGCTGTGCTCCATTCCTGAGCCAAAGCCCCCGCGCTGGACCACGCCTAGCGAAACGAGACTGAGACCATGAAGTGCGACCTCTGCTCCGGCCAGTACCAGGAGAAGCTGGTTACCAGGAGCTATGTCCACAAGGGCCGACCCGCTGTGGTGGACAGGGTGCCAGCCCTGGTGTGCGACCGCTGTGGAGACGTTCTCATTCGGGAAGAAGTGGTAGCTGCCATTGAAGAGATTCTTGAAAAGGGGCTTGAACCGCAGGAATACGCTCCAGTGTACCGCTTCCCGGCCAAGGTCGCCTAGCTGGGGCCACGAGTGCAAGCTCAGGGGCTTACTCGTTTTACCGCAGAGCACACAGAGAACACGGAGAACCCCTGTAGTATCTCTGTGTCCTCCGCGTTCTCTGTGGTAAGATTCGCCCGAAACATATTACTTAAGACCTGCCCGGATCCTGCGCTAGCTCGCCAATAGCTCCCTCAGCCTCTCCGTCAACCGCGGCACCACTTCCCGGAAGTCTCCCACCACTCCGTACTGGGCACGCTGGAAGATGGGGGCGTGGGGGTCGGTGTTGATGGCGATGATGGCCTTGGAGCCGCCGCAGCCGGCCATGTGCTGCATGGAGCCGGAGAGCCCCACGGCGAAGTAGAGACGGGGCGCGACCATCTTGCCCGTCAGCCCTACCTGAAGCTCGCCGGGAAAGAGGCCGGCGTCCACGGAGCCCCGGGTGGCGCCCACCGCGGCCCCCAGGGCCCGGGCTAGCTCCTCGACGATCTTGACTCCCTCCGGGTCCTCTACGCCGCGGCCTCCGGTGACGATGATCTCGGCGTCCTCGAGGCGTAGGCCGGCAGCCTGCTCCTTCACCACGTCCAACACCCTCACCCGTAGGGTCAAGGGTTCATGGTCCAGGGTCAAGGGGACTATCTCCACTCCCCTCCCTTCCTGGCGGGGGGCTGCTTCCATGGTTTTTGGGCGGACGGTGGCGATCTGGGGGTCGGTGTCGATGGCCAGGATGGCCCGGAGGTTCCCTCCGTAGATGGGACGGGTGGCCACCAGGCGCCTCGTCTGGGGGTCCAGGGCCAGCTCGACGCAGTCGGGCGCCAGGCCGGTGCCCAGGCGGGCGGCCAGGCGGGGGGCCAGGTCCCGGCCCGTGGAGTCGTGGCTGAAGAGTATGATCGAGGGCTGTCTCTCCCGGCAGAGCTGCTCCAGGAGATGCAGATGTGGGTCGCTGCGGTAGACGCCCAGGTCCGGATGGTCGGCCAGGTAGACCCGGCCGGCGCCGTAGGCCCCCAGCACCTGGGCGGCCTCGCTCACCTGGTGTCCCAGCAGGGCCGCCGAAAGCGTAGCGCCCAGCTCCCGGGCCAGGTCCTGCCCGGCCCCCAGTAGCTCCAGGGCCGAGCCCGCGGGCTTTCCGCCCCGGGCTTCGGTGTAGACTATGATTTCTTGAGGCATATCAAAAAAAGCGATCTGGAAAAACCGGGCGTGGCGGCTGAAAGCGTCTCCCCTCCGCCTCCCCCTGGCGGACAGGGCCGTCCGCCGCTACGTGCAGGATTCGTCCTAAATCGTGTCAGCATGCACCTCGGACGTCCAGACGACTCGTCACGTGATGAGAGTAGGGCACAGGGGCCTGCGCGCCGCCGGACTCATTTCTCCTAGGATACACTTCTACTCTGCGTGAATCTGCGAAATCTGCGGATTGGGTGGAGATTCTTCGCCTCCGCTTACATCCGCCCAAGGGAAACAGGCATCGATTTCCCGCTCCGGCTCAGAATGACATTGATAATCTGCGTGAATCTGCGAAATCTGCGGATTGGGTGGAGATTCTTCGCCTCCGCTTACATCCGCCCAAGAGAAACAGGCATCGATTTCCCGCTCCGGCTCAGAATGACATTGATAATCTGCGTGAATCTGCGAAATCTGCGGATCATGTGCCATAAACCCCAATCCCTGTACCCTAAACCCCTTGACCCTCCGTCACAGCACTTTCTGTGACCGCAGCAACTGCGCCAGCTTGGCGGCCTTTTCGGCCTCGTCCTGGCCTTCCACTATCTGGCAGTCGCCGCCGGCGGGAGGCGTCTCGAGCCTGACCAGGCGGACGCGGGAGCCGGCCTGGATGGCCTCTGGTGGGCCGGCGCCGATCTCCTCGGCGCTCCAGATGGGCACTTCCCGCTCCGTGGCAGCCATGATGGTGTCCATGGTGGCGTAACGGAGCTTGAGGGCTTCGCTGGTGACGGTCATGACGGCCGGCAGCGAGGCCTCCAGGACCTCGTAGCCCTCTTCCAGCAGCCTCTCCACTCGGGCCGCGCTATGGTTGACCTCTATGCTGCGGGCGATGGTGACGCAGGGCAGTCCCAAGAACTCGGCCAGGGCGGGTCCCACGATCCCGGCGTCGGTGTCCGCGGCCTGGCGCCCGCAAAGGACCAGGTCGTACTCTCCCAGCTTCTCGATGGCCCTGGACAGGATATAGGCCACGGCGAAGCTGTCGGCTCCCTGGAAGGCGGGGTCGCTCAAGAGGAAGGCCTCGTCGGCCCCGGAGCCCATGGCCTCCTGGAGGAAGTCCTGCCACTGGGGTGTGCCGACGGCCAGGAGGGTGACCGTGCCGCCGTGGGCGTCTTTGACCCGCAGGGCGGCCTCTATGGCGTTTTCGTCGTAGGTGCTCAGGACCTGGGAGACTCCCCGGCGGACCACCACCCGCCGGCCCTCGGCGTCTGGTGTAAAGGAGCCGGCCGGGGCCTCCGGGTCGGGCACCTGCTTAACGCAGACGATGATTCTCACTACATATTACACAGCTTCTGGATCAGGGCGAAGCGCTCGTTGACGGAATGCTGAAGCTGGTCCAGGACTTCGCCCTGCAGGTGGGAGTAGCGGCCCATGATGCTCGTGAACTCCCCCACGGGCCGCGGCTTCGGCACCGGATGGGTGATGCGGAACTTGCCGTGCTCAGCTTCCCAGAGAGGGAAGTAGTTGGTCTCGACGGCCCTCCTGCTCAACTCCATCCCAGAATCGGTGTCGGAGCGCCACCCTGTCGGGCACGGCGAGAGCAGGTGGATGTAGGCCAGGCCGTCTGTGACCGCCAGAGCCTTCTCCAGCTTCTGGGCGTAATCCTCCATGTAGCCGATGGTGGCGGTGGCTACGTAGGGCGCCCCGTGGAAGGCCATGAGCAGAGGCACGTTCTTCCCTGGCGTCTCCTTGCCGCGGCGTTCCTTGCCTACCGGCGTGGTGTTGGTCCAGGCCAGAAGCGAGGTGCTGCCGCTGCGCTGGATGCCCGTGTTCATGTAGGCTTCGTTATCATAGCAGATGTAGACAATGTTCTCGCCCCGTTCCGCCGCGCCGGAGAGGGCCTGGAAGCCGATGTCGACGGTGGCGCCGTCTCCCACGAAGGCCACGGTCTTGACGTCCCGTCCGATCTTGTTGAAGTAGCGCTTGACTCCCGTCATGCTGGCCGCGGTGTTGTCGAGAAGGCACATGAAGCTGGCGTGGCGCGTCGTGGCCTGGGTGCCGAAACCCACCGTGAGGATGGAGACGCAGCCGGGCGACCCGAAGATGATGGCGTCCGGCCCGATGATGCGGGAAGTTGTCCGCACGGCCAGCTCGGCCGGGCATCCGAAACAGAGGCCGGTCCCATGGGCAAAGCTGTCCTCGTATTTCAAATGGCCGATCAGGTCCCGGGTGCGGGAGTAGGAGAGGACATCGTATGGGCAGGCCGGCACACACTGGGGGTTGCCGTCGCAGCGGTCGCATTTGTAGGCCTGCTTCTTGGCGTGGTCGTAGTAGACCCCGGCATACTGACAGGCAAGGGTGCAGAGCGCGCAGCCAACGCACTTGGCCTCCTGGATCGTCACGGTCCCGGTCTCCGGGTCCTTGATGATAGCCCCTGTGGGGCAAACGGCCTGGCAGTCCGGCTCGCCGCACTGGATGCAGGTCAGCGCGCCGTCAAAGGACAGCTCCGGCAGGTGGACGCTCTTGATACGCCCGCCCTCCAGAAAGTTGCCGTCCCGGGCCTTGGCGCAGGCCTCCTCGCAGGCGCAGCAATCAGGGGGACACGCCCCGTATTCTAGCTTGAGGGTATTGTAAAAGGCCTTCATCCTTCTCTCCTTGGGGGCTCCGACTGCGCAGAATCGACTTTTCTGACCCACGATACCGCACAATTAATTGTGCGGTATCGCTCACCTATTCCTCTGTAGTCGGCATAGTCTCGATGCCGACGGTCGGGGTCGAGGACGGTCCCGACTGCCCGGTTCCGCTTCAGACCGTCGGGGTCGAGAGCCTGCCCTGAGCACAGCGAAGGGACGACCCCGACTACGAAGCTAGGCTTCATTCTGGGACCGCGGCCTCTTTCTTCTCGTTGGCCATCATCAGATGACGTCCCACTTCCCGGGGCTTTTCCAGGAGGGCGGCCTGATAGCCCTCCAGGTCAATCCGCTTCCTGACCAGGTAGGAGAAGACGCCGGGATCGGACGCCACGTTCAGGAACATGGCCCCTACCAGCCGCCCTTCCCGGGTTACCAGCTTGCGGTAGCTTCCGGCCTGGCCGTCGGAAGCCGTGGTTACCTCGAAGCTGTCACCCTGGGGCATGGACAGGCCCACGGAAAAGGCCATGCAGCCGAAGAAGTTGAAGACGTTCATGGGTATCCAGCCGTCGTAGGGCTCGGGCTGGCCGGCCATGGCGGCCCCCGCGGCCTTGCCCTGGGCTACGGCGCTGGGCAGGATGGGATTGAGCCCGACTTCGTCGAAGAAGCCCGGGGCTTCGGCCACATCCCCCGCGGCGTAGACATCCGGGACGCTGGAGCGCATCTGGCGGTTCACCACCACGCCCCGGTTGACCTTAATGCCGGAAGAATTGAGGAAGGAGGTCTTGGCCCTGACCCCTACGGCGGTTACCAGGAGGTCGGCCTCCAGAGAGCCGGCCCCGGAAAGGCCAATCTGCACGGCGCCGTTCACCCTGCGCACCTCGGTAGCCTCCATGCCGGTGTGGAGGTGGGCGCCTTCCCGCTGGAAGACGTCTCTGATAAGCGCCTCCGCCTGGACATCGAAATAAAGGGGCAGGAGCCGGGGCTCTTTTTCCACGATGTGCACCTGGTGGCCCTTCTCCAGCAGGGCGATAGCCACCTCCATGCCGATGAGACCGCCGCCGAGCACGGCCAGCCTTTTCTTCCCGTTCAGTTTGCCGGACAGGGCCCGGCAGTCCTCTATCGTCCGAAAGCCCAGGAAGCCGGCCTCTGCCAGGCCCTTGATAGGCGGCCGGATAGGCTCGGAGCCGGTGGCTATCAGAAGGGTGTCATAGCCCTCCTTTTCGCCGTCCTGGTAGACTACCTCTTTGCTTCCCGGCAGGACCTGGGCCACCTCTTTGCCCCTGGCGAGGTTGGCCTTCATCTTCTCGAAATAGCCCTCGGGACGCATCCAGAGGGCCTCCTCGGGCACCCGGCCCGAGAGCAGGTAGGGCAGGGCGGTGGGAGAGTAGGGTGGGCTGTCCTCCATGGTCACCAGCTTCACCTGGTCGTCGGGGGCGATGCTGCGGATCTTCTCCAAGGCGCTTAGCGCCGCCGAGCCGCAGCCGATGATAAGGTGCTTTCTAGCCATCTATCCTCCTACTCCAGGGGAAAACATAGAAGGGGGACACCCCCTTAAACCCCCGGCCTTCGGCATGACCATCTATCCTCCTACTCCAGGGGAAAACATAGAAGGG
>Ga0082335_1008135_pt1 | contig 12166 bp, 19 predicted proteins | sample Subgrocontami58m_FD_72375 | JGI IMG/M metagenome (GOLD analysis project Ga0082335, IMG submission 72375) | Subsurface groundwater microbial communities from S. Glens Falls, New York, USA - GMW37 contaminated, 5.8 m (SPADES assembly) (version 2) ...
TAACACAAACTATATTTTTATTTATAGTAAAACCCACCTCTGGAGTAGTTTGGTCTGTTGGGATAGTCCAAGGAGTATGTAAATCAATTTAAATTGAGGTGTTTTTCTATTCTGGTTACTCTACCATCAAGGGAAAAATGTTCCTTCTCAAAATAAGATATTAATAAATTAAGTTTTTTTGTTATTCTTTTTTCAAATAAATCCAGTCTCTTTTTAACAATCCTGTCTATTCTTTTATCAATTTCTGATAAATCATCTTTAGTTAGCATGTTTGAATTAAATCATAAAAATATTAAAAGCACAATGGATTATAATCCACAAAAATTAGTATTTAGGTAGCAGTATTAGTATAAACGTATTTAAATTCCATTTTTTATTGGTAAAATATACATCTGATCCCCTGTAGCTCAATGGTACCCGCCCGACACGCAAGACGAGTTTTGCGAGTCGTTGCGGGCGGGGAGCAAATTCCATGTATTACACTTACGTCTTAAAAAGCAAAAAGGACGGTAAATTATATGTGGGTTTTTGTAAGGATATTGAAAAACGAATTAAGGAACACAATAACGGATTTGTTAATGCTACTAAATATAGGATTCCTTTAGTTTTAGTTTATTTTGAGGGTTGTTTGAATAAGGCTAAAGCATTAGCAAGAGAAAAATATTTTAAAACCGGTTTTGGGAGAAGATTTTTAAATAGTAGGTTATAATACTAATCATCCCCTGTAGCTCAATGGTAGAGCAAATTCCTGTTAAGAATGAGGTTGTAGGTTCGAGTCCTACCGGGGGAGCCATGAAGTAGATCAAAGATCACTTCATGGTCATGTAGTGAATTTATTCTACTACATGACCCCACATGCTTCTTTTTGTAGACAATAATCTACAGACAATCAGAAAATCTTTGATTAAAATAATCTCATGACTTTATTGCAATATTGCGTTTATGTTATTCTTTCATTAAAAGACAAAAAACTCTATACTGGTTTAACAACAAATCTTAAGCAAAGACTGACTGATCATTTTCAAGGAAAGTCTTTTTCAACCAAATCAAGAAGACCGTTCAGATTAGTCTATTGTGAGTATTTTTTATCCAAACACGATGCTTATCGTAGAGAAAAATATTTAAAAACAACGGTGGGTAAAAAAATGTTAAAGCTCACGTTAAGAAAATCACTTAGTCTTTCTTCGTCTGTATAAGTCAACGAGGGAGCAAGGTAAGTGTTTTCATTAGACTGTTTTCCATACAATTCTGGTATATTGATTCTTATGGGAGACGGTACACAAACACCAGAAGTCGTACAAACGAGCGTTGCTTGGGTAAGAGAAAAAGTCGACCCAGAACATACTTTGCCTGAAGTTATACTTTCAATTGCCCCAGATAACATACCTGTTCGCGGTACACTGGTTTTTACAAAATATGCCGTTACTCATGAAGGAGAGGTTGTTGGCGAAATAACAGTGAATACTGACAAAATTCGACATATATGTTGGACTAATAATGTGCGCATAGACGAAAAGTATAGGGGAAAAGGATTGGGATTATCAACTTACATAACGGCTATTGAACAATCACTTAACGAAGGTAATAAATTTCGCACTCATGATTGGTCCCAAACTCCTGCTGCCAAACGTATCTGGGATATTCTAGTCGAAAAAGGCGCCGCAAAGGTAATCGAGCCTTTTGTACCAGATGGGCATGGGAGATTTAGTGGTCACTGTGAGGTAAAGGAAAGGATGTAGGTTCATATAGCAAAAATTTGGGATGATGTTGAAGTTAACAAAAAAAATTGAACGCTGTTTGATAGAGCAATATTTAATTCTATTTCCCTGTTCCTGAATAAGTCAACGAGGGGGAGCAGAAAAAACTATTTATCTTCTGGCTGGGCAGCGAAGTCGTTTTGAAACTTTTCCATCCACTGTTTAACTGCTTCTGGACTCATATCCATGTGCTGTTTTTTCATAGTATTCATGGCCTCAATATGGAGTGCATCTCCCTTGGCAACTAGTTCCATTCCGTGTTTTTTACTATTCTCCATCATTTCTTCAGCAGATTCAGCGTGGATAAGCGCGTCACACGGTCCATATAATTGTTTACACGTCATTGTTTTCATATAAATTCTTTTACATATTAACATACATACAGATTTTCAACAATGTTCTTTTTAGCGAGGTGCCGCACTTCTTGGTTGACAAAGGAAATCTGCTGTGATATAAAAACTAATTCTCTTATGAAAAAAGATATAAATATACAGGCTCTGCATCTTCATAAAAAGCTTCGTGGAAAAATCGAAATATCTTCTAAAGTAAAAATAGAAAATAAACACGACCTCTCGCTCATTTACACACCCGGGGTGGCAGCAGTATCCACACACTTGGCATTACACAAAAATCTAACAAGCGAATACACTTTAAAAAATAATTTTATTGCAGTAATTTCAGATGGTTCTGCGGTATTAGGACTTGGGAATATCGGGCCTGAAGCCGCGCTTCCTGTAATGGAAGGTAAGTGTGTATTGTTTAAGCATTTTGCAAATATTGATGCAGTCCCAATCGTACTTTCAACACAAGACCCGCATGAAATAATTAAAATCGTCACGGGAATTGCTCCAAGTTTTGGTGGAATTAATCTTGAAGACATCGCTGCCCCACAATGCTTTTTTATTGAGAAAGAGTTGAAATCAAAACTTGATATTCCTGTTTTTCATGATGACCAATCTGGAGCATCTGTTGTAGTATTGGCTGCTTTAATTAACGCTCTAAAAGTTGCAAAAAAAGATTTGCGTAAAGTAAAGATTGTAATATCCGGAGCAGGAGCAGCAGGATCTTCAATCGTAAAAATACTTCATAAAAAAGGAGTAGAAAATATTTTAGTCTGTGACAGAGAGGGAATTATTTATAAGAGACGTAAAGGAAATACAAAATATAAGGAGGAGCTTGCAAAAATAACTAATTTAGAAAGGCTAAATGGGAATTTAGAAGATGCTTTAAGAGGTGCAGATATATTTATCGGAGTATCTTCTCCAAATTTAGTAAATCAGAATATGGTTAAATCAATGAAGAAAAACCCAATAGTTTTTGCCTTGGCAAATCCTATACCTGAAATCATGCCGGAAAAAGCAAAGCATGCAGGGGCGCTAGTTGTAGCAACAGGTCGATCAGACTATCCAAATCAAGTAAATAATTCACTGGTTTTTCCTGGAGTATTTAGAGGTGCTCTTGATCATAAAATAAAAAAAATCACGATGAATATGTTGGTTCGGGCTGCTGAAAACTTAAGCGGGTTAGTAAAAAAACCAACCGTTAATAATATTATTCCTTCTATTTTTGACACGAGAGTTGTAAAAGTAGTCTCATCAGCAATTAAATAAAAATTTAAGATTATTCAAACGGTAAAGTGAGGTGGGTGTCATTTTTGTTTTGACCGCTTAAATAATGTTTCCATGATACAGAAACCGGAATTTTCCTTAACTCGTCCATATAATAAATGTGTCCGTTCTCAATCCCGTATTCAAACAATTCTTTAGTCAATTCAACATCTCTAAGGCAATATTTCTTAAGTGCCTCTATATTCCCTTCTCTGTAAAAATCAACTGCTTGAAGTCCATGACCTGATTTTTTTTTGCCAAGAGTAGCAAATGTAAGATAATTTAAAGAATACCTCTTTCCTAATTTTTGTCTAAGATCTTCAAGTATGTCAAATACTGCAAAATTTGAAAAATCTCCCGGATAATATTCTTGAAGAACAGGCATATCAAATCCCGCGTTATTAAAACCTATTATGTAAGAGCTGTTCTCAAGAACCTTAAAAAGTTTTGATAGTTCATTTTCAAGATAGGTATTATACTTACGAGTGTTATAATCATAAATCCCAACAAGAGACACTCCAAGGTCCTTATGGTCTTTTACTTCACTGAATTTTTTCTTGGTTTCAAGATCCAATACTACTGGAAGTTTTTTCATGAAGAATCAATTCAATTTTCTCTTTCTATTAATCTCCCGCACAATCTCCATTTCAATAATAGATGAGGAGTCATCATTCTGATCAAATTTTAAATCTAAGTGATTGAGCTGATGCTGAAGCCTTGCATAAATCCCTTCAAAAAAACTATAAAAAATCTCTTTCTGTCTATTATTTAAAAAATTCTTCCTCTTATTAAAAAACTCGTCAAGCTTTCCCAAATTCCATAAAATCTCTATAAATTTTTTGTTTTTAAAGTCGAGTATAGAAATGTCGCCTTGGAGAGGCCGTATCTTATACCTCATCATTCTCACCTGCTCAAACATTATCTGATCAGTTGGTTTATTTTTTAAAAGCTCGTTTTGAAAATTAACTATTTCTTCAAGCATGTCTGTCTTCTTTTTATAGCTCATGATTAAGGTATAATAAAAATATGTTAAAAAGTCTACTGCAAAAAGAACAAATTAACGCGCTTAAGTCGCATAATCAAGAAAAGCTTGATTTTATTCGGTATATTTTAGCACAAATAAAAAATGTCGAAATAGATAAAAAGGGAGAGCTGACAGATGAAGAAGTTAAAGTAAGCCTTTCAAAGGTTATGAAACAAATAGAAGATGGCATTGAAGCTGCAAAAAAGGGCGGGCGATCTGATCTTTTGACAAAGTATGAAACCCAGAAAGAAATTCTATCCTCAATCAGCAAGTAAAGACTTCGCATCTAAAGCTAAACGTATATTTACAATAATAATATTAACCTTTTTGTTTTTCTCCCTCACCAAAAATATTTTTGATTATAGAAAAACAATAAACTTTTACGAAAGTTTTAAACAGGATTACGAAAAAGAAAAGAAAAGAAAAATAGAACTTAAGACAAATATACTTAAAAGCAAAGATCCGTATGAAATTGAAAAGATCTTAAGAAATAAGTTAAATCTTCTCAAAGAAGGAGAAATAGCAATTATAATACCCGACCCAATACCTACACCAAAACAAAGAAAACAGCCATCAAAACCTATTTTTAAGCAATGGATGGAAGCACTATTTTAGAATTTCTAATTAACCTAATTACCTAATTGACCTAAAAAATCACCAATTAACCAATAACCAAGTCATATTAATATTTAGATATTGGGATTTGGAGTTTGATTAGACCAATTAGAGCAATTAGTACTTAGAAATTCTTTATGTTACGGGGCCAGGAGTTGAACCTGATCTAGGAGATTATGAGCCTCCTGTGCAACCGTACACTACCCCGTAAAGTAGTGACATTATAACAAAAATCTACTTTAAATTGAAGCTGAAGACTATTCTTAAAATCTGTTTTAGTATAATATAGCAAATGGTACAAACCGATTTCCTTCTTTCCATAATAATCCCTGTTTATAATGAAAAAAATAATATTAAACCCCTTTTAGATAGACTTCTTCCTATAGTTAATAACTACAAATATGAGATTATATTTGTTGATGACGGATCAACAGATAATTCAGATAACGAAATAAAAAAACTTGCGAGTAAAAACACAAATTTAAAGCTTGTTTCTTTTTTTAGAAACTTTGGCCACCAAATGGCACTTTCCTGCGGATATACGCAGGCATCTGGGGATTGCGTAGTGAGTATGGATTCTGATCTTCAGGATCCGCCTGAAACCATTCCTGAAATGATAGAAAATTGGCAGAAAGGAAGTATGGTTGTCTATGCAAAAAGGAAGACGCGAAGTGTAGACCAAATATTTAAAAGATTTTCGGCATCTTTTTTTTATAAAATAATAAACTTTATGTCCGACGTTCCTATTCCAAAAGATGTCGGTGACTATCGCTTGCTTGACAGAAAAGTCGTTGATTATCTAAATTCATTGACAGAACAATCTAAATTCCTAAGGGGTCTAGTTGCCTGGGGAGGATTTCCTGCAAGTTTTGTAAACTTCGACAGAGAAAAAAGAAATTCAGGAGATACTCACTATACATTTGGGAAAATGATGAATTTCGCGCTTGATGGGATAATTTCATTTTCAATAAAACCTCTTCGTCTTGCTACTTTTTTTGGATTTTTAGCAGCAATTCTCGGATTTCTTGGAATGATATACGCGATAATTGGTAAATTTTATTTTCCCCAAAATCTTGTTTCCGGGTGGGCTGCTATATTTGTCGGCCTTATGTTTCTTGGAGGAGTCCAACTTATTACGATTGGAATAATTGGTGAATATATAGGTAAAATATTTACACAGGTGCAAAACAGGCCGAATTATACGATAAAGGAAAAATTAAATATCTAGCACATGAGGACTTTTGGAGTGATACTTCTTTCAATTGGATTTGCCCTTTTTATTTTTATAATTTATCTTTTTGTTAAAGACAGAAATAAAATAATATCTCCTATTCCAGAAGACTCAGGTGTTAAGGTTATAATAATATCTCCTCAGCCTTAAGTAGATTACTCACCGATTGTAAACTTGAATAGAGTACCTTGTCCTCCTAAAAACAAAAAGTCAATAGTTCTAATTATCAAGAAAGCAAAAAGAAATAGTACAAATCCAATTAATGCGAATTTGAGAGTGCTTTGTGCTTTTTTTACTCGCTCGGGGTTTCCAGCAGATGTAAGATAACTAAAGGAACCAGCGACAAACATAATAAAAAGAACAATTATTATAAAAGTTGACGCTGCAAATATTATATTTCCAAAAACAACCTCAAGACATTTGAGCGTTGGTACGCCGTCTGATACACATTTTCCCCACTCTTTCATGCAGTTTTATTTCAATAGCGTTGGAATGCTCATTGGACATGTTAGTCCGAAACAGAGTTTGCCTGAAAATACTACTTGTTCAAGCGTAGCAAGAATTGCAACAACTATAACAATTAGAATTATACCTACGATAGCGGCTTGAATTTTGTCTCTTGCCTTTTCAACACTCTCCTTATTGCCGCCTGATGTAATCCAAGTAAATGCCCCAAGAAGAAGATATATCAAAGCTGCAACTCCTGCCATAACGAAAAAGAACCTTATGATAAAAGTTAATATCTCTCCGAATGTTGGTATTTCAAATTCTAAAGTTCCTTCATCTACTTGAAGTTCTGATGCTGCAAGAACTGAAAAGTAAAGTCCGTTTAGCTTATTGCTAAGTTTCATTTTCAATTTATGATACTCAAGTTTAAGAATAATGTCAAGAACAAAAAAAATAAAAGCTAATAAGTGCTTTTAACTCTTCGCTTTGAGCTTAAAATGTGGATTATAATCCGTAGACTTTAATAAACATATTATTTATTATCAAGTTAACCCTTCGACTATGCTCAGGGCAAGCGGGTTCACGAGTTAGCGGGTTAAAAATAAAATGTTAGCTAAAGTTTATTCTGGAGTAACAATAGGTCTTGATGGAGTATTGATTGAAGTTGAGGTAGACGTTGCACAAAGAGGATTACCTACTTTCATAATAGTCGGTCTGCCAAGTAAGGCTGTAGATGAGGCTAAAGATCGAGTAAGAACAGCGATAGTTAATTCTTCTTTTGATATACCAGAATCAAAAGTTACTATAAATCTCGCTCCTGCAGATATACCAAAAGAAGGGTCGAGTTTTGATCTTCCAATTGCAGTTGGTATCCTTGCCGCGTCAGGCGCTATAAGTAAAGAGCTACTCGAAACCAGTCTTTTTATAGGTGAACTATCTCTTGAAGGTATTGTGAGAGAAGTAAATGGAATAATATCAATTGCATCTATGGCCAAAAAGAAAAAACTCAAAAATATTTTCGTGCCAGCTAAAAATACAATGGAAGCCTCATTGGTTGAGGACATAAATATATACCCTGTATCAAAATTAACCGATTTAGTACTGCATTTAAACGGACTTAAAAAAATTCAAGCTTCTGAAAGACAATTAATAGAAGATCAATTAACAGAAGAAGATTTTGAATTTGATTATAGAGATATAAAAGGACAGGAACATGCAAAGCGTGCGTTTGAAATAGCAGCTTCAGGGTTTCATAATATTCACATTAAAGGTCCACCTGGAGCAGGTAAAACCATGCTGTCAAGAGGATTCCCGTCGCTTTTACCTCCACTTCAAAAAGAAGAAATACTTGAAGTAACTAAAATATATTCCGTATCAGGACTGATTAAAAATAAGAAATACATAACTAATCCTCCATTTAGATCGCCACACCATACAACTTCAAAAATAGGATTAATTGGCGGCGGCACGATACCAAAACCAGGAGAAATATCGCTCGCTCACAGAGGAATATTGTTTCTTGATGAACTTCCGGAGTTTCCCAGATCAACTCTTGAGGCCTTAAGACAGCCAATAGAAGATGGAGGTATTTCAATATCAAGAGCATCAGGAAGCCTTAGATTTCCTTCAAAATTCTTGTTTGTTGCGGCTTCAAATCCATGTCCGTGTGGTTATTTGGGACATCCAAAAAGAGCATGTAGATGCACCCCAGGCTTAATTATTAACTACAAGAAAAGGGTATCTGGCCCTCTTCTTGACAGAATTGATCTAAACGTCATAGTTCCACCTGTTGAAGAGTCAAAACTTATGGATAAAGGTGACGCGGAAAGTAGTTTTGAGATAAGAAAGCGCGTCATAAAGGCAAGAGAAAGACAATTTCAAAGATTTAAAGACAAAAAAGTAAAAACTAACGGGGAGATGAATACATCTGATGTTTATAAACTTTGCAAAATAGAAGATAAAGCAACAGAACTTTTAAAACAAGCTATTTCCAGATTTTCGATGTCTGCAAGATCTTATATGAAGACAATTAAAGTATCACAAACAATATGTGATCTTGATGGACAGGATGTTATTAAACCACAACATATCGCAGAAGCTCTACAGTATAGATTTCCTGATGATTAATTAGTTATTTACAAGGGGGTGATTTACTTATGCTGAAATTTGGAAAAAGAACATATTTCCTTGATATTAATAAAGCTAAGAATGAAAGTAATTATCTTAGGATTACAGAGTCAAGTTTTATTAAAGAGGGCGAGAGGAAAAGAAATTCAATTATTCTATTTAAAGAAGATATAAAAGAATTTGTAAAAGCAATAAACGAAGCAGAGAAGGAACTCTAAACATTATTTAACTAAAAGTTAATAGTGAAAAGCTAAAAGCAAAAGCTTTCATTTCTGTCATTCTCAACCAATCCTTCTGTCATTTCAGCCCCGTAACAAAGTACGGGGTAAACTCCGGCGGGAATCTATCTTTACTGGATCCCCGTTTTCACGGGGATGACGTTTGGGGGTGCGGGGATAACAACAGTGAGGTTTTAAAATTTTAAAACTTTTGATATTAGAAATTGTTTAGAGTTTAGAGATTAGGATTTAGAGTTTTACTGAATAACTACTCGTCAGTTTAAACTGACTGTTGTGACAATATGTTAAAACAATAATATTTAGTTACTGCTTCATATTTCCCATGGCAAATGCCATGTATACTGCTGATAAACCAACAAGATCGTAAATTATGTTGGTCAAAAATGATCCCTCTGCAAATAAGCTTGTTACTAAATTGTAGTTAAAAAATCCTACTAATCCCCAATTTAAACCACCAACTATAAGTAATACGCCTGCAAAGGTTTGTAGTCCTTTGTTTTTCAAAACTCATCACCCCCTCTATAAAAAAGCTCGCTTGAGCTTGTCATATATTTAGTTAAATCATATGCAAGATTCAATAAATTATCAATAGGAATAAAGTTATTTAAAAGCTTCTATTAATTTTGGGAGACTTTCAAAATTTTTAGTATAAAATATCATTTTCATCCCAGCAGCTTTTGCTGCTTGCATATCAGTTTCTGCATCGCCTATATAAACGCATTCTGAAGGCTTAATCTTAAGTTTCTTAGAAGCAAGTAGTAAAGGTTCCGGATGAGGTTTATGTTCTTTAGTATCTTCAAAATATATTACAGTATGAAAATATTTTTCTAATACGTCTATCCTTTTTATTTTAAATAAACCGCCTTTTACTCGACTTGTAACAATCCCTAATAGATATTTCTTGCTAAGTTCTTTTATTATGCTTTCAGCAGTATTGGGTATTTTTATTAAGCTACTTGGGTAGTTTATTTTATATTTTCCCATTTCCCATATTCTTTTGATTTCTTTTTTACTTTTTAATTGAGTTACCTTTTTGATAACGTCCTCCATAGAAAGATGAAACATCTTTTTATATTCTTTTCTTGTAGGAGGAGTGTATCCGGCTGCGCGTATTAAACTTATAAAGAATCGTAGATTTGCCTCAAATGAATCAATAAGAACACCATCAACATCAAAAATAACAGCTTTTATCATTTGATGAGATTATATCAAAAAACATCTTCAGCTTCGTACTTTAAGCGTGGAGTTATCACATGAAGGTATTTGAACACTATCTGGTATAATATAAACGAGGAGATAATAATATGCCAGAAAGAGAAAGACTAAAAGAACCAATAGATAAAACTCGATTTGTTAATTCAGGTACAGACCTGCCTCCTATTACAAGAAGTGGGCCAGATAAAACTACCCCTCCAATTCCAGGAAGTAAAATAATAGATAAAATATCAGATTTTACTAAAGATACATTTCCTAAAAAAACCCAGTATCGCTTGTAGCACTTGTTGAAGGGCTACCACAACCACATCGAGAAAGTTCAATTGCTGCAAGAAAGGCACAGCGAAGAGAAGAGGATGAACGAAGAAGAAAAGAGATATACAATCCAAAATCAGATGAAAAAGTATTACCTATTGCAGAACCTACAACTACTTTAAGTGAAGAAATAAGAAGAGCAAATGAAGCAAGGTCACGTGCAGAAGGTTTAGAATCAAAAAGAAGGAAACAGGCCGACCTCAGAAAAAAATAAATTAGTTTTCTTAATATCACTTTCATTATTTAAAAAAAACATTATTACTTATCAACAGACTATAAACAACAATAATTAACTATATAGCCCCACTTCGCTCTAACGAGCTTCGTTAGGGGCACACTTTTATACTATAAATATAGTTTAATTTTGAAATTTAAAGGTGGTTTACCACGCAAGGATATTATATGTGCCACTTCGCCCTACGGGCTACGTTAGGCACACCCTTCGCGATTAGCTATTAAAGTAACAATAAATAATTTAGGTGGTTTACCACTCCGGAGCTCTTTGTAGATTACAAAGAGCGAAGGGTGGACAAGCTGGAGAAAAGTTTAAACCAGATTGAAGAGTATGTTTGGCGTTGGTATAACCACAGTTAAAGTATTTGAAGCTAAGTAGTTAGCTTTTTACTTTCTCTTCTAAATCAGAAGAGTTCACACTCTTTTGAGAATCGTAATCTTCATCAGTAAATCTCTTATACTCTTTCTTCAGAAATTCTAGTCTGTTTTTATCACCATCAATTAGTTCCGAGCCTTGTTGAACAGCAGTAATCCTATTTGAATATTCCGTTGCCTTAGCTTGACGAGTCTCTATAAGACCCTGTGTCAATCCTGAAGCATATGTATTTATTTTTTCTTCATTCCGTGGTTTATCGATATCTCCACTTGGCGATTTAGGAATGACTTTTACGTCCCTCCCAAATGTTTTTGATATACCTATCATTAACTTATCAGCACTTGTTATTTTTATATGATCATTAACAACTTGGAAATCCAAACCAAGAAATCTCATAGCTCTTCTAAAAACTGGTTCGAATCTTGATCCTAAATATTTATATTCTCCTTTTGTTCGAGATTGCCACCACGAGTCAGTCTCTGCTTCAAGTTGTCCCAAGTCAAGATCATCAGGTATAAGTGCTAATAATTGATCATTGTTCATAGTTCGAATCTCTGGATGTTTATGAAAATCCACATACATTTCATTTACTGGCGTTTTTGTAGCTATTGCAGTCAAGCTGCGCCTTGGATTACTTACGATTTCTGCTTTATTTAAATAAATAATATTTTGTGGATCCCAGTTCCTCGCATCGTTAATCAACCATCCTAGTTCTAAATCCTCAGCATTTCTAGCTAGTGAGTTATATCCTCCAACAGCAGCATAAATAGAACTTCTCATTGCAGCATTTCTTCCGACGAGTCCTACAGGTTCTTTTTGTCTTTCACTTATGTTACCGACTGATCCTGTTTCAACGAGTCGCGCCATAAAAGACCAGAAACGACTTGCTGCTAAAAGATTGGGCTTTTGTAGCGCCCAATCGGGATAATTAAATTTAGCAGTAAGAGCGTCAACCTTAGGATTTTTATCAAAAGCATCA
>Ga0082335_1008136_pt1 | contig 12164 bp, 14 predicted proteins | sample Subgrocontami58m_FD_72375 | JGI IMG/M metagenome (GOLD analysis project Ga0082335, IMG submission 72375) | Subsurface groundwater microbial communities from S. Glens Falls, New York, USA - GMW37 contaminated, 5.8 m (SPADES assembly) (version 2) ...
CGTGGCTTCGCACGCACACCCGGGATGCCAAGAAATTCCCGATCTTGTTCAACGAGAACTGCGCGTATGGCTTCCGCCGGAATTTGCTGGGCGCGAAGTGGACGGCGCTCGCATTGAACGGAATCGTCGTTGCTATTTGTGCGGCTGTGCTCGTCTATCACGGGACGCTCGACATCGGGAGCGCTGACGCGAAACGCGTTCTTGTCGTCCTGATCGTGGCTGCCGCCCATGCCCTGTATTTTCTTCTGGCCGTGAACCGGAAGAGCGTGATTGCCGCAGCGCGGACTTATGCGCGAGAGCTGATCTTGTCTTGCGAAACGCTCATCACGCCGAAAAAAGCCGCAACAAAGCCAGCAAAGAAGGCGGCAGCATCTCGCTCGAAGGCACCGCAACAGCCGTCACCCTGAACACATCAAGAGATCAGCGGCGGTCTATGTGTATGTCGCTGCCTTGCGCTCTCTTGCAAAGCGCGGTCGCACGCTCGACGCTGTGTCGGGCGCTTACTGCGCAAGTTCCTCGGCGCTCGGAATATCGATGATCTCGTGCCAATGCTTGATCAGCTTCTGATAGACGCCGGCCACTTTCGCTTGCGCGCTCTCAAGCTCTGACTTGGTCAGCACCTCACTTTCCAACGTCAGCACCCCTTTGCCCCTGACGCTGATGTGCTTGAGGTAGACTTCGAACTCTCGCGTCTCCTTGTTCACATCCATGTCGAGTGGTCCGTGGGCGAACTTGTTTCGCGTCTTCACCACCTCGGCCGCCTCGCCGGCGATACCGCGGATGATCTTGAGGATCGGCTCTGGCCGGCCAGCTTCGACCATCAGCGCTTCGAGCGCGCGGAATTTCGCATGAATCGATCCGAGCTGCGTCGTGATGCAGGCGCCGCGTCGGTCTTCGACGTCAGCCAGATACCAGATAGCCACGTCGACCCAGTGCTCGAACTTCGCCCAGGTGGTGGTGATCCGACCGATCTCGACGAGCGTCGATTCATAAAGATCGCGTTGCGGATGGCGCGCCATCTTGGTTCTCCGTCAGGCAGTCGGAATTGAAGGGTCAGGCCGGTGGTGCGGCTGGCGACATCGGGAGGCGAAAGCCAGGATAAACAAACGATCGGCTGATCGTGTTGCAGTCCGCTTCCGAGAGTCCCTCTCGCCGCGCGACCTCGTACCACTTGTTTCGAACCTGCTCTTCCATCTCCAACACGATTTTTTCGGCTTCGTCTTTTTCAAGCAGGAAGCGCATGCTTTGCGAGACGATATTTTCGGCGTTGGCATAGCGGCCAGCGTCGCCGCAGACCATGGCGAGGTCGCGTCGCTCCTCGCTGATCAACGGCGTGGGCGTGAGATCGTAGGCAGGCGAGAGCTTCCAATCCGGCGTCATCGCCATAACCGCATGATTGCGCGGGTGATCATCGGTGTTGGAGATCAATGCGTTGAAGCACATCCTGCGGAACAATTCGGCAGCATCGGCACGCGGGTTGGCCGAAATTCGCCGCAGCTCTTCAACCAGCAGAACGTAGGACCACCGGTCGCGTGTGTCGTGCCCCTCTTCGGCGCGCAGGAGTGTCAGGCCGCGGAGCATGCGGGCGCGGGCATCGGCGCCGAAACGGACATCTTTAGCGGACATGGCGGGGGGCCTCCGGCCTCTTTGATTCTGAATTGTTACGTGAATCGGGGCGCACGTAGCAGCGCGTGCCCTCTAGATGGGCCTCTTGGGGCCATTAACCAAGGACAATCTGGCGCCACTCAGCGCTACCGCTGCGACTTTGCGCCAGATCAAAGCGGCGGGAGCTTGCATCAGCTCTGCTGAGAGACGATGCGGACCTTCATTTATCGCTGCCCGACGACCGGCTACAGCATTCAAGGCGAATATGAGAGCGGCGGCCAGCCGCTGCCGAGCTATGTCTCGCAGGTCTGCATCGCCTGCCATGCCGTCCATCTGGTGAATCCCCAGACCGGCAAGCTGATGGCCGAGGAAGTGCGCCGGCCTCCTACTCCGCGGACTTGATCCGCTCCTCCAGCATGGGGCGGATCGGGGCGTCGGCGGGCAGCAGCGCCAGCAGGGTCTTCCAGCGCCGCACCGCGCCCGCCTTGTCGCCGGCGGCAAAGGACGAGGCGCCGAGATAGAACAGCGCCAGCGCGTTGCGCGGCTCGGCCTTCTCCAGCCGCTGCAGCACGGCCACCGCATCGGGCGACGGCGCGGCACCGGGCGCGATCTGGCGGACATGGGCCTCGGCCCAGTCGGTCAGCGCCTTGGTGTCGAGCGGGGTGAGTGCATCGGCACGGGCGTAGGCGTCGGCGGCGCGGGCGTTCTCGCCCAGCACCTTCCAGGCATTGGCGAGGCGCAGCCAGCCGGCGCGATCGCCGGGGTTCTCCTTCATCTTCGCATCGAGGCCCTCGACCATGGAGCGGATGGCCTGCTGGCGCTGCGCCGGATCGAGGTTCTGCATCGCCTCGACCTGGTCGCGGGAGGGCTGGGGCATTCCTGAGGGTGCCTGCGGCACCGGCATGCCGGCGGCGCGGCTCACGCGCGCGATCTCGGACCGCAGCATGGGCAGCCACGGCGCGTCGGGCGGGCTCCTGGCCTCCAGCGCCTGCCAGCGCGCGACCGCGGCTTTGGAATCGCCGCTCTGGGCCTCGTGCAGGCCGAGATAGAACTGGGCGCGCGGATCGTCGGGGCGGGTGGCGAGTGCCTTGCCGAAGGCTTCGCGGGCGGCGGGCGTCACGGTGCCATCGGCTTCGAGCACCAGCGCCTCGCCCAGTGCCGACAGCGCATCGGGATCGTCCGGCCGCTCGGCCACGCGCGCGCGGGCCTGGGCCAGCATCTGCTCGATCGTGACGGAGTCGTTCGGATTGGCCTGCGGCGGGGCACCCCGAGCACTATTGGGCGCGCTGAAGGGCGCGGCCGGCAGGCCAGGGCGGCCGATCTGCAGATAGACGCCGAGCGCCAGCAGCGGGATCACGAGCGCCAGGGCGGGCGGCAGGAAACGGTGAAGGCCCGACGAGTCGGCGCGCGCTTTGGTGTCGGCCGTGTTGGCCGCCCCCCCTGCAGCGGCGAGAATCCGGCGTTCGATTTCGATGCGCGCGGCGGCGGCCTCGGCCTCCGGCATCGCACCGGCCGCACGCTCGCGCTCGATCTCGGCCAGCTGGTCGCGATAGATCGCGAGCGCACTGTCCAGCCGCTCGGTCCGCCGCGCACTCGCGCGCAGCAGCGGCAGCAGCAACGCCCCCACCGTCGCCGTGGTGAGAAGGGCGAGGAGGAATTCTAGCATCGGCGTTCGGGCATCAGTTCTTCAGCAGCGCGTCGAGACGGCGCTGCTCCTCCTCGCTCAAGGGCTGCGGCGGCACGATCGGCATCCGGCGACGACGGCGCGCGGCGAACAGGAGCGCGCCGCCGGCCACGATCAGGACCAGCGGCCCGCCCAGCCAGAGGACCCAGGTGCCAGCCTTGAACGGCGGCTTCAGCAGCACGTAGTCGCCGTAGCGCGCCACCATGTAGGCGAAGACCTGCTCATCCCTGTCGCCGGCCGCCAGCCGCTCGCGCACGGCGCGGCGCATGTCGCGCGCCACCTCGGCCGCCGAATCGTCGATCGACTGGTTCTGGCAGACGACGCAGCGCAAGGCACGTCCGATGTCGCGCGCCCGCGATTCGAGCGCGGGGTCGGGCAGCATTTCCGACGGTTCGACGGCGAGTGCCGGGAAGGCGAAGAGACTCAAGATCACGACGCACAGCATCGCGAACCGAAAATTGTCATCCCGAGGCCGAAGGCCGAGGGATCTTTGGGGCGACAGGAAAGATCCCTCGCTACGCTCGGGATGACAATTTTGCCCGATCATCTGCCGCCCTTCAGGAACGGCAGGATCGTGTCGTTCACATCGCGCTCGGTGATCGGCCCGCGGAAATGGCGGCGGACGATGCCCTGGCCGTCGATCAGGTAGGTCTCGGGCACGCCCGAGAGGCCCCAGTCGAGGCCGGCCCGTCCTTCCAGATCGGCGCCGGCGAACTTGTAGGGATCGCCCAGGCGTTTCAGCCAGGCGCGCGCCTCCTCGGGCTTGTTCTTCCAGGCGATGCCGACGATCACGGCGCCGTCGCGCTCGGCCAGGCGCGCGAACAGCGGATGCTCGGCGAGGCAGGGCGTGCACCAGCTGGCGAAGAAATTCACGAGCGCGGGCTTGCCGGTCTTGAGCAGCGCGTCGGTGAGCGGTGGCTCGCCCTCGCGCAACGCCTTCACCTCGAGACGCGGCGCCGGGCGGCCGACCAGCACCGAGCCGATCGAGGCGGGATCGCGCCCGGCCAGCAGCGACCAGGCGAAGAAGCCCGCCATCAACGCCAGCGTCGCCAGCGGCAGGAGGAAGAGAAGGCGGCGGCTCATGTCACTCCGCGGGCTGCACGGCCGCGCGTGTGCGGGACGGCGCGCCGATACGCAGCCTTCGGTCGGAGAGCGAGACGAAGCCGCCCAGCGCGCAGAGCGCCGCGCCGAGCCAGATCCAGGGCGCCAGCGGATTGTAGTAGAGGCGGATCACCCAGCCGTTCTGCGCTTCGCCCTCGCCCAGGGTCGCATAGATATCGCGCAGGAAGTTGGTGTGGATGGCGGTCTCGGCCACCTGGCGGCGCTGCACCGTGAACAGCCGGCGCTCGGGCGCGAGCACGGTGTAGGGTTTGCCGCCGACACTGAGGGTGAGTGTCGCGCGCTCGGCGATGTAGTTGGGACCCTGCAGGTTTTCGATGCGGTCGAGCTTCACCTCGAAGCCGGCGAACGACGCGGTGTCGCCCGGCCTCATGGTCTTGATCAGTTCGGTATTCCAGGCCGCGGTGCCGACGGATCCCAGCACGACGACGCCAAGGGCCGCGTGCGCGATGGTCATGCCGAGCGCCGAGCGTGGAGGTAGCCGGTAGCCGGTGCGCACCAGACGCTGGACGAACTCGAGCAGGCTGCCCACGATCAGCCAGACGCCGAAGCCGAAGGCGAGCGCCGCCAGCGTCGCGCGGCTGTCGATGGCGGTGGCAGCAACGATGGAAGCGATCACCGCGGCGATGAAGGCCAGGCGCAGGCGCTGCAGCGCGGGCCACAGCTCGGCACGCTTCCAGCTGAGATAGGGCCCGACGCACAGCGCGGCGAACAAGGGCGCACAGATCGGCACGAAGGTGGCGTTGAAGAAAGGCGGGCCGACCGAGACCTTGTTGCCCGTGAGCAGGTCGAGGAACAGCGGGTAGAGCGTCCCCAGCAGCACGGTGGCCGCGAGCGTGCAGAGCAGCAGGTTGTTCAGGATCAGCGCACCCTCGCGGCTGACGGGCTGGAACAGGCCGCCCCCCTGCAGCTGCGGCGCACGCCAGGCGTAGAGCGCCAGGCCACCGCCAGTGACGAACAGGAGGAAGGCTAGGATGAACATGCCGCGCGCCGGGTCCTGGGCAAAGGCATGCACCGAGGTGAGCACGCCCGAGCGCACCAGGAAGGTGCCGAGCAGCGACAGCGAGAAAGCGAGGATGGCTAAAAGCACGGTCCAGCTCTTCAGCGCATCGCGCTTCTCGACCACGATGGCGGAGTGCAGCAGCGCGGTGCCGGCGAGCCACGGCATCAGCGAGGCGTTCTCGACCGGATCCCAGAACCAGAAGCCGCCCCAGCCGAGGATGTAGTAGGCCCACCATGAGCCCAGCGCGATGCCGAGCGTGAGGAAGCACCAGGCGGCGAGCGTCCACGGCCGCACCCAGCGCGCCCAGGCGGCATCGACGCGACCTTCCAGGAGTGCCGCGATGGCAAAGGCGTAGGTGACGGAGAAGCCGACGTAGCCGAGATAGAGCAGCGGCGGATGGAAGGCGAGGCCGGGATCTTGTAGCAGAGGATTGAGGCCGTTGCCGTCGAGCGGTGCGGGCGAGACACGCTCGAAGGGATTCGAGGTGAACAGCAGGAAGGCGAGGAACCCCACGCCGATCAGCGCCTGGATGGCGAGCACGCGGCTGCGCAGCGTGTCGGGCAGGCCGGCACCGAAGATCGCGACCGCGGCCCCGAACAGCGCCAGGATCAACGCCCACAGCAGCATCGATCCTTCATGATTTCCCCAGACGCCGCTGATCTTGTAGATCAGCGGCTTGGCGGAATGCGAGTTGGCCACGACGTTGGCCACGGAGAAATCCGACGTGACGTAGGCCTGCGTGAGGGCGCCGAAGGCCACGATCACCAGCAGCGCCTGGGTGAGCGCCGCGGTCCTTCCCAGATCCATCAACCGCCCATCGCCGCGCGCGGCGCCGAGCAGCGGCAAGGTTCCCTGAACCAGCGCGACGGCCAGTGCGAGGATCAGCGCGAAGTGGCCTAATTCAGGAATCATATCTTCTGGACCGCGGGCCAACTGAGCATGACGCTCACTTCTTCCCGTCCTTCCACTGGCCGCTTTCCTTCAGCGCCTTCGCGACTTCGGGTGGCATGTAATTCTCATCATGCTTGGCCAGTATCTCCCGCGCGACAAAGACGCCGTCGGCGCCGAGCGATCCCTCGGCCACCACGCCCTGGCCCTCACGAAAAAGATCCGGCAGCAGGCCGCGATAGACGACATCGACCGTCTTGTTGGTGTCGGTGACGCGGAAGCTTGTCACCTGCCCGTCGGCAGATTTCTTGACGCTGCCCGCCTCGACCAGGCCGCCCATGCGGAAGCGCCGCTCGGGCGGGATCTTCTTCTCGGCAATCTGGGTCGGCGAATAGAAGAAGACGATGTTGTCGTTCAGCGCCGTCAGCACCAGCGTGGCGGCAAAGCCAAGAACGGCGAGCGAGCCCACGACCAGCCACAGGCGCTTGCGCTTCGGAGTCATCGACTTGTCCTTGCCCGCTGCTCGCGGGGCCTCTCGAGGCCGCGCGCGGCAAGTTCGCGGCGCACGCGCTGGCGGGTGGCGAGCGAGGAGATCAGCAGACCGCCCAGGATCACCAGCGCCACGAGATAGGCCGACATCACGTAGACGGCGTGGGTACTCATGCCTGCTGCTCCGCATTCTCGAGACGGCGGCGGTCGATCTCGGTGTCGGTTCGCAACAGCACCAGCAGGACGAACAGCAGGAACAGGGTCGCGGCCATCCACAGCAGCGGCACCAGGATGGAGGGATGGATCGTGGGACCGCCGAGGCGCGCGACCGACGCGGGCTGGTGCAACGTGTTCCACCAATCGACCGAGAACTTGATGATCGGCAGGTTGATGACGCCGATCAGCGCCAGGATGGCGGCGGCGCGGTCGCCGCGCTCCGGCTCGTCGTAGGCGCGGTTCAAGGCGATATGGCCGAGGTAGAGGAAGAACAGCAGCAGCATGGACGTGAGTCTTGCGTCCCAAACCCAGTAGGCGCCCCACATCGGCCGCCCCCACAGCGAGCCGGTGAGCAGACAGACGGCGCAGAAGCCCGCGCCCACCGGCGCCACCGCCCGCGCCATCAGCGCCGCCAGCGGATGGCGCCACACCAGCAGCGAGGCGCCCAACGCCGCCAGCAGACCGTAGCCACCCATGGCGATCCATGCCGACGGCACATGCACGAACATGATTCGCACCGTGTCGCCCTGCTGGTAGTCGGGGGGCGACTGGATCAACGCAAGATAGAGGCCGACCGCCAGCATCAGCGCCGTCGCGATCGACAGGCTGGGCACCACGCGCTGGCTGAATCGCCTGTACCGCGCGGGATTGGCGAGAAAGTGAAGGTCGGCCATGGGCTTTGTCTATCCAGTCGCTCTATCTATCCATTCGCAGCCCCGAGTCTATTCGCCAGATTCACTCACCCGCCTGACGTAACGCCGCGGCAATCGCCCACGGCGTGGTCGCCAGCGCCACCAGGGCTAGCGCCGCCAGGACCGCGATGTGGGCTCGAAAATCACCCCCGGTGGCCAGCGCCTCGACCGCGCCGGCGCCGAAGATCAGCGTCGGTACGCAGAGCGGCAAGGCCAGCAGGGCGAGCAAAGCGCCCGACTTGCGTGCCCCCAGCGTCAAGGCCGCGGCCAGGCCGCCGATCAGCGACAAGGTCGGCGTGCCCACCAGCAGCGTAACGCTCAGCGCCAGCAGCACAGACGGATCCAGTCCGAAGGCCACTCCCAGGAGAGGCGCCAAAGCTGCCAGCGGCAGGCCGGTCACAATCCAGTGAGCACAGCACTTGGCGAGCGCGGCCAGCTCGAGCGGCCATGGCGCCAGCAGCAGCAGGTCGAGCGTGCCGTCCTCGAAGTCGGCGGCGAACAGGCGATCGAGCGAGAGCAGCGCCGCGAACAGCGCCGCGCACCACAGGACTCCCGCGGCGATGCGGGCCAGCACATTGGCTTCCGGTCCGATGCCCAGGGGAAAGAGCGTCGTGGCGACGACGAAGAAGGCGAGCACGACGGCAACGTCGCCCGGCCGGCGCCAGACCAGGCGCAGGTCGCGTCCGACGAGAGCCGCGAAGCCGCTCACGTCGACGTTCCAAGCTCGAGGGTGCGGGCGCCGGGTAGACCGAGATCGGCATGGGTGGCGGCGATGGCGAGGCCCCCGGAGGCGAGATGGGTGGCAAGGGCTTCGCGAAAAGCCGTCTGCGCCGGCGCATCGAGCGCGTTCAGAGGCTCGTCGAGCAGCCAGAGCGGCGCTTGCGTAAGAACCACGCGGGCCAAGGCCGTCCGACGCCGCTGCCCGGCCGACAGGGTCCGCACGGCGCGCAAGGAGAGCGACGAAAGGTCGAAGGCGACCAAGGCGCTGTCGAGCCGATCCTCGGCCGGCGGTGCGCCCCGCAGGCGCTCTGCCGCCAGCAGGTTCTCGGCCACGGTGAGGTCGGCCTTGAGCCCCTCGAGATGCCCCAGCCAGCCAAGGCGGCCGCGCCAGGCATCGGGCTCCGTCCGCACATCGGCGCCCTGCCAGCCGATCGTGCCGGCCTCGGGGCGGACCAGCAGGGCCAGAGCCCGCAACAGAGTGGTCTTGCCGCTGCCGTTGCGGCCGACCAGCGCCAGCACCTCGCCAGGGCCCAGGGAAAAGGACAGGCGCTCGAACACCCGCCTGCCGCCCCGGCGGCAGGCCAGATCCGCCACATCGAGAAGGGGGTTTGCCATAGGGCGCCGTCGTAACACGCTGTCGGAACGAGGCCCCAAAAGAAAAAGGCCGTCCTCTCGGGGGAGAATGAGAGGACGGCCGAAACGCCTCCGAGGAGGCTAGAACGTGGCCTTTGGGGGGAACCACGTCCGGGGGAGATACCACCCCTACATGGAAGTCCCCCGTGGCCGTCGCTAGACCCAAATGGGGCAAGAGTGTGATTTCTGCGCCACAGCCCCGCGCCTTCGACGCGGGGCTGTGGCGCAGGGCAGGCGGCAGCGCTTGTAATCAAGTGCGAGTGCCCGCGCGGTGCAGAAAAGACAAGAATTCAGAGGGTTGAGGGACGCGGTTCTTGTCGTTCTGAAGCGAGCGGGCTCTCGCGCCTTCGTCGCTATGCTCCTGCAGGCGCTGCCGCCCGCCGGCGCTTAGGCTACGCCTAAGCGCCTTAGGCGTACGGATCTGCAGCATCACGCATCCCATCCCCCATGAACTGGTAAGCCAGAATCACCAGGATGACCGGCACGACCGGCAGCATCAGCCACCAGTTGACGGCAACGACATTGATGTCGGTCGCCTCGTTCAGCAGGACGCCCCAGGAGGTGATGGGCGGCCGAAGGCCGAGGCCCAGGAACGACAGCGCCGTTTCGGCCAGGATCATCGACGGGATCGACAACGTCGCCGAGGCGATCAGATGGCTCATGAAACCGGGCAGGAGATGGCGACCGATGATGCGGCCCGGCTTGGCACCCATCATCTGGGCGGCCGCCGCATAGTCCTCCTCGCGCAACGACAGCAGCTTGGAACGCACGGCGCGCCCCAGTCCCGGCCAGTCGAGCAACGCCAGGATGATGGTGATGCCGAAATAGATCAGCAGCGGCGACCAGGTGATGGGCAGCGCCGCCGACAGCGCGAGCCATAGCGGCAGATGCGGGAAGCTCTTGATGATCTCGGTCATGCGCTGGACGACGTTGTCGACCCAGCCGCCGTAATAGCCCGCCAGGCCGCCCAGAATCAGCGCCAGCGCGAACGACAGCGTGATGCCGATGATGCCGATGGTGAGCGAGATGCGCGCGGCGTAGACAATGCGACTGAACAGGTCGCGCCCCAGCCGGTCGGTGCCCAGCCAGAAGAACTGCCCGCCCTCGGGCGGGCAGACGAAATGGAACGTGGCGTCGATCATGCCCCAGAACTCGTAGGGCGCGCCGCTGCAGAACAAGCTCAGCGGCATCGGCTTGGCCAAGTCCGGCGTGTAGACGCGTTGCAGGGTCTCGGGGTCGCGCGCGGTTTTCAGGCCATAGACGAAGGGCCCGAGAAACTTGCCCTCGTGGAACAGATGCACTTCCTGTGGTGGCGCGAAGATATAGGCCGAGTGGCGGCTATGCAGGTCGTAGGGCGCAATCCATTCGCTGATGGCCGTGGAGAAATACATCAGCGCCAGGAAGATCATTGAGACGACGGCCGGCCGGTGGCGGCGAAAGCGCCACCACATCAGCTTCCACTGGCCGGCCATGTAGTATTTTTCCTGGTCGGCGGTCAGGCGCTCGGCGACGTAGGGGTCCCACGGCTCGCGATTGACGAAGTGGGCCGTGCGCTCGGATTTGGGCACGCCGGACTGGGGAGGCGAGGTCTGGTCTGTCATGTCCGCCTCACTTCTCAGATGTGGCGCCGAAGCGAATGCGTGGATCGAGCGCGGCGAGCGCCAGGTCCGAGATCAACATGCCGATCACCGTCAGCACCGCCACGAACAGCAGGAAGGTGGCGGCAAGGTTGACGTCCTGGGTTTTCAACGCGCCCAGCAGCATCGGCCCGGTGGTCGGCAGCGACAGCACCACCGAGACGATGACTGAACCCGAGATGACGTCGGGCAGCAGGCCACCGATGTCGGCGACGAACGGATTGATGGCATGGCGCAGCGGATACTTGATCAGCAACTTCATCGGCGGCAAGCCCTTGGCTCGGCCGGTGACGACATACTGCTTCTGCAGTTCGTCGAGCAGGTTGGCGCGAAGCCGGCGGATCATGCCCGCGGTGCCCGACATCCCGATGACGATCACCGGAATGATAAGATGTTCAGCCACCGAGACGAGCTTGCCCCAGCTGAACGGCTTGTCGATGTACTCGGGGTCCATCAGGCCACCGATCGACAGGCCGAAATAGACCTTGCCGACGTAGAGCAGCACCAACGCCAGCAGGAAGTTCGGCACCGAGAGGCCGACGAAGCCGATGAAGGAGGCGACGTAATCGCCCATCCTGTACTGGTGGGTGGCGGCGTAGACGCCGATGACGAACGACACGATCCAGATGAAGGCGATGGTCGTGGACTCCATGATCAGCGTGAGCGCCATGCGCTCACCGATCAGGTCGGAGACCGGGACGGTGTCCTGGCAACTCAGTCCGAAATCCCAGCGGAAGATGCCACCGACCCATTCAAAATAGCGCTGCCACAGCGGCTGATTGAGCCCGTAAAGCTGTCTCAGCTCGTCGGCGCGCTGATGCGCGTCGGGATCACCGCGGGCCAGCAGCTCGTCGATCTGCGAGGTCACGCAATCTCCCGGCGGCAGGTCGATGATGAAATAGACGAGGGCGCTGATGATGAACAGCGTCGGGATCATCAGCAGCACGCGGCGCACGATGAATTTAAGCATGCTCAGGCCCCTCCCCGCGCGACGCGGACGTAGTGCCCCGGCTCGGCCTCAGTCCAGAGCAGCGGCTGCTGTCCGGTATCGGCAAACGGCGCTGGCCACTGCGCCGGATCCGACGCTTTGCCTTCCATCAGGGCTCCGAGATCGAGTCGACGGTCCGGATCGGGCATCGGCACGGCCGACAGCAGCGCCTTGGTATAGGGATGAAGCGGATTGCGGAACAGCTCGCCTGCCGGCGCCAGTTCGACCAGGCGGCCGGCGCACATCACGGCGATACGATCGGCGATGTAGTCGACCACGGCGAGGTTGTGGGAGATGAAGAGATAGGTGAGGCCGAGCTGCTTCTGCAGGTCCTTGAGCAGATTCAGGACCTGCGCCTGGATCGACACGTCGAGCGCCGAGACTGGCTCGTCGCAGATCACCATATCGGGCCTGAGGGCCAGTGAGCGCGCGATGCCGATGCGCTGGGGCTGACCGCCGGAGAAGGAATGCGGGGGGCGGGTGGCAGTGG
>Ga0082335_1008138_pt1 | contig 12161 bp, 17 predicted proteins | sample Subgrocontami58m_FD_72375 | JGI IMG/M metagenome (GOLD analysis project Ga0082335, IMG submission 72375) | Subsurface groundwater microbial communities from S. Glens Falls, New York, USA - GMW37 contaminated, 5.8 m (SPADES assembly) (version 2) ...
GGGCAAGGTTGAGTGTGAATTGCAGCCGTACGCTGAACAGAGACGCATCGCGGCGGTTCGTGTGGAGCGTCTTGTCAGGTCCCATCAATCTGCCTGTACATCAGTGAATAGCTGTATGAGTGTCGCTCGATTCGGTAGAGTGGGGGCACAAACCCTCTGCGCTGGATAATGGAGCAAATCGCCGCAACCTCGGCTTGAGGAAAGCGATAACCAACATAAATCCCGGTAAGACTTCGTGGCGAAAAACAGAGAATCCGCGTGCGACCAGTGGGATCAACAAGTCTCCATTCCTTCTGAAATGACCATGCTTGAGACTTAGCACACAGCAGAGGATCAATCAGTGGCGGTTCTGCGCCAATGGCATGATCAAGGTCCGCCGGAGACCTTAAGTAAACGACTGGTAGGCACTTGTCAAACGGATCAAATGCGGTTGAAAACTCGAAACAGATACCCATGTTTCGGTCTCCGTAAAGAGCCCACATCACCTCATCGGTTGGCTCTTCCGCAAAGCATAGCACCGTTGCATCCCTCCGGCGGCGTCGCCGTTCCACTCTCGCCAGCACGCGGAGGTCGGCAGCATCGGTCACGATCCCTTCGGTCAACTGAGTGAGAGCCACTCCATACTTCCGCACCAAGCTGGGTATCTCCGGTATATCCGTGATGGCGAAGCGATCAATGGAAAAGTTGTCGCCCACGGCCTCCGCTCCGCGATGACCGTCATGAACATCATCGAAGTCACGGGCATGAGCGAAGTGTAACTGGCATGACTCAAGGCTGGTTTTGGCTCGGTTCAGCCCGGAGGTTGGCCAACGACGATATCTGTAAAGATGCTTTGGAAGCATGAAGAACTCTAACTATTAGTATGCAATTATCGGTCGGTACGTTGAACCATGCAAGTCCAACACGCAACAGTCCGGCATGCAACACTTTTGACGCGAGTGGGTTTGTGCTTCGGCACGTTTTCCTCAGTACCGAAAAACCTTAGCACAGCGCCGAGGGTTTGGCGTGCGATTCGGTTCTCATGCCCGGGTTTTGGTTGACGTGGTCCAGAGTGTGCGCCCCAAGCGTGTGAAGCAGATCGTATTCCTGGCGATCAAGATAGGCGATTCAGGATTTGTGGACCTCGCAGGGATATTACCTCTCCGACTCGGCCACGAGCTGTCCGCTTACTCAAGGATCGAGTAGGCAACGACATCCTCGGTACCCGTGCCGCCGAGCGCTAAAGCTGGGCCGTCCTCAACCAGCAGCAGCTTGGAAGCCACCAGGTCTTTTCCCGTGGACTGTCACGACACGCCGACACTGGCACCGTGGGCTGTTGCGCACCCTTCACCACCACACCACTACCCTTCGGCTGCTTCAGGCGTCTTCCGTGATGAAAAGTCCGATGCCGGAAGATTCCGGGCGCGTCCGCGATGTAGCCACGATTGAGCTATCGCTCTCCGCCAGACGGCACGCCGCGTGGCTTGAAATTACGCGCCATCTTTTGTCCCTCCGCAATCTGGTCCCGCGTCATCCTGCCTGCCACTTTCGTTATTCCCGTCTTAGCGTACTCGTCACCTTGCGCCGCCGCCAGCAGCCACCACTTGTAACTCTCCACGTCATCCTTCGACACGCCTTGCCCAACGTAGTAGCAGTTGCCCAGATCGGATTGAGCCTGAGCTAAATGCTGCTCGGCGGCTCTGCGATACCACTTCACCGCCTCGACCTCGTCCTTCGCCACGCCATCCCCATCGCTGTAGCAGGTGCCCAAAGAGTATTGGGCCGGGGCGTAATTCTGCTCGGCGGCTTTGCGATACCACTTCGCCGCCTCGACCTCGTCCTTTGCTAAGCCGTAGCCCGTTTCGTAGCAGAACCCCAGATTGTGCTGAGCCTCGGCGTCATTCTGGTCGGCTGCCTTACGATACCACTTCGCTGCCTCAACCTCATCCTCCGCCACGCCTCGGCCATGGGCGTAGCAGACGCCCAGGCTGAATTGGGCGTGGGTGTCATTCTGGTCGGCTGCTTTGCGATACATCTTCACCGCCTCCATCTCATCCTTCGCCATGCCATGGCCATAGGTCTGGCAGACGCCCAGGCTGAAATGAACGTGAGCCAAATTCTGCTCGGCTGCTTTGCCGTACCGTGCCACCACCTCCCCACGGTCCCACGGCACGCGTTGGCCGAGGTAGTAGCACTTGCTCAGATCGGATTGAGCCTGGGCCAAATTCTGCGCAGCGGCTTTGAGATACCACTGCGCCGCCGCCTGTCCATCCTTCACCACGCCTTGGCCCTTAGCGTAGCAGTGTCCCAGTTTGCATTGAGCTGCGGCGTAATTCTGATCGGCTGCTTTGAGATACCACTTAACTGCCTCCATCTCATCCTTCGCCACGCCTCGGCCATGGGCGTAGCAGACGCCCAGGCTGAATTGGGCGTGAGCGTCATTCTGCTCGGCTGCTTTGCCCCACCACTGCACCGCCTCCATCTCGTCCTTCGCTATGCCAAGCTTGCCAAAATGGAATGCCTCACCCAACGCACTCTGGGCTTGGGAATCGCCTTGTTCCGCCTTGGCCCGAATATCGGCCAGCAGCTCACGATCCGCCTCGCTTTGCTCGGTATGCAGGGTCTCCCCTGTCATCACCGGGGCCGAGCCAAGACCACAGAGCCATTCCTTGATATTCATAATGGGGTGACTCTCTTGGTTGTCGTTTCCCGATGATTCATGCGCATACGGTAGAGTTTCGTAACAAGCTGTCCAGCGCGTTTTCTCTGAACTTCCTTGGGCGTTCCGCCCTACCGGCAGGCCCTTCCCTGCCGCCCTCACCTCCACAGCGGAGACCGTAGGTCGCGCATCAGCCGTAGCTCATCTTCCAGGAGCCATCGCCGGTGCCGGGGTCGTAGGCGGCGCAGGACGCGCGCACGATGAAACCAGAACTCCCGGGAGTGGTACGGTCCTGCCAGTTGCGCCAACTCGGGGCAACGAGGTAGTCCAAGACCTCTGGCGCGTCGATGACCAACCGCCGGTGGGACACCCAAGTTGGGCTTCGGGTTCCTGGCCAGGTGCCATGGTCCACCGCAGCGGCTCCATCAAGGATTATGGAGTTGGTGCTGCCAGTCGCTCCCTCACGATCCGGCGCTGAAGGTGCGCCGTCCTCAACCAAGAGCAGCTTTCACGTTGCCGGGTTTTCCACGGCCTTCACCAAACCCTCACCGTCGGCTTCGGTCACATCGACCCGGCCCGTCGGGTCCACCTCGAAGCCTGCCCGGTGGAATCCCAAGTTCGTCACGCCCGATCATAGGGCGGATCGGCGATGAAAATATCGGTGGGCACGTTGAGTTCCCACAAGCCTGCGTTCGGCCTCCGGAACTGCCGCAGCCTTTTACCACGATATTCGCTCCAGCACGGTTGTTCGTAAGAGGTGCCGTCATTCCAAAAGCCATAGAGGAGATACTCGGGCAGTCCGGCCCTGTTTGAGCCTACGACTTTCTTGAAAAAGGAATCGTCTCGGTCTGGGTTTTCCCATCCGCCGCCCAGTCCTCCTCCCGGCTGGATGATGGCGAGAATCTTGGGAGCGATGGCGAGCCTACAGAACAGCCCCTGATAGATGGCGGACATCTCTCCGGCAAAATAGAGGACGCTGAACAAGTCGGGACCATGGGACTCCCCGAAGTCAGCGCTTCTCTGCCACACGCTCCAGTGCCCGAATGGGCGGCAAAGCCGCTCGTGCTCACGCAGGCGCTCTCTTTGCGCTGGGCTGGATGGCGTGATCGAAGGTCTCCAACCGCTCGGCACGATGTCGTCTATGAAGACCTCTCGCTGCACGATGGAGTGGTAACCTTGGAAGCCGGAACCGGCGTCGTGGCCATTCAGGTTGCTCAAGTACTCGTCCTTCGTGACCGCATAATCGGCGTAGATGAACGAGAGGACGTTTCCGGCGAAGAACTTGACGGGAGTTCCGTCCAGCCCGCAGGCTGGATAATAGAGCGATTCCGTCAAAACGTCCTTCAATATCCCCTTCAGAGGCGGTGCCGCACCGGTATCACGCCCGATGGCGGCAAGCCAGTCAGGGGTCTTCATTCGTGGCAGTTTTGGTATCATGTGTGGTGGGCCTTTCAGTGATCCGCGCTGGCGGCGGAACGCGGTTGCACGACCGGCGTCTCGATCAACCTCCTGGAGAATTTCGCGGTTCTCAACGCATCCCGCAGCGCGACGAGCGGGTCGTCGGTGAATCTGTCGTCGAAAGCTTCCTCCGGCCTGATACCGGCGCGGTGAGGGACAAGCGCCGCCATAACGAACTTCACGGAAACATCGGTAGCGTGGGCCACGACAGGCCGATCACCGGTCAACGTCAACCCCAAGGCGCATCCGGGCAGGGCCATCATTTCAGGGGATGCCTCCAGGGCGAAATCGCTGGCCCCGCGATGGTCTGGATCGACGTAGACGGTTTCGAGCCAGCCCACGGAAGCGCGGGGTGTGCTCTCGATGACGGAGGACGCGGTTTCCGGGTTCATGAGTCAGCAGCGTTCAGCGATTCAGGCGAGCGATCCGGCTCGTCTTCAGCAGCCCAGCCCAGTAGAGCCCGACCTGCCGGGGTCATCGGGGCGTACTCACGAATCAGGTCGGAGTCGAGCTTCGGTTCATCACACCCGCAAGACTCTTTGTTGGCGCGCGGTTGCTTGATTATCTGGTCTTGCGCCTTGGCGATCTGAAACGCCTCTTCCCTGGACACAAACCGGCCCACGTCAGTGACAAAACCCTGCTCTCGGGCGAGGAACATCGCTCTTTTCTCGTCGGCGGTCAGGTCCTCCAGGGACATGAGGGTTACCGCGCAGGCCATGTGTGATGGACCGGTGAAAATGAGATCGCCGACTTTCAGCGCGGCGGCTGCGATTTTCTCAGTCATACTGGAACTATGTTTTTTTACAACTCGCCTGTAGCGCTACTTCGGATTCTGAACCTCCTGGAGAGTAGTTTTCCACTTTTGGTCGGCATCCTCCAATAATGTGGTCACTTCCTTGAGGTCCAGGCTGCGAGCCGCAGCAAGAGCCGAATCACCTTCAGCGTCGTCGTCGTTCCAATTGGTAGCGCCCTTTTGAAGTAGCAGCCTCACTATTACCAGGTTCTTTTGAAACGAGACCGCGTACCACAACGCTGTGTGTCCCTTGTCATCCTTGGCGTTAGGGTTTGCGCCCTTCCTAAGCAAGAGTCTGGCAACCGAGACCTTTTGGCTGTAGTTGGTTTGGTTTGGCTCCGTCATCAAAGCCGCCAAGAGCGGCGTTAACCCGGTTGACGGCGACGGCTGATTGACATCAATCCCCTTTCCCACCAGGGAACGCACCATCTCTTCGTTGCCAAGCAAGGCGGCATGGACAAGTTGTGGCTCTTCGCGTCTCATAATATTCCAGTCTGAATAAGGACTCCGAGGAGCAGCAGCCCGCACATCGAGCAGAGCAGTACCCAACTTCTTGCCGATATTGCCCTTCTTTCCGATGTCCGGTCGGTCTTGATCCGGCGCAACCCCCAGCCGAGAATCACGGTAAGGCTGCCCCAGATCAAAGGCGAGTTGTGGTGAGGATCGGTCGTGGCCGCAGAAATAACGATGAACCCAGCAACATAGAGAAAGATGCCGACGCCACGAAGAAGATCCTTGGCTCCTTTTGCCAATTCCTGCGCCTTGCGCTTCTGCGCCTCGGCAGCCAGTGCCGCATCCCTTTCCTCCGCCTCCTTTTCGATCTTCTTCTCGGCTTCGGGCAGGGCAAGGATCAGACCGATGGCCGCATCCATCTCCCCCGCAATCACGGCGCTGATGGACTCCAGCGCCTTCTGCTGGCGCTCGAAGGAAATGTGGCCCCCGAAGCACTTGGCGCAGCCGTAGTCCAACAAGCGTTCAGGCAATTCTCTAACCGCTTTGAGGTATTCAACGATCTTCGGAAAGGCCATTGACTCGGCCTGCTTTAGCAGTTCGAGCCTCTGTTGAAGCAGAGCTAACCGCTTGTCCACCTCCGCGCCAGCTTGAAGGAGCGCGTTAATCGTGCCCATGGTTCGGCCCGATCTGCCAAGGCCTCCTGCAAGTTGCCCGATCGCGGCACCTCTCATGCCTGCCTCAACCACGCTACTTTCCCGCAACTCGGAGGAGACGTTGCTCAGGTCCATGTCCAGGTCCCTCAACGCCCGTATGTAATCCGTCAGAATGCCATCCAAGGGCTCGAACACCTCAGCGCGAACCTGCTTCGATAACGAAGTCGTTGGGGTCCCCCGGATTTCCGGGACCATGGAGCACTGACGAATGATCTTCGCGTAATCCTGGCAGCATCCTTCCGTGAATTTATCCGCGTAAATAATGAACCGCTTAAAAAACTCCTCGGTGGACATGGCTCTCAACAGGCCTTCAGCGTCAGAGGCGGCTTTGAAAGGTATGAGCAACTCGGACACGCTCTTTTGGGCCGCCTGGGCTATCGCTTCGTACGCGCGCTCGTCACCCGGCTGAAAACTTCTCTGGTCGGTATTGTTCATATTCGTCATAAGCCAGAAGCCCTCAAAATGAGCGCTGGCAGGGTGCTGCCTCTACAGATGATCTGCTGATTCGTCTCCTTGGTGTGATCATTCTTCGGAGGGTAGTATCCAAGAGGGAGATTAGCGACGCCTCGGGCCACGAGACGACTGCCCTCTTCGACGATGATCCCGAGCCGCTTGCCGGTTCGGTCTCTGATGACGGTTTCTTGTGCCATAGGTCTATTGATGTGGATGGTTGCTGATAATCCTGGCGGCTTACATTTCCAGATGCTGGAGAACCTTGACTCGCCAGCCCGCCGCGCGTTCGAGTCTTTCAGGTGACCGCAGCCGTCGTTTGCCCTCGCGCATTCGGGACGCCCTGCCTCCCTCCATGATGTTCACCGCGAGTCTCTGAATGGCGCTGTAGAGAGCGAACCGTTTTTCAACACTTGTGCCGCATCCGTCTTGTCCCAACAGCCATACCCCGGTTTCCTGCCCGAGATAACGCTGAAGATGAAACCCCCAGCCCCGCGCGAAATCCCCGCAATCGCCGGTAAACACAGGTAGGACCAGCCTCGCCCAATTCCAGTGATGTTTGCTGATAAAGCGAATCCTGGGAGGCGCGATGAGATGACCGTCGCAGGAATCCACCGTGTGCAAGCCAAGCAGCGGCAGGACCTTAACGAGCAACGCGATACCCGGTTCCAGCACTTCGACAGGGACTTTGGCTCCGAATGTGCAGGCACGAAAAGTCGGCCACCCGTGATTGACGACGCCACCAAAATCGTAAAGCCCTGAGAGCCCGTATATCGGCGGGTGCGTGAATACCCTGTACAGAACCTCGTCCGTGATCGAGTGTGTGTCGAGGATTTCAGCGGAGTGGTCCGGGTTTCCGTCAATTCGCTGAACGTGTAGCCCGTCCCTCTGGAGCATTTCGACATCGCGCTGCGGGCTGCCGGTGCAGAGAAACACTCTGCCCGCGTCTTGACGGACCAGAAATCCGCGCCACAACAAGATGCTCTTTACCCGTGTGGGCGGATCATTCATCCCTCCGAGCACCCGCTCGAACAGGTTCTGGTCATACCCGCTGTTGCGGGTGGGTGTCGATGGACCGGTTAACCCGGCAGGGATAGGAGGTTGAGCCGTATTTAACATGGCTTTTGGGGCGAGTTGTCAGCAGGAGGTTCAGGTTGACCCAGGCCGCCACGCTCAGGATAATCGCCTCTTGGATCGATGATGATCTGGTTCACTCTCACCGCGCGAGGATTCAGAAAATAGAGCCATACGGCTTGCTCACCGATGCCAAGATAGAGGAGGGTGATTAGCCTTAGCTCCTGGTCATGAGTGGGGATGCCGAGCAGAGCGGCGTGATGCCAAAACCTATCCGGAAGTGGTCTCGCGCTTGCGGGTACCCAATCCGGCGAGGACTTTGCGTATCCTGGGAAGAAACCGTCCTGATGTTTATGGCAATCGGTAGGGATCGGTATGACTTCTTGGATCGTTATGCCGTGGCGCTCTTTGCCTTTCTGGGCTTCGAGGTAAGCGAGTGTCGCATCCCTGGTGAGGTGCAACTCGCAAAAGATCAGCACGGTGCAGTCATCAAGAAGCCTTGGGAGGCAGTCCCAAAAAGTTGGAACATCCTTGCCGGGGTCTGCTTTGTTTCCTGGAAAAAGGCAGATCGTGCGTCCATGCAAATCTAGGATGAAATCATCTAAGTGAGAGCGGGTCAATTCCTTTACATCGATGTCGTCAAAAGCGTCTTCGTCGTTATTCATGCTGTCTTACAGTGGTTAATGTGTGTGGTGTAATGTGTTGTAATCGTTTGTGAATAACTCTACCGTCTAAGGTGCCAGGACCCGATAGAACCGTGTCGAGGTATTCACGGCTCCAGCGTCATAAAAAGTGAACGGATTGCTCGGCAACGAAAGGTCAATCAATCTGGCCCAGGCGACAGTCGCCAGATTAGTGCTGTATTCGATGCGATAAGTGGTTCCCGCACGCCCATCGATGGTCAAACCGGGCATACGCGAGAACATCTCAAGCCTCAGCCTCGCGGCGTTGGCCGGGGAGACCGTGAGGAGCGCGCTGTCGCTGTCCACCATGCCCAGGGAGTTGCGCACGTTGACCCAAAACGTCGTGTTGGTCGTCAATCCCAGCACGGTATAGCTGGCGTTCGTTGCCCCCAGGATCAGAGCGCTGGCATCCGCGCTTAATCCGCGATACCACTGATAGACCAAATTGGGCGTGGCCCCGCTGGCAACGACCGAGAGGGTTGCGCCTTCACCCAACCGCAACGCTTGACCCTGAGGCTGGGTAAGGATGATGGGTGAGCCCGTAAGAATGTTGACGGTTAACATGGCCACCCGGCTGGTTGCGGAACCCGAGGGATTCCTGACGATCACGCCGTATGGCCCGGCGTGAGACGCTCTCACCCTGGCCAACACCAGGGTGGGACCCGTCCCGCCTGGAATTGACTGCCCGTCAAAACGCCATTGATAGGCGAGTGCCTCGCCCGTCGCCACCACGTTGAAACTGATCCGATCGCCGGGGTTGGCCACCTGGCTCTTCGGGTGCGTGGTGATAATCGGCAGCGGAGACGTTCCCAGGAAGAACCACCGCTCCACGTAAGGAGCGGCGTTGAAGTTCGCATCATCGAGATGTGTGGCGCTCACCGTGACCAGACCGGGGGCGGAACCGAGGACGAGCAGGCAGCCATCCTGTCGGAGCGGGTAATCGACTGTGAACTTGTCCTTCAGATTGTCGATCTCGATCTCGGTGTACGGCATATTGATAGGGGGCACTGGGGCCAGGGCGCGAGGGTACACTCCATCAGGGCATCGGCAGAGAGCCAGGAATGGCGCGTAGCAGCCGTAGTACTGGCTCACGAATTGATCGGGCAGCACGAAGAGCTGCGCGTCCAGGGGCCAGTGGATTTCGGCGAACTTGAAGTCCCGGGGCAGGTCCGTATTGGCGACGGCCCATGCGAACTCGGGCGAGATGAAGTAGGTGGGCACCTGGTGCTTGATCAGGCTCAAAGAGAGCATGTAGCCTGTCAGGTGCGGGAGCTGGTTCATGTTCGGATCGTGCACGACGACCAGGTTGCCCGTTAAAACGGCGGCGAAGTGCTTTGGGTTGAGGTAGCCGGTGGGCGGCGTGATGTTGCGCGGGTGCGCCGCCTTGAAGGCGACAGGATGGTGGGCTTCTACCGCCTCGGTGATGGCTTTGAAGGTGGTGTTCATAGGCGGGGGTTACCACGGCGTTGATATTCCGAACCATCCGAGAATTATCCCGCCGATCACGCAGATTAGCATCAGGGGCATGCCAATAAGGACGGCAATGACAGGGATTAAGAAAATGAATTGGACAATCTGTTCAAATATATCATTCCCAGCGTCATATATTACGTCTAACGTGTCCCAAAAGCTTGTTTTTTTGATTGAGGGACATTCGTCGCTCCAACCAGTGGGCACGATCTGGTTCTTTTGATCTTCTGGCTTGTAGCCAAATAGAGGTCTGAACACAAAGTTAGAGCCTCGCAGCCAATTGAATGGGGCTTTGACCAGTCTCTCCACTGCGTTGGGATCAGTTTCAAATTCCAGGCCGATTCTACGGGGTCTCTCTTCGGTAAGGTAGCGTCCAGTCAACACGTTTAAGGCGTAGTAGCGCGTGCGTGGGCTGGGCGTAGGCAAACGCCTTGCTTTAATCGTGTGTGTTTCGCTGAAAAGTGTTACTTCAAAAGCGAGATGAACCTGGGTCTCTCCCCTAGATCGATGCTTAAGCTGGAGCTCACGGCTAGTACGAGCCGGGACAGGAGTATTGCAGTGAGGACAGTGATATCCCGCGTGAACATCATTGCTGCCGCAGTGCGGGCAAATGTGCCCGTAGTGGGAGCCTAGAAAGCATCCCATACTGTTAGAATTGAGAGGGTGAGAATTTGTCCGCCCAGCCGATGGGCCTGACCTGGCTCATCCAGTTGCCGAAGCTGCGAGAAGTGCCTCCCGCAATGGCCACCACATCCGTCAAGCCTGCTGGAGTCGTTGTCTGGCCATCACGAGTTAAGCCCCACGCGACGACGGTCGAAACAGATTTTGCATTTGAGGCTGAGCCTAAAGTTACAGCCAATGCCAAGGCAGCCCAGCACCACGCTGGCAGGCGCTGCCACGGCCTGGGGACGGCGAGCGGCTCGGTCCTTGTGGTTAAGAGTCGAAGCGTGAAGGTGTCGGAGCGGACAGGGCACCTGACCAAAACGGGGAGTGTGAGTAAGCGTTGGGAATGGAAGATATGGCGTGCTTTCATGGTTCGTGTTTTTCATGGCGAAGCCCACGAACCACGGCAAAAGAAGGGGCGCGTACCTAACGCACCCCCATCAGAGGCACCGCGAAGCGCCCGTGCAAGGAATACGCCAAGCCGCGCCCGATGGGGCGCGTGCTCGGTTGGCCCTTGCACTTGAAAATTCGCGGTTTTCTGATAGGGCCGCAGCCGAAGCTACGCAAAATGGTTCAAGTTGTTTACATAAAATCGTTCATGAGTTCACGAATTTTAAATATAGCATGCTACTGGAACGCGGCCAAGCCCTTCTGGGCGCTATTTTGCGAGCGAAAGCCAAACGGGAGTGGCCGCTCTGGGGCACCAGATCGACACCAGGTGCGGCAGGCTGGAGGGCGTGACGGAGGTGCCCGAGCCTGCGCCAGGGCGGCACTGCTTACCGGGCGCTGAATCTGCACGCCTCGAAGGGAGAGAACTTGGACTTCGATGAACGCAGCAACCCCATCCACCCCGGCGCTCTTTGCCGCGCCGTGCTGGACCATCTCAGCAAAGGGGTGCTCGGCGGTCACAATCTCCCCCTTGCCGGTGACGGAGCCGCCTCCGATGAACCGCCGGGCGAGCTCCGCGTAGGACGTCGCTTTGGTGTCCAGGTCCAGATGGGGCGCAGGTAGGGGCGGAGAGGATGCCTTTTGCCGGGGTGCCCGCGTCGTAGCTGAGGGGGCGGTCGGCGCGAAAGCCCGCCGCGATCGAGTGGCAGGGACGTGACCCACGAGACACTGGCCGAAGAGGTTTATTTCCGCATCCGCGCGATCCAGAGAACTGAAGCGGGAGCGATTAGCGTGCTCAGGGCGGTGTTCATGAGCCGGACTCACCCTTCTGGAACAGTTCCAGGGCGGTCAGGAACGGCTCATTCAAGTCCATACCCATGTCCTGCTCCGGCGCGATGCGCTTGAATCCGGCGTACATCAAGCACATCAGGTGCAGGCCGGTGAACTGTTCATCGGGCAGCGATTTCAGGGTGTATTTCGGTTCCGGTGAGGCGTAGTCGAGTCCGTTGCGGCCCAGGACGGCAACCTCGAAGGCAATTTCTTGGACCTTCTCCACGGGCATCTTGTCGTAACGCTTCAAGGCGTCCAGGCAGTGCCGTACCGCCGCAGGATACTTCTCCTTGAGGAGCCCAGCGTTGGTCGCGCCCTCCTGCGAGGACGATTCCGTGACTTGGTGAGGGCCAGGATCGGGTTTCCAGGCGAACCACTCCCGCACCCCAAGGATGTCGGCGAACTCGTCCACGAGCGCATACTCGTCACCGGGACCGAGTTGCGGTTGCCGCGACTGCCAGTGCTGGAAGAGGCGCTGCGACAGGCCGAAGGCCTCCAGCTTCTGATAGCGGCTTGCCAGATCAGTAGCGCCTCGGAATAGGTGATCG
>Ga0082335_1008139_pt1 | contig 12160 bp, 8 predicted proteins | sample Subgrocontami58m_FD_72375 | JGI IMG/M metagenome (GOLD analysis project Ga0082335, IMG submission 72375) | Subsurface groundwater microbial communities from S. Glens Falls, New York, USA - GMW37 contaminated, 5.8 m (SPADES assembly) (version 2) ...
GGCGGACCGATGGGACAGATGCACGTCATCCGTGCCGTCTGCTCGGGGATCAAACAGATCTCCGTCGTCGGCACCGATATGGACGACGCTCGCCTCGCGTCGATCCAGAAGAAGGCCGAACCGTTCGCAGCCGCCAACGGTGTGGCTATGAGGATGGTCAACACGGTCAAAACCCCACTGACTGAGCGGTTCTCCTATTTCGCGCTGATGGCCCCTGTCCCGGCGCTGGTCGCCAATAGCATCCGCGACAGCAAGCCCGGCTGCCTCATCAACCTCTTCGCCGGCATTCCCGCTCCGACGAAGCACGAGCTGAACCTGGACACCTACATTGCCAACCGTTGCTTCATGTTCGGCACCAGCGGCTCGACCATCCGCGACATGAAAATCGTGCTGCAGAAAGTTACATCCGGCCAGCTCAACACCAACTGCTCGGTCGATGCCGTGAGCGGCATGGCCGGTGCAACCCAAGGCATCGCCGCTGTGGAGAACCGCACGCTGGCCGGAAAGATCATCGTCTATCCGATGCTCCACGACATCGGCCTGATCCCCCTGGTGGACTTGCACAAGCCTTTCCCGACGGTCGCCGCCAAACTCGATAACGGCCAATGGACAAAGGCCGCCGAGGAAGAACTCCTCCGCGTGGCCGCGAGATAGGATCTGGTGAACACAAAAACCTTCATCGGATTCGGGTTCGGCCCCATCCAGAGCGCGCTCTTCCTCTACGAGGCGTTCAGGTCGGGCCACTTCTCCCGCTTCGTCATCGCCGAAGTCGATGCCGGCATCGTTCACGCCGTCCGATCCGCCGATGGCCGCTACACCATCAACATCGCGCTCCCCGACCGCATCGAGCAAGCGACGATCTCCGGCGTCGAACTCTACAACCCCGCCGTCCCCGGAGACCGTCGGCAGATACTCGAAGCCATCGCCGAGAGTGATGAACTCGCAACTTCGCTCCCCAGCGTCGCTTTCTACGACAGGGGAGGGGACACCAGCGTGGCCCGCATGCTTGCCGATGGTCTCTCCCTACGTACGGCCCGGCGTCCGACCATCATCTACACTGCCGAGAACCATAACCACGCCGCCGAACTCCTCCACGAATCCGTCGCCAAGTATTGCTCCCCTGCGGCTCTCCAAGACGTCCAGTGTCTCAACACCGTCATCGGCAAGATGTCCGGCGTCATCACCGACTCCGTCACCCTGGCGAAATTGCATCTCGCGACGATGACCCCGGGGATTCCCAAGGCCGTCCTCGTCGAGGAGTTCAACCGCATCTTCATCACGCGGATCGCGCTCCCCGGCTTCAGCCGAGGGATCGATGTCTTCATCGAAAAGCCTGATCTGCTCCCGTTCGAGGAAGCCAAGCTCTACGGCCACAATGCAATCCATGCGCTCATTGCCTACCTCGCCGAACGCCGTGGCCTGACAGCCATGTCCGACGCCGCCGGGCAGCCCGATATCATGGCCACCGCGCGGGCCGCGTTCCTCGATGAGTCCGGCGTTGCCCTCATCCGCAAATACACTTCCCTCGGTGATCCCCTCTTTACACCAGCCGGCTACGCCGCCTACGCCGACGACCTGCTTGCCCGAATGGTCCGCCCGACGCTTAACGACCTGATCGTCCGAGTCACCCGCGACCAGGTTCGCAAGCTTGGGTATGACGACCGCTTATTCGGCACGATGCGCCTTGCCCTCTCAGACGGCATTCGCCCCGTCAACCTCGCCAAAGGCGCTGCTGCCGCAGTCCTTTCACTGCTTGATCACTGGGATTCTCTCGGGCAGGCCGTCGCTGCGCTGGCGCGTCCCACGCCGCCTCTCTCCCGCGAGTCTCTCGACCGGCTTCTCCGCGCAATCTGGTCCACGAAATCCGGCCCTGAAGCGGCAACGCTGATCGAGCTGACTTGGGGAGCATTGGATGGCGAAGGCCGTACGACCTGACGTTCACCCTACGGGGACGTGGGGGTGTCCTATCCTGTAGCCGCCGCACGTCAGTCGGCGCTGACTTTTCGGGATTGCGCGCGGGTGCGTCGCCGGGCGCAGGGATTTCAAAGTTGCAAGAGGGGTGGTTCGCTGGGTCGAGGTCAGCGCGAACTGACGTTCACGGCTACGGTGAAGTGGAGGGCGCCCTATCCCGTAGCCGCCGCACGTCAGTCGGCGCTGACTTCTCGGATTGCGCGCGGGTGCGTCGCCGGGCGCGGGGATTTCAAAGTTGCAAGAGGGGTGGTTCGCTGGGTCGAGCTCAGCGTGAACTGACGTTCACGGCTACGGTGAAGTGGAGGGCACCCTATCCCGTAGCCGCCGCACGTCAGTCGGCGCTGACTTCTCCGGATTGCGCGCGGGTGCGTCGCCGGGCGCAGGGATTTCAAAGTCGCAAGGGGGGTGGTTCGCTGGGTCGAGCTCAGCGCGAACTGACGTTCACGGCTACGGGGAAGTGGCGGGCACCCTATCCCGTAGCCGCCGCACGTCAGTCGGCGCTGACTTCCCCGGAACACCTTCAAAGAGGAACAGCGCTCCGAGTGATTAGCGGTGGAAAGGTACGGCCCTTCTCGCCCCACTCGGCCGATTTTCGAGAATTCGCCAATGCACCCCGGGAAGGGGTCGTCACAATCCAGCAGCCTTCAGCCTCGCCAGAAGATCCACAAAGAACGGCTCATGTCGATTTGAGCATCGCAGAGCTAGTTCCTTCAAAGATAGCAGTAGGCATGCAGCAGCCATAGCGGATCGCCTTCCGTCTGGAAGCAGGCGTCACGTACGTTGATTGCATGCTGGCGGAGCAGGGCGGACTTGCCATCCCCCGCGTTGCCGTGGACCCAGAACAGCCGCTGGAAGCACTGGTCCGAAGCAGGGTCGGGCAGGACCAGCAGGCGCTCGAGGTCAGCCACGCGCCCAACAAACGGATCGTGCTCCGGGAAGATCGTTTGATGTCACGGGCGGCGCGTTTGGCCAACTCGACGGCTTCATACAAAGGGTTGGCTACCGAGTGCGCTACCAGGATCAGGATTCGGAACGGCTCGGGTTCCTTGACGACGGCTGGTTCCGGTTCGTCGATCCATGCCGGGCCGAGAACCCAGCCGTTGTAGTGTGTTCCGTGCTTGTCGGTCACGCGCACCGGGGACCATGGCAGGCCCTTCAGTTCCTCAACCTCGGTCTTGTTGGCCAAGTCGGTTCCCAGGTGCAGGTGGAACAGAGAGGTGGCGGCAAGCGGCGCGGGATTGGGGCTGGCCGCAGCGTGCTTCTTGAAACCGGGATGGCTGATGAACCGATCCGCCTCGATGAATGCCTCACTGAGGAACTGGTCATCGACAAGTTCGACATCACCAAACGCGAGAACCATCCGCAGCCGGATTGGCATGTCCGGGGTGGCCCTGTTGAAGGCATCGAGCCCGGCCCGTATCGACAATGCGTATTTGAGCGCGACCTGGACGCCAACGGTGTCGAAGACAAAATAATAGGGCAAGCGGCGGGGCAGTTTCAGCCATCAGGAATGCCGCTCCTAGCGGAGCTCATCATACAATTCGTCTGGGGGTTTCGTGACTATAAACATGCCGTCCCCGATGGGGACTTGGGGGGTTCATCGGGAAACAGACCCGATGGTCAGCGAGCATGGCAATCCTATTCGAGAAACAAGTGGCCGCGGATGGGCGAGACTCGAGAGCCGGACAGAGCCGAATGCCCCCTGTTCGAGGCACACAGTACTCCAGATTCAAGAGGACTCTGAGATGCGCGTCAGCCTCCTTGGCGCGGATCGACTAAGATAATCACCAGAGAAATCGATCCAATTCGGGGTCCGGCTCCTTTGCTTTGAGGCTGCGGTCGTTCGTCCAGATGTGGACTCGTGGCTTATAGCCAGAAAGACCTGCTCTTAGACGCAACGACTCGCTCCAGGTGAAGGCATCGATCAAGCCTCTCCTGTCCTTTGTCGCGGCATGCTCAAATCGCTTCATGAGTTCGGGCAGGATGCTCTCAGGCGCTCCAGTTGGAGTGATTGTCCAGGGCTTCTGCGTGGTGAGGCTGCTCCTCACGGCATCCACGAGGTTTTTCACGAGCTGTCCGCGGAGGATGTCATGGCCCACGTCCGCGATGTGGTCTCCCAACTCGAAAAGGCAGGGAAGCGGGACAAAGAAACGTCCTCCAGACCTGATGCCCTGCCGCAAGAAATGAAAGCAATTCCACCGCTTCGATCAGGTTGCTCTTTCCGGAACCGTTCGGCCCCACGAGCAGGGTGGCAGACTGGTCCAAGTCCAGCTCGGCCGCTGCGAAGTTCTTAAAATTGCGGAGGTAGAACATAGCTCCATCTTGCCATAGCCCTCGGCGTTTCCAAGACCGGAAATGCTAGAAAAAGATCCCGCTCGTTTCGCTCGATGGCCTGCTTCTTGTTGGTCTGGCGTGACCGCGTTGGCCCACGATCAGACCTTTGTTACCCGCAACGTCGCCGACGTGGCGCGCGCGGGAGTCAAGTTGTTGAACCCATTCTGTTGCGCCGCGCGAACACCATGACGGGGCGCTGCGCCTGGCGGCGTCGCTCGGCTTTGCCCGCCACCGGTTTGGCATGGAGCGTTTTCAGCACGGGGCGGCTGGAGTTTTAGCCAGCATGTTGATATCCTGCTCACATCTATGCTGAGACTCATCTTAGGCGCCACTTGGCTATGTGGCGTTTTTCTGTGCGCGCTCGCCCGGGGCGCGGGCGTGGAAACCGTCCTTCCGGAAGGGAGCGCGCCCATGCCGATTGTCAGCGGCCACTTTCCGGACCGGGTTCATGAGTTCGTCTGGCGCAACTGGCAGGTCGTCGAACCGACCAGGCTGGCGAACCTGCTGGGAACCTCCGTGAAGAATGTCCGGGGCCTGGCGTCGTCGATGGGGCTGCCGCCGGCGGGAAGCATTCCACCCGAGATGAGGACGCGCGGGTACATCACGCTGATTCGGCGCAACTGGCATCTTCTACCCTACGAGCAATTGCTGACGCTCCTGGAGATGACGCCGGAGCGACTGGCCTTTGCGCTGCGCGAGGATGACTTTCTCTGGATCAAACTGGGCAGTCTGAAGCCCAAATGCGAGCCGATCCGCTACCAGCCGCCAGATGCGGCGGCGCGGCGCCGCGCGGCCGCGATTCGTCGCGCGGTCGAGCAGGAGTTCGGTCAGGATCTTCGCAGCCCGGCCGAATCGCGATTCGAGTTCGTTCGGAAGCTCAGCGCTCCGCTGCCCTCGTTCTCGGCGCCTAAGCCAAGGGAGAACGAGGCGATTTCCCTGCGGTTTGTCTATTCGTACCTCGCCGTGTACGGCGATCCTTTGCTGAATCCGGCGTTGGATCCTTATCCGGAAGGTTTTCTGCAAAGGCTCGCGGCTGTGGGCGTCAACGGAGTCTGGCTGCACGTGGTGCTGCGCGATCTGGCCCCTGGCGGGACGGCGTTTCCTGAGTTCGGCGCCGATCACGAGCAGCGTCTGTCCAATCTGCGGATCCTGGTCGAACGGGCCAGGAAATACGGCGTTGGCGTGTACCTCTACATGAATGAGCCGCGGGCGATGCCCGCTTCGTTCTTCAAGAACCGCCCCGGGATGGGCGGCGTGCGGGAAAACGAATTCACCGCGTTGTGCACCTCGCATCCCGCGGTGCGCCAATGGATGGCCGACGCGCTGGCACACGTCTTTCGTCAAGTGCCCGATCTCGGCGGCATTTATGCGATCACGGCGTCCGAAAACCTGACGAGCTGCGCTTCCCATGGGGCGTGGCAATCGTGCGAACGCTGCAAGACAAGAACGGACACCGATATTATCGCCGAGGTTGCCACCGTCTTGGAAGAGGGCGTTCACCGCGGCAGCCCGAAGGCCAAGGTCATCCTTTCGGATTGGGGCTGGAAGGGGCATGGGGATGCGCCGGACATCATCGCCCGGTTGCCAAAGTCGGTTTGGCTGATGTCGGTCAGCGAGTGGAATCTGCCAATAGAACGGGGCGGGATCAAGAGCGCGGTGGGCGAGTACTCCATCTCGTCTGTAGGGCCGGGGCCGCGGGCCTTGAAACACTGGGCCGCCGCCGCGCAGGCCGGGGTGAAGGCGGCGGCTGAGATCCAGTTCAACAACACGTGCGAACTCGCCAGCATCCCGTATCTCCCCGTTCTGGATCTGGTGGCCGAGCACATCCATAACCTGGCGCCGATCAAGCTCCACGGAATGTTGATCGGTTGGACGATGGGTGGACATCCGTCCCCGAACTTCCAGCTTGCCCAGCTCTTGAACCGAACGCCCGCTCCCAAAGCCGATGATGTGTTGGATGCCTTGGCGCGAGAACGGTTTGGCGCGGAGGGCGCCCCCCACGCGCGCAAGGCATGGTCACTCGCGAGCGAGGCGTTTCGTCAGTACCCCTTCAACGTTGGAGTGGTCTATACTTGTCCGGTCCAGTGGGGACCGGCGAACCCGCTCTATCTTTCAAAGACCGGGTATCACGCCACGATGTGGGGCATTCCCTACGACGATCTGGACGGTTGGCGCGGACCATATCCTCCGGAGGTCTTTGCCGCACAGTTTGAGAAGGTGGCCGCGGGTTTTGAGCGGGCGGTGGCCGAGCTTCAGTTGGCCGTGGCAAAGGCGCCGGCAACGCGGCGCACTGACGTGGAAGCCGACCTGCGGTTCGCACGTGCGGAGGCCATGCATTTTCTGGCGGTCGCCAACCAGGCGCGGTATGTGCTTGCCCGGGACACGCTTGCGCAATCCGCGAACACGCTGGCGCCGAAGGATCGCCGCCGTTTGCGGGCCGAGGCCAGACGATGCCTGGAATCCGAAATCGCCTTGGCCCGCCAACTCTTCACGCTCGTGCGCGAGGATTCGCGGATCGGCTTTGAACCCTCGTGCCAGTACTTCTATCTGCCACTCGATCTGGTGGAGAAGGTGGTGAACTGCCGATGGTTGTTGGAACAGTTCAAGGAAGATCGATAAATCCTCTTCCTGGATGAGGTGGACCGGCAGGACTGCGTCTCTGCGCCTTCGCGTTACTGCCTGGGTGAGATGGCGGACAAAAGTAAGTCCCGCTTCGGAGGAGGAGGAGTTTGGGTCGGACAGGAAGCCTGAAAGAGTCCGTGGATGCCGCGGGATTGGGGTGGCCCACTGCGCGCTGGGACAGACGCGCCCTACCGGGGATTGTCTTTTGCATGGCATCCAGGCTAATGCGCGTTATCCGCGGTTCGATTGGTCCGATTGACCGTTGAAGCTAGAGGCTTAACAGGCTTAAGGCGGGATAGAAATGCCTGGTGTTGAGATTGAATTCCACTCCGTCGCCTTCGACCCGGCTGATCTCTTTCGGCGTGCCGATGGGCTAACGTGACGGAGGAACGGAAACGGACAGCCGGAGGCAGATCTTCTTCGCCAGGATGTAGTCAATCTCGACGTGGCGTGGCACGGCTTGGATTTCCCCGGTCGCCGGATTGCGCAGATGGAGTGAGGACCGCTATCTCGGGCACAGTGGCAGCCCTTGGCCTCCAGGTGCCGGAGCAGTTCGCGCCGTTTCATCCAACAAGAACGGTGGTTCTTTCGGCGTCAGGGGAGGTGTGGGCCAGCGCTTCCTGGCGGCGGTAATCCAGCACGCTTTGAATCGAGGCAACGAGGTCACGCAAGGCCGCCGCGCGGGTCCGACCCTGGCCGTTGGCCTCCGGCAGTTCGGGACAGGAGGCAACGAGGTGTTTCTCACCTTTCTCGATGATGGCTGTGAACCGCAGTTTCATTGTTGGAACCTATCGCCTCGCAGAGTCCATGGCAAGCTGGTTCCCCTTGCCACCGCGAGTGTATGAGCTTCCTCGGAGCCGGAGGCTCTTGGAACCGTCAGACCGGAGGTCTAACCTACGTTGCAACCCTGATGACGGATGACGGATGACGGATGACGGATGACTGATCACTGATGACTGATCACTGGCCTTCAGCGCTACGGTGCGCGCAACCGCCAGAACCGCTCAGGCACGGCTGGATCCATCGGCAACTCGACGATCGTTCGATCACCCTCCACCCGTGAAGCAGCGGGCTCTGGCACCCACGTAAGTCCGAGCGCATCGACGTGTTCGAGCACGAAGCCGGACGCCCCGTCCGCCCACGAGAACCTCAACATCATTTCCTGTGTCTCTGGGTCGCGCACCATGTCGAGGTTGAGTGGGACGGCGGGGGGCGGGCCGGGCGGATGGCTGGCGGGATCCAAGGGGTCGGTGCCTGCGAGGAATTCCGCAAGATTGTCGAAGCCGTCGCCGTCCGGGTCCGCTTTCGGATCGTGTTGGTTGTAGCGTTGCTCCCAAGCGTCGGCGAGCCCGTTGCCGTCGGCATCGCGGCTGAGCGCGGCGAGGTCGTAGCTGGCCCGGCGAACGGGCGATTTGGCCCCGTCCGACCGCTGGGCGAAGGCGCGGATGCCGGCGCTGGAGGCGATGTGGATCGGCTGCGCATACGTCTGCCACGGGTTGGAATCGTCGAGGCGGTAAAAGACCGTCGCTGCCGGGTCGGAGCTGGCCAGTGCGATCAACAACTCATGCGCATAGGCGCCCGGTGGCGGAGAGAAACCGACGTCCGGGATGGCGCCCGCCGGCGCGGTTCCGAGAGGCGGTGCATAGCTGAAAACAGAGATGTCGGGAGCGAACTGATTCACCAGGGCGTACCGCGCGCCCGTGGGTGATGACACGTCTCTTGGTGCGGGGCTTCCAAGGCCGCCGTTCTGATCTGCGTACTTCTCGGCCTGCACGCGGAACCCAGTCTCGATCGGTTGAACCTGCGAAGTCCAGTCCGAGGCGTTGAGCGAGGCCAGCAGGCCCGGCTGAGGCGCGACGAACGGCTCCTGGGCGAACAGCAGGACGTTGGCCCGGCCGCCTAGCGATTGGATGGCGGGAAGGTCGCCACCACCCACACGCTCAAACTGCCCGCTGTCGGCATTGAACCGGTGATGATCCGCCTTTGTGGACGTGGAAGGGTCAGTCCGATATTCTTACAACGTCGCACGGTTGGATAGAGTATGTTAACGATTGTCGGACCAACCCTTTCATGATTGTCGGACCGACCCTTTCAGGATTCGCGAAACTGGGCAATAACGTTTCCGCAGCTCTTTTCTCCCGTTTCCCCGCTTCCCCGCCTCACCGCACAGCTTTTCTAGCGCCGTGGTCACCATGCATCATGTCGCGGTCGCCAGGAAGGACCGTTTACGCGGCCCGACTCGCTCTCAGAGCCGCCGCCTCCTCGCCGTGGGCTCTATGTGCAGCGTGGGGGGTGCTTGCTGGCTTTTGCGTATGGTTTCGGCGATTCCTTCAGCCAAGCCAACCTGGGCCAACTGTTCCCCCCGCTGGGCTGCCTGCTCAACGACGACGCTATTGTGGACCTGGTGCGATTGCGCACCACCCATCCGCTGCAATCCCTGTTTGTCACCGAGCGAGACCTGATCCCGCTCCCGTGGGCGGCCAATTGCATCGAACGCATCGCCTGGCGCTACATGGCCACGTTCGGTCAGAAGATCCCTACCGCCTTGATCACCTACCCGTCTCTGGGCTTCTACAACTTCCACCACAGCGCTGACACTTGGCCGTCGTATGCCGGCCCCGACCCGATTGCCGCGATGGTACGGGATGGCCGGAAGCATCTGGTCCTGACCATCCACAAGGCCACGGACGTGATTGACGGCGGCGCGTTCGTCGCACATTCGCATCCAGTTGGCAGCCCCGAAGGAATCAACGCCGGGGGCTGCACCGCATCACATGGCCGCACCTGGGACCGTTCATCCGACGCAAAGTCGGTGCCATGCTAGACGCGGCCAACAGGATCCGAGCGATTGCGTTGCTCGTCTTGCAGGAAGATGCCGTGCCGTATCACACCTGCAGACAGCGGGGATCTGCAGAACGCATCGCGGCCTGATTACCGATGAGGATGACGGTCTAGGCGTCCGTGTTTTGGTGAAATCTTTAGGGAAACGTCAAGTTCGCCGGTTTGTGGCTTCAGGCCATGGATGCGCCCAGATGCCGGTCGACGCGCAGATGCCTCGAAGGCACCACCTGATCCGCGTGCCGACAGAGTATGAAACCCTGCGCCAGCAAAGCGTTAGAGCATGAAGCATGCCATTAGTTACCCCCCCCCCATTTGTTTTTGTTTGAAATATGTGTCCCGCAATTCAACCGCAGGCCTATAGACTAAAGAAACTCGGTTTAATGAAGGATCTCTTGAGAACCGATGGTTGGCTGGGCAACGGCCTCGCGCAAAGCGCGCCGATCGCTGCATGTGCATTCGCACTGTGCGCTGGATCGTTTGTGGGACGCTCTCGCGTCGACAGGCCAGTAAGCAAGCCTGAATCGAAGTCTGCTACCGAGGCCGGGGCTGTTGTTCACGAGCGGAAACGCCCGAGCGGAAACGTCTGCCGAGTTGAGTTGCGTGGGCTAATTTCGCCGCACGGGATCGCTTCCGCACTCCAGGAACTCAGGATCTCGATCACCAACCGTGATATCCATGTTCCTGCGGAGGCCTGCACTGATCTCACACATGTCTACCTCAGGCGGCGAGTGCAGGTTGCCGATGGGGAGAGTGCGGACCGTATTGCGTGCGGACCTCACTGTTCGCGATGTCGCGTCGTGGAGCGGGAGTTCACTCGCGGCGATCAGCAGCCCGAAGTGCCCCGCTATTCCTGTGCGCCTGTCCTGGCGGCCGCGCATCCGTTGACGATCACAAATGCAACCATCACACTCCGGTTTTCTGAACCACAACTTGTTTCACAAGAGGCGTTGCCATGAGAATTCGAGCATTTCACTTCTGGATTCCTCTGTTTCTAACTATGCTTGTCGCGAAGACATTTGCGACACCCGACCTCGTGGGCTTTGATGGGCGCCTCCACGGTTTCCCACAATACTGTTTCAATGTGCAACAGTCATCGATCGCAGCCGGACAACAAGTGAACGTTGATTTTTTCATTGCGAACTTCGGTAATACGGCCTCAGGAGCCTTCAAGGTGCGTTTGTATCTCTCGAAAGACTCAACAATCAATCCTGGAACCGACTATCTGTTTAGTTCGGACTCGCCGGACTATGACATTCCAAGTCTCGCCCCTTCCAGTTTCAATGGCGGGACAGTCGCGGTCACGATTCCACCGCAGGACACCATCAACTCCCTTGGCGGTGCCGGCACCTTCTGGATCGGCATCGTTGCGGATAGCCAGAATCAAGTCGCCGAATCCAATGAAAGCAACAACTCGAACCAGGCCGATGGCACTGACCGTGCCTCGTTGACTGTGACCATTCCCCCATCCGACCTCACCGGATTCGACGGGCGTCCGAGCAATTCGGACGCCTACTTCGATATTCTGGAAAGCCAATTGCGGTGGGGTGACTCATTCCATATCCATTTCGCGACAGCCAACCTTTCCGGGGGCAATGCAGGAAACTTCAAGACAATGGTGTATTTGTCAACGGACAGTTCGATTGGTGATGCGGACGATTACCTGATTGCAGTATATGAGCGGACCAACGGACTACCGGGATTCAACTACTATTCGCTGGATGACCTTTTGCCTCTTCCTGTTGTCAACCCATTTACCAACAGTCAGACCAACTTTTATGTTGGTATGGTCGTGGATGCGAATAACAACGTCACAGAAAGTGACGAAAACAACAATCTCAATCTTGGTCTGGGCATTGATCTCGATGGAGTAACTATCGTTAAACCTCTGCCAGCCATCCAAATCACCGACTCGGTACCGGCTGGCGACGATCACGCAGTGGACTTCGGCAGCGTGGCCAACGACGGCCCTGGCCACACGAGCGGCACCCAGACCGTCACCATCATCAACAATGGCAAGGCCAGTTTGACAATTGCCAACCTCATGCTTTCTGGCAACCAGGCCTTCAGCATCAAACATATCCTCAGCAGCACAGAGAGTTTCATCAGCGCCAGTTCGCTGCCACAAGTGATCGCGCCGAATGCCAACGAAAGCTGGGTTATCACTCTCCTGTTCGACCCCACGACCAACGGGGCGGCCAGTGGCACTCTGACCATGACCAGTGACGATCCCACCACCCCCTCGCTGGCCATCTCGCTCATCGGCAATGGCGTGCCCGTGCCCAAGATTGCCCTGACCACGCCGCTGCTTGAAGGTACAGACGGAAATAAGAAGATGAGCAAGAGCCTGTGAAATTATATTGGCGTAACGGAATCCCCCGGCGAAATGTTTGGC
>Ga0082335_1008140_pt1 | contig 12160 bp, 11 predicted proteins | sample Subgrocontami58m_FD_72375 | JGI IMG/M metagenome (GOLD analysis project Ga0082335, IMG submission 72375) | Subsurface groundwater microbial communities from S. Glens Falls, New York, USA - GMW37 contaminated, 5.8 m (SPADES assembly) (version 2) ...
TCCTCACGCCGCGGGGGGGAGCGCGCCCCTCCGGTGGCTCTCTTACTTTTAAAAGATTCCCCCCCGGGGTTGCCTCGCTCCCAGCAGCCTCTAACCAACGGCCAGCATGCGCTCGACGGCGCGGCGGGCGGGGGCGGCGACGGCGGGATCGATCGTCACCTCGTGCTGCATCGTCTCCAGCGCGCGGCGGATCTTGGGCAGGGTGATGCGCTTCATGTGCGGGCAGAGGTTGCAGGGCCGCACGAACTCGATCTCTGGATGCATCGCGGCGATGTTGTCGCTCATCGAGCATTCCGTCATCAGCACGACGCGGCCCGGCCGCTGGCGCTCGACATAGTCGGCCATTGCCGCGGTCGAGCCCGCGAAATCGGCCTCGGCCACGACCTCGGGCGGGCATTCGGGATGGGCCAGCACGACCACGCCGGGGTGGCCCGCGCGCACCTGGCGGACGTCGGCGGCGGAGAAACGCTCGTGGACCTCGCAGTGGCCGGCCCAGGTGATGACCTCGACGTCGGTTTCGCGGGCGATATTCTGGGCCAGATATTCGTCGGGCAGCATGATGACCTTGGGCACGCCCAGGCTCTCGACGATCTTTTTGGCATTGCCCGAAGTGCAGCAGATGTCGCTCTCGGCCTTCACCGCCGCCGAAGTGTTGACGTAAGTGACGATGGGCACGCCGGGCCAGCGCTGGCGCAGCAGCTGCACGTCCTGGGCGGTGATCGATTCGGCCAGCGAGCAACCGGCCCTGAGGTCGGGGATGAGCACGGTGCGCGACGGATTCAGGAGCTTGGCGGTCTCGGCCATGAAGTGGACACCCGCCAGCACGATGATGTCGGCATCGGTCTTCATCGCCTCGCGGGCGAGCGCCAGGCTGTCACCCACGATGTCGGCCACACCGTGGAAGATCTCCGGTGTCTGGTAGTTGTGCGCCAGGATGACGGCGTTCTTCTCGCGCTTCAGCGCCAGGATGGCGTCGACGTCGGGCGCGAACTCCGACCATTCGGCCGGCAGGATCACCGACTTCACCTTGTCGTAGAGCTGGGCGGCTTGCGGGGAGACGTTCATGCGGCACCTATTATGCTCACTATGAGCATTTATACTCTTATGCTATGAATGAGCATAAAGCGCGTCAAGGCCCCCGTTTGCCCGGTTTCGACAAGCGGCCGGCCGTCCTCTAAGAAGACCGGCATGCGCAGTACCTTCATGATCGCGGCCTGTTTCGCGATCCTCACCGGCGGACTGGGCGCGTTGGCCCAGACTCCGTCCTTCACCGATCCTCAGGACTACTGCCGCGCGGTCGGCACGATCGACGTGCCCGATCGGCGGTTTACCGGCACCAGCATCCCGGACTGGATGGTGGCGCCGTTCGTCAATCCGCAGTACCCGCGCGCTCTTTACGGCATCTCCTGGCGCTGCGTGGAGGGCAATATCCTGGTCTGCCAGAATGCCCAGAGCCCATCGTGCCTGAAGGCCAATACCGACCGGACGCCCAGCGCCGCGATGAGCGAGTTCTGCCGCAGCAACGTCAATGCACAAGTCATTCCGCGGGTCGTCACCGGGACGGAGCGCATGCTGGCCTACAACTGGATCTGCCGCGGCACCGAGCCGGTGGTCGCCAAGGTAACCCGGCTCGACGCCCAGGGCTTCGTCGCCGCCGACTGGAAACCCGTCAGCCCGAAATAGCGAAGCGCTCAGGAAGAGCGCGAGAGCGGCAGTTTGCTGCCGGCGACGGCGCGTTCGAGCAGGACCTCGCGGCGAAAGCGATAGAGCTTGGCCGGGCGGCCGCCGGTCTCGGCCGACACGGCACCGGTCTCCTCGACCAGCCCCTGCTGATCGATCAACCGGCGGAAGTTCTGCTTGTGCAGCGGCCGGCCAGCCAGCGCTTCGACGGCAAGCTGGAGCTGGCCCAGGGTGAAATCGGGCGGCATCAGCTCGAACACGACGGGCCGGTACTTGATCTTGGCCCGGAGCCGCGCGATGCCGGTCGCGAGAATCCGGCGGTGGTCGTAGTGCATCGGCGCGCCAATGACAGCAGAAGCCAGAGGATCGGTGACGGGCCGGCGCCCGCCCGCTTCGGCAACAAGCCCGGCCTCGTAGAGCAGCTCGTAGCGCTGCAGCACCAGATCCTCGTTCCAGCTCGCCTCGGCGAAGTTGATGTCCACCCTTTGCCGCCGTTGCCGCCGGACAGCCGGATCGGCGGCCGCATCGATCCATCGTCGCAGCCGCGGCATCACCTGCCGCGCGAACGCCGCCGGCACACCGCCGCGCCAATCCTCCCACGGGAAGTAGCGGTACCAGCTCTGCCAGCCGGGCTCGTGCCTGCCGGCCGTCACACGTTCACGGGTGAGGCCGAGGTAGGAGATGGACACGATGCGCCTGCCCGAGGTGGCCGCGGCGCGCGAGCGGTCGGCGAAGGTGTAGAGCTGCTCGACATAGCCCAGCGGATGATGGGTCTGGCGTTCGACCCAGGCACGGAGGCCGGTCTGCAGCGTCGGGTGATCGCCCTCGAACGGGCCGGACGGCAACAGCGCACCGTCCTCGAGGGTCAGCACCTGCGGTTCCTCGTCGATCAAGGCGACCAGCACCGCGTTCAATTCGATGGCGATGGGACGGGGTCGGTTGGCGGCAGGCGGCATGTCGAGGGCCAGTATGCCCGTTCTTTCCGGCCGGCGCCCTACTGGCGGCAGCGCCGCCGGACCGCGGCGATGGCCTTGCCGGCATCACCGGCCTTGAGTTCGACCGTGGCGGCGCCGTCGAAGTCGCTGCCACCCGCCTTCTCGGTCAGGAGGTCGAACCGCAGCATCAGGCGCGCGCCACGCTCGAAGCGCTCCGCCAGACCAGGCGACAGCGACGGCAGCATGCCGTCCGCGCGGTCGGCGATGGTGGCGAAGTCGCCGGCGAAATAGAGCTTGGCCGGATAGGCGACGCCGTCGATCTCGAGCCGCACCTGCGGATCGTCCTTGAGCTGCTCGCGGCGCGCGCCGACCGGCAGCAACGGCCGGTCGCCGTCGACATAGAGCTGGAACTGCAGGATGCGTTGTCCCGACACCACCTCGCAGGCCAGCACCAGCGCAGCCACATTGACCGTGGTCGACGTCGGCGACGACACGGCATAGAGGGTCTGGCCCTCGCCCTCGCGCAGAGTCCAGCCGGCACTGGTGGCCGGCGGATCGGCGGCGCCCGCGATCAGTACCGCCCACAGCACGAAGGCGTCGGCGGCAACGAACAGCGCGGCGGCGGCAATCAGCACGAAATGCCAGGCTCGCCACGGCCGGGCTGCGGGCCTTTCCGTCAGGATGGATGGCGTTTCCATGGCGCTTCATCGGTCGGCGCAGGACCGGCCGCCATGATCTGCGTCAATCCGTTCTACTCAGTCGAGGCCGTTGCCGCCGTAGAGCCATTCCAGCGTGTCGAGCCACTGGTCCTGGCTCTTGGCGTTCATGAGGGTGTTGCGCAGCGCCGCGTGCGGGCCGTCGGGATGATAGACGTGATCGCCCATGGCGCGCGACATGAGCTGGACACGCGCGGTGCGCAGCACGCGGCGGGTCTTGTAGGTGGCGAGGCCCGTTTCGAGCGAATCGTAGCGGGAAAGGGAGTCCGCCAGGCAGACCGCGTCTTCCATGGCCATGCAAGCGCCCTGCGCCATGTACTGCAACATCGGATGGGCGGCATCGCCCAGCAGCGCCACGCGACCGTCGATCCATTTGTCGATGGGATCGCGATCGCACAGCACCCACATGTGCCAGTCGCTGCCGTGGCGAATGATGTTCTGGGCGCGCTCGCAGATATGGGTAAAGCCCTTGCGTACCTCCTCGACCGGCACCGGCTTGCCGGCAACCGGCTCGGGTGCGTGGTTGTGGTAGGTGACGACGAGGTTGAAGACCTTCCAGCCCGACAGCGGATAGTGAACGATGTGGCACTTGGGGCCGGCCCACAGGGTGGCAGCGTTCCAACGCAGGTCTTCCGGCATCTGCTCGAGCGGGATCACCGAGCGATAGGTGGTGTGGCCCGAGACGCGCGGCGCGCCATCGCCCGCCACCTGGCCACGGACGTTTGACCACAGGCCGTCGGCGCCGATGAGCGCCCTTCCCTTCACCGTCGTGCCGTCTGCAAGGCGCGCCGTGACACTGCTGCCATCCTGGTCGTAGCCCGTGACCTCGCTGTGGGTGCGAAGCTCGATCAGCGCATGGTCGTTGCAGCCCTTCAGCAGGACGCCATGGAGATCGCCGCGATGGACGACGGCATAGGGATTGCCGAAGCGGGCGCGGAATTTATCGCCGAGGTCGATATGGGTGATCTCGCCGTCGGCCAGCGCGTCCATGAGACGGAGCGAGTCGATGTAGACCGCCATACCGCGGGCTGCCTCGCCCACGCCGAGGCGATCGAAGCAATGGAAGGCGTTGGGTCCGAGCTGGATGCCGGCGCCGATCTCGCCCAGCCTGGACGCCTTCTCCAGCACCAGCGAGGCGATGCCCTTCTGGGCCAGCGCCAAGGCAGCCGCCAGGCCACCGATACCACCGCCGGCAATCAGGGTCCTATCTTGGTCCACCCACAACCTTTTCATCGTGCAGCCGGGCGATCTCGTGGTCCGGCAGGCCGAGGATAGCGGAAAGAATCTCGTTCGTATGCTGACCCAGTGTCGGCGCGATGCGGGGCGCCTCGCGGGGCACGGCGCCGAACTGCAGCGGCGAGGCCGCCACCGGGTAGCGGCCGATGCCGGGCTGGTCGAGGATCGTGAACATCGGGTTGTCGTGCACGGCGTCCCTGTCGGCCGCCAACTCGCGGAAGGTCTGGTAGGGCGCCCATAGCGCGCCCGCCTTCTTCAGGGCGGCACCCACGTCGGCGGCGGCGTGCGCGGCCACCCACGGCTCGATCACGGCACACAGCCGGTCACGCGCCATCCAGCGCCCGGCATCAGTTTTCAGATCGACGCCGCTCTCTGTCTCGATCCGCTTGAAGGCCGCGGCAAAACCGCCGGCGGCCGCCAGCGCATCGACGTGGCGGTCGGAGAAGATGCAGATCATGACGAAGCGGCCGTCCTTCGTCTTGAAGTCGCGACCGAAGGTGCCAAAGATCTCGTTGCCATAACGCGGCCGGTCGACCTCGTTCACGACCGCCTCGCCCAGGTAGCCGAGCGCCGATGTCGTCGCGAGCGCCATGTCTTGCAGCGGCAGCACGATCCGCTGCCCCTGCCCCGTCATCCGGCGGTGCCGCTCGGCGGCCAGGATCGCCATGGCCCCGGCGTAGGCGGTGGCCAGGTCCCACGGCGGCGCCACGGCATTGACCGGTCCGTCGTGACCCACAGGGCCGGTCACCATCGGGAAGCCGGTGATGGCATTCACCGTGTAGTCGACATGGGCCGAGCCGTCGCGCGCGCCCACGATATTGAGGGCGATCAGGTCGGCGCGCTTCTTCGCCAGTTCCTCGTAGGCGAGCCAGCCGCGCGCCGGCATGTTGGTGGTGAAGATGCCCGCTCCCTCGCCCGGCGAGGTGATGAGGGCCGTTAGAAGCTCGCGGCCCTTGGGGTTGCGCAGATCGACCGCGATCGAGCGCTTGCCCTTGTTGAGGCCGGCCCAGTAGATCGAGCGGCCGTCCTTCGTGATCGGCCAGCGGTCGTTGTCGAGGCCGCCCTTGATGTCGTCGAAGCGGATCACGTCGGCGCCCAGTTGAGCGAGTGTCATGCCGCCCAGGGGGGCTGCGATGAAAGCCGATCCTTCGACGATGCGAAGGCCGGCGAGAATGCCAGTCATGTGCGTTTCCCGTCTGTCTTCTTACTTTGGAAGATTGTTCTTCCGCTTCTCCAGCCACCAACCGTATTCCGGCGTCCACATCTCGAAATCGCCGTCGCAGCCCAACTCCTGTGCAGCATGCAGCGCCCAGAAAGGGTCGTAGAGCGCCTGCCGGCCGATCGCGATCAGGTCGGCATCGCCCGACTGCAGGATCTGCTCGGCCTGCGGCCCGTCGAGGATCAAGCCCACCGTCATGGTCGGGATTCCTGCCCCTCGCTTCACCGCTGCCGCGAACGGCACCTGGAAACCCAGCGACCGCTTGATCGGCAGCGCCGTGGAGAGGCCGGTCAGGCCACCCGAGGACGTGTCGACCACGTCGATGCCGATCGCCTTCAGCTCCTTGGCATAGGCGATCGTGTCCTCGACGTCCCAGCCGCCGGCGCCGTCGACGGCCGAGACGCGAATGAACATCGGCTTGTGCTCGGGCCAGTTGGTACGAACGGCCTTGGCCGCCGCCAGGGGAAAACGCATACGGCCGGCGCGGTCGCCGCCATATTGGTCGTTACGCGTGTTGCTGATTGGCGAGAGAAACTGCGCCAACAGGTAACCGTGCGCCCCGTGGATTTCGATCACGTCGTAGCCCGCAGCGTCGGCGCGGCGCGCAGCCTCGCCGAACTTCTTCACGATCTCCTCGATCTCTTCCGCACCGAGCTGCTTGGGCGTCGGATACCCTTCGCCCGCCGCCAGTTCGGACGGGCCGACGACCTGCCAGCGCTGCCAGCCGGCCTCCCTGGGGCCAAGCTCGCCCGGCTTGTCGAACGAGCGCGGCGTCGAGCCCTTGCGGCCGGAATGGGTGATCTGCGTGGCGGCCAGCGCGCCTTCCTGCTTCAGGAATCGCGTCAGGCGTTTGTGGCTCTCGATCTGGCTGTCGTCCCATAGGCCGAGATCGCCTTGGGTCACACGCCCGCGAGGCTCGATGGCGCAGTTCTCGGTGAACACGATGCCGAACTTGCCGAGCGCAAACTTGCCGAGATGGACCAAGTGATAGTCGTTCACCATGCCGTCCGTGGCCCGGTATTGGACCATAGGCGAGACGACGGCACGGTTGGGCGCGACGACGCCCCGCATCTTGAAGGGCGTGAACAGCAATGGCTTGGACAAACTCGGCTCCCCTCTGACCTTTCCAGGCGGAACGACAGAACATAGACCGGACCACCTGCCCGGGCCTATCCTTGTGGCATGTTTGACCTCGTCATCCGAAACGGAACCGTGATCGATGGCTCCGGCAACCCGAGCCGTGTTGCCGATGTCGCAGTGCAAGACGGAAAGATCGCCGCCGTGGGGCCCAAGCTCGGCGCGGCCGAGCGCGAGATCGACGCCTCGGGCCTGGTCGTCGCGCCGGGCTTCGTCGACATCCACACGCACTACGACGGTCAGGCGACCTGGGACCCGTTCGTCACGCCCAGCTCCTGGCACGGCGTCACCACCACGGTGTTCGGCAATTGCGGCGTCGGCTTCGCCCCGGTGCGGCCGGGACAGTCGGCCTACCTGATCAACCTGATGGAAGGCGTCGAAGACATTCCCGGCACGGTCCTGAGCGAGGGCGTGAAGTTCAACTGGGAGTCCTTCCCCGACTATCTCGATGCATTGGGCTCGATGAACCGCGCTGTCGACGTGGCGGCGCAACTGCCGCACGGCGCGCTGCGCTTCTACGTCATGGGCGATCGCGGCGCCGAACATGCCGAGGTCCCGAACGAGCGCGAAATCGAGGAGATGGCGCGCCTCACCGAGGAGGCGCTGCTGGCCGGCGCCATGGGCTTCACGACCTCGCGCACTACCAAGCATAAGGCCCGCGACGGACGCTTCACACCGTCGCTCTCGGCCCGCGAGGCCGAGCTATTAGGCATCGCGCAAGGCATCAAACGGGCGGGCCGCGGCGTGATCGAGGTGAATTCCGACTTCGGCCCCGGCGAGTTCGAGGCGCTGGAAGCGGCGGCGACGCTGTCGGGCCGCCCACTCTCCTGCCTGCTGGTCCAGGTCGATGCCCAGCCCGACCTGTGGCGGGAGACGCTGGCCAACATCCATCGCATGCGCGCCGGGGGCCACGAGGCCAATGCCCAGGTCGGCAGCCGGCCGATCGGCGTGATCATGGGGCTCGAGACCACCGTCCATCCATTTGCCACCCATCCGGTATGGCGCGAGCTGCGCGACCTCACTCCGGCCCAGCGCTACCAGCGTCTGTCGACAGATGCCGATCTGCGCCAGCGCCTGCTCGCCCCGCGCATCGGCGATGCACCGGCCTACATGGGCGAGACATTCCACAAGATGTTTCCCATCGCCGACCGGCCGGACTACGAGCCCGATCTCGCCAACTCGGTCGCCGCTATTGCCGAACGGTTCGGCCGCACACCGCAGGAAGTCGCCCTCGAAGCGATCCTCGCACAGGGTGGCAAGGGCTTGCTGATGCTGCCGTTCGAGAACTATGCCGCCGGCAGCCTCGACGTGGTGCGCGAGATGATCACCGATTCCGCCACCGTGCTGGGCGTGGCCGATGGCGGCGCCCATGTCGGCGTGATCTGCGACGCCTCATCGCCCACCTCGCTGCTGACCCTGTGGGGCCGTGATCGCACGCGCGGGCCGAAGCTCGGGCTCGAATTCCTGATCGCCAAGCAGACGCGCGGCACGGCACTGTCCTACGGCCTCGCTGATCGTGGCCTGCTGGCGCCGGGCCACAAGGCCGACATCAACGTCATCGACTTCGATGCGCTGCAACTCAAGCGCCCCGAAGTGGTCTACGACCTGCCGGCGGGCGGCCGCCGGCTGATCCAGCGCGCGTCGGGCTACCGCCATACGTTCGTATCGGGCGTCGAGACGATACGGAATGATGAATTGACTGGCGAACGACCGGGCCGGCTGGTGCGCGGGGCCCAGCTTCCCGTCTAGACCGTCATGTGACGGCGCACGGCGTCCGCGTCGAAGGTCTCGCGAGTGCCGGACATCACGACCTCGCCGCGATCCATGACGGCGAAGTCATCGGCCAACTCGTGGGCGAATTCGAGATACTGCTCGACCAGCAGGATCGCCATGTCGCCGCGCTGGCGCAGGAAGGTGATGGCGCGGCCGATATCCTTGATCACCGAGGGCTGGATGCCTTCGGTCGGCTCGTCGAGCACCAGCAGCTTGGGCCGCATGGTGAGCGCGCGGCCGATGGCAAGCTGCTGCTGCTGGCCGCCCGAAAGATCACCGCCGCGGCGCTTCAGCATCGAATCGAGCACCGGGAAGAGTTCGAATACCTCGTCGGGGATCTTGCGCTGGTCGCGACCGACCGGCGCGAAGCCGGTCTCCAGGTTCTCCTTCACCGTCAGCAGCGGGAAGATCTCGCGACCCTGTGGCACCAGCGCCACGCCGCGCCGCGCCCGCTCGTAGGGCGGCAGCTTGGAGACTTCCTGGCCGTCCAGTGCGATCGAACCCGAAGCGATGGGCTGCAGGCCGACGATGGCGCGCAAGAGGCTGGTCTTGCCGACACCGTTGCGGCCCAGCAGGCAGGTCACCTTGCCGATCGTGGCCGACAGCGACACGGAGCGCAGCGCCTGGGCGGCTCCGTAGAAGAGATCGACGTTCTGGACTGCGAGCATTCTTATCGCCCCAGATAGACTTCGACGACGCGCTGATCGGCGCTCACCTGGTCGAGCGTGCCCTCGGCCAGCATCGAGCCCTCGTGCAGCACAGTCACTTTGACGCCGAGCGCACGCACGAAACTCATGTCGTGTTCGACGACGACGACCGAATGCGTCTTGTTGATCTCGCGCAGCACCTGCGCCGTGGTCTCTGTCTCGACGTCGGTCATGCCCGCCACCGGCTCGTCGACCAGCAGCAGCTTGGGATCCTGGGCCAACAACATACCGATCTCCAGCCACTGCTTCTGGCCGTGGCTGAGACGCGCGCCCAGCATGTGCTGCTGCTCTTCCATGCGGATGATGGAGAGGATTTCGGCCAGCCGGTCACCCTCGGACTTTGTCGGCTGGGCCAGCAGCAGGCGATGCCATTTCCTGAGGCCCGCGAGCGCCAGCAGCAGATTGTCGCGCACGGTGTGGTTCTCGAACACCGTGGGCTTCTGGAACTTCCGCCCGATCCCCAAGGTCGCGATATTGGCCTCGTCGAGCTTGGTGAGGTCGGCCCGGCCGTCGAACACGACCTCGCCCGAATCGGGCCGCGTCTTGCCGGTGACGACGTCCATCATGGTGGTCTTGCCGGCGCCGTTGGGGCCGATGATGGCGCGCATCTCGCCCGGCTCGATCAGCAGCGAGAGGTTGTTCAGCGCCTTGAAGCCATCGAACGAGACGGTGACGCCGCTGAGGTACAAGAGCGCGGAGGTGCTTCTCATGCCACGTCACTCATGCGGGAGCCCTCGCCTTTTTCGCCTGCGAGCGGGCCTTTAGCTGGCCCCACAGACCGACGACCCCCTTGGGCAACAGCAGGGTGACCACGATGAACAGCGCACCCAGCGCGAACAGCCAGACCTCCGGCAGCGCGCCGGTCAGCCAGGTCTTGCCGAAATTCACGATGAAGGCGCCGATCACCGGACCGATCAACGTGCCGCGGCCGCCGACGGCGACCCAGAGCACGGCCTCGATCGAGTTGGCGGGCGAGAATTCGCTGGGGTTGATGATGCCGACCTGCGGCACATAGAGCGCGCCCGCGATGCCGGCCATGGCGGCCGAAAACACGAAGACGAAGAGTTTGTAGCCCTCGACGCGGTAACCCAGGAAGCGCATGCGGCTTTCGGCGTCGCGCACCGCGGTCAGCGCCTTGCCGAAGCGCGAACCCACGATCGCCGCCGAAACGACGAGGCCCAGCGCCAGCATGAAGGCCGAGGCGAAGCACAGCGCGGCACGCGTGCTGTCGGCCTGTACGGAGAAGCCCAGGATCTCCTTGAAATCGGTCATGCCGTTGTTGCCGCCGAGACCCATGTCGTTGCGGAAGAACGCCAGCATCAGCGCGAAAGTCATCGCCTGGGTGATGATCGAGAGATAGACGCCGGTGACGCGGCTGCGGAAGGCGAACCAGCCCAGCGCAAAAGCCAGCATGCTCGGCACCAGGATCGCCATGAACATGGCGAACCCGAAATTGTCGAAGCCGTACCAGAACCAGGGCAGTTCCTTGTAGTTCAGGAACACCATGAAGTCAGGCAGGATCGGGTTGCCGTAGACGCCGCGGCTGCCGATCTGGCGCATCAGGTACATGCCCATGCAGTATCCGCCCAGCGCGAAGAAGGCGCCGTGACCGAGCGAGAGGATGCCGCAGAAACCCCACACCAGGTCGACCGCGAGCGCCAACAGGGCGAAGCTGAGATACTTGCCGATCAGTTGAAGCAACCAGGCCGGCACGTGGAACGGGCTGCCGGGAGGCACGATCTGGTTGAGCAGCGGCAAGGCGATGCCGACCGCCAGGACCAGCAACACGAAGAGACGCAGGTTCCGGTCCATGCCCTGCCACAGGAAGCGCGTGATCATTCGCCCATACTCATTCGACGGTCGTCATTCGACAGAGCGGCCCTTCAGCGCGAACAGGCCGCGCGGGCGGCGCTGAATGAACAGGATGATGAACACCAGTACCAGGATCTTGCCCAGCACCGCGCCGGCGTAGGGTTCGAGGAACTTGTTGACCACGCCCAGCGTCAGCGCGCCGATCAGCGTCCCGAACAGATTGCCGACGCCGCCGAACACCACGACCATGAAGGAGTCGATGATGTAGCCCTGGCCGAGGTTGGGGCTGACATTGTCGATCTGGCTGAGCGCCACGCCGGCGAGGCCCGCGATACCCGAGCCCAGGCCGAAGGTGAGCGCATCGACCCGGGGCGTGCGGATGCCCATGGCCGAGGCCATCGGCCGGTTCTGGGTGACGGCGCGCATGTAGAGGCCGAGCGGCGTCTTGCGCAGCACCAGGATCAGGGTCGCGAACACGATCAGCGAGAACACCACGATCCAGAGTCGGCCGTAGGTGACGTTGATCTGTCCGAGCTGGAAGGCGCCCGACATCCACGACGGCGCGCCGACCTCGCGGTTGGACGAACCGAAGATCGAGCGTACGGCCTGCTGCAGCACGAGCGACAGGCCCCAGGTGGCCAACAGCGTGTCGAGCGGCCGGCCGTAGAGGAAGCGGATGATGCCGCGCTCGATCAGGATACCGATACCGCCCGCCACGACGAAGGCGAGCGGCAGGGCGATCAGCAGCGAGGCGTCGAACAGGTGCGGCGCCGACGTGCGGATGATCTCCTGGACCACGAACGTCGTATAGGCGCCCAGCATCACCATCTCGCCATGCGCCATGTTGATCACGCCCATGGTGCCGAAGGTGATGGCAAGGCCGATCGCCGCCAGCATCAGGACGGAACCGAGCGAGATGCCGTACCAGACGTTCTGTGCCGCCTC
>Ga0082335_1008145_pt1 | contig 12135 bp, 7 predicted proteins | sample Subgrocontami58m_FD_72375 | JGI IMG/M metagenome (GOLD analysis project Ga0082335, IMG submission 72375) | Subsurface groundwater microbial communities from S. Glens Falls, New York, USA - GMW37 contaminated, 5.8 m (SPADES assembly) (version 2) ...
GCGGCGTCAGGTTCTCGAACAGGATCTTGTTCTTCGAGTTCTCGGGAGGCTCGTCGTTGACCTTGTCGACCTTGACCAGCGCGAAGTAGCGCTCGCCGTCTTTCGGGGTGCGGATCTCGCCATTGATCGAGTCGCCGGTGTGCAGGTTGAAGCGCCGGATCTGGCTCGGGCTCACATAAATGTCATCGGTGCCGGCGAGATAGGAGGTGTCGGGCGAGCGCAGGAAACCGAAACCGTCGGGCAGCACTTCAAGCGTGCCTTCGCCGAATATGGATTCGCCTTTCTTGGCCTGGTTCTTGAGCAGCGCGAAGATCAGTTCCTGCTTGCGCAGGCGGCTGGCGCCATCGATTTCGTTCGCGATGGCCATGTCCACCAGCTCGGTGACGTGGAGGTTTTTGAGGTCGGATAAATGCATAAGATAGAGTGAGGGCGCTACTCGGGAAAAACCAGGGGAAAAATCAAGGCAACAGACGGAGCTTGCGCTCGTCCGGCAGGCCTCGTTACGGGAGCGGCTGCCGGATGGTTTGATGCTAGGGTAACCAGTTCAGATATTGCTGTCAATAAATGCCGTCAGTTGGGATTTGGACACGGCGCCGACCTTGGTGGCTTCGACATTGCCGTTCTTGAACAGCATCAGGGTCGGAATGCCGCGGATGCCGTATTTGGGCGGCGTCCCCTGGTTGTCGTCGATGTTGAGTTTCGCGACCTTGAGCTTGCCAGCGTACTCCCTGGCCACCTCGTCGAGGATGGGCGCGATCATCTTGCACGGCCCGCACCACTCGGCCCAATAGTCGACCAGCACCGGCATCCCGGCCTGCAGAACTTCGGGCTCAAAGGTATCGTCGGTCACGTGATGAATGTGCTCGCTCATGGAACGTCTCCTGCGGATTTGATATGAGGGATATGCGCCCGGAATGGGCGGCAACAAGGCTTGATGGCGGCTATGCTAACCAAAAACCCGTGATTTGGGAAGCGGGGCCCCGCCGCCGCGCCGCCGCTGGTGCATTCCGCCGCCCCCCAATTCTGCTAATATGCCATTGTCTGCCGTTCTGCAATAACCGCATTAAGCCAAGGATAACCATGACTTACGTTGTCACCGAGAGCTGTATCAAGTGCAAGTACACCGACTGCGTTGACGTCTGCCCGGTGGACTGCTTCCGAGAGGGCCCGAATTTCCTCGTGATCGATCCCGACGAGTGTATCGACTGCACGCTGTGCGTTGCCGAATGCCCGGTCGAGGCGATTTTCGCCGAAGACGACGTTCCCGCGGACCAGCAGCAATATACCGCGCTGAACGCCGAACTTGCCAAGGTATGGAAGCCGATCATCGAAAAGAAGGATGCGCCGGCGGACGCGGATGAGTGGGCTAAAGTCAAAGAAAAAAAGCACCTGCTCGAGAAATGATGCCGTGGTGCTAATCTTACATTGTCAAAAAAGCGGATTCCCTCCCCCTTGACGGGGGAGGGGTAGGGTGGGGGTGAGAATTATCAAGACTCGCAACATTTTCACCCCCATCCCAACCTTCCCCCGTCAAGGGGGAAGGAGTTCTTGTGACACGGTAGCGCCGCCCGTGATGAACTGACTGTTCGGCGCTATCATGCGCTGAAATGTCTGCCGCCTCCGGATTTCCCCGCGTCACCAAAGCCGAAGTGTTTGCGCGCCTCGCCGACGGGGTGCAAGCCGGCGTCACGGTGGTTACGCCCAACCGGCGGCTGGCGCAGGAACTCGCGCGTGAATTCGACGCGGATCGTCTTGCGAGCGGGCTCCGTGAGTGGGAGGCGGCGGACATTCTGCTGTTCGGTTCGTTCGTCGAACGGTTGTGGGAAAGCGCCGTTTATTCCGGGATTGGCGCCGATACGCCGCTGCTGTTGTCGCCCGCGCAGGAACAGGTGCTGTGGGAAGAGATCATCGGAGCAAGCCCCTGGGGCGCGCAATTGCTGACCCCCGCGCGGGCAGCGGTGCAATGCCGCGACGCATGGCGTCTCGCCCATGCGTGGCGGATGGCAGGGGCGCTCGAAAAATTTCCGGGTAACGACGATGCTCGCGCGTTCGCGGAATGGGCGCGCGCTTATGTCAGAAGCGCTGGACGCGACGTGGATGCCGCGCGTCTGCCGGATGTCGTGGCACGAATCCTGAAGTCGCATGCGTTGCGCAAGCCGCGCCTGCTGGTGGCGTATGCTTTCGACATTCTGCCGCCGCAGACCGGCGATTTTTTCCGCGCATTGAGCGCCGCCGGCGTTGCGGTCGTGCAGAGCGGCCCGCAGCGCAGGGATGCGGTGGCAGTCCGCGCCACCTTTGCGTCGCCACGCGACGAGCTTGAGGCTGCTGCGCGCTGGGCGCGCGCACGGCTTGAGGGGGCGCATCGCGGCAACGCCCCCGGCGAATTCGGGAGCCATCCGCGTATCGCGATTGTCGTGCCGGACCTCGAGCGCCGCCGGCAGGAAGTGGTGCGAATTTTCTCGCGCGTGATGGAGCCGGGCTGGAACCTGCCGGGAGTTGCGCTGCGGCCGGTGCCGTTCAATATTTCGATCGGCGTGCCGCTTGCGGCATATCCGCTCGTGCACGCGGCGCTTGGCTTGCTCGCCCTGGCGGCGGGCGAAGTGGATTTCAGTTTGGCAAGCCGGCTCATGCGTTCGCCTTTCATGGCCGGCGCTGAAAGCGAACTCGCGAGCCGCGCGCGGCTGGATGCGGACTTGCGCAGCGTGTTGCCTGCCCGCGTCACGCTGGTGAGGATAGTCGGGGCGATCGAAGGCTGCCCGCTGCTGCGTGAGCGGTTCGAAGCGCTCTACAATTATGCGAGGGGAAGTCTCGCGGGCACGCAGCCGCCGCACGTATGGGTGAGGCACTTCTCAAACCTGCTCGATGCCGCGGGATTCCCCGGCGAACGCGCGCTCGATTCGGTCGAGTTCCAGACGCGTGCGAAATGGTATGAAGTGCTCGGTGAATTTGCGTTGCTCGAACGCGTGCTGCCGCGCATGAGCTGCGCGCAGGCGCTCGCCCGGTTGCGCCGGTTGTGCGCGGACACACTGTTTCAGCCGGAATCGAGCGATGCGCCGGTCCAGGTCCTGGGCGTACTCGAATCCGCAGGCCTCGAGTTCGACCATTTATGGGTCAGCGGACTGACGGATGATGCATGGCCGCTGGCCGCGCGCCCGAACCCGTTTATCTCGGTTGCGTTGCAGAAAAAAGCGGGCATACCCGAAGCGGCGGCGGATACCGCACTCGCGCTCGACCGGCGCATCACCGAAGACTGGCTGCACGCGGCGGGCGAGGTCGTGGTGTCGCATCCGCTGCGCGAGAAGGACCGCGAGCTCTTGGCGAGCACGCTGATTGCACCGATTGCGCACCGCGATCTCAAACTTCCAGAGTTTCCGCGCTACCGTGACGAGTTGTACACCGCGCGCGCGCTCGAAAGAATCGCGGACGGCAGGGCGCCGCCTTATGCCGCGAAGGAGGTGCGTGGCGGTACGCGCGTGCTCGCCGACCAGGCGGCCTGTCCGTTTCGCGCATTCGCGCGCCACCGCCTTCGCGCGGAGGGCATAACCACTCCCGCAGACGGTCTCGATGCGCGTGATCGCGGCAACCTGCTGCATGTGCTGATGGCGCAGCTGTGGGGCAGCCTGCGCACGAAATCCCGCCTTGATTCGATAGCGCCCGAAGAACTTGCAACTGTCATCGACGAAGCGGCAAAGGCTGCCGTGGCGAAAGTGCGCGCGCAGCGCGCGGGCGTGCTCGACGGACGTTTGGCCGAACTTGAGCGCGGGCGGCTCGCGCGGCTCGCGCGCGAGTGGCTGGCGATCGAGCGCGCGCGTGGCGAATTCGAAGTTGTAGCGCGCGAGGAAAGACGCACGTTGGAGGTTGCCGGGCTCGCGTTCACCGGGCGCATCGACCGCATGGACCGGCTCGTGGACGGTGCAACGGCAGGCGGCCACGTTTTGATCGACTACAAGTCCGGACGCGCGACGCCCAGGGATTGGCTCGATGAGCGCCCGGATGATCCGCAGCTTCCGCTCTACGCAATTGCGGCGAAGGAAGATATCGCCGGGGTTGCCTTCGCGCGGATCAAAACCGGCGAAATGCGCTTCATTGGACTGGCGCGGAAAGATGCTCTGCTGCCGCAGGTAAAAGCTGCTGAATCCTGGAATGGATTGGTCGAAGGCTGGCGGCGCGAACTCGATATGCTCGGCCGCGAATTCGCGCAAGGCGTCGCGCGCGTCGACCCCAAGTGCGAACTGAAAACCTGCCGGCACTGCGACCTGCAGCCGCTGTGTCGCGTGCATGAGCGCATCGCCGCGCTGGAAGACGAAGACGAAGGCGAAGGCGAGGACGAATGAGCGCGGGCGACAAAAGGCAGCCGGCGATCGCCGACGCGCACGAGCGCGAGCGTGCGCTTGACCCGCGCCGTTCGTTAATCGTGCAGGCACCGGCCGGCTCGGGCAAGACCGAACTCCTGGTGCAGCGCTATTTGCGGCTGCTGACCACCGTCGAGCGGCCCGAGGAAATTCTTGCCATCACTTTCACGCGCAAAGCCGCAGCGGAAATGAAACGCCGCGTGCTGGAGGGGTTGCCTTCGGTCCTTACGGCCGAGCGGATCGCCGACATCGCGCCGCGATTGCGCGTGCAGACGATCGATGCCCTATGCGCTTCGCTCACGTGCCAGATGCCGGTGCTCGCGCGCTTTGGCGCGCAGCCCGAAATCGTGGAGGACGCGCGCGAACTCTACGACGAGGCGGCGCGCCGGGTGCTCGCGCTCGATCCGCCGAACGCGCCGGCCGAACGGCTGCTGGCTCATCTCGACAACAATGTTGATACCGCGTGCGGGCTCATCGCCAGGATGCTCGCGCGCCGTGACCAGTGGCTGCGCAAGACCGGTGGTGCGCCGGAACGCGCCGAACTCGAGGCGGCGTTTGCAGCAGAGCGCGAGAGGCTGTTGGCACGGGCGCGGGTGTTGTTGCCGGACGCAAGCGTTGAGCTTGCGCAGGAATTGCTCACCAAGGCGGGTGGTTGGCGCAAGAAGCACAAGCGCGCGCAGTCGCTTCAGGAAGGCGACACGGACGGCGGCCTGCTCGCCGCGCTCGCGGCGTTGCTCGCATTGCCTCCGGCGAACTACAGCGACGCGCAATGGGAAGCGTTGAGCGCCATGCTCGAACTGCTGCCGCGGGCGGTGGCCCAGATGATGGTCGTGTTTGCGGAGCGTGGACAGGCCGATTTCACGGAGATTGCGCAGGGCGCGGTGCGCGCACTGGGCGAGCCCGATGCGCCGACCGATCTGCTGCTGTCGCTTGATGTGCGCATTAAACACATCCTGGTCGATGAATTCCAGGATACGTCGATCAGCCAATGGGAATTGCTCGAGCGCCTCACCGCCGGCTGGCAATGCGATGACAACGGCGGCGACGGCCGCACGGTGTTTGCCGTGGGCGATCCCATGCAGTCGATCTATCGCTTTCGCGAGGCCGAGGTCGGGCTTTTTTTGCACGCGCGGCACGCGGGGCTCGGCACCGTGCCGCTAGAGCCGCTGCGCATTGCCACTAATTTTCGTTCGCAGGCCGGCATCGTCGACTGGGTGAATTCGACCTTTCCGCGGGTGTTGCCCGGCGCAGAGGATGAAATCTCCGGTGCAGTGCCGTATTCGCCCTCGGTCGCGCACCATGAGGCGCAAGACGGCGATGCGGTGCGCTGGCATCTCTTCGATGAGCGCGCGGATGAGGCGCGGCGCATCGTGGAAATTGTGATGGCGGCGCGCACTGCGAATTCACAAGGCTCGATTGCCATCCTGGTGCGCAATCGCGGCCATCTTGATCATATCGTGCCGGTGCTGAAACAAGCCGGCATCCGTTACCGCGCGGTTGAGATCGAACGGCTGGGCGAAAAACAGGTAGTGCAGGATCTCTACGCTCTCACGCGCGCTCTTGCCCATCCCGCCGATCGCACGGCATGGCTTGCCGTTCTCCGTGCGCCATGGTGCGGGCTTGCGCCGGCGCAACTCGCGGTACTGGCGGAGAACACCCACGGCACGGTGTGGGAGTCGATGCACGACAACGCCCGCGTCGCGCAATTGGATGACGATGCGCGTAGCCGGCTCGAACGCGTGCGCACCGAGCTCGATGCCGCGCTCGCGCATCGTCTGCGCGGCAACCTGCGCGATCGCGTTGAAGGCGCGTGGCTGGCGCTCGGCGGCCCGGCATGCTGCGGCGACGCGACCGAACTCGAAGATGCCGGGATTTTTCTCGACGAACTTGCCGGGGAGGACGAAGCTGGCGATCTCGCCGATCATGGTGCCCTTGAGGAAAGTCTCGAAGAACTCTTTGCACTGCCGGATTTGGAAGCCGGCGCGGATGCGGTTGAGATCATGACCGTGCACAAGGCGAAGGGACTCGAGTTCGGCACCGTGATCATGCCGGGGCTCGATCGCACGCAGCGTCATGGCGATCCACCGCTGATCATCTGGAAAGCGCTCGCGGATGACCTGCTGTTGCTCGCGCCGATTCGGGAGGCAGGGACGGCCAGGGACACCGCGTACGAATACGTGCGCAATCTCGAGCGGGAAGCGGAGGACATCGAGGCCGGGCGTTTGTTTTACGTGGCAGCCACGCGCGCGGCGTCGCGGCTGCATCTGTTGGGCTGCATCAAACGCGATCAAGATGGCGCGGCGAAGCTGCCCGCCAAACGATCGTTGTTGCGCAAGGTGTGGGCGGTAGCGTCTGCGTATGTCGGCGCTGCGCCGCCGCAGCATATGCCGGATCCGGCACCGGTCGCGCCGCCCCAGACGTTCACGCGATTGGCGCCGGGGTTCGCGTTTCCCGCGTTGCCGCCGGCTGCGCAATGGCAGGCGCCGGCTGCGGCGCAGCAGGAGAATGAGGTTATCGAATTTTCATGGGCGGGCGAGACGGCGCGTCACGTGGGCACCGTCGTGCATCGTTGGCTGCAGCGCTTCGCGGATGATGCGCTCGAAGGCTGGACGCCGGCACGCGTCGAGGGAATGCGGCCGCAGCTTGCGCGCCTACTCGAGCGCCGCGGCGTCAGTCCGGCGGAATGCCAGGACGCTGCCGCGCGCGTGGTACGTGCGCTCGCACAGACCTTGCAGGACGAGCGTGGGCGCTGGCTGCTGGGCCCGCGTGCGGATGCGCGCAGCGAGTATCGCGTGCGCAGCGTGGTCGGCACCGTGATTCACAGTTACGTGATGGACCGCGTGTTTCGTGACGATTCCGGCGTGCGCTGGATCGTCGATTACAAGACGAGCAGCCATGAAGGCGCGGATGTCGAAGCATTCCTCGACCGCGAGCGCGAACGTTACGAAGCGCAGCTCGCGCGTTATGCTTCGGCGCTCGGAGCAGTGCCCGGCACGATGCTTGGACTGTATTTCCCGCTGCTTGCCGGATGGCGCGAATGGCGTGCTTCTTAAATCGTCTGGCAAGATAAACTCTCCTCTCCCCCGAAGACACGGCTTCAACTCTCGCACTTGCGATCTATGGCACTTATGTGCTGCCCATCTGGCCAGGTCTCAGGCGTGACGTGAAACTGTCTGAAGGCTTGTTTTATGAAGTCTCCTCATCCTAAAATAACGTTTGCCGCTAATTTAGGTTCCCATTCCCGATGAAGCGCCAACTGCAAGGCCGCTACCTCAAGGTTGCCACTGCCGGCGAGGCGTTCAAGACCTTCGTCCCGGCGCTCCTGCCGCCGCGGCCGGCCATCGACTGGACCCCGGTGCTGCGTGGCCGGTTCGATGCCGCGCTGGTGGCACTCGGCCGCCTCGATGCGGTGACCGACCTCCTGCCAAACGCGGCGCTCCTGCTCTACAGTTTCGTGCGCAAGGAAGCCGTGCTCTCGTCGATGATCGAGGGCACGCAGTCCTCGCTGGCGGACCTGATGTTGTTCGAGATCGACGAGCAGCCGGGCGTGCCGGTGGAGGATGCGCGCGAGGTAAGCCGCTACGTGGCGGCGCTGGAACACGGCCTGAAGCGGCTGCGGGGACGCTTCCCGCTTTCGCTTCGCCTGATACGCGAGGTGCACGGCGTGCTGCTCGGCCATGGGCGTGGGGCCAGGCTCACGCCGGGCGAGTTTCGCCGCAGCCAGGTCTGGATCGGCGGCACGCGGCCGGGTAACGCGGTGTTTGTGCCACCGCCGGTGAACGAGCTGGATGAGTGCCTGAAGCACTTCGAGCGTTTCCTGCACGATCGGCCCGAGCCGACACCGCCGCTGGTCAAGGCCGCGCTGGCACATGTGCAGTTCGAGACCATTCACCCCTTCCTCGACGGCAACGGCCGGGTCGGTCGCCTTCTGATCGCGCTGCAACTCGCTGCCGACGGTCTGCTGCGCGAACCGCTCCTGTACCTGAGCCTCCATTTCAAGGAACACCGGCAGACCTATTACGAATTGCTGAATGCGGTGCGCCTGTCCGGCGACTGGGAAACGTGGCTGGAGTTTTTTGCCGATGCCGTCGTGGCGAGCGCCACGCAGGCCGCCACGTCGGCCAAGCGGCTGTTGGAGCTTGCCTCGGCCGATGGCCGGCGCATCGAAGGCCTCGGCCGCGCCGCGGCTTCGGCGCTGGCAATCCACCGGGCGCTGCAGCGCCAGCCGATCGCCACTGCCGCGTCGCTGGCGGCCGCCACCGGCCTCACGCCCGCGACAGTGAACAAGTCGCTGGCGCATCTGGAACGTGTCCGGGTGGTCGCTGAACTCACGCGCAAGCAGCGCGGGCGCGTGTTCAGCTACGCGCGTTATGCGGAGATCCTCAACGAAGGCATGGAGCTGCCGGTTGGGGGCGGGCGGGGATGAGCTGGTGCGCCAGCCGAGAACGTCGTATACGGTGATGCGAAGACCACGGACCCACGGTTTCCCACCGACGCCGGCATAATAGCGATTGAGAACTGACCCGATGTTTACCCTTGCCTGGCGCTGGATCGACGACAACATACTCGAGCTCGGCCGCGAGCTGCGGTGGTCGTATCTTCCGCCGCTGATGGTCTACATGGCGGCCGGTATTTCCAGTCTGACCGGCATCGTTGGCACGTTTTTCGTCAAGGATTATCTCGGGCTGTCCGCTGCTTTCATCGCGGCGCTCGGTTTCTGGGCGGTGATCCCGTGGTCGCTCAAAATGGTGCTCGGCCACCTGGTCGATCTGTTGTGGCGCTGGAAGAGCCTGCTCGTTTACCTCGGCGCCGGCCTGATCGCTCTGAGCCTGCTCATCATGGTCGGGTTGATCGGTGAGCGCGCGGCGATGGCCGCCGTTATGCCGGTGGAGGCGTGGTACGTGTTGAGCGCGTTGCTCGCGCCGGTCGGCTACGTGCTGCAGGACGCGGTGGCCGACGCGATGACGGTGGAAGCCGTGCCGCGGGTGGAAGCGGATGGCGGCGCGATCGATCCCGAGCGCCGCAAGCTCATGCACACCACGATGCAGACGTTGGGCCGCGTCGCCATCATCGGCGGCTCGGTGCTGGTCGCGCTCATCAATCTCTACGTGTTCTCCGGCGTGCACGAGATGCCCGAGACCGAGAAAGCGCGCATCTACCGCGACGTATACCTGATGGCGCTCGCGATTCCCGCGATCTCGGTGCTGGGCGTAATGATCGCCTCGATGCTGCAGGCGCGCGACCGGCGCCGGCTGCGCGCGCAGGGCATGGGCGAAGACGAGGCGCGCGCGCTGCTGTCCCAGCACGGCGAGCCGACCGTGCCCAACTGGTGGATCCTCGGCGGCAGTTTCGCGTTCGTCGTCTTCACGCTCGCGATGGGTTTCGGCCAGTGGCGTTACAGCCAGGAAATCATTTTTGCGGGATCGATGGCAATCGTCTCTTTTCTGATCGTGCGCCTGACCCGCGAACTCGAGCCGGACGCGCGCGCGACGCTGGTCGGCACCGCCATCGTAATCTTCATCTTCCGGGCCGTGCCTTCGCCGGGGCCGGGCGTGACGTGGTGGATGATCGATGAACTCAAATTCGACCAGCAGTTTCTGTCGGTGCTGTCGCTGATTGCCAGCGCGCTCACGCTGGCGGGCATGTTCATCTTCCGCCGCTTCATGGCCGAACGCTCGATCACCTACGTCGTCGGGTTTCTCACGGTGTGCGGTACGGTGCTCGCGCTGCCCATCGTCGGCATGTTTTACGGGCTGCACCACTGGACTGCGGCCATCACCGGCGGCGTGGTCGATGCGCATTTCATCGCGCTGGTGGACACCGCGCTCGAATCGCCGCTCGGCCAGATCGCGATGATCCCGATGCTTGCCTGGATCGCGCGCTACGCGCCTCCCAACCTGAAAGCGACATATTTCGCGGTCATGGCCTCGTTCACCAATCTCGCGCTGTCGCTGAGCCAGCTCGGCACCAAGTATCTGAATGAGGCTTATACCGTTGCGCGCGAAGTGCGGGACCCCTTGAGCGGTGCGCTGCAGGTGCCGGCGGATTACAGCGAGCTCGGCGTGTTGCTTATCACGACCTCGCTGATCGGCCTCGTGCTGCCTTTCGTTGCCATACTGTTCGCCCGGCTCACGAAATTCAGGAGCGCGTAAGCCGGCGCGGGCATTCTCGGGTAATATCATGCCGGCAGTTCCTGGCGAATTTCAACAAACGGGTAAACGACGGGGGAGGAAACCACGATGGATATTCTCGATGTGCTACGCAACCGGCGCAGCGACCGCCATTTCGATGGCCGGCCGCTGGAACAGCCGCAGATCGATTTGCTGATCGAAGCGTTTCGCTGGGCGCCGTCATCGAACAACCGCCAGCCATGGCGGTTGATTTTTGCGACGAGCCCCGAGGCGCGTGCCGGTTTCGATGACGCGCTCTCCGCCGGCAACCGGCAATGGGCGCCAGCCGCGCCGGTCAAGATCGTGGTGATCGGAACCGCCGCGGATCAGCCGGACCGCAATGGCCAAAGCGCCTGGATGCTCGACGTGGGGCTCGCGCTGGAGAACATGCTGATCCAGGGCTATGCGATGGGCTTGACGATCCATGCAATGGGGGGCTGGGACGAGCAGAAGCTGCTGCAGAGCTTCCGGATTCCGCAGCCGTTCCGGGTCGCCGCCCTGGTAGCTGCCGGCTATCGCGGCAAGGTCGAGGATCTGCCCGAAGCAGTGCGCGTCAAGGATCTGGCGCCGCGCGTCAGAAAGGCGGCCGGGGAGATCGTGTTTCGCGACGTGTTTGGAACTGCGCTGCGTTAATCGACGCGCACCCCGGATAACTTCACCACTTTCGCCCATTTCGCGAGCTCGCTCTTGATGTGGCTCGCGAGTTGCGCGGATGTCGACCCGATGGGCTCGACGCCTAGTCCCACGAGGCGTCCGTGAACCTCGGCGCTGCCGAGGATCGCCACCACCTGCGCGTTGAGTTTGCCGACTATGGGCCGCGGCGTTCCAGCCGGCGCGAGCAGCGGATACCACGTTGACGCTTCGAAACCGCTCAATCCCGACTCGGCAACGGTTGGCACCTCGGCAAGCGCGGGCGAACGCTTGCTGCCGGCAACGGCGAGCGCGGCCATCTTCCCGGCCCTGATATGTGGCAGCGCGCCGGGTATGGTCGGAAACCACAGCGATACCTGGCCCGACAGCAGATCGGCGGTGGCCTGGCCGATTACCTTGTACGGCACGTGGGTGAGCGCTATGCCCGCCATGCTCCTGAACAATTCCATCGTCAGGTGTCCCGAGCTGCCGCTGCCGGTCGAGGCATAGTTGATGGTTCCCGGCGCCTTGCGCGCCAACTCGATCAGCTGGTTAACGTTGCGCGCAGGCACCGATGGGTGCGCAACCAGTACGTTCTGCACCGACGCGATCAGCGTGACCGGCGCGAAATCCCTGATCGGATCGTAGGGCAGGTTGCGATACAGGCTCGGATTGACGACCAGCGACGCGCTGCTCATGTAAAGCGTGTAGCCGTCCGGCGTTGCCCTCGCGGCAAGCCCGGCGCTCAGGTTTCCGCCTGCGCCAGGCCGGTTGTCGATCACGACCTGCTGTCCCCACGCCTCGGAGAGTTTCTGGCCGATGAGCCGCGCCACGAGATCAACGCTGCCGCCGGGCGCGAAGGCGACGATCAGCCTCATCGGCCGCGCCGGATAATCCTGGGCGAGTGCATTGCAGGCGGGAGCACTCAGCGCCAGCCAGTACAGCGCCGCGCGGAAAATGCCTGGGGCCGGACGCAAGACAGT
>Ga0082335_1008149_pt1 | contig 12132 bp, 11 predicted proteins | sample Subgrocontami58m_FD_72375 | JGI IMG/M metagenome (GOLD analysis project Ga0082335, IMG submission 72375) | Subsurface groundwater microbial communities from S. Glens Falls, New York, USA - GMW37 contaminated, 5.8 m (SPADES assembly) (version 2) ...
TAACACTTCTTATGGCAAAACGAAAAACAATTCGTACAAAATGGAAGGCTGACCGCAAGTTGCAACTCGCAAGCAACCGTCGTCAAAAAGCCATCCGTTTGCAAAAAGCAAAATGAAGCTCCGCACAGCAGAGCTGTACGGTATCAAGCGGAATTCTTCCGTAGCCGAATACCCTCCTTCATCCCCGTAGAAAGTTGCAGGGTATTCGGCGAAGGAGAATAAAAACGACCAGGATTTTCTCCTGGCCGTTTTTTTATTCCATAACCCCTTCGAGAATATGCAGTCCTGGAGTTGGGTTTGTATCATTCCACTCTGATGTGAGAACAAAGAAATCATATTGTGAAAGATCTTGTTTGGAAGAATATAAAAATGACCAACGCTCTTCTTCTCCAACTGGAACTGACAAACCCCCCAAAGACACCACATGCATGGAAGCGTCGCGCTTCACGAGCCATGCCTCATAGTGTTGATCTTCTTGCAAAACAGGGAGTGCTCCCACCGTGGCATAAAGCGTAAATGTTCCTTCTTCTGATTTTGATTTGACAATCCCAAAACTTCCACCACCTGTCACATCAGCAAGAGCTCCGGAAACGCGGTAGTCATCTTTTTTTGCAGCCTTCAGTACGGTTTCATCCAAAGAAATATCTCCTTCAACTGTCACAAGATTCCCCACATCAGCCATGGCCTGTAGTTCATCGTCGTCCATGATAAGCCCGGCTTCCTTGGCATCTTCCAAAATGGCCTGCCGATCAATCGTCACGTCCCCCTCTGATGTGCCTAAGGAGTCGTTCTTAGAAAGGCAGCCGAATCCAAGCATAACCAAAAGGGCCAAAAAGACGGTTCCTAGAGCTATTGAATGTTTTTTATTTTGATGGATTTGCTTCATAAAACTGGAGCTTATTATACGCAAACGGTTCACTAGACGCAATCAAAAATGTGTATAGAGGATTGACAAAACCTCATTTTTTCGCTTAAATAAAGGGTCTATCTATCCCTAATGGGGGAAGACATGAAACGTTCTTTACTTCTTAAGCTCGTCACATTCCTCGTGGCCTTGCTGGCATCACATGGTTGCCGCGGCCACCCAGGGGTTTCCGATATCCTGGTGGCTGATACTGCTAAAGCCTCGGTTGTCATAATCGAGGAAGAGGTGCGGATTGAAAGCGACCTCGGTTGCTACAAAACCATCCAGGCACTTCAAGAAGCCCTAGGTCTTCCGGACGATCAAAAATATTTGAGCGGACACCTGATCGTGGTGGAAAAAGAATCGCGACGCATGGGTCTCTATCACCAAGGTGTTTTTGCCCTTGAAGAGGACAGGAATCCCAAATGCTGGAGAGTCGCCCTGGCGCCGCAAGCGCCTTTGGGTCCCAAGCAGCGTTCCGGAGATCACCGTACTCCTGAAGGATGGTATGCGATCAGTGATGAGCCTGTCTCACAATTTGAAGACGCTCTCCTTGTCCACTATCCCAACTGCCAGGACGCCAAGCGCGGAGTGGTAGCAGGACGGATTGGAAAAAACGTACACGAGCAGATCTGCCAAGCAGAAGCTCACGGATTGCCTCCGCCGCAATACACACCTCTTGGTGGACGCATCCTAATCCACACTGGTGGATGGGAAGATCTGACAGACTGGACCTTGGGATGTATCGCCCTTTCTGAAGTCAATCTCGGGAAGTTGCGCGACTCCCTCCCTGCCTCCAAAAAGGCCATGATCCTGATCCTCCCCTGACAACGCAAAAGCGCAAGCCCAAAGCCTGCGCCTTTTTTGTTATCAAACGTTAAATCATCACCGAAGACCGCGCACCAAAGTACCCAGCCCGACGAAGGGGATCATTCCTGCCAAGGAAAGCTTGACAACCATCACGGTCCCAACGCGCGTAAGGCACAGGGACAGAGGAGTGAAAAAAAGCTCCTATAAGATTAGAGCTGCTTTCTCTGTTTGTAGAGTTCCATGCATTATCAAGGGGTTCCCCCGTTTCTTGAAGATGAAGGATAAAGGCCATGACCCAGTCTTCAGGAGTAAGGCCTGATTCATGGTGATAGGGAGAGTCTTTATCTTCTTTAGCTTTTTGAAGAATGGAAAGATATTCTTCTGCGGTTTTACCTGCTTCAAGAGGGGGGCGGGGAACGAGGTCTCCTTGGGATGTTCCTTTGCCTTCACGGGGAATGGGAGCAAAGCCTAAAGAATCGGGATTATTTGGATCCGAAGGTTGGAGAAGATGAACGGTCCAACCTGGGGTTCCTGTCGCACTCCCTCCCGCTACCCCCGCGAAAGCGGGGGTCCCTCGCCTTCCGACTTGTTCCTCAAGTATCTCCATCTTTGTCCCCCCCCCATGACCATACTCTGTAAAAGACTGTGGATAATAGACAAGCTTTGGAGAATCTCCCCTGTCTGCTCCTTGATATTCATCCCGTGTCCAGAGAGGTTCATTGGTATCAAGATCAAAAGAAGGATTAGCTTGTTCGTAGGAAAGGAGGAATTGTTTGAGGGTTTCACGGAGGGTATCAAGGCTCATGCCAAAGGGAACAAGAAGGAGTTTGGTAAAACCTTGGTCGTGTTTGGTTTCGAGTTCTTCGCGGCGTTCAAAAAGACGGAAGGCGATTTGTTCCAAGGTGGGAATGGGATATTTCTTGTTATCTATGCCTAGGATGGCCCCTTCTTTGAGAATACCAACTTGTTCAAGGAGAGCGACTTGAGAATCGTATTGTTCGGAAATATTATAATGCGCCTCGGCATACTCAAGAGCTTCTTTGTTTGTCCAAGGTTTTTTCTCGACAATCAAATGTTGGAAGCGTTCGAGAAGATTGGCGAGTCGTTCAAGATCGGAAGTGGGGAGTTTCTCGGCAGCCTCGCGGAGGAGATCGGGTTTGGAAAGTGCTTCTCTTGGAATATCGTGAGATGCGGCAAAGATGATGATTTCCTGTCGCAGAGTTTCAAAGTGTGCACGATGTTCCTTAGGGAGAGAATCACGGACACTTGAAACTGAATCCATGAGGGCTTCGTGGAAAGTAGCGGATGGAGCGGATTCGGGAGATAGGCGAAGAGGAGACATAAACACTTTTATGACAAAACCGCGGAAGAGTTACGGATCACAGACCCCTTGCTCAAATATCCATCCAAAAGTTGAATATCCTCGGGCTTCATATGGACACATCCATGTGAATGTATAAGAAACGACCAAGGAGATTCATCTCGCGGAGAAGAGTGGTACATAAAGCTCGCCCGCTTCCCTTTTTTTGGATCTTTCACATGAATGGTCAAAGGACCAAAATCATTCTTTTCCCATTGCTCTGCCACAACAGGAATCCCAACTTCCCCTGCAACCAAAAAATCTTGCAAGGTAAACGGTCTTGGTGGAATCATCTCACCTTCTTCCATATGGCCCGCTGAATTGTAAATCCACGAACTTTTCTTATCTTTAAACGGCCGTTGATCTCCAAAGAAAACAGCATCCTCCCCTGTTGCTTGATACCACTTTCCATCCAAATCTTGATACTCCACATTTTTTTTATCTTCACTCAAACGTAAAGGAGACCCATCCGCAATCCAAGAGCTTTGCCAAGAAGGAGATTTTTTTCGTACAGTCTCCAAATAAGGAAACTCTCCATCTGGAGTGCGCACCTCTTGTTGAGCTAGTTTGCTTTCATAAAAAGATGGGGCCTCTGGATCTCCTCCATTTGCCGGAGCGCTATCCAAAAGCAAAATATAATCTTGTTCTGGATCCAAAAGAGAAAGAGAAGATTGAACTACCTTTTTTTCTTCAGGAGAAAGTTTGCGCATAATCTCAAGTCGTCCTGTTGCCTGATCAAAATACGCGTGATTTTGCGAACTTTTTTGAAACCATTTTTCTATGAGCGGATCTGCCAGTTTTTGATCGCGAATCATTTTGGCAAGTGCATGATTTTCTCCCAATTTTTTCAAAAGATGCCGCGACATTTCATACGGCGTTCGTATCCCCACTTGATTGGTCATCTGTGTGTAAAGTTGCGTGTGCAAATCGCATGCTTCTTTTTCCGGAAGGGTGGGAAGAAGCTTCACAGCCATATCTAATGTTTCGCTTGTGAAAATCCACAAAAGTTTGGAATGAACAAATTCTTTCCCCATAAGTCCGGCTAGGGTCTCATAATTTTCCAAGCGTAAACGCGGATCATGATAAGTTTTCATGAGTTCCACATCATTTCTGTGAAGATACTCAAACATGGCACTCAAATCATGAAAACGGGCTCCATACTCTTGTGCCTCTTCGGCCGAAAGATCACTGGGACCAAAACGCGCATCCGTCTCGCTAAACGTACGCCCATCTTTTTCCAAATCTTCGAGCAAAAGCCGACGCAGTTCGTACTGTACACTTGGGTCTTGTGCTGTCTCGCCCGCTTTCGCATCTCTTGAAATATTTTCTCCGCTTGAAAGCATGATCCCCACACCGAGCAATCCTCTCACAAGCCACTTAAATCCTGGGGTAGATTGCATACGACTCAACATCCCTTGAGCAATAGCAGTCTTTTGTTCTCGTACGGATGGGTCTTGTGCATCTTCTCCGAGAGGATGTTTGATCTTGTACACCTTTTCATCAAACAATCCGCGATCAAAAAATCGTCGCACCAACTCTGTTTCACCAAGAAAAGAAGGAATCTCCGGTTCTGGAAAATCTTCTAATGTCTCTACAAGATGTTGAGTGATACTGGGATCATCTTCAAACCCAGGGGGCATAAATGGACGTTCGGACATATATGATGATTATGAGTGGAAGTGAGAGATTAAATGATGACTGAAGTGCGGACACCGGAAAAAAAAGCGCTTCTTTCAGGCCCGTCAAAAATCAACGTCGCACGCGGAAAATTAGAATCCCAACACGCGTCTGGCACAACGGCGTTAGAAACATGAAAAGCTCCAACAAGAAAGGAACGACTTTCTCCGTCACTTCTATAAAAGTTGTCCATGGGTCGCCCTGTTTCCTCAAGATGGGTTATGAAAGCCACGATCCAGTCTTCGGGAGTCATGCCGGATTCTTGGGAGTAAGGGGAATATGGATCTTCTTTGGCCTCTTGAAGAATAGAAAGATATTCTCTGGGAGTTTGGTCAGCAACAAGGTCTGGGCGTGGATTTTCTTTTCCGCGGATCTGCCCTTGACTTTGTCTGGAAATACGAGCAATGCCTTTGGAATCGGGATTTGATGGGTCAGAAGGTTGAAGAAGATGAATAGTCCAACCGGGGGTTCCCGTTCCACTCTCTCCTGCCATCCCTACCCCACTTCCCCCCGCCACCCCCACGGAGGTGGGGGTCCATCGTCTTCCGGTTTGTTCCTTGAGTACCTCCATCTTTGTCTTTCCCCTATGCCCCTCTTTTGTAAAAGACTGTGGGTGATAGACAAGCTTTGGAGAATCTCCTGTGTCTGCTCCTTGATATACTGACCATGTATAGAGAGGTTCATTGATATCTAAATCAAAATCGGAATGTTCTCGGTGATAAGAAAGAAGAAATTGTGTAAAAGTTTTTCGCAGAGTATCCAGGCTCATTCCGAATGGAACAAGGAGGAGTTTGGTAAAACCTTGATCGTGTTTAACAGAAAGTTCTCCGCGACGCTCAAAGAGACGAAGGGCGATTTGTTCCAAAGTTGGAACAAGGTACTCATTTCCATCTATGCCAAGAATGGCACCATGATCGAGAATCCCTGTGCGCTCGAGTAGCTCGACTTGAGAATCATATTGCTCTTTTAGGTGATAAAACTTTTCGGCATGTTCGAGAGCTTCGGGAAGTTTCTCTTTCTTAGGTTCGTGATGAATGAGTAGATACTCGAAGCGTTCGAGAAGGAGAGCGAGTTGTTGAAGGTCAGGAGTGGAGAGTTTCTTTGCAGCCTCGAGGAGAGTATTGGGTTTGGTTAGAGCGTCTTTGGGGATCCCATGAGCCTTGGCAAAATCAATAATCTCTTGGCGCAGAGTATTGAAGTGTTCACGATGTTGCTCGGGTAAAGAATCACGAACGCTCGAAGAAGAAGCGAGAATGGCTTCATGAATGGTATGAGAATCGGTGTGTTTGGGAGACGGATGCAAAAATTCATTCATATTTTTCTTCTTTGCCTATTATATCCACTTTCCCCTTCAGGCACCATGCGATATGCTGGATGCACTATGGCACAAACAAAAAAACGATTAAGTCTTGATGAGCAAAATGAGATTCTAAAACGTATTAAGCCCATCCTCAATCAAGCACGCGATCTACGCCCCACCTACGAGGGCGACAATCATATCTGGAGAGCCTTGGATAATTTCCGCATCACAGACACACCAACCCGACTTCTTTACTTTCGTGTGATCAAAGATAAACTTGTGAATGAAGGTAAAGAACAGGAGGCAATCGAGGAAGCGCGACATGAACTTATGATGCAAGATGCGGCAAGAGCCGAAGCTCAACATCGTCACATGCTAGGTGAAGATTTTTAATATGCTGACACAAACCGAAGAAAAACTCATTCGCTCCTTGCATACACGCAAAGGACGGGAACAAGAAGGTCTATGCCTTGTTGAGGGAGAAAAATTAGTACGAGAATATCGTCGCCATTTATTGTGGACATTCACTCCCAAAGATACAACAAAGTTTTCACAACTCGTGACAACGGAAACTCCCCAGTCCATTGCGGGCGTGGCAAAACTTCCTGTCTGGAAATTAAGCGATCTTCAAAAATCTCCTACGATCCTTGTGCTTGATCATCTTCAAGACCCGGGAAATCTTGGTGCGATTTTTCGTCTTGCTCTAGGTTTTGACGCTTCTCTTGTTTTGGTGGAATGCACAGACCCTGGAAATCCTAAAGTGGTGCGAGGATCTGCGGGAGCCATCTTTCATGTCCCTTGGACAACGATCGTTCGCCCAGATCTCAAACATTTTCTTGATGCACAACCATCTGTCTGGCGGCTTGAAAAACACTCTCAAGCGCTCGGCATAGAAAGTATCCGTAAACCTGCGAAAGTCTGTGTCTTGGTGGGGTCTGAAGGTCGTGGAATTCAAACGCCCTATGAAGCGCCTTCTCTCACAATCCCCCATGCGTCAGCTCTTGAATCATTAAATGTTTCTACTGCTGTTGCCATTCTCCTCTACGCGCGCGGAAAATAATACACAAACGTAATAAACCACCAGACTAAGATCTGGAGGTCGATTACTTTTTCAATGTCTCAAGTAATATTTGTAAACGTTTTGGAATAGTCTTTTCCAAAAACTGATCTTGTGCTTCTCCCCGCAAGGTTGCGGCCTCTTGCCAAAGCGCGCGGCCCACAAAAAATCCACAAGCTCCATGGTCGGCCGCCACCTGCATCCCTTGCGCAAACTGCTCAAAACCCACACCGCGCGATAATAAAATCCAAGGCGTGGGAGAAACTAAAGCCTTTATCCGATCGCACCCTTCGGCGCTCCCAGGATATTCCACCTTCCATACCTCTGGTTCTACTCCCGCATGTTTGAGCGCGTTAATTGCTTCAAGCAATAATGCCGCTTTGTCGTCTTCTTTGGATCGTTCATAAATCACGGGTTCAAGTAAAAACGGCAAACCTGCAGCATGAGATTCTTCTTGCGCCTGTTTGGCCACCATGATCTGCTCTTCAAACGTCTCGGCTTTTGGATGTACGTACAAAAACAATTTTGTCCCTTGCGCTCCATGCACTTTAAGTTCTTCCGCGCGATAGGCAAGATTGGTCACCCTCTCCCCTGCCCCAACTTCAGAATAACTCGTTGTCGTATAAGTCAAAAAATAAGGCGGCAAAACAACTCCTTGTTGTTGTAGATTTTGATAGGCGGGCAAGGCGGTTGGAATATCAAGCAACATGCCCGAGCAAAACGGCGCAGCAGCTTTGATGATCTGCTCTTTAAGCGTGATAATTTCAGCGTCCTCTGCTGCATCCGGATTTTCCGGATGCAATAATTTTTGAAAACTGTCTTGATGATCGATCGCAAGCATGGGCATCTTCCCCTGCTTTTGGAATACAGAAATATCAAAGTTGGACATAAAAATGGATAAAAAAAACAAAAAAATTAAAGAGTGATAACGGTGCGCACACCACTTTCCTCGGATTTTGTATAGGGCTCTCTTCTATAAAAACCTGCAAGTTGTTCTTTTTGTGCAAAATAAACTTCCGGACAAAAAGCAGAGCGCGGAAAATGAGCTCCAATGAGGCACGTTCTACTTTCTACTCCATTTTGATGGCTATCAAGCGGACGACCCACCCTTGAAAGTTGGGTCATAAAAGCCACAATCCAATCTTCCGGTGTCATACCGGATTCTCCATAATAAGGTGAAGAAGGATTTGTTTGAGAGGCGACAAGCAAAGCAAGATAATCTCCGGTCAATTCTCCAGTCTCAATATCAGGACGTGGAATTTTTTTCCCGCGTATGGTTCCTTTCCTTTTTCTTGGAATCTTTGCAAACTCCTCTTCTTCATCTTCTGACGCTTGGAGCAACAAAATTCTCCAACCGGGAACGGAAGAGGATTTTTGTTTTTGGAGAGCCAGGACTTGAGCTTTTGTATAACTTTGTTCCGCAATATTTAAAAACTTTGGGAAATAACGAAGCAAAGGGGAAGCTCCAACGTCCGTCTGCTCATCATAACGTTTATCTACCCATAAAGGATCTTCTGTACGTAAACCAAACCTTGGATGTATTTTTTGATAGTCAAGAAGAAATTGTTTGAATGTAGCCATGAGCGTGTGGAGGCTCATGCCAAAAGGAACCAGGAGGAGTTTTGTGAATCCTTGATCGCGTTTGGTCTCCAATGTTTCGCGTTGCTCATAAAGTTTTTGAGCGATCTGTTCCAAGGTTGGGATGGGGTACTTCTCACCGTCTATGCCCTCCATAACACCATCTTTGAGAATCCCAGCTTGTTCAAGAAGTGAAACCTGAAAATCATATTGCTCTTTAAGACCATAAAGACGTTCAGCTTCTTTAAAAAATTTGGACGGTTCTTTTGCCGGCTCCTTATGCACAAGCAGATGTTCAAAGTGTTCGAGGAGGAGAGCAAGTTGTTGAAGATCAGGTGTGGAGAGTTTTTGTGCAGCTTCGACAAGAGCTTGGGGTTTGGTAAGTGATTCTCTCGGGATCCCATGAGCCTTGGCAAAATCAATAATCTCTTGGCGCAGAGTATTGAAGTGTTCACGATGTTGCTCGGGGAGAGAATCGCGGACACTCGAAGAGGAAGCCATCATGGCTTCGTTGAGAATTTCCGAAGTGCGCTGGACCCTCACGCCTACGGCGGGATCCGCCACAGACGGGACCACCTCCGTGGGGGTGGCAGAAATTTCTGAAGTTGGTCGAAAAAGAGACATAATCAAAAGTTAAACAATGACCGAAGACCGCACACCTTGATCTTCGTAATAACCGTTAGAAGAAAAAAAGTCAAAAGAAACCTGTCGAAATTCAGAAACCCAACACGCGACTGGCACAACGACGGAAAAAGGAAAAAAAGCTCCTATAACGCAGGAGATGCTTTCTCTGTCATTTTGATAGTCATCTAAAGGTTGTCCTGTTTCAGTAAGATGTGTCATGAAAGCTATAATCCAATCCTCGGGAGTAAAACTTGTTTCACCATAATAAGAAGAAGTTGGATCATTTTGAAATTTTTGAAAAATGGAAAGGTATTCAACAGGTCTTTTACCCGCTTCGAGATCAAAACGAGGATTATCTTTTCCATGTTTTTCTCCTTGTCCTTTTCGAGGAATGGGAGCAAAACCAAGGGAATCTGGATTCGATGGATCAGAGGGCTGGAGAAGATGAATAGTCCAACCAGGAAAGAAATTTTGGTTGTCTTCTTGTCCTCCAAGTATCTGCATCTTTGTCTTGCCTTGATGACCCTTCTCATCAAAAAACTTTGGATAATAAACAAGTTTGGGAGATCCTCCAGTATCCGCTCCTTGGTAGTATTCAGGAGCGGAAAGAAAATCATTGATGGCAAGACCAAAGGTGGGGTGGGATTTTTTATAAGAAAAGAGGAATCGATCAAGAACGACTTGAAAAGAGTCGAGGCTCATGCCAAAGGGAACGAGAAGGAGTTTGGTGAATCCTTGATCATGTTTTGTGTCAAAGGTCTCACGACGTTCAAAAATTCTTTGAGCGATCTGCTCGAGAGTAGGGATAGGATATTCTTTTTGATCTATCCCTGTGATGACCCCCTCATTGAGAATCCCCACTTCCGTAAGAAGCTTGACTTGGGAATCGTATTGTTTGAGTAAATGATATTTCTTTTCTACATATTCCAGGGCTTCAGTGATTCCTCTCCGAGGTTCTTTGTAAACAAGGAGGTACTCAAAACGTTCGAGAAGAGTTGCGAGTCGTTGAAGATCAGGAATGGAAAGTTTTTGTGCGGCTTCACGAAGAGCATCGGGTTTGGCAAGAGCGTCTTTGGGAATCCCATGAGCCTGTGCAAAATCAATAATTTCCTGACGTAGAGTTTCAAAATGTTCGCGATGTTGCTCGGGCAAAGAATCACGGACACTCGAAGAGGAAGCCAAGATGGCTTCGTTAAGAGTAGTGGAGGGAGAAAATTCAGAAGTTGATCGAGAAAAAGGAAACATAAAATCAAATATTAAACGATCACCGAGAAACGAGCGCCAATGTCCTCATGATGATTGAAAGAAGTGTACCCACCGAAGTTAATCCGTTGAGCCTGACGATACCAATACGCGCACGGCACATTGACAAAGGAAGGGAAAAAAGCTCCCACAAGACAACTGTGACCTTCCGTGTTTATAGGATTTTGAAAATCATCAAGGAATCTTCCTGTTTCACGAAGATGAATCATAAAAGCCATAATCCAATCTTCAGGAGTCATACCTGATTCTTGGAAGTAAGGAGAAGAGGTGGGATGTTCTTGAGCTTTCCGAAGGAGAGAAAGATATTCATGGGGAGTTTTGTTTGTTTCAAGAAGGGGACGATTTCTCCTTTTGCTAAAAAAGAGACGAGGAGCGAAGTCTCTTTGGGATGCTCCTTGACCTTGTCGGGGAATGGAAGCAAAACCTACGGGAGTTTCGGTGTTTTGTTTGTCTAAGTTTGAAGGTTGAAGAAGATGGACAGTCCAACCAGGAAAGGAGTCTTGATTGTCTTCTTGTTCTTCAAGTATCTGCATCTTGGTCTTTCCCCCATGACCTTCTTCTGTGAAGGATTGTGGCTTATAGACAAGCTTGGGGGAATCTCCTATGTCTGCTCCTTCGTATCCTTCTTCCCATATCCAAAGAGGTCCGTTGACATCGGGATGAAAAGAGGGATCATTTTTCTGGTGCTCAAGAAGAAATTGTTTGAGTACTTTGCGAAGGGAATCAAGGCTCATGCCAAAGGGAACGAGAAGGAGTTTAGTAAAGCCTTGGTCATGTTTAATTTTGAGAGTCTCACGGCGTTCAAAGAGACGAGATGCGATTTGTTCCAAAGTGGGAACAAGGTATTCATTTCCGTCTATACCAAGGATGGCGCCATTATCAAGAATCCCTGCGCGCTCGAGTAGATCGACTTGGAGATCATACTGTTTTTTGAGATGGTAAAATTCTTCTGCATATTCGAGAGCTTCGAGAAGTTTTTCTTTCTTGGGTTCTTTGTTTTTAAGAAGATACTCAAAGCGTTCGAGAAGATTGGCAAGCTGCTCAAGGTCTGGAGTGGAAAGTTTACTTGCAGCCTCGCGGAGAGCCTCGGGTTTGGAAAGTGATTCTCTGGGGATGTCGTGAGCCTGTGCAAAAGCAATAATCTCTTGTCGGAGAGTTTCAAAGTGTGCGTGATGTTGTTCGGGTAAAGAATCGCGGACGCGATAAGAGGAAGCCAGGATGGCTTCGTTCAAAGAGAAAGGACTTCGGCAACCACCCCTCATCCCTCCTCTCTCGAGAGGAGGGATCACCCCTCCTTGGAAAGGAGGGGAATCAATCTGTTCCTCCCCCTTTCCACCCTTCAATAAGTTCAGGGTGCCCTGAGCATGTCGAAGGGCAAGGGGGAGATAGAGGGGGTTGCCGAGGTCGGGTGATTCATCTTCCTCATGATGAGGAGCGGATTCTTCCCTCCCGTCGTGACGGGAGGGATCCGGAGATGGATGAGAAAATCGTTTCATAGATCAACACCATCATAGCGCACCCTCCCATTGGAAGCGACTTGTTTATACACAAAAGAAGCC
>Ga0082335_1008150_pt1 | contig 12131 bp, 9 predicted proteins | sample Subgrocontami58m_FD_72375 | JGI IMG/M metagenome (GOLD analysis project Ga0082335, IMG submission 72375) | Subsurface groundwater microbial communities from S. Glens Falls, New York, USA - GMW37 contaminated, 5.8 m (SPADES assembly) (version 2) ...
TGGCGGCCGACCAGCTCCTGCGCCGGCGTGCCTGAGCGCTAGCGGAAGACGCCGATCAGCGCCCCGCCGGCGACGATCAGCAGCGCGCCGAGCGCGAGCCTCACACCCACGAGCTCGTGCCGGCGCAGCAGCAGCGCGGAGAGGCCGACGCCCCACAGCGTCTCGGTGGCGACGATCGGCGAGACGACCGACACGCGCCCGCGGTAGAACGCCTCGAAGAGGCAGATGTAGGAGAGCCCGAAGAGGAGGAAGACGTGCTCGAACGCGCCATCGTCTCGGGGATCGCCCACGACACCTCGGAGGTGAAGACCACGATCGCCGGCGTACCCGACCAGCCCGGGATCGTCGCGGCCGTCTTCCGGCCGCTGGCCGACGCCGGGCTCCGGTCAGGACTGGACGGGACGGTCCTGCCCGGGCGGCACGAGGGCGACGTGCCCGGCCCAGGTGACGACCTCGACCTCCGGCCGCGAATCGCGCTCGCCGGCGAGCCCGGGGGCCGCGGGGCGGCCAGGCGACGGCGCGGCCGGCCTGCCCGTGCGGGCCGGCCGCGTCAGCTCCTTGTCTCGGTCTCGCCGACGAGTGCGAGCGCGCGTCTTCCCACCTCCACCTATCCGGTCTTCCCGAGCGCCGCCAGCACGCGCTCCGGGGTCAGCGGCATGTCGATCCAGACGCCGACCGCGTTGTAGACCGCCTGCGTGATCGCCGGGCCCGGCGGGATCGCCGAGGCCTCGCCGGCGCCGCGGGCGCCGAACGGCCCGACCGGGTCGTACGAGTTGCCGAACAGCACCTTCCCGCTCGTCGGGAAGTCGGCGGCACGCAGCAGCTTGTAGTCGAGCAGGTTCGCGTTGAGGATCCGGCCGTCCTCGCCGAACACGAGGTGCTCGCACAGCGCGAAGCCGGCGCCGCAGAGCGAGCCGCCGATCGCCTGGTTCTTCATCACCTGCGGGTTGATGATCGTGCCGCTGTCCTGGCAGGCGAGGTAGTCGAGCAGTGCGATCTCACCCGTCTCGACGTCGACCTCGACGTCGACGAAGTGCGCCGCGAAGTGGCGCGCGAACGCGACCGCCGGCGGCATCGGCATCGCCGGGCGGCCGGTGATCGAGGAGGTCTGGCCGAGGCTGTCCGAGCGGAGCTCGTTCATCACGGCCTCGACCGGGACCTCGACACCCGAGCCGCCGTTCCGGCGGTGGACGAGCCCGCCCTGGACGTCGAGCTCGGCGGGGTCGGCTCCGTCGAAGAACTCGCGGGCCGCGATCTCGAGCAGCTGCCGCCTCGCGTCGAGGCTCGCCGCCCACACCGCCCAGCCGATCCGGTAGAGCGTGTTGCTGGCGAGCGAGCCGTGGCTCCAAGGCCCCGAGCCGGTGTCGCCCGCGTCGATCTCGACCAGCTCGTACGGGATCCCGAGCGCCTCCGCCGCGACCTGCGTCAGCGTCGTCTCGCTGCCCTGGCCCTGGCGCCCGAAGGCCGCGCTCACCTGGGCGCTGCCGTCCGGGTTGATGCGGACAACGGCTGAGGTGGCGCCCTCGAACTCGACGCCGCAGACGTGGCAACCGGTGCCGACGCCGACCGCGCGCCGCTTCGGGCCCTCGGACGCGTAGGGCGCGCGCCAGCCCCTCCAGCGCTCCCGCCAGCGGAACTCCTCGGCGCCGCGCGTGAGGATGTCCTTCGTACCGCCGCTCGAGAGGTGGAACAGCTCCGGCCAGTGCTCGCGCAGCTCCGGTGGGATGCCCGCGACGTACTCCTCGAGCGAGCCCTTCATGTTCATGCGGCTGTGCTGCATCCGCAGCTCGTCGCCGGCGCCGATCTGGTTCTTCAGCCGGAACTCGACGGGGTCCATGTCGATCTGCTCGGCGAGCTGATCGGCCAGCCGCTCGACGCACGAGCCGAGTGTGATGTCGCCGACGGCGCGCATGCACCCGGCGGTGCAGAGGTTCGTGTTCACCCCGTGAATCGCCCAGCTGCCGTGGTGCGCCCGGCCCCACATGTCGACGCAGAAGAAGCCGACGTCGTCCTTGAAGCCGTAGGCGCCGTTGTCGATCACGTTGTCGAACTGCGCGAACGTCAGCTCGCCGTCCTGGGTGCAGCCCATCCGCCCGCGCGTGTGCTCCTTGTGGCGGCGCTTGACGGCCGAGAAGCACTCCTCGTTCGTCAGCTCGATCTTCACGGGCCGCCGCACCTTCCGGGCGAGCAGCGCGGTGATCATCATGAAATTCGCGCTCCACCAGAGCCCGAACGAGCTGCCGACGGGCAGCGCGATCACGCGCACCTTGCTGAGCGGGATCTGGAACGCCTCGTGGATGCCGTCCCGGACCTCGGTCGGCGACTGCGACGAGGTCCACAGCGTCACCCTGTCTCCCTGCCACTCGGCGATGCACGCGTTCCGCCCGATCGAGGCCATCTGCTGGCTCTCGAAGCGCACGTCGCACTCGACGACGACGTCCGCCTCGGCCTCGCCCTCGGCGACGTCGCCCCACTCGACCGTGTAGGCGGGGCGCTCGTTGCCCTCGACCCGGATCTGCGGAGCGCCGGGCTCACGCGCCTCCTCGGCGTCGAACACGGCCGAGAGGGGCTCCCACTCGACCTCGATCAGGTCGAGCGCGTTCTCGGCGATCTCCTCCGTCACGGCCGCGACCGCCGCGACGTCGTCGCCGACGAAGCGGGCGACGCCGTCGAGGATCTTGCCGCGGTAGTTGAACCACGCGTTCTCCCAGGTGCCGGGCGGGGAGTCCTCGTGCGTGACGACGCCGAGCACGCCCGGCAGCGCCTCGGCCGCGCTCGTGTCGATGCGGACGACGCGCGCGTGGGCGTGCGGGCTGCGGAGGATCTTCCCGTAGACCATGTCCTGCACGGCGAAGTCGACCGCGTACTTGAGCGTCCCGGTCACCTTCTCGACCGCGTCCTTCACCGGCACGCCCTTGCCGACGATCGTGAACTCCTCCGGATGAGGGAGGGCTCCTCGCTTCGTCGCCGGCGCGCTCGGGATTGTCGGGTTCTGCGCCATTGCTCTCAACCTCCCTCAGGTCTCACGAAGCGGTCCGCGCAGGCTCGCCGCTCAGCTTGCGCGAGGCGCTGAGAACGGCCTGGACGATGTAGGGGTAGGACCCGCAGCGGCAGATGCTCCCGCTCATCGCGAGGGCGGTCTCCTCCTCCGTCGGCACTGGGTGCTCGTCGAGGAACGCCTTCGCGCCGAGGATGAAGCCCGGCGTGCAGAAGCCACACTGGAAGCCTTGCTCCTCGATGAACGCCTCCTGGATCGGGTGCAGCGTGCCGTTCTCGGCGAGTCCCTCGATCGTCGTGATCTCCGCTCCCTCGGCCTGCGCGGCGAGCATCAGGCACGCCGTGACCGGCTTCCCGTCCACGAGCACCGTGCAGGAGCCGCACTCGCCCTCCGAGCAGGAGACGCGGACGCCGTAGAGCCCGAGCGAGCCGCGGAGGACGTCGGCGAGCGTCGCGTCGGCGGGCACGTCCAGCTCGTGCGCGCGCCCGTTCACGTGCAGCGTGGTCATCACGCACCTCCTTCGACTCGCAGCTTCGAGACCGCGTCCGTGAGCGAGCGCTCGACCAGGACGCGGCTGACCTCCTTGCGATAGGCCGCCGTCGTCCGGACGTCGCTGATCGGCTCGGTGTCGGCCGCGGCGCGGACCGCCGCCTCGCCGAGCAGGCCGTCGAGCTCGGCGACGTCGGCGCCGACGAGCAGCTCCTCGGCCTCCCTGGCGCGGATCGGCGTCGGGGCGACCGAGCCGATCGCGATGCGCGCGGCTCCGATCTTGCCGTCGCCGTTGCTCGAGAGCGACGCGGCCGCCACCACGAGGGCGATGTCCACCGCCGTCCTCCCGACGCGTCCGAACCCTGTCTGCCTGGCGGGCTCGAGCGGCACCCTCACGTCGAGGAGCAGCTCGTCCTCGTCCAGCACCGTCGTGTTCACGCCGGTGAAGAACTCGGCCAGCGCGACCGTGCGCTCCCCGTTCGACCCGAGGATCCGCGCCTCGCCGTCGAGCACGAGCAGGGGCGGCGCGAGGTCGGCCGCGGGGGAGGCGTTGCAGAGGTTGCCGCCGACCGTCGCGAGCGTCCGCGTCTGCGGCGTGCACATCACCTTCGCGACCGACGCGAGGTACGCGGCCAGCGGGTGCATGTCGCCGGCACGCTCGAGCCGGGCGAGCGACGCCGTCGCGCCGATGCGCAGGTCGCCGTTCACGCGCTCCAGGTGGTCGAGCCCGCTCGTGAACGAGAGGTCGATGCAGTAGTCGAGGCCCACCTCGCCCCGCTGCCACTGGAGCAGCAGGTCGGTGCCGCCGGCCCAGAACCGCGACCGGTCGCCGTAGCTCGCCTTCATCTCCACGGCTTCCGCCGGCGTCGCCGGCCTCAGGTACTTGAAGTGCTTTCTCATGCTCGGCTCCATTTAGGGTCGACTAGTCGAAGCCGTACCGCGCTCGAGAGACCACGATCCGTCCGGGCGCCGGCACCGGGTAGTGGACGACCGTACGAACTCGCCCGCCGATGTTCAGTCGTCCGCACCAGGCCTCGGCCGCGCGTCCGCGGCCAGCGCGAGGAACAGGTCGACGCGGGCGTCCGTGTCGGACAGCTTCCTCCCAGTCAGCTCCTCCACGCGCTCGAGGCGGTAGCGCAGGGTGTTGTGGTGGATGTGCAGGCGCGCGGCGGCCTCGCGCCAGTGGCCGCCGAGCTCGAGGAACGTCCGCAGCGTCTCGACGAGCGCGCTCCCGTGCTCGCCGTCCCAGCGCTCCAGCGGCCCGAGCACGACGTTGCGGTAGGCGTCGAGCACGTTCGGCTCGAGCAGCTCGAGCAGCAGGGCGTGCGAGCCGATCTCGCGCTCGCGCACGAGCCGCTCGCCGTCCCCGCGCGAGCGCGCGAGCCGGAGCGCGGCCGACGCCTCGACGAGCGACCGCCGCAGGGCTCGGGCGCCGACCGCCGAGCCCGCGCAGCCCATCACCGGCTCGGCGCCGGCGGCGCGGACCGCGGCGGCGATCTCCTCCGGCAGCCCGGGCGCGGGATCCTCGAGCAGGAGCAGCTGTGACGACTCGAGCTGCGCGAGCGCGTAGGTCGCCCCGGAGGCCTCGGCCGCGTAGTGCAGCAGCTCGATCGGGACGTCCGAGGCGACCGGCGCGATCGGCCGCTCCGGATCGAGCCGGAGCGAGCGGACGCGCGTCTCGAAGGCGGTCTCGCCCACCAGGTCTGCGAGCACGAGCGCTACGAGCTCCTCGGCCATCGTGCGGCGCGCGTCCTCGAGCGCGCGGGCGCGGCCGTCCTCGAAGGCGCCGTAGACCGCGACCTGCTCGACAAGCAGCCGCGCCTCGTCCGGGATGTCGCGCATCGGCGCCTGGACGACGAGCGTGGAGACCGGGAACCGCGTCGGCACGCCGAAGACGCAGACCCGATCGGCGATCGTGCAAGGAAGCTCTCGCCGCAGCGCCGCGAGCGAGGCGAGCCTGGCCGTCTCCGGCTCGGGCTCCCCGCCGGCCGCGGCGATGATCCGCCCGCCCGGGCCGACGAACGCGGCGGCCAGGCCGGTCTCGGTGCCGAGCAGCTCGAGCAGCGCCTCGTGGCCGCCGCCGCCGGCGAGCCGCTCGACGAGCCGGCGCGTCCGCAGCACCTGCCGGCGCAGCCCGGCGGTCGCCCCGCCGGTGGTGCGCTCGTGGACGTGCTCCGAGACGAGCGCGAACGACAGGTCCTCGGGCAACTCGATCAGCGGCAGCCCGCTCGCCGCGCACGCCGCCACGACCCGCTCCGGGACGGCCGGGTGCTCGCTGCTCAGGCCGAACCCGACGCCGACCGCGCCGGCCTCCTTGACCTCGGAGATCCACTCCTCCGGCGCCACCTCGTCGAGCCAGAGCCCGTTCGTGAGCACGAGCTCGCCCGGCAGGACGTAGCGGGCCGGGTGCGGGAGGTCGCTCGTGTGCGCGCTCTCGACGCGGGACTCGTCCCCACCGTCCGGCGCGCGCAGGCACAAGCCCAACCGCAGATCGGCTGCGAGGTCACGAATCGTGAACTCGCCCATCAGACAGCGGTACTTTAGCGGCTCCCGCCGCGGCTGACCTGACCCATCTTGATTCAAGGGTCGGCTGGTCGGCCGTACGAGGCGGCGGGTGCGAGACTGGACCGACGCCCCATTGCCGCCGCCCGCGGCGGCCTGATGAGATTGACGGCAAACCCTGCGAAGGAAGGTGAGCGATGGCTGGCTGGCGAGGCACGAGTGCGGCGGTCGCCGTGCTCTCGTTCGACGTCGACGCGGAGTCGCCGGTGCTGGCGGCCGGCCGGCGGTTCGCGGGTCACGCGATGGCGATGACCCACCAGGCGTTCGGGCCGCTGCACGGCGTCCCCCGGCTGCTCCGGCTGCTCGCGGACTACGAGCTGCGCGCGACGTTCTTCGTGCCGGGCCTGACCGCCGACCGCTATCCGGGGATGGTCGAGCAGGTGCTGGCCGAGGGCCACGAGGTCGGCCACCACTCGTACAGCCACCGCAGCGCGACCGCGCTCGGCCCGGAGGGGGAGCGGCGCGACTTCGAGCGGGCGCTCGAGGCGCTCGCGCGGCTCGGCGTCGAGCCCCGGGGGCATCGGGCGGCGTTCTGGGCGGCGACGTGGCTGACGCCGGCGCTCGTCGCCGAGCACAGGCTCGAGTACGACTCGAGCCTGATGGACGCCGACGTGCCGTACGTCCTCGACACGCCGCAGGGCACGATCGCGGAGCTGCCGCCGCACTGGAGCCTCGACGACTGGGAGCAGTACGCCTATCTGCCGGAGCCCGATCTCGGCGCGGTGATCCAGTCGCCGCGGACGGTGGCCGAGATGTGGATCCACGAGGTCGACGCGATGCGCCGGCACGGATGCCTGTTCCTGCTCACGTGCCACCCGTTCCTGAGCGGCCGCGCCGGGCGCACCGAGGCCCTCCGGCTCGTGATCGAGGCGGCGCTCGACCGCGGCGACGTCGAGTTCACGACCTGCCTCGACGTGGCGCGGCGCGTGCGCGAGGATCCCGCGGCGCTGCGCCGGAAGCTGAGTCCCGTCGAGGTCTCCGAGGAGATCTACCCGGAGCTCTGAGCCCGCTTGGACGAACGTCCAAGCGGCGCCCGCGAAGTCTGCGCGGTTCGCCAGTTCCTGCCTCGGAACCCGGCTGCTTCACTCGGCGGCACATACCTCCGGCTCGCTGTCGGGCGACCCGCGGCGAGCCGTCCGCCGTCGCAACAGGAGGCCAGGGCCCATGACTGTCGACCCCACCGCGCCGCCCACGACCGCGACCGACGAGCAGGAGCTCGCCACCTTCGGGTACACGCAGGAGCTCGATCGCAGCCTGCGCTTCTGGACGACGTGGGCGATCGGCTTCGCGTTCATCTCGCCGATCGTCGGCCTCTACACACTCGTCGCGCTCGGGGCGACGACCGCCGGACCACCCTGGGTCTGGACGATCCCGATCGCCGTCGTCGGCCAGCTGCTCGTGGCAATGGTCTACGCGCAGCTCGCCGTCCGCTGGCCGATCGCCGGCGGCATCTACCAGTGGTCGCGGCGCCTGGTCGGGCCGAAGTACGGCTGGTGGTCGGGCTGGATCTACGCGTGGGCGCTCTTCCTGACGCTGGCAGGCGTCACATTCTTCGGCGGCACCTTCCTCGCCGCCCTGGTGGGGGTCGGCGCTCCGAGCACGAACCAGACGATCGGGTTCGCGCTGATCGTGCTCGCGGTGCTGACCGCCGTGAACATGATCGGGCTCTGGGCGCTCAAGTACACGATACTGATCGGGATCACCTGCGAGCTGATCGCGAGCGTGGCGATCGGCATCTCGCTGCTCGTCTTCTACCGGGAGCAGCCGTTCAGCACCCTCTTCGACACGTCGTTCGTCCCGGCGGGCACGAGCTTCTTCGCCGCCTTCATCGCCGCGCTCGCCTTCGGCGGCTGGGTGATCCTGGGCTTCGACGCCTGCGGCAGCGTGGCGGAGGAGACGCTCAACGCGCGGCGCTGGGTGCCGAAGGCGATCATCTTCTCGCTGATTCCCGTCGGGATCATCGACATGCTCGGCGCGCTGGCGCTGATGCTGGCGACGCCGAACATGGAGGCCGTCGTCAACGGCAACGTCGCCGACCCGGTCGCGAACGCCGTCACCGCCGGCTTCGGGAGCTGGATCGAGAAGCCGTTCCTCGCGGTCGTGGTGATCGGCTACATGGCCTGCGGGATCGCGATCCAGGCTACCGCCACCCGCGTCATCTACTCGTTCGCTCGCGACGAGATGCTGCCGGGCGCGCGGCTCTGGCGAAAGGTCCTGCCCTTCAACAAGCTGCCGGTATACACGGTCGCGCTCGTCGCGGTGCTGGCCGCGCTCACCTTCATGTGGACGAAGGGGATCGCGACGATCCTGCTGTTCGCGACCGGCGCGTACTTCATCGGCTTCCTGGCCCCGGTCGGCGCATTCGTCGTCCAGCGCATCAGGGGCCGCTGGGAGGCGCCGAAGAGCGTCTACTCCTTCGGCCGCTTCGGCTTCCCGATCGCGGTGATCGCGAGCATCTGGCTCGTCCTGGAATTCGTCAACATCGCCTGGCCGCGCGATCTCGGCGGCGCCTGGTGGGAGACCTGGGCCGTCGGGCTCGGGCTCGGCATCTGCATCGGGATCGGCCTCCTGTACTTCGTGTTCCGCCGGCCCGACAGGCGGTTCACGGAGGCCGCCGAGGCGATGAAGACGCAGAGGGAGATCGAGCTCGGCATGGAGGGCGTGGCGCCGGGTCCGTCCCCGAGCGTCACGCGAAGCGACTCCGCGGAAAGCTGAGGAGGCAGAGATGCCGAAGATCGTCAACTCGTGGAACGACTGGGGGCCGCTCAAGCACGTGCTCGTCGGCAGGCCGGAGGGGACGAACGTGGCCGCTCCGGAGCCTGCGTGGTGGCACGACATGCCCGACGGCGGCTTCCCGCTGGGCCAGTGGGGCCCTCTCCCGCAGGAGATGGTCGATGCCGCCAACGAGCAGATGGACTACTTCGTCGCTCAGCTCGAGCAGCGCGGCGTTACCGTCGAGCGGATCGAGGTGCAGCCGTTCATGTTCAACAAGCCGCTTTCCTCCCCACTGGGCTGGGTGCAGCAGAACGCCTACGGCGTGAACAACGTCCGCGACGTGACGCTGATCCACGGCAACTACATCGTCGAGGCGACCACGTGCCGCCGCTCGCGCGTCTTCGAGCGGTTCAACCTCCGGCCGGTCTTCGAGCGGTACTTCGCCGAGGACCCGGAGGTCGTGCACTTCTCGGCGCCGTTCCCGATGCTGACCGACGAGTCGTATGTGAGGAACTACTACTACGACTACGAGCAGGTCTGGACGGATGAGGAGAAGCGGCGGCGGCTGTACGCGGGCGAGTTCCAGCTGACCGAGAAGGAGCCGCTGTGGGATGCCGCCGACGCGATGCGCTTCGGCAAGGACATCTTCCACCAGCTCTCCTCCGTAACGAACAAGGCGGGCCTCGAGTGGCTGAAGCGGATGTTCGAGCCGCTCGGGGTGCGGGTGCACAAGGCGGAGTTCGACTCGCCTGCCGACCCGCAGAAGCCGCACAACTTCCACCCGTGGCACATCGACTCCGTTCTCGTGCCGCTGCGGCCGGGCCTCTGCATGTACAACCCGGACTGGTCGCCGCGGACGCCGGAGCTGTGGGAGCTCTTCAAGCAGAACGACTGGGAGCTCGTGCCGGCGGCGCACCCAACGCATGTCCACAAAGCGAACCTGTGGCTGATCAAGCCCGTGCACGGGTACTCGTGGATCATGATGAACACGCTCTCGCTCGACGAGAAGACGGTGTTCGTCGAGGCGCACGAGACCGGCTACTGCGAGCAGCTCGACAAGCTCGGGTTCGAGGTCGTCCCGATCCCCTACGACAAGGTGATCCCGTTCGGCGGCGCCCTGCACTGCACGACGCTGGACGTCTACCGGGAGAGCGCCTGCGAGGACTTCTTCCCCAAGCAGGTCCCGGGGTACTAGCCCGTGCAGGAGCCCCGCGGGCACGAACGCCCGCGTCGCGAACGGCCAGCGTGAAGAGGGAACGCCGAGGCGCAGGCGAGGAGGACGGCGTCCACTCCCGCGAGGCTACAGCCGCATAGGATCGCGCCGATGCCCGACCCTCGCGTCGCCGCCTACGCCGAGCTGCTCGTCGACCGCTCGATCGGCGTGCGGCCGGGCTGGCAGGTGCTCGTCGCGACGACGACGGAGGCGCGCCCGCTCGCGCAGGAGCTCTCGCGGCTGCTCGCCGCGCGGGGCGCCTACGCGCTGACGCGGATCCACTTCGGCGCCGCCTTCCCGGTGGACAAGGACTGGCTCGTGGCAGCGCCGCCGGAGCTCGCCGCGACGCTGCCGCCGCTCGAGCTCGACCTGCTCGAGCGCGTGGACGCCTCGATTTTCGTGCTCGCCCCCGAGCCGGGCGGCGAGACGCTGGCGGAGGAGCCGCTGCGCGCGCTGCGCGCGCAGGCGCTCGCCTACCGCGCCCGCGGCCGCAGGCGCGAGATCCCGTCGGTGCGCTGCGACTTCCCCTGCCCCGCCTACGCCGAGCGCGCGGGCCTGCCGCTCGCCGAGTTCGAGGACGTCCTCTACGCCGCCTGCCTGCGCGACTGGGACGAGGAGGCGCGGCGCCTGAAGCCGATCCGCGCACGGCTCGCGCGCGCCTCCGAGATCCAGATCGCCGGCGAGGGCACCGACCTCCGCCTCGGCCTCGCCGGTCGCGAGTGGGCGATCGACGACGGCCGCCAGAACGTCCCCGGCGGCGAGCTCTTCACGAGCCCGGTCGAGGAGTCGGTGGAGGGCGAGATCAGCTTCGACTTCCCTGCTTTCACGAGCGGCCGCGAGGTGCGCGGGATCCGGCTCGCCTTCCGGAACGGCGAGGTGGTCGAGGCATCGGCCGAGACCGGCGAGGAGCTGCTGTTGCAGGCGCTTGCCACCGACCGAGGGGCACGCCGCGCCGGCGAGCTCGGGATCGGCTGCAACGAGGGGATCACGCACCGGCTGCGCAACGTCCTCTTCGACGAGAAGATGGCCGGCACCGTGCACGTCGCCCTCGGGGACGGCTTCCCGCACCTGGGCGGCCGCAACGCGAGCGGCATCCACTGGGACCTCGTCAAGGATCTGCGGGCCGGCGGCGAGATCCGGTGCGACGGAGAGCTCGTGCAGAGGGACGGAACGTGGACGATCCCCGCGTAGCCCGGCTTGCGAACCTGCTCGTCGAGCGCTGCCTCGACGTCCAGCCGGGCTGGCAGGTGACGATCCGGACGAGCCCCCTCGCGCGTCCGCTCGTGCGGGAGCTGGCGCGCGCCATCGCCCGGCGCGGCGCCTACGCGCTACCGCGGCTCTCGTGGGAGCTCGAGCGCCTCGCGGTGGACATTCCCTGGGCGCTCGAGGCGCCGCTCGAGCTGCTCGACGAGCTGGCGCCGATCGAGCTCCACCAGGGTCTCACCGACGACGCCCGCATCACCGTTCTCGCGCCGGAGGACGCGCACGCCGGCGTCATCGTCCCGCCCGAGCTGCTCTCGCGCATCCAGCGCTCGCTCGAGCCGGCCGCCAAGCGGGCCCGCGCCCTGGAGGTCGCCTGGTGCGTCGTCGGGTTCCCGACCGAAGCCGCGGCCGCGCAGGCGGGCATGCCGCTCGCCGAGTACGAGGACTTCGTCTACGACGCGTGCTTGCTCGACTGGGACGCCGAGGGCATGCGGATGCGGAGGCTCGCCAACCGCTTCGACCGGGCGGGCGACGTACGGATCGTCGGCGACGGCACGGACCTGACGCTCTCGATCGCCGGCCGCGCCGGCGTCGTCTCGCAGGGCCGGCGCAACATGCCGGACGGCGAGTTCTTCTTCAGCCCCGTCGAGGACTCGGCCGACGGCGTGATCGCGTTCTCGGAGTTCCCGGCGAGCTACGCCGGGCGCGACGTCGAGGGCGCGCGGCTCGTCTTTCGCGAGGGCCGCGTCGTGGAGGCGTCGGCGCTCGAGGGCGAGGACTTCCTGCTGGGCATGCTCGACACCGACGAGGGCTCGCGCCGCCTCGGCGAGCTCGGGATCGGCTGCAACCCGCGCATCACCCGCCACACGCGCAACCTCCTCTTCGACGAGAAGATGGACGGCACCGTGCACCTCGCCCTCGGCGCGAGCTACACGTACACCGGGGGCCTCA
>Ga0082335_1008153_pt1 | contig 12128 bp, 9 predicted proteins | sample Subgrocontami58m_FD_72375 | JGI IMG/M metagenome (GOLD analysis project Ga0082335, IMG submission 72375) | Subsurface groundwater microbial communities from S. Glens Falls, New York, USA - GMW37 contaminated, 5.8 m (SPADES assembly) (version 2) ...
CCGAGCACGCGAGCGCGGCAGTCGAGCCCGACGAGCGGCAACTGAAGCTCGAGTTCGGCGAGCGCCCGTTCTGGCTGCTCGATGCACCGCGTCCGCTGCCCGAAGTCGGCGCCGTGCCGAGCTACGATGGTCCGCTCACCCTGCTCGCCGGCCCCGAGCGCATCGAATCCGGCTGGTGGGACGACGATGACATCGCCCGCGACTACTTCGTCGCCCGCACCCATAGCGAATCGCTGGTCTGGATCTACCGCGAGCGCAGAGGCGGCGGGTGGTACTTGCATGGGCTGTTTGCTTGAACGGGAGGAGAGGAAGAGACATTCCCCTCCTCTCACGAGGAGGGGTCCGCCCGAGGGGCGGGGGGTGGTGTGGTTCATCGCCGCAACCACCCCGGCGCTCCGCGCCACCCCTCCTTGGCAGGAGGGGAACAACACACTCTCCCCGGTTTTCACGTCAAGCCGCTCGGTGAAACTTGTTTTCCGCCCTCCCCGCCTACGCCGAGCTGCACTGCCTGTCGAACTTCACGTTCCTGCGCGGCGCGGCGCACCCGGAGGAGTTGGTGAAGCGCGCGGCGGAGCTGGGTTACTCGGCGCTCGCGATCACCGACGAATGCTCGCTCGCGGGCGCGGTGCGCGCGCACATGGCGGCGAAGGAGTGCGGCCTGCCGCTCATCGTCGGCACCGAGCTGCGGCTCGACGACGGGCCGAGGCTCGTGCTGCTCGCCACCAGCCGCGACGGCTACGGAAATCTTTCCGAGTTGATCACGACGGGCAGGCGCCGCGGTGCGAAAGGACGCTATTCGCTTTCGCGTGCCGATTTCGAAAATGGATTGGCGGGGTGCCTTGCGTTGTTCTTACCCCCTCACCCCTACCCTCTCCCCGGCCCTCTCCCGCAAGCGGGAGAGGGAGAAGAGCTGCGGGAGCAGGCGGGCTGGCTCGCAGAGCGGTTCCACGATTCTGCGTGGATCGCGGTCGAGCTGTTGTGCGGGGCGGATGACCGCGCGCGGCTTGCCGAACTGCGCCGTCTGGGGCGGGCCTGCGGCCTGCCGCTCGTGGCGGCGGGCGACGTGCACATGCACCTGCGCTCGCGCAGGCGGCTGCAGGACGCGCTCACCGCCATACGCCTGCGCACGCCGGTGGACCGCTGCGGCCACGCGCTCCACGCCAACGCCGAGCGGCATCTGCGGCTGCGGCTGCGGCTGGCGAATCTCTATCCTGCCGAACTGCTCGCCGAAACGCTTGCCGTCGCCGAACGCTGTTCGTTCTCGCTCGACTCGCTGCGCTACGAATATCCGGAGGAGCTCGTCCCCGAGGGCGAAACGCCGGCGAGCCATCTGCGCAGGCTTACCGGGGAGGGACTGCAACGGCGTTTCCCGCAAGGCGCACCGGAACACGTGCACAGGCTCGTCGAGCACGAGCTCGCGCTCGTCGCCGAACTGTGCTACGAGCCCTACTTCCTCACCGTGCACAACGTGGTGAAGTTCGCGCGCGAGCGGGGCATCCTCTGCCAGGGCCGCGGCTCGGCGGCGAATTCAGCGGTGTGCTACGCCCTGGGCATCACCGAGGTGGACCCGGCGCGCATGAGCATGCTGTTCGAGCGCTTCGTCTCGAAGGAGCGCAACGAACCGCCTGACATCGACGTCGATTTCGAGCACCAGCGCCGCGAGGAAGTGATCCAGTACATCTACGCCAAGTACGGACGCGACCGCGCCGCGCTCGCCGCCACCGTCATCTCCTACCGCCCCAAGAGCGCGCTGCGCGACCTCGGCCGCGCGCTTGACCTGGATCTGCAGCAGGTGGACAGCCTCGCGAGGAACCTCGCCTGGTGGGACGACCGCGACCGCTTGCCCGAGCGCTTGCGCGAGGCGGGGTTCGATCCCGCGAGCCCGGTCGTGAAGCGGCTGCTCGATCTCGCCGGCACGCTGATGGGTTTCCCCAGGCACCTGTCGCAGCACGTCGGCGGATTCGTCATCGCCCGCGATTCCCTCGCGCGCCTCGTGCCGATCGAGAACGCTGCCATGCCCGAGCGCAGCGTCATCCAGTGGGACAAGGACGACCTCGACGCGCTGGGCCTGTTGAAGGTGGATGTGCTCGCGCTCGGCATGCTCTCGGCCATCCGGCGCGCGCTGGACATGATCGGCCGCCGCCGCGGGGCGCCTTTCGGCATGAGCGACGTGCCACCTGAAGATCCGGCGGTCTACGAGATGATCCGGCGCGCCGACACCGTGGGCGTGTTCCAGATCGAGTCGCGGGCGCAGATGTCGATGCTGCCGCGGCTTGCGCCGGAGAACTTCTACGACCTGGTGATCGAGGTGGCGATCGTGCGCCCCGGGCCGATCCAGGGCGGCATGGTGCATCCCTACCTGCGCCGCAGGCAGGGGCTGGAGCCGGTCAGCTACCCGAGCGACGCCGTGAAAACGGTGCTCGAGCGCACGCTCGGCGTGCCGATCTTCCAGGAGCAGGTGATGCAGCTCGCGGTGGTGGCGGCCGGCTTCACGCCCGGCGAGGCGGACCGCTTGCGCCGCTCGATGGCGGCCTGGCGCAGGAAAGGGGGCCTCGAGCATTTCGAGCGGCGCCTCGTCGAAGGCATGCGCGAGCGCGGCTACGAGCGGGAATTCGCCGAGCGCATCTACCAGCAGATCCTCGGCTTCGGCGAGTACGGCTTTCCGGAGTCGCACTCGGCGAGCTTTGCGCTGCTCGTCTATGTCTCCTCGTGGATCAAGCGCTACGAGCCCGCGGCGTTCCTCGCCGCGCTGCTGAACAGCCAGCCCATGGGCTTCTACGCGCCTTCGCAGCTGGTGCAGGACGCTCGCCGCCACGGCGTGGAAGTGCGGCCGGTGGATGTGCTCGCGAGCGATTGGGAATGTACCTTGGAAATGCAAGCAGTCAGGCTGGGCTTGCTGATGGTGCAAGGCCTGTCGCAGTCTGGCGCGGAGCGCATCGTCGCGGCGCGCGGCGAGCGGGGCTTCGAATCGGTCGACGATCTGGCGCGCCGCGCCGCGCTCAACCGCCACGACCTCAAGTGCCTGGCCGCGGCCGGGGCGCTCGCCTCGCTCGCCGGCCACCGCCGCGAAGCCTACTGGGACGTCGCCGGCATCGATACGGCGCAGCACCTGCTGAGCGCGGCGCCGGTCGCCGAATCGCGGCCTGCGCTCCCCGCCCCGACCGAAGGCCAGGACCTCATCGCCGATTACGCGAGCCTCGGCCTCACGCTCGGGCGCCATCCCCTCGCGCTCTTGCGTCCCCGGCTTGCGCGCCTGCGCTTTGCCACCGCCGGCGAGATCCGCGCCCTGCCGCACGGCCGGCGTGCGCGCGCCGCCGGCATCGTCACTGGCAGGCAGCGGCCGGACACCGCATCCGGCGTGGTGTTCGTCACCCTGGAAGATGAAACCGGCTATGTCAACGTCGTGGTCTGGCACGACCTGGGCGAGCGCCAGCGCCGCGAGCTGCTCGGCGCGCGGCTGATGGGAGTGGAAGGCGTGCTCGAGCGCGAGGGCGAAGTGGTGCACCTGGTCGCCCGGCGCCTCGTGGACCACAGCGCGCTGCTGGGGCGCCTCGCCACGGCCTCACGCGACTTCCATTAGAGTCCGCTACAGGCATAAACTTTTTCCCCGAATCAGCCGACAAAGCAGGCATGTACGCCGAAACGCTGAAACTGATCGCCACCTTCGCCGAGCGCCAGCCCTCGCCGGTGCTCCCGTCGTGCCTGGACCCCCTGTTCAGGCGCCTCGCCGGGACCACCGCGGCCGCCGAAGCGAGCGCGACCGAGGACCGCATCTGGGAGCTGTGGATGACCCACCCCAATACAGCCGCCGCGCGGGTGCTCGACCTCGCGGCGACCGACATCGCCGCGCGCCGTTTCGACATCGCCGAGACGCGTCTGGTGCGCCTGCTGCGCGCCGTGCCCGATTTCCCGGAGGCCTGGAACAAGCGCGCGACGCTTTATTACATGCTCGAGCGCGACGAGGAATTCATACGCGACGCGCACCGCACGCTGCAGCTCGAACCGCGCCACTTCGGCGCGATCTGCGGCTTCGCCGAAATCTGCCTCGCCCGGGGCCAGCGCGAAGCCGCGCTGTTCGCATTCGGCGCCGCGCTGAGGATCAATCCGCACCTCAAGCAAGTCCGGAAGACCGTCGCCAGGCTGAACGGCCGTCGCCGCGGCTCCGCTCACTGAACGAGCGACGCGGCGGTCAATCGCGGTACATGTAGTCCCGGGTGAGCGGCAGGGTGTTCAGCCACGACGCGCCCTGCTTGCAGGCGAGCACCTGATAGACGTTCATCCAGCCGTGCGCGAAGCCATACGCGCATCCCGCGAGGTAGATCTGCCAGATCCGAAAGCGCTTCTCCCCGGCGGCGGCGATCGCCGCTTCGCGCTTCGCGTCGATCCGGGTCGCCCACTCGTGGCAGGTCCTGGCGTAGTGGCGGCGAAGGGACTCGACGTCGGCGGCCTCCAGACCCGCATTGGACATCTCGCGCATCACTACCGAGATGTGCGGCAACTCGCCGTGCGGAAACACGTACCGATGGATGAACTGACCCGCGCCCATGCCGACCCAGCGGCTGTCCGTGTCGGTGGCCGTGATGCCGTGATTGAGCACCAGTCCGCCGTCCTTGAGCAGCCGCCGGATCGCGTCGAAATAGGCACGCAGGTTCTTCACGCCGACGTGCTCGAACATCCCGACGCTCGTGATCTTGTCGAATTCGCCCTCCCCCGGAACGTCGCGATAGTCCTGAAGGCGCACCTCGCAGCGGCCTTCGAGGCCCTCGTCGGCGATGCGCTGGCGGGCGAACTGGTACTGCTCCCGGGACAGCGTGACGCCGGTTGCGATGGCGCCGTACTTCTTCGCGGCGTGGATGATCAGGGCGCCCCAACCGCAGCCGATGTCGAGCAGGCGCTCGCCCCGCTTCACCCTGAGCTTCCGGAGGATGTGATCGAGCTTCTGCTCCTGCGCCTTCTCCAGGCTGTCGCCTTCGCTGCGGTAATAGGCGCAGGAGTAGACCATGTCGGCGTCGAGAAACAGGCGATAGAACGCATTCGACACGTCGTAGTGGTGCTCGATGGCCTTGCGGTCGCGCAGCTTGCCGTGGCGGAAAAATCGCTTCGGGCCGCGTGCGACCGTGGAGGCGGCCTGGCGGGCGAAGCTCTCCGCCGCCCGGAACACGGCGTGCGCCGGACCGTCGACCTGGATGTAGCCTTCCACATACGCTTCGCCGAGCCGGTTCAGGTCCGGCCAGATGAAGTAGCGCAGCGCCGATGCCGAGGGGATGGTCACCGTGACGGGAGGATCCGGGGCGAGCTCGAAGCTGCGCCCGTTCCATAGCTTCAAGCGCAACGGAATTGCGGCGTTCTTGCCAAGGGATTCGACCAGCCGCTCGAGGCGGTGTTCAAGAAACATTCTTGCGCTCCGGTCCTGCGCTTCCTCCACTCACTGAATTCTAGCATCCCGGCGGCGCCGAAGCTCCCGGGGCGGCGTCGAAGAATGCTAAACTCCGGGCACCTCATTCCGGACGGACCGATTCGATGCACCGCGATGCGCAGCGGCTGGCCGAGGCCACGGGCCACGTCATGTCGACGCACGACCGCGCCTCCATTGCCCTCGGTATCGAGCTGGTCGAAATTCGTCCCGGCTATGCGCGCCTGCGCATGCTGGTCCGCGACGACATGGCGAACTTCGTCGGCACGCTTCACGGCGGGCTGGCGTTCACCCTGGCGGACACCGCCTTCGGCTTTGCCTGCAACAGCTACAACAAGGTGAGCGTCGCATCGGGCTGCAGTATCGAGTTCCTGCGGCCGGCGTTTCCAGGCGAAACACTGACCGCCACGGCGACGGAGCAAGGGCTAAAGGGTCGCAACGGCGTCTACGACGTGAGGCTCGAGAATAGCAAGGGCGAGCTGGTCGCGCTGTTCCGAGGCAAGTCGGCCCAGATCAAGGGTACGGTCACGGATGAACCGCCAGGCGCAGGCCGCGGCGACTGATCATCGTTGAGGACAGGCAAGACATGACGGAATATCGGCTCGAACCGACCGAGAAGGCCAGCACGTGGGAGCCCAGGGCGTTGCAGATGGAGCGCCCGAAGGTATAGCGCCGCGCGCGGAGAGAGCCCAAACATGTCCCTCAAGCCCTATTACCCGGTCGTCATCGTCGGCGCCGGCCCGACCGGGCTCGCGCTCGCGAACATCCTGGGCGTGGAGGGAATCGAGACGCTGCTCCTGGAGCGCAATGAAAGGACCGTCAGCGAGCCCCGCGCAGTTTCCATCGACGATGAGTCCCTGCGCACGATCCAGGGGATCGGCCTCGCGGACACGGTGCTCGCGGACATCATCCAAGGCTACGGATCGCACTACTTTTCGCCCTCCGGCCGGGCGTTCGCCCGCGTGCAGCCGGCGGTGCAGGAATACGGCTTCCCGCGGCGCAGCGCATTCCGCCAGCCGATCCTGGAAGCGCAGTTGCGCGAGGGGCTTCGATACTACTCGCATGTCGAAGCGCACTTTTCGCACCGCCTCGAGCAGTTCGACCACGGCGATGAAGGCGTGAGCTTGAGCGTCCTGGACGCACAGGGCACATTGCAGGCCACGCGCTGCGATTACCTGGTCGCCTGCGACGGGGCCCGCAGCCCGGTTCGCGAGCGGCTGGGCATCGCGCTGGAAGGTTCGACGTTCAACGAGCGCTGGCTGATCGTCGATCTCGTGGGCACTCCCGACCGGTTCCGGCATACCCGCGTGTTCTGCGATCCGCGGCGCCCCGCCATATCGCTTCCCGGGCCGCACGGCACGCGTCGTTACGAGTTCATGATCCACGCGGGCGAGCGCGACGAGGACCTGCTGCGCGAGGATCTCGTGCGCCGGCTCGTCGGGGAACGCTCGCCCGCCGACCGCGATCTGCAGATCGTGCGCAAGGTCGTCTACGCGTTCCACGCGCGCGTCGCCCAGCGCTGGCGCGCGGGCCGCGTGTTCCTCGCCGGCGACGCGGCGCACCTGTCGCCGCCCTTCGCCGGGCAGGGAATGAACAGCGGAGTGCGCGACGCCCTCAACCTGGGCTGGAAGCTCGCGGCCGTCCTGCGCAAGGACCTGGGTCCACGGCTCCTCGACACCTACGAGCAGGAGCGCAAGCCGCATGCATGGGCGCTGATCGAAATGGCGATCAGGATCGGCCGCTTCATGATGCCGACGAGCGCCGTACAGGCGTTCCTGATGCAGAACCTGATCCGGCTGCTCAGCGTTTTTCCGCCGGCGCGCGACTACCTGATGCAGATGAAATTCAAGCCCAAGCCTCGTTTTCGGACCGGATTCGTGGTGCCGGACGGCGCCCCGGAAAGCGAATCGCTCGCCGGGCGCCTGTTCGTGCAACCACAGGTGGAAATTCCGAGCGGCCGCCGCATGCCGCTCGACGACGCCCTGGGACGCGGATTCAAGCTCCTGGTCTTCAGCCCCTCGGCCGGCGCGCCACTGCCGGAGTTGCCGCGCGCGCTCGGTGCAGAGCGGGTGGACGTCGTCCCGCAGGACTACAACTTCCCCTATCCGCTTCCCCCGCAGACCGGGCGCACGATGCTGCGCGACTGCGAAGGCGGGATCGGGGCGGTGCTGCGACCGTTCGGCTCCTGCGCCGTGCTGTTGCGCCCGGACCGCTACGTCGCCGCCGTCATTCCGCTGGCGCAGCCCAAGGCGATATGCGACCGCGTGGCCGCGCTCGTTGAGGCCGCCGGATGAGCCGGGGTGGCGGCGGCACACGGGGGTGTCAATCGCCTCGAGTGCGGATAGAATGCCCACTGCTTGACCGTCCATAGAGGAGAAACCATGTACGTCAGAAAATCGATTTGCCTTGCCGCCGTCGCGCTTGCCGCGGCTTCGGGACTCGCAACGGCGCAGACGGTGAAAATAGGCATCATCACTACCTATTCCGGCCCGACCGCCGCCCAGGGTGATCAACTCGACAAGGGGTACAAGCTCTACCTCAAGCTCAACGCAGACAAGCTCCCGCCGGGTGTCAAGGTCGAACCGATCTTCCGCGACGACACCGGCGCCAACCCGGACGCCGCGAAGCGCCTCGCCCAGGAACTGATCGTTCGCGACAAGGTGCAATTCCTGACCGGCGTCGTATGGACCCCGAACGCCGCGGCGATCGCGCCGCTCACCGCCGAAGCCAAGGTGCCGTTCGTCATCGCGAACGCCGCGGGGGTGTCCATCCCGCGCATCTCGCCTTACGTCGCGCGCGTGTCGTTCACGCTCTGGCAGTCCGCCTACCCGCTCGGGCAGTGGGCCGCAAAGAAATACAAGCGCGTCTATACGGTCGTAAGCGATTTCGCACCCGGACACGAAGCCGAGGAGGCCTTTACGAAGGGCTTCAAGGAGAAGGGCGGCGAGATCGCGGGCAGCGCCCGCGTGCCGCTAGCGAACACCGACTTCATCCCCTACATGCAGCGCGTCAAGGACGCCAAGCCGGATGCCATCTTCGCCTTCAATCCCGCCGGCAAGCAGGCCACTGCACAGATGAAAGCCTACGCCGAACTGGGCCTCGCCAAGGCCGGCATCAAGTACATCGGCACCGGCGACATCACCACCGACGAGGAGCTGCAGAACATGGGCGACACGGCGCTGGGCGTCATGACCGTGCATCACTACTCGGCCGCCGCTGACCGCCCGGGCAACAAGGCGCTCGTCGCCGCCTACAAGAAGGAGTACGGGGCGAAGCTGAACCCGGGTTTCATGGTCGTCGGCGCCTGGGACGCGATGGACGCGATCTTTCATGCGATTCGCGAGCAGAAGGGAAAGATCGATCCGGACAAGACGATGGAATTGATGAAGGGCTACAAGAGCGCCAGCAGCCCGCGCGGTCCGATCTCGATCGATCCTGAAACCCGAGACATCGTGCAGAACGAGTACCTGAGGGAAGTGCGCAAGGTGGGCGGCCAACTCGCCAACGTCGAGTTGGAGACCGTCGCCACGCAGTACAAGGACCCCTGGAAGACGTTCAACCCGAAGAAGTAATCCCCTGGCGTGCGCCGCGCACGCGGCGCACGCTACGCGAAGGGAAAGACGTCGATGATGGCCGTTTCCGGCAGCAGGCAGCCGGAAACGGCCAGGTCCAGGCCGTGCACGGGCGCCGAAGCAAGGAATTCGGCGGCCTGTTTCGCCGCGGCACGCCGCTCCGGCGTGTCCGCTCGATTGAAGAACAATACCCTGCGTGCGTGTTCCGGACAGCCTCTGGCGAGCCCTTCAGGGTGGGCGACGACACGCGCGAGGGACTCAGGCGTAACCGGAGACCCGACCTCGATCCCAGATAGTTGCGCCCATATCTTCGCGCGAAACACGTGCTCTTCGTCGAGTGGCAGACCCAGCCCGTTCAGTCCGGCCACGATGACAAGCGCATCGCTCGCCGACGGAATCACCGGTTCGTGGGTGGCGGGGGCCTTCAACGGCTTTCGCGCCGATCCATCCGCCTCGACCAAAATGCGGTCGAAATGCCGGCTCGCACTCACGCTGTCGACCAGCTCCGGTGCGAAGCCTGTCAGTCTCGTGTCGCCCCTGGCGGAAAACGCGATGACGGCGCCCTCCCGCCCTCGTGCCCCTTCGGGCAACAGCCGCTGTGCCTGCTCCAGGACCTGTTGCGCACTGCCCGCCGCGAAGGAAGGCCAGGGCCCCTCTGCTTCCTCGGTTGCAATCTTGGTCGTGGTGGTGACGAGGACCCGCTCCCCGGCCGAGACGAATTCCCGCGCCAGCGCGAACATCAGCGACGTCTTTCCGCCCGCGCCGCACAGTGAGATCAGCCTTGCCTCCTCCAGCCTGAGTGCCTGGATCAGCATTCCGGCGCGCCGGCGGGCCTGTTCAGGTAGCGCATCACGCCTTCGAGCACGGCGCCGGCGATCGCCCTGCCCTTGTCGGAGATCGTGTCGCAGTATTCCCGCTCTCCGCGTGGATCGATGTCCCCCAGCTTCAGTCCTGCGCTCACGGTCGTTCCCGGACGGATGAGGCCGCGAAGCATGCCACCCAGCCGCGCCGTTACGGGCTCTCCCGCGACGTGGCCGACGACGTCGTCCCTGCTCACCCTGTCGCCGATGTTGCGCGTCGTCTCGAACACTCCCGCCGACGGCGCGCGAAGCACGCGCGCCGTCGTGTGCCCGGAGATGTCCCCCGGGACGTGGGTATTCGGCTCGGCATTGCCGGATGCAATGATCCGCCCGAGGTTGTGGCCGCGATTGGTTTCGATCACGAGGTGGCAATCCCTGCCCGCCTCGAAGCCCGGCCCAAGCGCGATCACCAGGCCCGCCTGGTCCTTGCTGCTGCCCAGGTTGCGCTTCGCCAGGATGGCGTCGATCAGAACGTCCGGAACGCGAGCTTTCATCCGCTCCCAGTCGGTGGTGCGCACGATGGCGATCTTCCAAGTCGACCACGCGGCCTCGATGCCGCCCCAGCCGCGCGCCGCCACGCCCTCGATGCCCTCGACGACCGCGGACCCCGATTCCAGGGCGGTGCAGAACGACACCTGGCGACGCACGCACAGCGGATTGTCCAGATCGAGCATGCAGATGCGCCGCATGTTGGCCATGTAAAGGCGCCAGGCGACGGCGCTGGCCATTTCTCCCGCGCCCCTGACGAGGATGAACGGCGACACCGGGACACCCGCGCCCCGTTTCATCGCGAGCGGCCCAGGCCGGCATTGCCGGAATTCATCAGGTTGCCGTAAATTACCATCCCCAATCTCCCGATTTCGGGAAGTTGCGAAGCTGCAACTTCCCGAAACCGGGAGACCTCATTAAACCCAAGATCCTCGCGAATTCGTTCATACCGTGAGTGATAGGAGCCTAGTCTTCGCGGATGAGACGCTTTGCCTTGCCCTCGACCCGAGGCAGGCTGCCGATCTCGCACACTTCGACCTCCGGGGTCACGGTTATGCGGTACTTTACCGCTTCGATCAGGAAATCCCGGGCCTTGTTCAGTTGTGCCTCGGAGAGGTGCTCCTGCGCCGGCTCGACGCGGATCCTCAGGTGCCTGCCGCTGCCCATCCTCGGAACGACGAGCTGGTATTCCTGCGAGAATTCGTTCACTTCGTGCAGCAGGTGCTGGATCTGGCCCGGGAAGATGTTGACGCCGGCGAAGTGGAACATGTCGTCGGAGCGGCCCAGCACCCCGCCGTCGAGCCGCAGATTGGTGCGCCCGCAATCGCAGGGGGTCCGGTCGAAGCGCACCAGGTCGCGCGTCCGGTAGCGAATCAGCGGCATGCTTTCGCAGCATAGATTCGTGAGCACGAGTTCGCCCACCTGGCCGTCGGGAAGCGGTTCGAGGGTCTCCGGATCGAGGACCTCGGCGATGAACATGCTCTCGACGACGTGCGTTCCCTGGTGCCGGATGCACTCGTAGCCGAAGTTGCTGATCTCGGTCGAGCCGATGTCGTCGAAGCACTCCGCTCCCCACTGGGACTCGAGCGCTTTCTTGGTCGATAGAATGCTCGCGCCGGGCTCGCCGGCGGCCACCATCTTGCGGATGCGCGAGGCCGGCAGATCGATACCGTTCTTGCGTGCCGTCTCCGCCAGATAGAGCAGGTAGGACGGCGTGCCGCAGATGGCGGTGGCGCCCCAGTCGAGCATGGCGCGCAGGCGGTCCCTGGAGCTCAGGCCGCCCCCGGGAATGATCATCAGCCCGGCCCGCTCCATCGTGGTCTGAAAGCCCCACCAGGCGATATACAGGCCGTAGTTGAAGGGCACGAAGAGCACGTCGTCCTCGGTCAGCCCGAACCCGCAGCGGAAATGCATGAACTGCTCGTAGAACGTCTCGTGCCAGTCCTTGCGGCTGAGCATGATCCGCACCGGCCGCCCCGTGGTGCCCGAGGTCTGGAAGACCCGCACCGCCTCCCTCGGCGAGATGCAGCCGAAATCCCCCCAGGGCGGATTGCTCGCCTGGCTCAGGCGCAACTCTTCCTTGTCGGTGAACGGAATCCGGCGCACGTCTTCCGTGCCGCGGATATTATCCGGCCGGATGCCGGCCGCGTCGAGCTTGCGCCGGTAGAAGGGGCTTCTTTCGTGGACGTAGTGCAGCTGGTCGCGGAGTCTTTGCAGCTGGAGTTGCTCGCGCTGCGCGCGCGGCATGCATTCCCGCGGCTCCTGTCAGTAGATGACCTCTCCCGCCGTCCTACC
>Ga0082335_1008154_pt1 | contig 12125 bp, 9 predicted proteins | sample Subgrocontami58m_FD_72375 | JGI IMG/M metagenome (GOLD analysis project Ga0082335, IMG submission 72375) | Subsurface groundwater microbial communities from S. Glens Falls, New York, USA - GMW37 contaminated, 5.8 m (SPADES assembly) (version 2) ...
CTTAGACATAAGTTCTATTCCAATAATAAAACAATTGAGCCACCTGCCAGTTATAGTTGACCCAAGCCACGGGACAGGCAAATGGGATTTGGTTGCGCCACTTTCCAGGGCTGCTGTGGCTGCAGGGGCAGACGGGCTGTTGGTAGAGGTCCATTCCAAGCCAGAGGAAGCATTATCTGACGGGGCACAGTCTTTAAAGCCGGATAAATTTTCTAAGTCCATTGAAGAATTAAGGTCCATAGCAGCGGTCATAGGTAGGGAGATGTAAAAGTTTACAGTGGACAGTGTACAGTTTACAGGGCTAAGTTAAACCATGAAGAAGTTTAAGAGGGTAGCGATTATAGGCGTGGGTTTGATAGGAGGGTCTATAGGACTTGCCATAAAGAAGAATAGATTAGCAGATGAGGTAATAGGCATTGGGAGACATCAAAATTCCATAAAAAAGGCGCTAAAATTTAAGGCTATAGACAGGGGGACGATTGATGTTCAGGAAGGCGTGAGTGGGGCAGAGTTTGTGATTATTGCTACGCCGGTAGGCGCAATAGTCCCTGTAGTGAGGTCTATAGCTTCTTGCCTGAAGGCGGAGACGATAATAACAGATACAGGCAGTACCAAAAAAGAGATTGTTCGCCAGATAGAGAACTTACTCTCGCCAGACATCTACTTTGTTGGAAGCCACCCAATGGCTGGGTCTGAAAAACATGGTGTAGAATCTGCTAAGCCCGAGTTATTCCGTGATTCTGTGTGTCTAATTACAAAGACACCTCACACGAAAAGAGGCGTGCTGCAGATTGTCAGTCAATTCTGGAATAGTATAGGGTGCTCAAGAGTTCGCTTCCTCTCCCCATCTGACCATGACATTATTATAGCCAGAGTTAGCCACCTGCCCCACATCGTTGCCACTGCATTGGTGAATAGTGTGGATAAGAAAGATTTATCTTTTGCCTCAGGAGGTTTTAAAGACACTACAAGGATAGCATCAAGCGACCCCCGGATGTGGGTGGATATATGTATGAGTAACTCAAAATGTATACTTAAATCTTTAAATAAATTTAATAAAGGAATAGAGACCTTAAGAAAAGCCATTTCAGTGAAAGATACAAAGTTACTAATGGCAGAGTTTGGCAGGGCAAAACGTATGAGGGAGAAACTGATAGTATAGGAATTTCAATATTGAGATTCTTCGGCTTCGCCTCAGAATGACAAAAAAGAATGTCACTCTGAGCGTAGCGAAGAGTCTAATTCAATATAACAGTATGCTTTATTCCATATTTCGCCTATTTTTTATATTGCTCTTTAAAATTCTATTCAGAATCAAAGTAAGGGGAAGTGAGAATATACCGAAATCAGGGCATTTCTTAATAGCCTCAAATCACATCAGTTTTTTAGACCCAATAGCAGTTGGGGTAGCTTCTCCACGCCCGCTCAATTTTATGGCAAGGGATGACCTGTTCAATAACAAGGCGTTTGGCTGGCTTATAAAGAACCTTAATACATTTCCTGTCAAAAGGGAAGAGAAAGATGATATTGGTGCAATCAGAGAATCTCTGAGGAGGTTAAAAAAGGGGGGCGGCCTGGTCATATTCCCTGAAGGTGGGAGAGGTGACAGTGACATATTGAGAGAGGGTAAGATAGGGGTGGCACTCCTGGCTTATAAATCAGGCGCACCTATAATACCTGCATTGGTAAAGGGTGCTGATAAAGCGCTGCCAAAAGATGCCAGGTTTATCAGGCTCAAACCCATCTCTGTAACCTTTGGCAAGAGTATCCTGGCAAGTGAATTGGCACTTAAAGGGGATAAAAAGGATACGTATAAAGAAGTCACTGAAATGGTAATGGATGCTATTTCAAAACTGAGATAGGGCAAATAAAAGTATGAAAATTGAGATTGCAAGGCATTCTGGATTTTGTTTTGGGGTGAAGAGGGCTATGAAGATGATTGATAATGCACTGCAAAACAATGGGAATGGAAAGGTATGGACACTTGGCCCTATTATACATAACTCCCAGGTGGTGGAGCGACTTAAAGACAGAGGGCTTGGTGTTATTGAGAGCCTTGCTCGTGTGAAATCAGGTAAAGTGTTCATACGCTGCCACGGAGTAAGCCCTAAACTCTTGAAAGAATATGGAAACAGGAAGTTGAAGATAATAGATGCTACATGCCCATTTGTAAAGAATTCTCACCGTATTGCAGAATCTTTAAATAGGAATGGATATGCCCTGATAATCGTTGGTGATAAAAACCATCCAGAGATAAAGTCTACTATGGGATTTTTTGACGGTGACGTCACCGTAATAAAGGATGAAAAGGAGGCTGCGAGGATTAAATTAAAAGGCAGGCGGTTCGGTGTTATAGCCCAGACTACACAGGCAGTAGAAAACTATTCAAAGGTGATTTGTGAATTAATGAAGAGGGATTTCCTTGAGATGAGGATATATAATACCATCTGTCCTGATACGGTTAAAAGGCAGAGTTCATGCAGGGAAATTGCTCGCGGCTCAAGTATCATGCTCATTGTAGGAGGAAAGAATAGTGCAAATACGAAGAGGCTATTTGAGATTTGTAACCAGATGAGAGTGAAGAGTTATCATATAGAAGATGCTTCTCAGATAGACCCTGCATGGGTTAAATCTAATCCTAAAAAGGATAGACCTTCCCCATTCCACATAAGGGAAGGGTCTAATTACAAAGTAGGCATAATTAGCGGGGCTTCCACACCTGAGTGGATAGTGAATGGAGTTATAAATAGACTGAAAGAAATTGACAAAGGGAAAATTTTACAGATTCGCACCAAGGTGCGCTAATCTAAAGAGGAGGTAGACAAACAAAGATGGCAGAGGAAAAAGAAGGCGATAGAGAGAGATTAGATAACAAACTCGGTGACATAGAGATAGAAAAACCCAGGGAAGAAGCGGATGATATCTCTAAGGCTTATAATGAGACACTCAAACATATGCAAGAAGGGCAGGTTATAAAAGGGAGGATTGTGGGTATAAATCCAAAAGAGTTCCTCATAGATATAGGTTATAAATCAGAAGGTACGGTGCCCAGAGAGGAATTTTTTGACCCGTCTAATCTGAAGGTCGGTGATGAAGTAGATGTCCTGATAGAAGAAATAGAGGATGATGAAGGCAGGATAATTCTTTCAAAACGTAAGGCTGACAGGGTGCAGAGTTGGGAAAAGATTGTAGATAAGTTTAATGAAGGCGACATAGTAGAAGGTAAGATAGTCAAGAAGACGAGGGGTGGTGGAATGGTGGATATAGGGATGGAGGCATTTCTTCCATCGTCTCACCTCACATTTAAAGGATATGGAAAAATTGACCAGCTTTTGGGACAGACGCTCAAATTCAAGATTATTAAGATAGATAAAATCAGGAAGAATATCATCCTGTCAAGAAAAGAGGCTATTCAGAAAGAGAAGGAATTTAGCAGGACGAAATTGATGGAAACGATAGAGAAAGGACAGGTAAGGGAGGGTGTAGTTAAGAACATAACTGACTTTGGGGCATTCATTGATATAGGCGGCATGGATGGTCTCCTTCACATAGGCGATATGAGCTGGGGCAGGATAAGCCATCCTTCAGAGATGTTGGCAGTAGGTGACAAGATTGATGTGATGGTATTAGACTTTGATAAAGAGAACATGAGGATATCACTCGGCATTAAGCAGATGACACCAAGCCCATGGGAGAAGGTAGGAGAGAAATATCCTGTCGGGAGCAGGGTTAAGGGAAAAGTGGTGAATATTGTTCCATACGGCGCATTCATAGAGTTAGAGAAAGGGCTTGAAGGGCTGGTTCATATCTCGGATCTGTCCTGGACAAAGCGGATTAACCATCCTTCAGATATACTGGCGATGGAAGATATAATTGAAGCGGTTGTTTTAAGTATAGATAAAGAAAATAAGAAGATATCCCTTGGAATTAAACAGACAGAGTCAAACCCATGGGACATGGTAGAAAAAAATTATCCGGCTGGCACTAAGGTAAAAGGCAAGATTCGCAGTCTGATAGAACAAGGCATGTCCATAGAGATAGAAGAAGGCATAGAGGGGTTTGTTAACATAGCCGATATCTCCTGGACCAGGAAGGTCAGCCACCCTCAGGAAATTTTCAAGAAAGGTCAAAAAATAGATGCAGTGGTATTATCGGTGGATAGTGCAGGTAAAAAGGTTATACTTGGCATTAAGCAGCTTATATCTGACCCTTGGCCTGAGTTATCAAAGAAATATACCGTAGGTTCTGTTGTAGGAGGACAGATATCCAAGATAGTAAGTTTTGGATTATTTGTAGAGATAGAGAAAGATATAGAGGGACTGGTCCATATATCAGAGATAATGGATAATCTCTCTGGCAGGCTTGAGAGTTTGTTTAAGGTAGGGGATAAAGTAACGGTCCGCGTGATAAAGTTAGACGATGCACAGCGGAAGATAAAGTTGGGGATGAAGGAATTTTATCAGCATAAGGCAGAGACGGAAGTACCTAAAGAGGTACCCGAAGAGGGAAAAGATGCCGGGGATAAGTCTGAAAGAGGAACTTGAGTTTATTAAAAGCGGCACTGTAGAGATTATATCAGAGGATGAACTTTTAAAGAAGTTAGAGGAGTCAAGGGCCCATAACCGCCCGCTTAATATAAAATATGGCGCAGACCCATCTGCCCCTGACATCCATTTAGGGCATACGGTTCCTCTACGAAAGTTAAAGGCATTCCAGGGATTGGGTCATAATGTGATATTCATCATAGGTGATTTTACTGCGATGATTGGGGACCCGAGTGGAAAACATCAAACGAGGAAACGGCTGACAAGGGAAGAGGTTAATGAGAATGCCAGGACATACAAGGAGCAGATACAGAAAATATTAGATGTGGATAAACTTACAATCCTCTTTAATAGTTCATGGTTTGACAAGATGAGTTTTAACAGTTCCATTGACCTTGCCTCAAGGTATACGGTCTCAAGGATGTTAGAGCGGGATGACTTCTCAAAGCGATTTAAGAATGAGCAGCCGATAAGTATATTGGAATTCATGTATCCGCTAATCCAGGGATATGATTCTATAATGGTAAAGGCAGATGTAGAGCTCGGAGGGACAGACCAGAAATTCAACTTTTTAGTTGGCAGGGACCTCCAGCGAAGCATGGGGCAGGCTGAACAGGTGATAATTACCATGCCTATATTAGAGGGGACTGACGGGGTCCACAAGATGAGCAAGTCCCTTGGCAATTACATAGGCCTAAATGAGCCGCCAAAGGAGATATTCGGGAAGGTCATGTCCATACCTGATGGGTTGATGCTGAGGTATTATGAATTACTGACTGATATTTCTAAAGAGGAACTAAAGGACGTCCAGGATGGGCTGGAAGAGAACCGGCTTCACCCTCGTGAGGTAAAAGCGGATTTGGGAGCTCGGCTCGTCGGTATGTACCATGGGAAGCCTGCGAGTCAAATAGCAAGAGAGGAGTTTGATGAGATATTCAAAGAGGGCAAGTTACCCAGGGATATACCGGTCTTTGAAATATGCGTGGGAACCCTCCCCGCCAGGGGACATGATAAAAAAGGTATAAGGACGATAGTAGAATTACTCACCCTTACAGGGCTTGCTAAGAGTAATAGCCAGGCTATGAGGCTCATAGACCAGGGCGGCGTGAAGATAGGAGGGGAAAGGGTTACTGACAGGGCTCTAAGGGTAGAGATAAAGGACGGCATTGTTATACAGGTAGGTAAAAGAAATTTTGTAAGATTACGGTGCCAGGATAGTGAAAAAGATTAGACCATTATTGGCATTTAAAGATATGGTATATTTGCGAAAGAGGAAGAAATTCTTCTGGTACTCTTCCTCCACCTTGCTGCTCATCATTCTGCTCTTATTCGGCATAACCTTTACATTATTATTCAACCTCTCACCAATCAAAATGATGTTCCTGACAATTATCCTTCTCATCATCGTATTCCTCTTTGTGGATTATCAAAATATAGAACGGGAAAAGAGCTTGAACCAGCTCTATGAAGGTATCATGTTAAGTAATAAGATAGCAGAAGGTATAGTAAGCACTATGGACCTGTCTAAACTGCTGGAACTTATACTGCATGGCGTTAAGGACATGACGCCAGACTCAGAGAGGGTCTTCCTCTTCCTCGTTGAAAGGGAGCGTAATAAAGAACTAATAAGAGGCAAGATGGCGATAGGTATGGATATGGAATCAGTTCACTTATTATCATTCCCAATGGATAAATCCATAGGTATAATACCGCGTGTTATAGTGACAAAACAGCCCTATGATGTCCAGGATTCAGAGACTGACTATTACTGTGACCAGCAGCTTGTAGAGGCATTAAAGATAGCAGCATTTACACTCATCCCTATCGTAGTTCATAATAAGGCACTCGGCGCACTCTTGATTGAAAATTCCAGGAAGTTTAACCCGAGGAGCGAGGCAGAGATAACTACCCTTATCTATTTTGCAAACCAGGTAGGCATTGCCATTGAGAATGCAAAACTATATGAAGAAGTTGAGAATCTGGCGATAATAGATGGACTTACAGAGTTGTATAATCACAGGTATTTCCAGCAGACATTGACCAATGAGATGGAAAAGCTCAAGAGATACGGTGGGGAGTTATCCCTTATAATATTTGACATAGACAATTTTAAAGTCTACAATGATACAAATGGCCACCCTGCAGGTGATGAGGTTCTGAAGGCGATAGGGGATATAGTCAAGGATACGAGCAGGAGTACAGATATACCTGCCAGGTATGGAGGGGAAGAGTTTACTGTCATACTGTTACATACAGATGAAGAAGGTGCTGTGGCAAAGGCAGAGAACCTGAGGCAGATGGTAGAGAATCATGTATTTGAGTTCGGCAAGAATCAGCCTGGAGGTAAAGTGACGATAAGTGTAGGGGTGGCAACCTATCCAAAGCACGGCCCTGAGAAGAAGGACCTTATCAATATGGCAGATGATGCCCTCTACAGGGCAAAAGAGTCAGGTAAGAATCGTGTCATCTCAGCCTCTTCATAAATATCAAATAGAAAAACTGCTAAGTCTCATGGTCCAAAAGCAGGCATCAGACCTGTATCTTAAGGCAGACAGTCCTCCATTCTTCAGGATAGACGGGAAGATTGTGCCTCACAACCACGACATTCTTAAGGATGAAGATATAAGAGATATTGCAAGATGTCTCATGAGCGAGGAAGAAGAGAAGCGCTTCGCAATCACTCATGAAATGGACATCTCTTATAGCATGCCTGATGCAGCCAGATTCAGAGTAAATATCTTTATGCAGAGAGGCACTGTGGCATTAGTCTTCAGGCTTATCAAGACCCATATCCAGTCATTTCAAGAATTAAACCTTCCGGTAAATGTCCTTGAGGCACTTTCATCAGAGCCAAGAGGATTAGTCCTCATAACTGGAGTGGCAGGGAGCGGGAAATCTACAACACTTGCGGCAATGGTCAATTTCATAAATCAGAGGTATAAAAAACATATCGTTACGATAGAGGACCCGATTGAGTTTGTGCATGAGGATAAAGAATCCATAATAAGCCAGCGCGAAGTGGGTATGGATACGAAAGGATTCCATGAAGCACTGCGCCATGTTATAAGGCAGAGCCCTGACGTTATTTTAATAGGGGAGATGAGGGACCTTGAGACTATGGCGAGTGCTATTATGGCAGCTGAGACAGGGCACCTTGTCCTATCTACACTCCATACCATTGATGCGACGCAGACCGTTGAAAGGATTATAAATTTTTTCCCGCCCTATCAACATCCCCAGATAAGGATGCAGTTATCTCTTGTCTTAAAAGGGGTTATATCTCTCAGACTCTTGAATAGAAAAGATGGTTCCGGAAGGATACCTGCCTGTGAGATAATGGTATCCACGCCAACCATAAGAAAGTTAATACTTGAAGGCAGAACAACACAGATACTCAGTGCTATTAATACCGGCACTCTCTTCTGTATGCAGACATTCAATCAGTCACTTTTGAAATTGTATAAAGAAGGTATCGTAAGTCAGGAAGAGGCATTGGAGAATGCCGATAACCCTGAGGAGTTAGAATTGACAATGAAAGGCATATTTACAGGCTCAGATACATCACGGGAGGGAAATTAAAAGATGGAGATGCGGGAATTACTGAAGGCTGCTATAGATAGAGGTGCATCTGACCTGCATCTGACAGAGGGACTTCCTCCGACTTTAAGAATTAATGGGGAACTCGTTCCATTAGAATATGAGCCTTTGACTAAAGATGAGACTAAAAAATTGGTTTACAGCGTTCTGACTGACGACCAGAAGGTTAAATTTGAAGAAGACCTGGAACTTGACCTGTCACTATACATACCAGGGACAAGCAGGTTCAGAATGAACGTCCATATGGAGCGTGGCAATGTTGAGGCTGCCTTAAGGATTGTATCTCTGAACATAAGGGGTATAGATGAATTAGGACTGCCGCCGATTGTCAAGGATTTGGCAAGGAAGCCAAATGGACTCGTCCTTGTTACAGGACCCACAGGTATGGGTAAGACGACGACACTTGCAGCAATGGTGGATTTGATAAACAGGGAAAAGAAATATGTCATTGTTACAATAGAGGACCCGATAGAATATCTACATCAACATAAAAAATCTATCATCAAACAGCGTGAGGTTGGGACTGATACCCGTTCATTTGCAAATGCACTTAAACATGCCCTCAGGCAGGACCCGAACGTTATCCTTGTAGGTGAGATGAGGGACCTTGAGACTATATCAACTGCAGTAACTGCTGCCGAAACCGGGCATCTTGTCTTGAGCACACTTCATACCCCTGATGCCTCACAGACTATTGACAGGCTCATTGACGTATTCCCGCCGCATCAACAGCAGCAGATAAAGATACAGTTAGCAGATTGTATTCAGGGGATAGTTGCCCAGCAGCTTCTCCCACGCTTAAATGGGAAGGGGAGGGTAGTGGCAACAGAGATATTAATAGGCACAAATGCTGTGCGCGCAATCATAAGGGAACACAGGACAGAGCAACTGCCAACGATTATACAGACAGGCTCACAGTATGGGATGAAGACCATGGACAAATCTCTTAAGGAGATGTATCAGAGCGGTGTCATAAGTCACGAGACAGCCATATCAAAAGCAAAAGACCTCACAGAATTCAAGAACCTGTGATACTAATGCTCTGTTAAGTAACGTTTGCCACTTTTTAGTCATTCCCGCCCCTTTTGTCATTCCCGCGAAAGCGGGAATCCAAAGGGGTAAATTCCAACGGGAATCCAGTATTCACAGGAATGACTTCTCTAAAAGTAATCATTCTTTGTTTAACAAGGTACTAATTACCTACCACAAATCCGGGGGTCAGAAATGTGGCAGAATTTCTACAGGATTATAAACGCATTTAAGATTACAGTCCTACTGGCATATATTGCTCTGACTATAGGTATCTTCATTCGCTTTCTTGCCACTGGCTACACGATACTTCTGGCAATTGGTTTTTTGATGGCTATCCTGCTCTTCTTCATTCTTGTCAATTTCCATATGGAAAAATTCAATGAGCCTGTTAAATGGTTAATCTCTCTTGTGAAATGGCTTCTTGTTGCAGGGGCTTTCTGGTTCTACTTCTCTACAGGGAAGGATGTAACTGGAAGATTTTTAATGATGTTCCTCCTCATACCTGTCCTGACAGTCCTTCTTGCCCCTGACATTATACGCGGGACAGCAAAATCCATAATATCATTCATCTACCCTGAAACTGGCGGGAAGGTCACTAAAGACTATAGCATCGCAAAAAAGTATTTAGCAGAACATAAATTTAGAGAATCTATTGAAGAATATAAAAAATTTCTTGCCAGTAACCCACAAGATGTCATGGCACGTTCTGCAATCGCAGAAATCTATGCAGATAGACTGAATGAGCCTGAGCAGGCTATAGAGGAATATAGAAGATTGTTATTGGAAAATCCGCCAGAGACTCTATGGGTTTATAGTGCAAACAGGATTGCAGATATATACATCACGCAGTTGGTAAATCATGAAAAGGCAATTGAGCAGATAAGAGAGATTATAGAAAAATTCCCAGGTTCTGATTCTACCTCAAAAGCCATGCATAGAATAGAGAACATAAAGACATTCGGAGGTGATGTGCGATGAATAAATTATTGACTGGATTAACTTTATTTGTGGGAATACTTTTGATATTACCTTTTACCGGGCAAGTACATGCTTATGACAATGCTATTCTGAAAGAGGCTGATACTTTACGTGATGAAAAATCATACCATGCTGCAGCAGAACTCTATGGTAAAATCCTGGGTGAGGCAGGGTTGCCAGAAGAGACAGTTCGTGAAATTAGTTTTAAGTTTGCAGACTGTTCCTGGCGGACAAAGGAAGAGTCCCGCTATACGAGAGCAGAAAAGACCCTGCGTGAACTCGTAGAATCCCGTGAACATGACCGATGGTGGGCAGAGTCAAATGAATCTTTGCTTGAGTTCTACATAGAACGGCGGTCACATAATAATGAAGTGAAACAATACTTAGAAAATGCAAGGGACTTTTGGGCTGGCTCTACAGATATAAGCCTTGCCAGGAAGCGTTTTATAAGGGTGAGTTTTACCTTTGGTGATTTTACTATCCAGCACTGGGGAGGATGGGGTTATACAGGGCTGCATTCCCTGTATGAGGATATCCTGAAAGTCGCAGATACTGTAGAAGATAAATCAAGGGCACATTATTCATTAGGCATGTGTTACTACCAGCGATACCGAGATGGAAAAGAGAAATCTCTTGCTGAGAAGCATTTCAGGGAGGTTATAGAAAAATATCCTTCTACAGAGTGGTTAGACGATGCCTATTACCAATTAGGTCAGTATTATGAGCGGGAGAATGATTTTGTGAAAGCAGTTAATATTTACCGTGACTTGCTCTCCCATTTTGAAAAGGGGGATTCTGAATTTGTTGACGATACTAAGAGAAGAATAGAAGATATTACCTCTCCACAACTGCGCGTCAGTGTTGGTTACAGTTTTCTCACCAACTCTGAGATAAGGTTCAGTTTAGGCTGGCGTAATATCAATGAGGCCGATATAACATTTTATAAAATGGATTTGACTGAGGAACTCCGTTTGAATCCCCAAAAGCCAGAGACAGAATATGAACGCGGTGTAGATAACTATACTAAATTACTTAAAGATGTAGTGGAATCAAACCGTTATACCTCTATGCCTGTTGCCATTTCATGGAACAAAAAACTAAAGGATGAAGGAAAACATCTCTGGTATAACGAAGATAAAGGGTTTGCCGAATGGCAGATGGCAGATGAGAAAGATAGTCCGGATTCTAAAAAAGGCATACTCCCTCCAGGGGCATATCTGCTTCTTGTTACATCAGGAAAGGTTAAGACATACGATTTGGTGATGGTAACTGATATGGCTTTGGTAACCAAGACTGCCGGTCATTCAGCATTATTTTTTACCTGTGATGCAGCAACGGGTGAACCACGTGAGAATGTTCAGGTCAAGTTCCATTATAGTTATTATGATGACAATGGCCGCCGGCTCTGGGAAGAAGGTAATGGCAAGACTGATAGTTCAGGCCTGTTTAAAGTTGCACTAAAGACTTCTGATAATCGCAATATACATAACAAGCAGCATACCCTCTTTGCCTGTGCTTCAGATGGCACAATGCAGGCATTTTCACAGGGTAATTACTACTCTTATTCAGATAGTAAGGGGCCATGGTGGCTCTATGCATTTGCAGACAGGCCGGCATATCGCCCTAATGAAGAAATTTCTTTCAAGGGTATCTTACGCCAATATGACGGTTCTGTTTTTACAACACCAGCAGGGGTGAAAATCAAGGCTCGTATCTTTGACCCAAGAGGCAACAAGGTAAAAGAAGAGACCTGGACATTGAATGACTATGGCTCATTTAACGACACTCTTAAACTTGATGATAAGGCACCATTAGGGGAATACCGAATTGAGTTGTGGACAGATGACTGGAGAAGCCATATCGCCAATGCCACGCTCTTCCGTCTTGAAGAGTACAAATTGCCAGAGTTTTTAGTGAATATCAAGCCGAAGCCACGAAAGGATGAGGAGAATACGGCTTCTTATAGGTTAGGGG
>Ga0082335_1008155_pt1 | contig 12124 bp, 16 predicted proteins | sample Subgrocontami58m_FD_72375 | JGI IMG/M metagenome (GOLD analysis project Ga0082335, IMG submission 72375) | Subsurface groundwater microbial communities from S. Glens Falls, New York, USA - GMW37 contaminated, 5.8 m (SPADES assembly) (version 2) ...
CGCGACTCAATGACGCCGAGAAAACTAACCGAAGCCCGAAAACCGCGCAAGGGTAAAGTGTCGCTGTAGTGTTAAAACTAAAATCAGAAGATTTCACGGGGCAGCCCAGTGAAATAGCAGGAAGATTTCACGGGGCAGGGAAGACTTCACGGGCCAAGGAAAGCTGGCTTCAAAGCAAAATGCTGAAAAGCTGAAAAGCTGAAATTTGGAAAGTTGAAAGCGGAAAGCCGTGGGCAGTTGCCAGTGGGCAGTTGTCAGATTTCAGTTTTCAGCTTTCAGCTTTCAGATTTTAGATTTCTCGTAGTCCGTAGTCCGTAGTCCGGTAGTCGGTAATCCGTCGTCCGTGATCCGTGGGCCGCGTAGTTACCAAGCGTCAGCGGCCCACGGGATGGGTCTGCGTCATGGGCCGAAGGGATCGACGTCCTCCACCGGCATGCCCCAGTGGCCAGCCTTGATGAGGCGCTTCTTGATTTCCGGGGGCGTTGGCACGGCACCCATGGACTTGAGCCACTGGAGAAGTTGCTTCTCCGACTTGCGCTTGCCTCTTGAGCAGCGCGGGACAGGCATCGGTTCAATGCCGGGCAAACCTTTCGATATAGCTTTCATCACTACTGTCCGGTGGAAAACCCCGGTAAACAGGGCTGATTGTCGGGGTCGGGTATAGGGGTTGGCGGTGGTTGTTGAGAAAGAACCTGTAAAATGGGCGTTTTCTCGAACAGCGTGAGGCTCAAAATCTGTAGAATTGTGTAGAGGCTGGCGGGCAGTCGCAGCCACTTTTTGAGAATGGCGACCAGCAGATAAACGGTGATCGCGGTCCAGACTTGGACGCGCACTGCATTGTCCGAGGTGCCGTCGAAGCCTACGGCTGATTTTTTCTACGTCGGGAGCCATGCGGTGGAGTGGCAGGCGGTGACCAGCGCGAAGGCGCGTGCCGCGCCTTCGGCTTGGAGGTGATCTTGAAAATCCCGCGTGCTCTTCCGGCAGTGCTTCTGGTTTCCCTTCGCCCGCTTGAGCCACGCGCACGCCAGGCTCACCACCAGCCGGCGGCACATCCCCAAGATTTGCGCCGCCCGCCCACTTCGCACCCGGCTCTTGTCCTCCTCCAGCACTTCGTCCAGCCGGTAGTGCAGGGCCGCTTCAATCGCCCAATACCCGCGCTTGGCGTCCAGCAGCCCCAGCGCGTCCATCTGCTCCACGCTCGCGCTGCTGATCAGGTAGCGGGTTTCCTGCACCTTGCGCCCGCAGCCCCGCACGCGCGTGCGCAGCTTCCCAATCTGCGCCGCCGCCGCAAAGCCCACTTCCTCGGCCGTGACGCTCACCGTGGTCAAGGCCCGCACTTCGCGCCGGCTCCGGTTGTGTTCCCGGCGGCAGGCGTGCGTGGCCGGGGTCGGCGGAGGGGGGGAAACGCTGCGCTTGCAGCTTCTTTTCCAGGGTTTGGCAGAGCGTCTTTGGGTTGGCTTTGACGCTCATCACGTAGTGCGCACCGCGCTCAAAGACCAGTTTCTGCGCCGTCCGGTCTTGGGTGTGCAAGGCGTCGAGCACCACGCTTTTGCCGTCCAACTCCAGCCGGTCCACCAACCTTTGCGCGGCGGGGATTTCGTTGCTCTTGTCGCTCACGCGCACCGTCCCCAGCCAGCGACCGGTTTGCCCGCCAAAGGCGCTGACCAGTTGCAGCCCGCGCGCGTGGCGCAGTTCTTTGCCGTCGATGGCGATCAAGGTGTCCTGCACCGGGCCGAGCCGTTGGTCCTGCCACCGTAACAACACCGCTTCCACTTGGTCTTCGCCCAGCCCGCCCAGCACCCGAAAGAAGGCCGTCTCGCCCGGACAGCGCACCCGCCCCGTGCGCCGGTCACGCCGGAAGCCCAGGCTCTGCAACTGGCGCTGCGAGAGGCTGCGGGCAAAGGCCGCCAGGTCGCGCTGGCCGCGCACCACCCCGCAGAGACTGGCCAGGACGATCAACGCCCTCATCCCCGCCACGGGATAGGCCAGGGCCTGGCGGCGACGAAATTCCGGCAGGGCTTGGCATTGGCTCAACAGACTGCCGATCTCCCGCACCGGCGTGGCGCAGCGAACCGGCGCGCGCGCTTCCACCCCGGCCCAGGCGGGCGGCAAGTGGGCCGCGCGCAATTTCTGGCAGGCGCCTTTAACCAGTTCCTTGACCCAAAGCTGCTTGGGCCGCTCGTGGGGCTGATAGAAATCCTGCGCGCACCGACCCCAGCCCGAAGTGGATCCCAGTTCGGACCAGCCGCTGACCTTGTACGTGGTGCCGCGGAAATATTCGGGATCGACGAACGTCTCCACCACCACCACCGGATGATGCTCCCGACGCGTCGGGACCAATCCTCCGCCAAGCGGGCCAGCAGGAGTTTCAGCAGGCGGCTGGGCAAATTGGGATATAGGGCTATTTACATTGTTCCCCTTCGCGCGCGACGATGTGTTTTTGGCGCGTCCTCGAAGATTTCCGCACTTCGACCGCCTGCTTCGGAGAAACCGCCCCACGAGCCAACTGGCTCATTTTGCGGCGGTGCCCGTTGACACGCCGCGAAAACACCAAGGGGGAACAATGTAAATAGCCCTATTGGGATTTGGGATATTGGCACTCGGGCAGGATGAGGAAACGGGAATGGTTGACGAGGAGCGGTAGGCGGCGGCGACGTTGGGCGGGCGACCAGCCGATGAACTGGTCGCGAGAGCGCAGATGGTAAGCCGCGGCGCTGAAACTGGCCAGAGCCAGCCAGCGGCCCCGGTGCGTGGCGACATAGCGCAGATGCTCGCCCACCAGCGCGGCCGAGTGCAGGTAGTGATGCTCAATCAGGAGCGCGTCGAACCGGCGCAGGTCGGCGGGAGTGGAGACCAGGCGGGTGTGCAAGTGCTCCAGGACGTGTTGCTCGGCCGGAGCGGGACGACGAAACTTCGCTTTGAGTTTTGCCATGGGAAAAACTCAAGCAGAACGGGAGAAGGATGTCCCCCAAAAAGGGGCTATCCTCCCCCCGAAGAGCGAGTTACCGGCCTGCAAAAATCCGCCCTAGTACATTGACAAATAAATAACGTCCCATAGACTGGCCGTCATGAAACCGATCGACGTCCAATTGTCCAAGGCTGACCGCCAAGCGATTGAGGCCTTCCGTTCCCAAGGTGCCCACCCCGCTCGGGAAGTCAACCGCGCCCACATTCTCGCGGCCTTGGATGATCAGGTGCCCGATGAGGAGATTACCGCGGTGTTGGGGGTGAGTCGGAAGGTGATCTGGCGCACCCGCTCGGCCTACCAAGAAAAGGGGCTGGACTATGCGCTGAGCGATGTGCGTCGTCCCGGAGCTCCGCAGAAGTATCGGCCCGACCACGCCGAAGCCGAGGTGGCGGCCGTGGCGTGCAGTCAGCCGCCGGCCGGGGCCAAACGCTGGACGATCAAGCTGCTGGTCGAAACGGTGGGGCAGCACGCCGGCTTGACGGGCATCAACCGGGAGACGGGGCGTCAGTTTCTAAAAAAAACGTCTTGAAGCCCTGGCGCAAAGCGATGTGGTGTGTGGGCCAGATCACGGCCGAATATCGCCAGCGGATGTACGGGCTCTTGGAGTTGTATGCGCGGCCCTACGACCCGCAGGAACCGGTCATCTGCGTGGATGAAAAGAGCAAGCAACTGCTCAAGGACACCCGCGTGCCAGTGCCCGCCCGGCCCGGCACGATCGCCAAGCAAGACTATGAATACGAACGCGCCGGCACCTGCAATCTGTTCCTGTCGGTCGAACCCAAGGGCCAACGCCGCCACGTCGAAGTCACCGCCCGCCGCACGAAAGTGGACTGTGTCGGCTTTGTGCGCCAATTGGTCGTGGGAGTTTACGCCCGCGCCCAGAAAGTGCATCTGGTGATGGACAATCTGAATACGCATTTTCGCTCCAGCTTCGAAGAAATCTTGGCGCCTTCGGTGGCGGTGGCGCTGCTGGCGCGCGTCGAATTCCATTACACGCCCAAGCATGCCAGTTGGCTCAACATGGCCGAATTGGAGATCGGCATCATGGAAAAGCAATGCACGGGACGACGGATGCCCACACAGGCCTTGGTCGCGACGGAAGTGGCGGCTTGGCAGCAACGCCGCAACGGGGAAAGGCGCGGCATCACCTGGAAGTTCACCCGTGAAAAAGCCGACCAAAAACTTGGCCGTCACTATGTGACCTAATTAAATTGTCTCTGTACTAGTAGAAGGTTTTGATCCGCAGATGCTGCTTGATCCATTTGAAAAACAGTTCGATCCGCCACCGGCAACGGTAGAGTTGGGCGATCGTCAGCGCCGGTTCGGTGAAGTTGTTGGTGAGAAACACCAGCGCCTTGCCGGTTTCTGGGTCGCGAAAACCGATCCGCCGCAGAGGTTCTGGATAATCGCGCCGCGCCGCAGAGCCGGTCAGGACGACCGTCTGGTCGAAGCGCAGCCCCGTGGTCTTGTCCACCGGGCGCGAGTAGCGCCGCTGGCAGCGGAAGTTCCGCTTGGCTCGCGTGACGAAGAACGCCGAACTCAAATGCACCCGATGCAGCCGGGCGAAATCCAGATACCCGCGATCAACGATGTAGAACGAGCCGGCCTCGTATATCAACTCGTCGAGGATGTTCACAGCGTGAACCATGCCGGTGGTCAGGATCCCCACGGTGGGGAAGTTGCCGCGCAAGGTCAGGAGGGTGTGCAGTTTGATGGCGGCCTTGCGACGGCGGAACTTGGCCCACGGAAAGAGCGACAGACACAAGTCGATGGTGGTGGAATCCAGCGCGTAGGCCGCTTGCTGGAGTTCGACGCCGAACGGTTCGTCGGCATAGAGCGCGCACGCCTCCGCCATCAGGACGTGGGCGAAATCGGAGAAAATCCGCCAATCGCGCTTCTCGTTGGCGTCGGCCAGCGTGCTGCGGGCGGTGGGCTGGCGGATGCCGCTGTGATAGAGCTTGGGGCCGAGCGCGCGCAGACAAGTTTCGATATCGCGCAAGCTCTCGCGATAGGTCAACTGGGCGAAGGCCATGACGAGGAACTGCTCGAAAGTGGGCAGCGAGCGCACGTGATGGTTGCCGTCGTAACGACAGACGCACTTGTCGAATTCGTACTTGGGCAGTTCGCCCATGAGTTGGGCAAACACCGTCCGGCCTTCGTTCATATTGGGTCTTCTCCGCGGTTGAGCGGAGGGAGAGCCTGCGAGATCGCCGTTGGAAAATGAAATCGGAAAAAGTCATGAGCACGGTTTCAGACTTGTTCTATCGCGATGAAATCGGTGTTAGCACTACAGCGACAGTTGCAAAAGAAGGGAGTGTGGATGACACAGGCGCCTCCGGGATGGTCTGGAGCTTTCCCGCCAGTTTCGTGAAATCCACGGCGTGGGCGGAGGATTCCCGAGCCCGGTTGCTGTGGCTTTGATCTCTCACTCCAACGCCCAACGTCCGTCCGCCGGGCACGGTCCGATCGGTGGTCCACCGGTGTTCTGCGTGCAGCGGGTGGCTCCGCTCCCGGGCTGCGTTGTGAGGTCGTTGCTTGGCTGGGGCCACCTCAGGCGGATGACGCCAGCGGTTTCCAGCCCGCGAACTCCTGGCGACGCCGCTTGCGGTGGGATCGATAAGCGCAGTCGTTACGGGCTTGATGATACTTCACCAGGGCCAGCACGTAGTCCAAGTCCCGGCGCGGATGCGGGAAGCTCCACTCCAGCAACCGCCGCGCTTGCGGCAGGGTCAGGGCGGAGGTTTTTTTTAACCGCAGTCGCAATCGCACCAGGAACAGTTGCGCCAGAAAGCTCAGGCGCATATGCCGATGCCAGGCTGTCCACGAACGGTGTTCGTAGTGATCCAACCCCACCTCCCCTTTGTCTTCCTGAAAGCAACGTTCAATCGGCCAACGCGCTCCGCTGACCCGGACCAGCTCGTTGATCTCGCAGGTCGCCGGCGCATGGCTCAAGGCATATTTGATTTTCTCATTGGGATCGTTGCGCAAGAGCAGCCAGCGCTCACTCTCCGGCGTCCGTTCCGCGCTCACAGAGACCCGCAGCCGCGCGAACCCGGCCACGAGGGGACCCTTCTCCCCCTCGCAGACACGCTTCGTTTCCCACGTCAACAAGCCTTTCTCCCACAGCAGGTCCTCCCCCGTGCCGCCGCCGCTCTCCAGTTCCGGATGGCCGGGGACGGCCTTGGGCCACACGCGGCGGGTGCAGGCGATCTCCGCCAGATAGCAATAGCCCGAGGGCAGGTCTTCCAGGAAAGCCTCATGGCTGCCGAAGGAGCAATCACAGGTGATCCACTGGCCGCCAAAGAGGCCACTCCGCACCACCCCGCGCACGATCTCTCCGGCCAGTTGCGGCTTGGTTTGAAACGTGATGTCCGCGGGGATCTGGCATTGCTGGCGCCGCTTTTCGTAGCCGGCTCCAAACCAGCATTGCGGCAGGTAGAGCCGGCTCTCGATCAGCGCGTGACCTTTGGGGCTGACGTAGCACACGAACACCCCGGACTGGCAGTTGGCCGTCTGGCCCAAGGCGCCACAGTACTGCGGCGCCACGCCGACGGACTCCTGGCCTTTCTTGGGGAACTCGCTCGCGTCCACGCACCACACCCCCTGCGGATCCGTCAAGCTGGCTCCCGCTTCCTTCCAGTGCGCTTGCCGCAAGGTCTCCTCGTCACACTGATACTCACTGACAAAACGTTGCAGACTGCGCACCGCCTCCGGTCCGCGCAACTCCAGCGCCATCGCCTCCACATTCTTGCGCTCGGTGTGGCTCAACAGCCCGCGCAGATAGAACTCACAAAGTTCCCGGGTTTCCACCCGGCTGAAGGCCGCGCCAAACAAGGCCGCAAACTCCTTGAGTTCCTGACCCACGTGGCGCAGGTCCTCGGGGTTCAAATCCCACGCCGGGGGTATTTTGGCTTCCCATTGATCCTGGATCTCTTGCATGCGTTCTCTCCTGGCAAAGGTTCTTTTTCTTTCCACCGCGCGCTGGGCCAGGAGAAACGCGCGGGTCAACAACGGCTGCTGCACGTCGCCATGCACCCGCCGCCGCATCCGCTTTTCCATCACATAGACAGAGACCTCCTTCCGTTGACCATGATGCACGAACCGCCCCTGCCGTTTGGCAAAACCGCGCGTCCAGCCGATCGGCACCCAATTGGCCGCGCGGTAACTGGCCCCGCTAAAACGCGACCGGTCGATGAAGCTCTCCACCAGCCACACCTTCGTTCCGTAGCGGCGGGACCAATCCCGTTGCAACACCCGCACGCTTTCACTCAACATCACCGACGCCAGATGCTCCACCCGCACCCACGGCAAGATCAGAAACCGAACCCCGTTGACCACATGCTCCAGCCCCCGCGCCCGTTGGGAGGCATCCCAACCCAGCAACCGGTCCCGACACCCCAGGTCTTTGACCGCCGACTGCCAGCCGACCGCTCCCAACAACTCCCCCTGGCAGCCCGACACCAGATACTTCAGATGGGCACCCACCAGACCCGGCGCTCCCAAGTAATGATACCGCTCCAGCAACTCCTTCCACTGCCGATGCTGCGCAACCGATTCCACCCGCTCCCAGCGCAAGGGCCGAGAACGATCCAGAACTCCACGCACCGGCGCAGGCCACGGACGCTGCGCCCCGGACGGACTCTGGCGCCGAACCTCTCCCGGAGCTCGACCGGTCTGGCCGGTGGGCAATCGCAACTGGCCCCGTCGCTCCAGTTCCACCAAGACCGCCAGCGCCGAACGCTGCTTCCACTGCCCGTTGGCACAGCGCCACTGCCAGCGTCGGCACAACTCCTTGGCCAGGCCCCACCGGCCCAGCTCATCGCCCTGGGAGACAAGTTCGCGGGCCCTCTCCACTTCTTCAGCACAGAGGGTGCGTCCGCGGATGACCCACGGCGGTTGCTTCTCAGACCCAGCGCGACTCAATGACGCCGAGAAAACTAACCGAAGCCCGAAAACCGCGCAAGGGTAAAGTGTCGCTGTAGTGATAGGCCGGTGCATCCCGAAGTTGGCGGTAGGGATCAGTTCCAAAGGTGGTGATGGTCGTGGTTTTTTACCAGGACACTCAAGCGGAGCAGGCTGGTCAATCCCGGCCGGCCCCAAAACTGTCCGCACCCGCGCAGTCGCCTCTGGAGTTGCTTGCCGAGGGATTCGACCGCGCCGCTGCCCAGGGGAGCGCCGGCTTCCTCCAGGGCGCGGTACTGGAGATGATCCTCGTGCTCCTGGAAGTAGTTCACTTCACGGGCGATGATTTCCTGAAGTTCGGCGGAACGCTGCGCTGGGGACTCCAACAGTTGCTCCAACTGGCGAACGACTCGGGTCTCCTGGCCGTGTCGCAGGCGATGCAAGATTCCTTGCAACCATTCCTTGGATTGGGGAGTCCCGGCGCCATGCAGCGACTCCGCCACCGCGTGCAGGTGCTCCCGGGCATGATGAAAATCGAGCGTCTTGACTGCCTCCTTGAATCGATCCTCAGCCAGATCCCACAACCACACCGCTCCATCCATGACCAGATAGACCACCTGCGCCCGGGCCAGTCCCCGGCGCAGGGCCTCCTGATGCACCCGTCTTCCAAATTCCACCGGGGAGGTTTCCGGCGGTGTCGCCACCGCGTATTTCTCCAAAAGCAGTCCCCGTCCAGAGGCCTTTTCCACGCGCTGCTCCAGCCGGTAGATCACCGCCGATTTGATCTCCCGCCACTCCACCCTCTGCGGAGCCTTCTGGCGCGGTCCGGCTCCCCAGTCCGCACCCCGCTCCCGCGCCATCCAGCCGTCCATCATGATCACCAGGCTAAAGGGCGGCTCGAATTTCCCCGCCCCGGGCGTCGGCAGCACCAATGCTTGAGCCCTCAGTCCCAAGCTCTGCACTTGCTGGTGAATGCAGCCGTCACTGACTGGGGTTCCCCACGTTGCGGCCATCGTCTCGGCCTCCACGTAGGAACCCACCACCGTGGCGGTGTAAGCCAGACGCGCCTGCAACTCCGGAGTCTTTCGCTCGTACGGCTTCAATCCCCAGGCCACTCTTGCCGGGCAGATCCACTGCTTCTTCTGAGCCTGACAACCGTGACGGGCTCGTAGCTTTACCTTCCCCGACACCGTGTCCAACTCCATCTCACGCCACCGCGTATTCTCCAGCGGTTGGCCGGTTTGCGTACACTCCATCGGCATCTCATCGCACTGCGCTTGCAGCCGCTTCTGCAACTCCAACCGAGTCCATTCCCGCCCCAGCACCAAGACCTCCTGTTCAATTTGGCGTAGTGGGTTCATCGGCTTCTCCGGCTCTTCAGATCATACAAATAGACGTCTTTGACCGGAACTTGCAGCTGATGCTCCCGATCCTGGCGGCTGCGACCTTGCGTCTGGCCCACCCATTCCCAGTTGGCGGCCCGATAACAACTGCCCCGGAACCGTTCCCGATCCACGAACGTTTCCAACCAGTCCACGCCCTGGCCGTAGCGCTGGCGCCAATCCGCCTCAATCCGCCGAGCCACCGCCCCCAACAAACAACTGGCCAGATGTTTGACTCGCACCCACGGCAGGAGTAAAAAACGGGTGTTGTTGACCACCCTCCAGAGTTGCTGCTGCCGCTCTTGGGAACTCCAGCCCAACCTCCGATCCCGTGGGGCGCACCGCCACGCCGCCGCGCCGAACAACAGGCATCCCACGTCCCGCTCCTGCCGATCCCAGGCCAGATAGCCCACGTTCTCTCCCACGACCCGAAGGCCCAAGTAGTGGTAGCGGTCCAGGTAAAAGGCCCACCGCTTGGCCGCGGGACTGCCGGCCTGGATCTGCTCCAAGCGCACCGGGGCGATCTCGGCTAACGACGCCGTCCAAGGGGCCGGTTCCTCCCACGGCTCCAACGAGGCCACCTTGGGCCTGACACGCCGGAATTGGGTTCGGAGCGCGGGCAGCCTGACTTGGCCCCGGCCTTCCAGCTTGAGCAACAAACTGCGCGCCGCGAAATCCTTAAGCCGACCCCGTCGGTCCACCCAATCCCAGCGGCGGCACAACTTCCGGGCGATCTGCTTGCGGCTCCATTCCGGATTTTGATCGATCCAGCTCTGTAGCCAGGCCAAGGCCCCGGGCTCCATTCGCCGCCCTTGCAGCGTCATTTCGGTTTCCATGCCCGCCACAATGGTGCGAGGACCGCAGGTAGTCCGGCAAAATCACCAACAACTTCGGGATGCACGGGTGATAGGCTGGTTCTACTACGAATACGACAGTAGTATCGGTTCCAAGGAACCGCCGACCAATCTGAAAATGTGGACGCTCTCAGGCTACAAAGAGTTACGGCCGAAACCTACAGAAGCACAGGACAAAGAGAAGAAGTAAACGAGTCACAATGGATGAAGATGCCGCCTAACGAACAAAGACGCTCCAGCGAACCGCCGCTATGCTGCTCCGCTCGGTGCGGGGCGGCAATTCGGCGCACCTTTCACGCTCCACCCTGCTCGCCAGCGGCGGTAGGTGAGCTTGGTCGTTGGCGGCGTTCGCACGCCTCCACAAAATGGGCAACCAGAACAGAACAGCCACGAAGCAGGAGCTGACAAACGCACGGCGAGTGATCCGAGAAGCATTTCCGGAGTTCGTGCCTGTGTTCCGCGCTCATGGCGACTACGGCGGTCATCGCGCACCATGTGGTCACACGATCGCGTTTCGTTTGCAGGACGAGCGCGCGAAGTTTCGCTCGAACGTGGTGTGGCTCATGCCAGATTGGCTGGCGACGTTGACGGTGGATAACGTTCGGGTGCTGGTTGCACGAGCCAACGGAAAACGGAGATGAGAGAGTCACAGACGACGCCGTCAACAGCAGACTTGTCCTTCACGGTTTGGGCACCGGTTTCGGCGCCAGCACTTCGCGCAGCAATTGCTCGACTTCCGCCGGTGATTTGCCAGAGGCAGCCTTCAGCGCGGCAGCCGTGCCGGACACGAAGGCCGTCGCCGCCGTGAAGGGGTCAAGGGTTCGTGCTGTCTTGCGGGTTCTTCGCCGAGGTGCGAAACGCAAGTCCGTCCGGTGCCTTCTGTCTGAAACGCCCCGGTGGAAACCACGGATGACGCGGAGGGCGCGGCTGCGGAAGCCGTTCAACGAAACGGTCGCTGCACTGGCTTGGGTGGAGACGGGAGGACTTCCGGTCTCGGACATCCCCCGCTGCCAGGAAACCTGAAGACCTGCATCGCTCAGCGTCGCTACCGCCAGTAGAACGGCCGACGGTGCAGGTGCATCACCGCTTTGATGAAGATCGTGTCTGCGCAGATGCTGTAAACAATCGCGTAAGGGAATTTGCGGAAGTTGAGTTTGCGATTGTCGCCCCGGAGGCAGCGCCAACGATCAGGGGCCTCCAAGATTCGAGCCAGCGTCGCCTCAAAGTGGTCCAGGAAATCTTCCCCCAGCCCCGGGCTCTGTTGCTCGTATCTCAGCGCGGCCGCTTCGAGTTCCTCGTCCGCTTCAGCATGACTGACGACGGGGCACATGGAGCTTGCCGCGGATTTCCTTCACTACTTCCGCCACAGGCCGGCAGGCCACGGTGCCCGCTTCGATTTCCTGGCTGCGGCGGTCGATCACCGCCGCCCATTCGGCTTCGGCGTCGTCATCAAGGTCATCTTCCAAACTGGCGATCAATTTGTGGGCGAGGAAAGCCCGCACGGCGGTGGGCAACGTCAGCACTTCGAGAGCGATCTTTTCTGCTTCGGCAGTCATGACGCAAGGATGCCTCCGCGATAGGAAGTTGACAAGCTCTTAGGCCAGGCGATGGGGCGCTATTCAGTGGGAAACCACGAATGGACACGCATCAACCGAACGATCGGCCGCCTCTGCGCTCTGGGCTGCGCGCCACCGTTCGGTGAACACTTCGAGCAGGCTGCGAGAGCCGGCTCAGCCCTGTTTTCATTGCTGTTCATTCGTGGTTGAGTTGCATGGTTACAGCTAAGCCGTCGCCGGGGCGGGTGCGCCGAAGCCTGGCCCCAGCTTGGGCGGGGTAGGCTTCGGCACGTCGGAAAGCGGCGTAGCGGCGATGGCGCCCATCGGAGGCTCGACTTTCGGCAGCGGCGGCGGTGGCGTGAGTTTGCCCGTGCGGACGATCTCGATGACCTGGGTGCCGTCGAGCGTCTCGTATTCGAGCAGCGCGTGCGCGATCCCTTCGAGCTTGTCGCGGTTGGTGTC
>Ga0082335_1008156_pt1 | contig 12124 bp, 5 predicted proteins | sample Subgrocontami58m_FD_72375 | JGI IMG/M metagenome (GOLD analysis project Ga0082335, IMG submission 72375) | Subsurface groundwater microbial communities from S. Glens Falls, New York, USA - GMW37 contaminated, 5.8 m (SPADES assembly) (version 2) ...
CCGGCCGCCCGAGCAGGCACGGCAGGGCCAGCAGCCGCACGCCCTCCGTGCCCGCCACGACGACGACCGAACAGGCCAGCGTGGCCAGCGCGCCGGCGAGCGTCGGTGGCAGGGCCTGCGCCAGCCAGGCACGCCACTCGGGAAACTGCTGCTGCCAGAAGCTCGCGACCTCCAGCACGTCGGCCGGCGCGAACGCCGCCCCCGACCGCAATTGCGCCATCGTCGCCAGATAGACGACGCCGAAGGGCACGGCGAGGCTCACGCCGGCCGCGGCCAATCGCCACGGCACCCGGCGATCGCGCCACGCTTCGTGCAGTGCCCAGGCCGCGAGCGCGACGAGCACCACGGGCACCACCGTGCCCTTGGCGCCCGCGGCGCCGGCCCCAAGCAATGCCAGCCACGCGATGTCGGGCAGCCGAACGCGACGCAGCCGGTGCCAGCGCTCCACGGCGAAGACCAGCGCCGCGAAAAAAATCACCCCGAAGTAGAACGTGGGACTGACATACAGCCACCGCACGAAACGCCCGACAAAGACACTGTGCTGGGCATCCGGCGCGAAAGCCAGTTCGCCCGTCACAAGCGCGAGCACCGCCGCGAGTACGCCGCCCCAGGGGCTCCGGGAGAGGCGGCGTCCCAGCGCATACATCTGCAAGACCACGACCGCGCCGAGCGGGACGATCGCCAGTCGCAGCAGCACGAGCGTGATTTCGCTACCGGTGACCAGCGAGGCCGACGCCGCGTGCACCAACATGAAGTAGTGATACTGCAGCGGGGTGCCCGCGAGGCTCGGGTCCTCCAGCGGCCAGTGCTGCTTGATCGCCGCAGCCCGGCTGACGAGGTAGACCCAGTCATGAAAAATTGGCCGCTGCGGCAGCCCATGGTCGAGCGGCGACTCGAGGAACATGTTCGTCGCCGCGGCCACCGCGGTCGCGAGGAAGACCAGGCTGAGCGCGAGGGCGACTCCGGCGTGCCGCGCCGTCACGCGCCACCGCACCAGCGGAGTCGCATGCGTCGCCGACCAAGACACGGCCAGGGCCAGCCACCCGATGGGCAACCACGGCACGAGCGGCTTCACGCCGAGCGCGGCGCAGGCGAGGAAGCTGAAGATCTCGACTGCGAATCCCGTTGGAATGCCCCACGCGATCGCCGCGGTGAGTCCGACGGATCCGCGCTGCACCGCCGCCAGCACCACCACGCCGGGCAAAACCACGTGCAGCGCGAAATAGGTCCCGTAGCGCGCCACCGCCGCCAAGTCGTAGTCGCAACCGCGCGTCAGGATGAACAGGATAGAGGTGAGCACTGCGACGACCGCGGCCCACGCCACGGCGGCGCCGGTGCGGGCCAGCCGCGAACGGGCGTTACTGATGTTCGCGACCGGGTTCATGTCGCCCAAGGTTGACGGTTGGAACACGGCAGGGAGCGGCTCAGTCGCCGGTCATCGGGTCAGCGAGGCGGTAGATTTCCATGCGGGTGTTCGAAAAAACGCGTTTGTCCGCGGCGAAGCCGGCCCTGGCGCCGTCGCCGAGGCTGCGGTCGATCAGCACGTAACACGGACCGTCGTTCACCAGGTGGCGATCCAGCGGCCGGCCCCGGTAGAAGAAGTTGGACGCCAGGTTGGCCCGAATCCGCGCGCGCGTCGTATCCAGAATATAGTTAGGGCCCTCGAACCAGAGCCGGCGCTCCGAAAACGCCGAGTAATAGAAGTGCACCCCCATCAGCGTGCGGTCCAGCGCGCCCCAGTGATCCTTCTTCATGTTCTCGGGGGTGAAGGCATTCGCGACCAGGACCGCGTTCGGCTCCGTGTTCTCGCGCACCCACAGCAGCGCCTCGCGCAGTTCCTGCATGGAGCTGTCCGGCTTCACGTCCATCGGCGTCCGCCACCATTCACCCAAGCCGGCGCGATTGCGGGTCCACCACAGCGAGGTCTGCAGGCCGAATGCCACCAGCAGCACCAGCGTGCCGCCGATGACGATCAATCGCGGCAGCCAGAATGCCGTGGGCCGCGCGTGGAGGAGCGCCGACGGTTGCAACGCAAAGGGCGACCGCGAGGCCGCGGCGGGCTCGCTTTGCAATTGGTGCAACCAACGCCCGATCCGCCGCACCGCGGCGACGCAAAAGCCCGCCGCCAGGGCCGCCATCGGCAGCCGCATCATCAGGATGACGTAGAGCTCTCCGTAGCTATTGAGTTCCATCAGCATTCCCATGCCCGCGGCCGCCACGAAGAATGCGCCGAGCCAGCTCACAACGAGCCGGTCGCGGCTCTCGTCTCCCCAAACCAGATACGGCAGTGCCAGCAGGCGCACGCCGCAGGTGCCGGCAAACACCACGGCGGCGCACGCGAGGCTGGCGAGCGTCCCCGCTGTCGATCGGGGCATCCATTGCGCGAGCCACTGCGTCCAAGCCGGCAGGTGCAGTTTCCAAAAAGCGGTGAGCTGGAAGACGTGGAACGGCCGCCAGGCGGCGTCGCCGGTGCGCCACCCGGACATCGTCGGCACGTACACCATCGCGAACGCCGCCCCGAGGCACACACCGAAGGCGATCAACCGGGGCGACAACCGGCGCTCGCGCCCCCAGCGCCACAGCGTCCAGAGCGCGAGGGCGCAGATCAGCACCGGCAACACGGTGCCCTTGGCGCCGGTGCCCGCGGTGCCGAGCAGGAGGAGCCACCCGTATTGCCGCGCGGAGCAGTGCGCCGCTCGCGCGCATTCGGCGATGGCGAGCAGGAGCGCACCGCAGAAAATCAAGCCGAAGAAAAACGTCGGGCTGACAAACAGCCAGCGGACGAACAGCCCGAGAAACATCGGATCGCTGTAGCTCGGCGCAAACGACAGCTCGCTCGCCGCGACGGTCAGCCACGCCGCGAGCACCCCGCCCCAGGCGCTGCCGGAGACCATCCGGCCCAGCAAATAAGTCTGCGCCACCATGACCGCGCCCAGCGGCACGAAAATCAGTCGCAACATCACGGTGGTGATTTCGATGTCGGTCGTCCACGACACCGCCGCCGCGTGCACCATCATGAAGTAGTGATACTGCAACGGCGTGCCGGAGAGGCTCGGATCGCTCAGCGGCCACAGGTTCTTGATCACCCCCGCACGACTCACGAGGTAGACCCAATCGTGGAAAATCGCCCGCGTCGGCAATCCCTGCGCGAGCGGCGCCTCCGCGAACATCTGGCTGGCGGCCATCACCGCGGTGCCGAGAAACGCCAGGCCGAGCCCGACACACACGCCCGCGTGGTTTCCCCTGACCCGCACCGCGACCGGCCATTCGTCACGCCACCGCCGGATTGCGATCGCCAGCGCGACCCACCCGAGCGGCGTCCACGCGTACAGCGATTTCCAACCCAGCGCCGCGCAGCCGAGAAACGTGAATATTTCCAACGCAAAACCCGTCGGCAATCCGAGCGCGAACGCCTTCGCGACCGAAAGCGGCCCACGGTTCACCGCGTACATCGCGACCGTGCCGGGCAGCGCGACGTAGAGGGCCACGTAGGCGAAATAACCCGCGACGGTGCCCATCTCGTAGTCGACCGCTTTCGCCACCAGGACACCGACGAGCGCCAGCAGCGCGAGGAGCACGCGCCAAAGGACCACCGGCGCCAGGAGCGACGGCGATGAAGAAACGACGGACCGCTGCAGCGACGTCACGTGTCAGGGGGACTTGGTGGGGTGTGCCCCGCGGGAACAGCGGGGAGGTACGACCAAGTTCGCAGCTTGGGCCGGGCCTCGGATCGGAGCGAACTACGTGACCGCGCAAAGGCAATCACGTTTTAGCCCTGCGGCACCCCGGTTCCGTAGCGGGGTTCCGCAGTTCCGTGTCGGCGTCGGCCGGCGCGGAGGCCGGCCCTCCAAATCATTTGGAGTCGAGCAACATCGGATCGCCGGCCGAGGCGCCCGCGTTGCCCACTCTTGTCCGTGGACCTTGCCGACGATCGCCGGTGCAATGTGTCAGCGCTACGGTCGGATTAGAATTGCGCCAAGTTAAGCGAAAATATTGTGAGTGGTGCCGAGCCGCGAGCCGTAGCGCGGTCAACCTGACCGCGTAAATCGGGTAATAATCCTCCTCGTTGCGCCGCGGTCAGATTGACCGCGCTACGTGAGAACATGACGAACAACACCGTCAACTCGGCGCTTCGGTCGGATTATTTTCCTGCCGCCAAACTGTTCAGGTAATCCTCGAGATTCGTGTAGCCACCGCTGACACGGGCCTGCTTGCCGTCGGCGGGGTCACGCGGATTCAGCCCGTGCGCCTTTTCCCAATCGTCCGGCAGGCCGTCGCCATCGGTGTCGATCCCGGCCACGCCGGTCTTCAACTTCGGCCACCCGCCCACTTCCGTTTGCGAATCGATGATTTTTCCCGTGCGGGTGCGGACATGCTGGATCAGTCGGGTGTCGACCGAGTCGCGCGCGGGTCGCGACGCGCCGACGCTCGCCAGCACGAGCTCCAGCGCATCCGGCGCGGAAAGCGTCTTCACCGGCGCGGTGGCAAACGGCTGGTCGACGGTTTTCACCTGCGCCCGCAATTCGTCGGGATGAAAGAACTGGGTGTTGTCGCGCGTCAGGTTGTCGTTGCCCTCGAAAACATTGTCGCGAACGAAGAACCGCAGATTGGAAGGCGCACCGACCGTGATGGGTTTCTTCGCCCGGCTGCTCGGGCCGGGCCGGATGTAATTGGCGACGTAGTTCACCTCGAAGTTGCCCTGCGTCAGCCCGGAAGCCGCGCCGCCGAAATCGTAGATCACGTTGTTGCGCACATCGAAGGTGGGCGAGCCGCCCCGGCCATAGTTGTCACCGAGCCGCGGATTGCGGCCGTCGTTGTGCAGCCACAGGTTGTGGTGCCAGGACATCGGACCGTTGGCCCGGGCGAGCGAGCCGTAGCCGTGTTTCCCCTTCTTGTGTTTGCTTTGGTTCAGCGCCTCGCCGATCAGGCACCACTGGATCGTGCAGTTCTGGTTGTCACCCGATGTCGAGAGGCACTCGTCGATCGACCACGTGGCCGAGCAATGATCCAGGATGCAATCGTGCGCACCGTTCAGCAGATCGATGCAGTCCGACTCGCGCGCGCTGACGTCGCCCAGCCGGCAGCGCACATATCGGACGACGACGTCGTGGGTCGCGATGGCAAACGAATCGTCGCGCAGGCAAATTCCCTCACCCGGCGCGCTCTGGCCGGCAATCGTGAGGAATGGATTCCGGACGGTGATTGCCTTTTTCAGGGCAATCGTCCCGGCGACCCGAAACATCACGATGCGCGGGCCTTCCGCGTCGCATGCCGCGCGGAAGCTGCCGGGCCCCGCGTCGTCGAGATTCGTAACCAAGATCACGCGACCGCCCCGGCCCCCCGGCGTGGTGGCGCCAAAGCCTTCGGCGCCGGGAAACGCGGGAAGGTTTGAGCGCTCGGCGGCACTGGCGGCGGCCAGAAACGCGGAAGCGATAACGACAGGGAGTAATCTTGTCATGTGATCGAGCGAGACGTGCGGGCTGGCAAAATGGTCACGCCAGGACCGTCAAAAGGAACTTCTCCACGATGGCCCGACGTAGCGCGGGCAACCTGCCCGCGCTCCTATCAGCACGGGCAGGTTGCCCGTGCTACGGCGGCCAAGCTACTCCACCCGCTCCGGTTTCGCCGTGGCGCCGGTCATGTGCGTCGGCAACCGAAACACGTCGCCGTCTTTCGTCGCGAAGTAGAGCGACGACGGCGTCGGCTCCAGCGCCGAACCGTCCGCCCAGAGCGCGTAGAACCCGGGATCGGCGTTCACGGGCTTCCGGGCGTAAGTGTGGTTGTAGCGGGAGTCGTGCGTGAGATTCTTCACGCGTTGCCACGTTTTGCCCTCGTCGCGGCTCGTCCACATCACCATGTCGCCGCCGGTGCCGTACGGTTGCGGGCCGGGATTCGTCGGCGCGATGACGCGCCACGTGCCATCGCCCTCGATGTAGAGCGAACCGTGATCGTAATTGTGGTCCGACGTCGTGAACGGCCGGCAATCCCACGCGCTGCCCATCCACCGCGCAGTGTGCCATTGGAATGGCCCGGACTGCGGTCCCGGGTCGAAGCCCTTCGAGGTGAGATACATGATCACCGGGTGCCCTTCGCGGGTGAACGCGATGTCCTTCATGTAGACATTGAGGTTCTCCGCACGGTAATCGCGGACCAGCGCCGGGTTGTCGGCCTTCGTCAGCGGCAGCGTCACGGGTTGGCCCGCGACCGTGGTCCACGTTGTTCCGCCATCGCGCGATTCGAGGTAGTACAGGTTCGTCCGGTAGTTCAGACCGTTGCCCGGCCGCCCGTGATCCGGGTGCAGATCGAACGCCGTCGCGACGCGGTCGGTGTCACCCTGCCGCTGCGACACCTGGTAGCTGCCCATCTCCATATGCGCGATGAGCTGCGGTTCGCTCCACGTCCGCCCGTCGGCCGAGCCTTTCCAGTTCAGCGTGCGCTGGCCGTTCTTGTAGAGCGTGTGGAGGAAGAGAAACCGCTTCGACTGCGGCAGGTACCACGGCTGGGTGTAGGAGAAATTGGTCTTCTGGACAAATTCCCACTCGGAGATGTCGTACGGCCGCCTGGACCGGTGAATGTACGACGGCCGGCCGGTGCCATGCGCCGAGGAAAAAATGAACAGGTAGCCGTTCGCGTCGATCGAGAGCGTCGGGTTGTCGTGGGCGTCCTCGGTGCGTTTCTGCAGCAGTCGCACCGGCCGGGGCACGGTGCCGGTGACATGGTCGTAGTAGGAAACGTAGTGCTGCAGTTCGTCCTGGTTGACGGAGATGTTCCCGGCCGAGCCGCCGAAAACAAAAAACGTCTTCCGCTGCGACGGCACGTAAATCGCGATCGGCACGTGCTGCTGCGGGTAGGTCGCGAATCCACCGCTGTACTTGTAGTGGTACTCGCTCTTCACCGGCTGGTTCATGTACCAGATCCCGCGATACCCATCGCCGACCTGCGCCACGAGGTCGTCGGGCGGCTTCGGCGCCTTCGGCGCCTTCTTCGACTCGGCCGCGACCAGGGCAACACTGCAGGCGAGCCATGACAGCGGAATTGACAGCAGTTTCATAACATAGGGGTAGCGACGAGCGCCAGCGAGTCGATGACGGACGATCAGCGACTCGCGGGCGCATCTGCCGATTGACGGCTAGAAAGTAGCGCCGGCTTCCAGCCGGCTCCAAGGAATGCCGGCAAGATGCCGGCGCTACGCTCGGCGAGTCCCACTGTTACAACCGTCAACCGGGAGATGCATCGACTCGCGGGCGCTCGTCGCTACGCGGAGTGCAGGTTGCGCGCTGGCCGCGCAACCCGCCATAGGCGGGCAAGCGTGGCCCGACGAGCGCGCCACCTGCAGTTGGCGCACTCACCAGACCCCCTTTACCCCGAACGTCCAGACCGCGCCGGTGATTTCGTACGTGGTGGGCACGGCCGGCGCCGTAGCTTGCTTCTGCATCGTGATCACCGGCTCATTCCGGAGGTTGCGGCCGGTGACGAACAGATCGATCCGCGGCGTGAGCTTGAAACTGCCGCCGACGTCGATCGGCATCCGGTGGCGGTTGAACGAGGTGCCACTGACGTTGAGCGGCACATAATCGCGCCAGTTCGTGCTCGCGGAGAGCATGAGCCGCTTGAACGAATAACTCAGCCCCGCATTCACCCCGTGCGGGCTCATGTTCGGCGTGATCACCTGCGAGTAGTTCCGCGTGTAGCTGGCGCGGACGTTCAATCCCTTCAGCGGGCTCGGCAGAAACGAGAGGCTCTGGCTGTACTCGAGTTCCATCCCGCGAATCCGCACCTCGCCGTCGCTCGGCACGGTCGTGACGAACGTGTACGTGGCGAAATCGGGATCGGTGTTGCCGAATTCCGCCGCGGTCAGCTCGTTCCTCTGGAAGAGTCCCCGCACGGTGTTCTGGAAGAAATTCACCGCGAAGATGCCGACGGGCTCGAAATAATACGCCACGCGCGTCGCCAGATTATTGGAACGCTCCGGCCGGAGATTGGGGTTCGGCGCGTTGACCGACAGCGAACTTTCGTCGACCGACCACACGCCGGCGATGTCGCGGAAAGTCGGCCGGCGAATCGTCTTGCTGTACCCCAGCTGGAAATCGAGGTTGCGCGTGAACCGGTATTTGAACGATGCGCTGGGGAAATAATTGTCGTAGCCGCCGGTGCGATGGATCTTCGGCTGGGAGAAATACTGGTACTGCACGCCGGGAATCGTCGTCGCGATGCCGGTGCTGGCCACGGTGTAACCGGCGGCGCGCACCTCGGCCGGCGTGCGGGGATCGAATTCGAGCGAGTCGGTGTCGGTCTGCTCCCAGCGCATCCCGGCCCGCACCGTGGCGCGCCCGAGACTCGTCGTGCCCATCAGGAAGCCGGCGGTGATCTGCTCCTCGTAGTGCCGCGTGTTGGCCACGAAGGCGCTCTGGTAGCGGGCGCCGGGCGTGCTGCCGTTGGTAATACGATCGGCGAAGTACTCCGGATGGTCCTGGTAGAGCTGGCCAATCGCGAGGAGACTCGGAATGAAGATCCCGCGGCCCGATGACGAAACCAACTGCGAGTTCGTCGGGCGACCGTCGAACGCGTAGGGCGAAGCGTAGTTCACCCAGATGCCGGTGCCGGCGCCCGGTCCGGTGTAGAGGACGTTGCGGGCGTTCTGCTGATCCATGAACGTGCGCCCCTCCCACTGCTGCTTCGCGCCGGTCTTCCAGATCACCGGCAGGACCGCGCTCGTCTTCCAGGTGGCCGCAACGTCTCCGCCCATGACTTTCGTCCGGCCGTAGCGCCCGTCGTTGATCGCCAGCTCGCGATTCGTGTAGCCCGCGCCCGAGCCGAGGTCGGGACCGGAGGTCTGCAGCATCTGCCAGTCGCCGCCGATGCTGGAGAGATGCGCCGCACTGACGCCGACGCCGGCGAGTTGCGGACTGCCCGCGCTGCGCGAGGAACCTTTGCGCGCGAGCGGATTGTACCAACTGGTCGACATCGAGCCGACGAGTTTGCCCTCGATGGTCACGCCGCCGATCTTGTATTCGAAGCGGGGCAACACCGTGTAGGCCTCGCCCGGCTTCACCACCGCCGACGGATTGGTGGTGATCGTGCCGGTGGCGTTGAAGCTGCGCAGCGGATCAGCGCCAATCACGGCGGCGCGATTCGTGGCGGTGAAAGTGAACGTCCGCTGCGTGTTGTAGAGCTGCGCGCCGTTGTAGATCAGGCCGAGCGAGAGCACCAGGTTCGGCGTCGCCTTGAAATCGGTCGTCAGCGTGACCGTGCTGCGGCGGTTGATCCGCGGCGATTGGTACAGCGCGACCGCGGTCGGCACGACGGGCCGCGGATCGGTCGGCGTCGCCGTGTAGTTGTAGGTCACGATCGTGCGCGCGTTTTCCGAGTAGAGGTTCGATTCGCTGATGTTCAGCACGACGCCCAGCCGCTTGCCGAAAAAGACGTCGGAGAACTCGACGATGCCGCCGGGCCGAATCTTCCGATGCCGCGCATCGTCCGGACCGTACGCCTCGCCGAGCCGGAGCGCCCCGGAGAAGACAGTGGCGTTGGTCTGCCAGCTGATCCGCCGTCCCGCGCGCGAGAACGCCCGCTTCGTCTTGAGGTTGATCGTGCCCGCCGGTGCATTCGCGTCGACGTCGGCGCTGATCGTCTTCGAGACCTCGATCGCGTCCATGCTGTTCAGCGAAACCTGTTCGAAGCTGAATGCGCGGGCGTCGCCGGCGGCGCCCTTGTTCGCGTCCGCGCTCGCGAGCCGCACGCCGTCGATCGTGACCGAGTTGTATTCCGCCCCCAGCCCGCGCATGCGCACATTGACGATTTCGCCCTGCACGAGGAACAGGTCGACGCCGGGCAGGTTCTTGAGGAACTCGGCCGCGTTGCCCTCGGCGACATCGCCAAACACATCGGAGGCGACGGTGTTGGTGATGTTCATCGAGTTGCGCTGTTCCATGATCGCCTTGGCGTTGCCCTCGCGTTCGCTCGACACGGTGAAGGCGGAGAGCTTCACGACCTCGCCCCGCGCGCCGGCTCCCACCGGAGTTTCGAGCGAGCTGGTGAGCTCGATGTCGCGCGTGGTTTCCTGCCCCGGCGTGACCTTCACCGTCACCACCGCGGGCGTGGAGCCCGTGTAGTTGACCGTGACGACCGCATCGCCGGCGGGCAGGCCGGTCAACTGGTACGCGCCGTTTTCGTCGGAAATGGCGATCGCACTCGAGCCGCGCACCGAGATCTCGGCGTTCCGCACGTATTCGCGCGTCGTGGGATTGAAGATCCGGCCGGTGATTGTGCCGCCGTCGGCACCGGCGGCGAAGACCGGGGCGAGCAGCCCAACAACAAACGGCAGCGTCCGCAACACACATGGGAGAAAATGACGGACGGGGTAAGGCATGGTGGAAAAGTGGCAGGGAGCCCAGTAACGCAAAGTTCGAAATTCTTACTTACTTGCGCGCCAACTTCCGAGCAACCAAGTGAACAGAAGGTAACGAAGAACTGTCGGTTGCCGCTCCCTTCGTTGCCTTCGTTGACTTCTGTTCAGACGGTCTGGGATCGACCTCGGTCGCGGCGTCGCGGCGGAGTGTACCAACGCCTCGCTTTCGGTCCGTCGGGAATTCAGGTCTCGTTTCCTCTACCGCTACGGCGTTTGGTCGTCTTTGATTGCATCGATGCTCCCTCACCCAAACAGCGTCGCGATCGGCTTGCCGCCGTCGGTGATCGGCACCGGCCGATCGCCGTCGTAGAGGTGCTTGGTGTAGTCGATGCCAACCGCCGCGTGAATCGTGGCGAAGAAATCGGGTACGCTCACGGGATCACGAACGACCTTCTTCGAGATTTCGTCGGTCTCGCCGTACGCGCCGCAGTGGCGAAGTCCGCCGCCGGCGAGCACGCAGGTGAACGTCTTGCCCTGGTGGCCGCGGCCGCCGCCGCTGTCGAATTCCGGCGGCCGGCCGAATTCGCTCGAAACGACGATCAGCACGCGGTCCAGCATCCGCCGCGCCTCGAGGTCGTTGATCAACGCGGCCATGGCGATGTCGAGTTCGGCGATGAGCCCATGCTGCTGCTTGATCCCGCCGTTGTGCACATCCCAGCCGTTGCCGTTGATGAAGTTCAGATTGTGGGAGACCTCGATGAAGCGCACGCCGCGCTCCACCAGGCGCCGCGCGAGCAGGCAGCGCTGGCCGAACTCGCCACCGTAGGTCGCGCGCAAGTCCGCCTTCTCCTCGTCGAGGTGAAAACTCCGCATGAACTCCGGCCCGCTCAACCGCAGGCTCTGATCGATCGCCGCCTCGTAGTCGACCGCGCGCGTATCGCCGGGTGCCGGCGCGTGCTGCGCCCGCAGGTTCGCGAGCAGCGCCTCGCGCCGCGACTGCCGCGACACGTCGATGCTTTCTGGACGCGACAACCCGGCCGGACCCTGGCTCGTATCAGTGAGGTAAACGAACCCCGCGCGGGGCCCGAGGAATCCCGGCCCACGGGTGATGTTGGGATAACCGATCAAGACGTACGGCGGCGCGCCGTCCGCCGCGGCCCGCAGCTCGTGCGCGACCACCGAGCCGATGGACGGGTACACGACGGTGCCGCTGACGAGCCGGCCGGTGTGCATGCGGTTGGTCGCGGCGGCATGCTCGTCGATCACGTCGTGGTGCACGGTTCGCACCGCGGTGACGCGATCCATCAGCGGCGCGAGCCGATGCAGGTGTTCGCAGACCTCGACGCCGGTGACCGCGGTCTTGATGTTGGCGTAATACGAACCGGCGAATTTCTTCGCGGGATCGCCGCGGCGCTTGGGATCGAAGGTGTCGATCTGCGACATCCCGCCGCCGAGCCAGATCGAGATGACGTGCTCGGCCTTCCCCTTGAGCAGCGGCGCGGGCGCAGCGGTGGCGGCGCCGCGGGCAAAGCGCGGCAGCAAAGCGGCGGCAGCGGTGGCGGTGAGAAATTCGCGGCGATTCATGGAAGAAGCGGTTTCTTATCTCTCAGCTCTCAACTCTCAGCTCTCAGCTTTGCTACGGCAGCCACACGAACTCGCGGGTGTTGATCAGGCTCCAGACGACATCCTCGTACGCTTCGCGCCAGGCCGGCCGCAGCCGCGGATCGGCGGGCGGGGCGGGGCCCGCGGGGCCTTCCCCCTCCACCCTCACCGCGG
>Ga0082335_1008157_pt1 | contig 12122 bp, 10 predicted proteins | sample Subgrocontami58m_FD_72375 | JGI IMG/M metagenome (GOLD analysis project Ga0082335, IMG submission 72375) | Subsurface groundwater microbial communities from S. Glens Falls, New York, USA - GMW37 contaminated, 5.8 m (SPADES assembly) (version 2) ...
ATCAAGCTAAAGAGGAAACGTTTTTTATAGGCATACTCGGGGTATTGACTTTCACTGTAATTGGCGTCAGCCTTGCTTTTGCTCTTAAGCGGGCCGTCTTGAATCCGATTTCGAAGCTAACTATATTTGCAAGCAAGCTTTCTCTGGGAGATTATTCGGAGAGGGTTAACGATAAGAAAAATGACGAACCTGGCATTCTCGCCAAAGCCTTTAACGTGATGGCGGCCAGTATTGAGCAGCGCACTCGAGAACTGGAGGCTTCCCGGCAGGAACTTGCCCGGTGGAATCTCGGCCTTGAAGACAGGATACAGCAAAGAACGAAAGAGCTATCCGCCTTGAATGCAGTAATTACGGCTGTTAGCCAGTCCTTTAATCTGAGTAAAATCCTGAATGACGCCCTGCCCATAATATTAGAGGCTGTCAGGGTAGAGGGGGGCTCAGTCCACACGTTGGATGAAAGTGGTCAGTTTACAATAATAGCTCATCATGGGTTCTCTTCGGAATACATCCGGAAGATTGCCTGCTTGAGGCCAGGACAAGAAATAGTTGGAAACACTGTTTCATTTGGTCACCCGATTATCGTTAATGATTACTCCAACAACCCGGGGGCAATTGAAATCGCCGGGTTTGCTGCCTATGTCAGTTTTCCAATGAAATCGAACGGTAGAGTCCTCGGTGTTCTGACACTGGCAAACCACAGTTCCAATGCATTTAATGTTGAGATCGTGCGTTTGGTCTCAGCTATCGCAGATGCCTTAGGTATTGCCGTAGACAATGCCAGAGCTGCCCTGAAGCTGGAAGAGGCGAACAAAACAAGGGAGGACCTCCTCAAAAAGCTTATCTCGGCTCAGGAAGAAGAAAGGCGTCGCATCGCCCGCGAACTGCATGACGATGCGAGCCAGTCTCTAGCTGCGCTGGCTATCAGCCTGGAAACAATTTCTGAGGACTTACCGGAACAATACCAGGGGTTGAAGAAGAGACTCGATACGCTTAACGAGCAGGCGATAAAAACTCTGGGGGGAATACGCACTCTTGCTCTGGAGTTGCGCCCCAGCGCTCTGGACGACCTGGGACTTGGAGCAGCAATAGACTGGTATGCCAGGGACTATCTAGCCAGGCGGGGACTCGATGTAAAAATCGAGGTACATAATCCAAAGGTGAAACTGCCTGCAAATACAGAAACAATGTTGTTCAGAATAGTGCAGGAAGCCTTAACTAATATTGTGAAACATGCTGAGGCTACACAGGTTAAGGTGATGCTGCAACTCAGTGAATTTTCCATTATTATGCAGATCCAGGACAACGGAAAAGGGTTTGATGTTGAGGTGGCTTTGAGAAAGGAAAATGTACGGCAGCACCTTGGTCTCCTTGGAATGGCTGAACGGGTCGCTTTGTTGGATGGCAAATTCGTCATTGAATCTCAGCCAGAAGGGGGAACGTATTTACGCATAGAAGTACCGGTGAAGGGAGATACTGTTGTTTAATGGGTAAGATAAAAATATTCCTGGCAGATGACCACTTAATTCTGCGTGAAGGTATCCGTTCTCTGTTGCAAAAGCTGCCTGACATCGAAGTGGTTGGCGAAGCTGCCGACGGTGAAACCGCAGTTAATGAAGTTGGCCGGATAATACCCGATGTGGTGCTCATGGATATAACTATGCCTAAGTTAAACGGGCTGGAAGCAACGCGCCAGATAAAGGAGAAACACTCACAGATAAAAGTGCTTATTCTGACGATGCATGAAACCAGTCAATATCTGTCCGAAATGCTCCAGGCGGGGGCATCGGGATATGTGGTAAAGACAACCACTTCTGCCGATTTGATATCGGCAATAAGAGCAGTTTACCACGGGGACGTATATCTGTATCCATCAATAGCCCGTATGTTAGTGGAGGACTACTTAAGTCAGGTGAAGACAGGGGAAGAGAAGACGAGCTATGAAGGTTTGACCAGCCGTGAACGGGAAATACTGGCTTACATTGCAGAAGATAAGAAAAATAAAGAAATCGCTGATACACTAGGTATCAGCGTAAGGACGGTGCAGGCCCATAGGACCAACCTTATGGACAAGCTGGGCGCTCATGATCGTACGGAATTGGTCAAGTATGCTATACGAAAAGGCATCATAAACCTGTAATAACCTCAGTTCAAGATACATCGTATCGAGACGCTATGCATGCATAGCGTCTCTTCGTTTTTATCCCAGGTCTAATCCTATCATGACGGGAAAGCGTAAATACCACTTTGATTCTATTGAGAAACAGCCAGGGTTATTTTACGCTTTAAATAGTCAAATTGTGTAATTGTTGCGGGAGAATCAGGATTTAGTCAGATGGCTAAGATTAAAGTTTTAGTGGCTGAAGAGCATACGCTGTGTTGTGAGGCTATTTGTGCCCTTTTGAGAAATAACGAGAACATAGATGTAATTGATCGAGCATCCAATGGGAAAGAAGTGCTGGAGAAAGTAAGCAAACAGTTACCAGATATAGTCCTGATGGATTCCGCTATGCCCATCATAAATGGTGTGGAGGTCACTCACCAACTGCGCGAACGAAACATCACGTCCAGAGTCTTGCTTATTACCATCTATGAAAACAAAGAGGTTATCCTTGCCGCGCTTCGTGCCGGAGTAAACGGCTTTATCTCGAAGAAGGCAACCGGCTCCGATCTGGTTTCGGCCATTTTAGCTGTATCTCGTGGTGACTTTTTCCTATATCCTTCCGTAGCAAAAATCATGGTTCGCGACTATCTTCAGGATTTAAAGAAACCTGTGAAACTCGACCTTTTTGAAAAAGTGACCCACAAAGAGAAATAGGTACTCAGCGGTCATAAGAGGGCGTGAAGACAATAGAAACGGGTAATGTGGACGAATCTAAGTTCGGAATTGTTACTTTGTCGCAGAGGGAGTGGAAGTAGAGATTTAGGCCAGACAGCATTGGATTAGAGCGTTACTTTGGTTCCAGCATAGAGAGCGAGGCGACCATTGACTGGGATGATGTGAAAGCGCGGGATGAGTTTCTTCAGGGCAATGTAGTAAAACTTTAACAAAGGAGGGAGCTGATGAATAAAAAGGAAGCACCTGTGGAGGTATCCCGAAGGGAGTTCATCAAGGGGGCAGCCGCTGGTGCTGGTATTGCCGGGCTAGCCATTACGGGAGCGTTAGCTAGTTGTCGGTCTGCCGCACCTGCCGCCACACCTGCTGCGGTGCCGCAAAAGTGGGACTACGAGGCAGACGTCGTCATTATTGGGGCAGGAATATCCGGGCTGGTTGCCGCTATCAGGGCAAGAGACCTGGGGGCGTCTGTGCTTTGTGTCGAGGCGAACTACTGCTGTGGTGGTCACGCCTTAACCAGTGGGGGACATGTACATCTTGGTGGTGGGACCAGTTTACAGAAAAGGATGGGAGTAAAGGACTCGGCAGACCAATATTACCTGGACCATACATACCCCCTGGCTAGTACGTCCAGGTATAACACAAGGGAAGTTGTACGTGGCAGTGCCGACAGCCACGCAGAGGGATTTGAATTCCTGCTAGCAAATGGATGGATTCACCTGGAAGACTCTACCTTGAGAGGTGATGAAGGCAGCTATCTGAAGGGAGGAAAGGGCGCGGATACTGTATCCAGAACTATAACGACTGACCAAAACAAAAAGGGTTGGAATAATCCTCCTGTAAGTAATACGGCCGGCATTGGTCTCACCAGGCCCCTGGAGGTAAGCGCCAGGAAAAAGGGCGTCAAATTCCTGATGAACCACCATATGGATAACATTTTCAGGGAAACCCCGAACTCGGGAAGAGTCCTTGGCATCAGAGCAAACTATACACCGAGGATACTACCAGGAACGTCAACTCCCTTGGTAGATGTATATACCGAAGGCAACATCGATTCGACCTCAACTGTGAATATCAAGGCGAAGAAGGCTATAATCATCGCCACAGGCGGCAGTTCAAGCAACTGGAAATTCCACCAAATATTCGACCCGAGGATGGGCCCGGAGCACGCTAATGGTGTGGGTGGCGACCCCTTTTCCTTTCAAGATGCCAGCGGAGAGCTAGCCGCCCTGGCCATCGGGGCATCACTTGGGGCAACGGCGAACCAGACTACCGAAGCTGGTTCAGGCCTTGCCAAAGCCAGGGCTATTGGCTCTCAGTATGGTTATCGTCATAAGACATTTACTCCTGATAGCCCTATTTGGCCTTTTGTCCGTGCTTATGGTCTTAATGCAGAAGCGACTGGGGCGGAGGCAGGACTCATCTACGTGAACATGTTGGGGCAGAGATTCTTTCAGGAGGATTCAAGAAGTTATGACTTCCTGGCTGCCGCCCTTGGGAGCGCGGTATTGGATGCGGATACTAAGCCGAGAAGAGTAGGCGGGCCAATCTGGGCCATCTTTGATGCCGACCAAGTGAAACGCGCGAAGTGGAGTGTTTCGGGACCTCCAGACGTGGATATTGCCAATGGGTACTTTTTCAGTGGAAGCACACTCTCCGAGTTGGCGGGCAAGATAGTGAATAAATTCTACGAGACCTATAAAATGCCTGCCCCTAACCTGGAACAGACAGTGTCCAAGTACAACTCCTTCGTGGACAAAGGAGTAGACACAGACTTTAAGAGGGCGAAACCCCAATATAAGATACAGACCCCTCCATTCTATGCGGCTTGGGCTACGCCTGCTCCCCACGACACACTCGCCGGTGTCAAGGTAAACGGGAAGTTTCAGGTGCTTGACATTCATAACGAGGTCATACCGAGCCTCTATTGTATAGGCGAGTCAGCTGGAGGACAGGCTATGCATGGCCATGGCAAAAACGTTAGTACTGGTTACGCCGCCGGCACTAACGTTACTCAAGAAACACCCTTGTAGACTTGCAGCCTAGGAAATTGAGAAGGAGTGAGAAACATAGGGGGCGAGTTAACCTCGCTCCCTATGTAGGTTGGTCTTCTCTGGTTTAAGTAGCTGGACTATCATCATTAGGGAGTAGCTGATGACCGGAAAAGTTCAGGCACATGAGACGAGCATATTTATAGTTAAGTCAGCCTCTGTTGAACTCGATGCCAGCAGCGATATAGCCTTGAAGGTCAAGGTCTCGTGCCCTTCCAATTGTAATCTTCAGGGTAGCAAAGTTAGAATCGCCGATGCTTCAGGTGCTGTCGTAAAGGAAATTGAGCTAGTCTCATTCGATGGTGCGGCAAATGAAACCGGTGAGTTTGCCGTGAAGGCACCGGGCAAGCCAGGGAAACACACGTGGACCGCCGTCTTCGGGGCGCAGGAGAAGGCTGGCATTTTGCATAAGGAAAGTTCAGCGCTGTTTTCATTTGTCGTCAAACCGCATACAACAAGCATGGCAGTTTGGGACGTACCTTCTCCAATAGTGTTTAACACTAAATTTAAGCTCAACGTTGGGGTCCATTGCTCAGTTGAATGCAAGCTAACGGGCAGTGAGGTTGAAATCTATGACCACGATGGAACCAGAGTGGCGACAGGCACACTGCGTGGGGTTCCCTGGTCGGATACGGGCGATCTGTACTGGGCGGAGGTGGAACTTAAAGCCCCGGGCACGGAGGGATACTACACGTGGACGGTTAAATTTCCAAAGCCAGACCTGGAGCTTCCACATGAGGCAGCTTCCTACACCTTTGGATTTGTAACCGTAAGGCAACCCGATTACGTGGTAATAGTAGAGGCCATTGACAAAGGTGAGAAGACCCCGATTAGTAATGCCTATGTTATTATGCGCCCATACAGGAGCTATACCAATGAGCATGGAGTGGCGAAAGTAGAGATGCCCAAAGGCAAGTACAAGCTCTATGTCTCGAGGGGTGATTACGAAACCTTCCAAACGACCATCAAGGTAGCCAGTGACATAGCCATCAAAGCAGAGCTAATGCCCGAACCCCCAGAAGATGAAGCCGCTGGTTACGCCTGAATATTTATGTGGTTGAAGTATGGGAAAGTATCCTGTCTGACTCAAGATGAGTCCGGATGAGTTCAACTGGATTTGGGTAAGCGCACCAAGAGACCTGGACTCTTACCCTCCCTTAATGAGGAATTATGCACAGAAAAACGGACAAGCCAGGATTGATGTTTCTTCACGAAGAAACTACACCAACTCGATTTAGCTGGCTGGTGATTGGCCTTCTGTTGATTTTCACTCTGACCTTGGCCGGCTGCGCCCAGCAGGCAACCTCCAAAGCACTGTTGCCAGCGCTGCCGACAGCGACCGCAGCGCCATCGTCAACTTCGGCACCAGCGGCTCCAAATGTGTCAAGTGATTACTGTTTGAGCTGCCACGGCCCATATGAGAAGGTTGTCCAAGCCTCAGCAAATTACACTATCCAGGATGGTAGCGGTCGCATAGTAAATCCACATACCATGATAGATATAAGCTCAAACAAGCGACACAACACGGGTAGAGGAGTGCCTGAGTGCTCGAACTGTCACAAGCCACATCCGCAACCGCTAGCGCCATCGAAAGATGTACCGAAGGCAAATGTGGAGTTTTGCTACTCGTGTCATCATCAACGCAATTTTATACTGTGCAGTCAATGTCACGCCGAAGGTGGCGGATGACAATAAGGCCAGACCAGACGCAGGCGAACGAGCCTGAGGTCGAAATCAGTGTAACCGAAGTAGTCCAGATATTCAAGGAAACTCAAGAGCAACCAGGGAAAATTTGGATATGGTCCGGGCCGATATGCCCAAAGCAGTGGGGGGATATTTGAATGAACTAATGAGGCTGGAGGGTTTCGATGACATCCAGTGCAGTTAATCCGCCATCAGTGTTAGAACGAGATCAGTTGGAAAGCTATGCTCGATATGCAAACGGCATGTGGCATAGAGTTGCCTGCAAGTTGCCGGAAGAGCAAAGGCTTTCTATCTTTGTCAATGGCAAAGAGCTCGTCAACATATTGTGTACACCGGAAAAACTGAACTGCCTTGTGGCAGGTTTCCTGCGTTCTGAAGGCTTTATTGCAGATTTGGGTGAAATATTGATGATGCGCATTTGTGTGGAGGAATCCCTGGCTGATGTCCGCTTAACAAAGGAGATAGCGGCCAGACCGCCAGGCCGTACTATAACATCGGGCTGTGGGGGAGGTGTAGCATTCGACCAGTCAGCGCATATACGACCACTGAATTCTACATTGCGTGTTTCACCGGACCAGATACTATCGTCGGTTAGATTACTTCTGGGTAAATCTAAACACGAGCAAGAAAATGGGGAAGTGCGTAGAGGGTTGCATGTTTCTGCCCTTAGCGACGGCAACGAGCTTATTATACGGGCTGAGGATATCGGGCGACACAACACAATTGACAAGATTTGGGGTGAGTGCATGCTCACAGGGATAGCAACAACAGACCGCTTACTGGCCACAACAGGGCGTATTTCTTCGGAGATGCTTTTGGAGGCAGCCAGGATGGAAATACCCGTAGTCGCCTCTCTTAACTCGGCAACGCGGAGGGCTGTAGAGCTTGGGTATGATTTGGGGATTACGGTAGTGGGCTATGTGCGTGGAGGCCAGATGTCGGTTTATTCTCATCCCCGACATATAACCGGGTTACTAACGTAAGAACAAAAGACTCGAATCAACGACCTTGCAAGGAGGTGTTGATACCGAAACAAAAAAACATATAGGGCTTGACCTAAATAGGGTAGAAGTTTTGCGAAAGGAGGGTATGAGGTGGAAGAAAAGAATGAAAACTCTGTAATTCAGTTGACACCAGCTTCAAAGAAACTTAGCACCAGAAGGGAATTTCTGAAAGTGGCAGGTGCTGGAGGCGCCGGAATAATCGGGCTTACTATTATCGGCAATGCCATGAAGACAGCAGAGGCTGCCGATACCAAGCGGGTCGTATGGGTACCAAATCCGACAATGATGATTGTGGGGGACCCGACCCGATGTGTCGGTTGCCGGCGCTGTGAAATTGCCTGCACTGAATTCAATGAAGGGAAAACACAACCATCGCTGGCAAGAGTGAAGATTAACCGCAACTACCTCTTTGGCCCACAGGGGACTCAGGTTGGTTTCTGGAATGGCGAGGGTATCTACGGCAACCACCGTATCGTTCAAGATACCTGCCGGCAGTGCCCACACCCGGTATCCTGCATGGATGCTTGCCCTAATGGAGCAATCGAAGCTGTGCCTCCAACTAATGCCAGAGTAGTGAATGTCGAGAAATGCACCGGCTGCAAGGCATGCCAGCGGGCCTGCCCCTTCGGGATGACTACCTTTAATACAGAGATCAACAAAGCTTCCAAGTGCCATCTCTGTAACGGCGACCCTCAATGCGTGAAAGCCTGCCCCACAGGCGCCCTTCAATATGTGCCGTGGAGAGACAGAACTAAGGAAATGCCGGCGCGGTTTATTCCGGTGTCAGTGAATTTGCCGGATGATGTAAAGGCTACCTGTGTGACATGCCATAAGTGAGGGGGTAATTCAGAAGAAGGAGGAAAGAACATATGGCTGGAGGCTATACTGGTAAGACACTTAGAGTTGACCTGACGACGGGTAAGATAACAGCAGAAGATACGCTTGCAAAATATAAAGACTATATTGGGGGGGCAGGCCTGGGCTATAAGGTCCTCTGGGATGAAGTACCGGCGGGCACAAAAGCCTGGGACCCGGTGAACCGGCTTATCTTTGGCGTAGGACCTCTGTCCGGAACCGGCGCTCCCTGCGGCGGTAGGGTATCGACCATTTCACTCTCTCCGCCAAGCCAGTTCGAGTTGCCGGCAGTAGGCCACATGGGTGGGCACTGGGGACCAGAGCTCAAGTTTGCCGGATGGGACTCTATCATCATTCAGGGCAAGGCCAATGCACCGTGCTGGATTAGCATACAGGATGACAAAGTGGAAATCAGGGACGCTAAGAAGCTCTGGGGGCAAGGGATATTCCAGGCTACAGCGGCCATATGCGCTGACATTGGCAATGACTGCCATGTAGCCGCTATCGGGCAAGCAGGTGAGAATCTGGTGAGGCTTTCTAATGTCATGAACGACCGATCCCATTCGGCTGGTCTGCATGGTAGTGTTATGGGAAGCAAGAACCTCAAAGCGATTGGTGTTAAAGGTACAGGCGCACTGAAGATATCCATGGATAAAAACGCCTGGCGCGACCTGGTTAATGCTTATCTACCCCTCATGGGTTGCAACAACCAGGGTGTGGTGCCGAGTACGCCCCAATCCTGGGCCGAATTCTATGGCTCAACCCGGTGGACAGCGCAAAAGGGCGCTTTTTGGGGTAGGGCTACCCCAGCCTTTGATGTTGGCATTTGCCCTGCTGATGACCTGAACAAGATGGGGTTACGCACCCATAAAGGCATCCAGGACCACGGTTTTGAGCTGGGTGTAAAGTATACCACCCGCATCGGCGGCTGTTTCGGCTGCCCCATCCGCTGCCATACCGCTATGGATAATCCAAATCTGGAGCAATATGGCGTATCCCGCTTCCAGACTAACACCTGCAATGGCATCTCTCATGGCCCTGGCTGGTATGATCCTGCCCCGACAGGCGAGAAGCAGATGTTACTAAAACAAATCGGTTCCGCTCTGGCTGATGACTATGGCTGGTGGAGCGACTATGGACAATCAGGTCGCGACTTTGTATATATGAAGAAGAAAGGGCTTTTTGAGAAATATCTCCCAGCCAAGGAATATGCCGCTATACCCTGGAAGTTGTGGGAAGCGCAGAGCCCGGATTTCTCAAAATGGGTGTACAAAACCATCACCTACAAGGAAGGTGAATTTGGCCAGGCATTCGCTGACGGTCCTGAATGGATGGAAACACGCTACCCGGAGATGAAAGAGGCACATTTAAAGGAATATGAACTACAATCCTGGAAGTTTGGCATGGCAAAGCACCACTCTACTGAGGCTAGTGGTCAGGTGGGCGCCCTTATTAACCTGATGCGTAATGCGCATGCCCAGAACCATACCCACAGCAACTTCCAGGGTAGCGGGTTGCCGTTAGCTCTCAAGAAGGAAATTGGCGCTGAGTTATTCGGCACCCCTGATGCGGTGGACAATAACAATGATGTTAAGCCGATGAACGCCGGGAAAGCCAGGTTTGCCGTATTATCAATGATTTACCAGGACCTGCACGACTCATTGACGCTTTGCAACTGGACGCAGCCCATCTGGGCATCTCCGGTTAAAGAGAGAAAGTACCGTGGCGATCCGGAAGCGGAAGCTAAATTCTTCTCGGCAGTTACGGGAATAAACAAGACCCGCGGGGATTTAGAGTTGGATGGACTTCGGATTCTAACCCTTTTCCGGGCGCTAACCATGAGGTTCATGAATGAGGCGGACATGCGTAACAAGCATGACCTTATCCCTGAATGGGCCTTTACCTACCCCAAAGACAAAGAACCTTTCACTTCGGGACATGCCAAAATGGACCGGGCGGATATGGAAAAGGCGAAAGACATGTTTTATGAACAGCTTGGCTACGACGTGAAAACAGGTGCACCGACCAGAGCGATGCTTGAGAAACTGAACATGAAATCCGTGGCTGATGAGTTGGAATCAACAAAGCTGTTGACGGTATAAGCTTGCTCTATGAGTCCGTCAGGAATCATCCGGGGGGTATTTAGTGCGGTATAGTACTAACCCCCCGGATATTTCTGAACATCGGAGGGTTATTGATGGAAGAAAATGGAAAACACAGTGGGTCGCCGCAGATTATAGAGGGGAATAAACTCGACAATGAAGTGGTCTATGCGGCAATTGCTGAGCGGGTAAGAGCCGACTCAACTGGCAAGGGACAACTGACCAGCCTGGAGTTGATTAAGCCACTTGTGTATGATCCTGGAAAGATTCAATCGTATCTTGGTGAGATGATGGGGAATGAGGGTTACAAGGATATCAAGCTAATCACTGCGGCTAACGGAGGTACGCATCTCTATTCGGAAAAGGTTTTCACCCGGAGAGATGCCGAGAGGCTGACCTTGGACGAGGAAGTCCGGAGCAGGATTATTAATCAGGTGAGAGAGGATTCAAGTAAAAAAGAAAGTCTCACGCCGGTGAGCAAGCTTGGCGCTTTGATCCCCGGAGCGGAATTGGACAAGATTGACAACCACCTCGCTTTAATGTCGGGTGATGAGAGATACAAAGATATCCACATTATTACAAACAGGAAAGGCGCTCGCTATTTATATTCGGAAACATTTCTAACGTGCAACTACGCTGAACTTCTGGCGCGCGCCGAAGCCAATGACCCTGTAGCCATTATTGCCGATACTGTCAGGGATGACTCGCGTATCTATCCCCGCCCCACCAATCTGGATATGTTCAAAGCGCCTGTCTTTAAGATAGATTTTGATGAAATGGGAAGATATACCAGTGAGCTAACAAAAAGCCCTGAATATAAAGACATCAAGCTAATAAAAGCCTCTACCGGGGCCATCTATCTTTACTCAGACCTCTATTTTAACCCGGACTTAGCAAAAGCCACGGTGGAATGGGAGGAAGTCGGTAGATACGAAAACCCTTAGAACGGCATAGAAACTTATTTTCTCCTCAAAATTCCACTTGACAACCGTAATAAAATATGTATACTACTATATATTATCAAGCCAGCGACTCCGATAAATCGGAGCGATGAGCTGATTTTACCGGTTTCTTTTAATTACATCTAAATAGAGCGCGCTTGGATTCTCACTAATTAGAACCGAGACGGCTGAATAGGTTCATAAGTAGCCGCCTTGTGTTATGCCAGGCGGCTACTTTTTTTGTCTGATTAATCCCGACAGGTCGGGACACCCGGAGATGACAAATGACAGGGGCAATCACCGATGTGCCGGGCATCACCGTCGGCCACTATACCGATAGGGAGGCCGTTACCGGTTGCACTGTTGTTTTATGCCCCTGCGGCGCACTGGCGGGCGTAGATGTAAGAGGCTCAGCGCCGGGAACAAGAGAGACCGACCCTTTGCGTCCTATGTCTTTTGTGGGCCAGGCCCATGCTATCCTGCTTAGTGGTGGCAGCGCTTTTGGGCTGGATGCAGCCGGAGGTGTGATGAGGTTTCTGGAGGAGCAGGGTTGTGGTTTCGATACCAAGGTAGTCAGGGTTCCCATTGTACCCGCTGCCATTATCTTTGACCTAGGTATCGGCAGCGCTAAG